>Ga0255758_10000331_pt1 | contig 52429 bp, 41 predicted proteins | sample 011ome_24_FD_179958 | JGI IMG/M metagenome (GOLD analysis project Ga0255758, IMG submission 179958) | Coastal salt marsh microbial communities from the Groves Creek Marsh, Skidaway Island, Georgia - 011513CT metaG (version 2) | ecosystem: Environmental > Aquatic > Marine > Intertidal zone >... | reverse complement strand
AACATTACAATAGGCAGGGAATTGACAGGTACATCCCAGAAACGAATTTCAGCCTCAATGCTTTGACCCGCGCCAACTACAAACAGGACAGGGCCTAATCAAAATCGGCGCTTCGAACCTACTAGGACTCCGAGCGACCATAGGCATCTTCGAATCGAGTGATGTCATCCTCTCCTAGGTAATCCCCAGACTGCACCTCGACGATCTCGAGCGCATCAGTGCCCACATTTTCGAGCCGATGTTTTGCGCCCTTGGGAATGAAAGTCGATTCGTTTTCAATCAATTCAAACACCTTAGACTCACAGGTTACGCGCGCAGTGCCCGCAACCACCACCCAATGTTCTGCTCGATGCTCGTGCCGCTGCAGCGACAACCGCTCGCCAGGGGCAACAAAGATCCGTTTGGTGTGGTGCTTAGGGCCACGGTCAACACTCTCGTACCAGCCCCACGGCCGATAGACACGACGATGTTGGATGTGTTCTTCACGCCCTGACGTCTCAAGCTGGTCAACAATATCTTTCACCCGTTGGCTTGCACTGGCTTGCGCAACCAATACCGAGTCTGCGGTCTCAACGACAACGACTCCCTCAAGGCCAATCAGGGTAACTAGTCGATTATCTGCAAAAGCATAACAATCTTGGGATTCTTGAATAAGCACATCTCCACGGACCGCATTACCTTGCCGATCTTTCTCAGCAATAGTCCACAGCGCCTGCCATGATCCAATGTCACTCCAACCGGCGTCCAAGGGAACCACTGCTGCTTTGGGCTCTACTTCCATCACGGCATAATCGATTGACACATTAGGACAAGGAGAAAATGCACTTGCATCGGGCCTCACAAAGACCTCATCAACTTCTCGCTCTCGCCAGGCGTTTTTGGTACATGCCTCAATCGCAGGTGCATGGACTGCCAACTTCGATAGGTAAGTCTTGGCATCGAACACAAACATGCCGCTGTTCCAAAAGTACTGCCCTGAGGCCAAGTAGGCTTCAGCGTCTTTCAAAATGGGTTTTTCAACAAACCGATTAATTCGATAACCGCCGCCTACCTCCCCGCCTCGCTCTATGTATCCATATCCCGTCTCCGGCGAAGCGGCTGTGATCCCGAAGGTCACAAGGTTACCTATAGCCGCTAAGTCCACTGCTTTTAAAACAGCGTTATGAAATTCCGATTGATCTTCGATGACATGATCTGAAGGGAGTACCAACAATGATGGCGGCTCAGCCGATTCTGAGACTGCCTGAGCCGCCAGGGCAATGGCCGGTGCGGTATTTTTACCCTCCGGCTCAAGGATTAAACAAACGTCTTCGACACCGATGTCACGCAGTTGTTGCCTCACCAAAAACCGATACGCTTCATTGCACACAACAATAGGAGACCTTAAAGCAGGCAACCCATGAAGCCGCGCCAAGGTATTTTGCAGCAGACTGCGGTCATTCTGAAGCGATAGCAATTGCTTAGGATGAGATCGCCTAGAAAGTGGCCAAAGCCGAGAGCCAGCACCGCCGCATAGGATAACCGGTTGAATTTCCATAAGCTTTTCACGCTAAATTTGCCAGCAGTATACCCCACAACCGAATCTGCTGATGGTCCCATCCAGGCGCTCAAAAGACAAAAAATGCGGCCTAAAACGAGAGTCAAATCGGCACCACCTCGCCATGAATCCGTAAAAGAATTAGTTAAGATCCAAACCTAGAGGGCGAGCAGAGCTATTCGGTCGCGCTGGTGGTTATACCAAGGCGTCGATTATTTGCTTGAGTTTTTTTGGGCGGGACTCTGCAAGCGGCAAATATTGATCTGCCCCTCACTCGATCAGATATTTGGGATACCACGCACCACTAAGCTGTAACTCGAACCGCCAGCAACCTGCCCTTGATGAACTTATCTGAGCAGCGCCGGCAATCGGTCGGCAACTGACCAAATATCTCGACCCTTAAAAGCGCATTAACGCTAGGCCGTCACTGGGGACGAGAACCCGTAACTTATCTTAACCTTCGTTCGCGGCGTTCTATTTGTTAGAAAACATAGACTCGCCCCAGGCGTCAGGGCGCCAATGGTTATAGGTTTCCCAACCGGGCGTCATGAGACGCTTGCTGAACCTCGGCAAATGCCAACCAAAATACGCAATTTCGGCCAGAGACCGGCGCCCAATGAACACCTGCCTATCGCCGTTGCAACAGATAAAAGCGCGCTCAAGGTCCTTGGAAATTACGCCCTCGCACCTTGCTCATTCATTCGTTGTGAAGAAACAACTGTTATGAGCCAATCTGAACTTGCCAAGCCTAAACTCTGTCGAGTCCCTTGCTGTATTGTGAAGACAGCTTCTGATAGTACCGCGCGTTGGCGACGTTTGCGTCATACTGATCTCGGGTTGCAACCAATTTCGCCGGCACGCCAGCGATCACCGAATTTTCGGGGAAGACAGCATTTTCACGAACAATCGCCTGCCCTGCAACGATGGAACCTCGCCCAATTTTCGCACCATCCATCACCACCGCGTGGATGCCAATTAGGCACCCATCGCCTATTTCACATCCGTGCAACGTCACGTGATGCGTAATTGAACAATCCTCACCAATCCGAGTGCCTGTCTCTACCCCTTCGTGGATCATCACAAAATCTTGGATATTACTCCGAGCCCCAATACGAATTTCAAATTGCTCGCTTCTGGTGACAGCATAGGTCCAAACTGACACCTCTGGACCAACATATACTTTGCCATGGAGTCGCGCTGTTTCATGGATGAAGCCAGGATTATCCAGTACAACGTGGTCGCCAATTGCATTCATAAAGCACTCACTTTTGGTTATTCATGATGATTATTCGATATGACGAGTAGCCTGCCCAAGCCATGCAATGCAATCCTGGTTAAGCATAAGCTGCCTCGACTGACATTAGCGCTCACAACTCCCCCTTCGCCCCTGCCAGAATCCGCGCGAGATTTGGGCGGTGGCGGGCGATCTCCTCTGGGGTCAGCCCCTCCAACGAATGAGGAAATTTCAGCCATAGATCGGTTTCATGCACATAATAATCAGGGACACGATTCGTCTGGTTACGGTTTGGTTTATAGTAAGGCACCGCAACCCGAATATCGGCCGGCATATTTCGTCGCGCCTGGCGCTGAACACCTTTAATCACCGCCTCGATGCTCCGTCCAGTGTCAAAAACATCATCAACGATCAAAAGCGACTGCTCAAAACTAACATGCTTGATGAGGTAATTCAGGCCATAGACTCGAACCGCCGAATGTTGCTGGTCGATGCCTTCATAGCTGGTGGTTCTAATCGCTATATGATCGGGCTTGTGCCCAAAACACGCTAGAAATTCTTGCAGCGCAATTCCTACAGGTACACCGCCCCGCCAAATCGCCACAATAAAGTCTGGTCTAAACCCACTGGTTTCGACCATTGCGCCTAAGCGCCAACTATCTTCTAGTAAGGCTTGGGCATCGAGATAGCACTTCTCCGCCATGCACAGTATCCTAACGCAACCATGGCGAGCTTATCATGACCTCAAAAATCTTTGTTGAAGAACAGCAAGTCATTGAAGACAGCTTTGAGCTGGGTGTGAAGATTTTTAACTCAGGCTTTCGGCCGACCTTCATCGTCGGACTCTGGCGAGGCGGCAGTACCGTCGGCATTTATTTGCAGGAATGCTTACAGACGCTAAACATCACAACCAACCATATTGCGCTGCGGACGTCTTACAACGGCCGTCGAGATTATGAAGCAGCACTTAAGACGCCAAATAAGCCCATATCAGTCCATGGCACCCAATATCTACTCGATACTCTCAATCGTGAAGACCGATTATTGCTGGTCGATGATGTTTTTGGTTCGGGACGAACCCTTGCGGCTGTCCTCGAAAAACTAACCATGCGTTTAAAGCGAAATCTGCCCCAAGAAATCAAAACCGCATGCTTATTTCAGCGGCAATCGTCGAGTGCAAGCGTTGCACCGCCAGATTATGTCGGCAAAACCATCAGCAACTGGGTCACATTACCCTACGAACTTCAGGATTTGTCCCTTGCTGAACTCAAAACCCATAAACCGGCTTTTCTGACTATCACTGAGCAAAATGCGCTAGCGCTTCCGAGCAGTTTTTACTATGAGTCGTCATAAAAACCCTCAAATCGCGTAAATTCAACATGCACCCATGACCTACTTATTTATCGCACTACTGCTCACAATTTCTGCAACCGCTTTGGCATGCATGTGTGCCCGATGGTTCGGCAATCAAATCCTCGGACCTTTGCTCGCTGGCAGCGTGGTCACCTCAATCTTTATCGCCGAAAAACTGGGTACGATTGCAATACCGGGCCTTGGCGAATACGCCATCACGGTAAGTATTTTGATCTACAGTAGCACCTTCTTAATCACCGATGTCATTTCAGAGTTAGAGGGCCGAGCGGCTGCGCAACGCGCTGTGCTCGGCACTGCCCTGTGTTACCCCCTAGTCTTGTTGACCACTCAACTCGGCGTTCATTGGGCACCTAGCAGTTTCTACAATAACCAAGTCGCCTTTGACTCTGTCATGAGTTTTGCCGGGAGAGTAACGCTCGCCTCCCTGGTAAGTTATCTCGTCAGTCAGTCCCTTGACGTCTGGGTCTTTCATCGCATTAAAGCAGCTACTGGTGGTCGCCACCTTTGGTTGCGCAACAATGGTTCTACATTGCTGAGCCAAGGAGTTGATACCGTCATTTTTTATAGTTTGGCTTTTTTAGGGACGGTACCTATTGCGACCTTGTTGCAGCTCATGGTGCTCGGTTATCTGTTAAAGCTTGTCATCGCACTCGTCGATACGCCGTTCGTTTACGGGGTTATCCGAGGGATTCGCGGGCCAGGCGTCAACGCAGAGCCGACTGACTCATCCAGAAGATCATGAGTAAGATTCGCCCTAGGGCAGACTTTATGGGCACAAGCCCTTGATCTAGAGCCTAGCGCCATGCCAAAAAAGGGTCATAGCTAGTGCGCCTTAGTCCCGAGCCTGCCGTTGCCAGCCCGGCAACCCATCCCGACAAAACTGAGTGTCTACTAAGCGGCTTATGTGATGGTGCGGACCGAGCCTTCAAGAATTATCAAGTCAAGCCCTCAAGGCTCCGACTACGGCGGTTACTTCAATCGTTTCTTTTGCCAGGCTTTCAGACAAATGAAATCGTGCGCTAAAGTTGCTGCCGCGATCGCAGTGATTTCACTGTGATCGTAAGCAGGGGCAACCTCTACAACATCCATTCCAACTATATCGATTTGCCCTAAGCCTCGGAGTATCGTCAAGGCATCCAGGGTAGACAGTCCACCTGCGACGGGTGTGCCCGTTCCCGGCGCAAAGGCAGGGTCGAGGCAGTCGATATCAAAGGTAAGGTAAGCTTTTCTTCTACCGACCACTTTCTGGATTTCTAGAACAGTCGCTCGCACGCCATTTTCAGCAACCCAAGGACTGGACATCACGGTAAATCCGTAGTCATCTTCGCTGAAACTTCGGATACCTATTTGAACAGAGGTATTGGGGTCGATCAGACCTTCCCGTAAAGCTCTTAAAAACATCGAGCCATGATCCAATCGTTGGCCGTCGTCTTCCCAGGTATCGACATGAGCATCAAAATGAATGAGTGACAAAGGTCCGTACTTTTTAGCATGAGCTTTAAGCAAGGGGTAACTCACAAAATGGTCGCCGCCAAACGTCAGCATCGTGACATCCTCAGCCAGTAACTTATCCGCATGGGCCTCGATGACGGCAACGGCTTGATCAGGATAACCTGAGACAAATTCGACGTCGCCATAGTCAGCGACCGCTAGATAATCAAAGGGGTTGTCATTAAAAGGAAAGGCATGACTTGCGATTTCAGCAAGTTGAACGCTAGCAGCCCGTATGGCCTGAGGGCCAAACCGCGCGCCCGGCCTGAAGGTTGTGGCCAGATCAAACGGCAGCCCAGACACCACCAAATCTGCGCCCTGTATGTCTTGGGTGTATTTGCGCCGAAGAAACGATAGTTGCCCGCTGAACGTTTGTGACGTACTGCTGGGCCGCATTAAATCTAATCGAGGGTGGTTTCGGGCTACACGATCAATCATAAGGTTTTCCTATTGAGGTTTAGTCAGCCTGACTGAGTTTTAAATGCGGTCAAGCGCGGCGTAAAACAGCATGCCCGCCACGAGCCCCGGCCACCGCAGCAATCTACCACCTGGAAACGCGCGGTGTTTTAAATTTGCCAATAAGTCAAACCCATCGGCATCGCCTTTGATGGCTTCAGCAATCAGGTGTCCGCCCATATTTGCCATCGCAATGCCATGGCCTGAATACCCTTGCCCATAATATAGGTTCTCGCCGACTCGACCAAATTTTGGCATCCGATTCATTGTGACCGACAGCGTGCCACCCCATGCGTAGGGCAATTCGACGCCCTTTAACTGAGGATAAATATCGATCAACCGATTACTGACGACTTTACGAATGTCTTTTGGGAAAAAGCGCGTGTAATTTTCACCGCCACCAAAAATCATCCGAAAATCACTGGAGAGATGAAAGTAATTCACCACAAATCGTGTATCAACGACCGCATAGTTGTGTTGAATCAAAGATTTTGCTGCAGATTCACCTAAGGGTTCCGTCGCCACCATGAAATTATTAATCGGCATTTGAAAAATATCTGCAGCCGGCAGTAAACCGTTTAAATAGCCGTTGCAGGCAACCACCACTTTCCCAGCAGTCACCGTATGGGTTGCCGTCTCAACGACAACATGGTCTTTTGCAGAAGTATTAAAACTCGTGACAGACGTCATTTCAAAGATGTCTGCGCCCTCAGAAATTGCTGCCTTGGCTAAGCCATCGGCGAGATTCAAAGGGTGAATATGCCCGGCACGGGTATCTAAATACCCACCAAAATAAGCCTCACTGCCGAGCTCATTAGCAACTTCTGCCGCAGTTAACGGATGGCAGTCTTGATAGCCGTAATGGGATTTGAGGTGCGCCGCGTGGGCCCAAAGTTCAGCTTGATAGCGCTCACGATGGGCCACCGTAAGCTCGCCATCTTGTAAGTTACACTCAATGCCATAATCTTTAATTCGGCGCCTGACAAGATCATTGGCCGCTAAAGACATGCGCCACAATGCGCCAGCCCACTCGTCGCCGAGCGTTGCTTCAAGGGCCTCCTGATCCTGACGCTGACCAATCCCTAGCACGCCACCATTTCGACCGGAGGCACCAGCGCCTACGCGATATTGCTCTAAGAGAACCACTCGCATACCCGCCTCGGCCAGGGTTAAAGCAGCCGATAACCCGGTATAACCCCCGCCGACGATGCAAACATCGCAATCTAAATCTGCTGCTAGGGTCGGGCGATGCTCACCGTGATGACGTGTAGCAAAATACAAGGAGGCTTCGAAACCAATATCAGGGCGGCCGCCCGCCCGACGCTCAAGATTCATGGTCTCTGTGTCCTTGCCATCTACAACATGCTTCCGAGGTAGCTCACCTCCCAAGACGAAATGCGAACATTATAATCTTGCAGTTCGCTACGCTTAATAGACGCAAACACATCGAGAAACTCACGTCCCAAAAGCTCCGCCATTTTTTTACTCTCAGCAAGATTTGATAAGGCGTGATCTAAGTTATCGGGCAAGTTTGTGGTCACCTCCCAACAGTCTTCCTCACTCGCCTCAGTTGGGTCCAGAGCCTCCTCGATGCCAAGCAGCCCCGCCGCCAGAATGGCAGCAATCAACAGATATGGATTGGCATCGGCACCAATGACTCGAGTCTCAACCCGCCCTTCCTCAGAGGGTCCATAAGGGACTCTTAATCCGGTTGTGCGATTGTCGTAACCCCATTCAAGGTTAATTGGCATCGATAGATCGCCAGCGAAACGCTTGTAACTGTTGATATTCGGCGCCAATAGCGCAAAGACTTCTGGTAGGTAGGTCTGGAGGCCTGCAATAAATTGTCTCAAAGCAGGCGGCGCTTTTTCGTCGACCAGCGAGAACAGGTTTTCCCCGGATTGGTTCTCCAAGCTGCAGTGCAAATGTAAGCCTGATCCGGGTAAATCTGCTGAGGGTTTGGACATAAAACTGGCCAGATAACCATGTTCCAGCGCACAACCTTTAACCAATCGTTTCAGCAAAACCATCTGATCAGCGATCGATAACGCGGGACCATGTCGCACGTTCAGCTCAATTTGACCCGCGCCGACCTCATGCACCACAGCGGCAAGCGCTAAATCAGCGGCAGCACTCATTTCCTGGACGTAGCTGACAAAGGGACCATAACGGTCTAGGGCGTCAAAACTAAAGGCCTCGCCGCCGAATTCATCCCGACCATCAAACCCAGCTCCCGGCTCGAGTTCCTGATCGCCCCGCTTTGGCGCGCTCATCAAATAAAACTCAATTTCGGGCGCTACAATCGGCACCAAACCCTTCGCTTCGTAACGCGCCAGGACTTGCTTTAGTACATTGCGGCAATCATAAGGTAGCGGCTCTCCCTCTTTATCCAAGGCTTCGCAAATGACTTGACCCACGGAATCCTCTTTCCAGGGCGTCCTTCGATAGGTAGACCAATCGGGAGACAAAATCAGGTCTTCATCTTTTGGATTAAAGGCATCCATGGTTTCTTCAGCGTAAGTTCCATGTATGCATTGAAACAGCACTGCCTCCGCCATTCTGGGTAAGTTTCCCCCCGCTTGAATCGCGACGCTATCAATCGTCTTGCCTCTGGGTACGCCATTAGCGTCGGTAATTAACAGGTCTATGCGATCGGCTAGCCCTTTTGGTATTGTCACTCTATCACTCCCGAAGACTGCGTCTTCTCTCGTTCTTTATCCCAAATCACTACATTTCGTTCAATAAATACAAATGCCACAATCCATAAAAAAGCGTCTTCAAAATCTAAAAACGATCCTGCAAACCCCCAATAGACTGCAAATAGGACGAGCGCTGTATAGGCTAACACTTTGAACACTCTCGAGATTGCGCGCCATTGCTCCGAGTCATAAGGACTACCCGAGAGCTGCAAGTCGAGTTCTAAAAGCGCCACCACTAAAATCCAGACCGCTGCATTACCCACATCAACCCAAGCAAGCCATTGAACTGCCTCAAAATCTTTCATAAGGGCAAACCAGCGGAGTTCATCATGCGCTATCAAGGGACCAGAGGCGCTGGTCATCAGAGATTGACAGTCTTGTGCCGTCAACGACATAAATGCATCTTGGTCGACCATCTGCGAATAGCCCGAAGCACTCATCTCGCACAATTGTCCGATCGCTATCGATTCAGCCTCGAAAAGTGTCAACAAAGTGAGTAGATAACCCACGAATGCAGTGACGATAAAACTGACACAGATGATCCGTATCAGCATTAGCAATTTTTCGACCTTGGGCGTCAGAGCAGCATCATCTAACTGATAGGTTTCAAGCTCAAACATGAGCAAAAGCAACACCCAAGCGGCGGTATCGATGGTTGCTGGAAAAAGTTCAAGTAAGAGTGCGAGATCAAAGGTGCTTTGCAACAAATCCCTCGCACCCTCGAGCTCTTCTATAAAAAAGAATCCGATATTCGCAGTGAGCAGTAAATAAACTGTTAACTTAAAAGTATTAAACCAATGCGGCCAACGGGTAAGTGCGATTAACACACAACCTCCCAATCGGTAACTGGAATCTGTTGCTTGCTGTCATGATTCATAGGGGAAAACTTGACGGCCCTCAAAATAGGTGGCTACCACCGACACCTCGCTGATTTCGTGTGGCGCAAGGGTAAACAAATTATCAGAGAGCACCACCAGATCGGCGCGTTTACCGACTTGCAATTGTCCGGTGAGTTGCTCCTGATGCATTAGGTGGGCGCCATTTTTCGTATAAGCGGCAATCATCGTGGCCAAAGAGACCGTTTCCTGCTCATTAAGGACTCCAGCAATCACGCCCGTTGGGTCTTGCCGAGTCAGCGCGGTTTCGATGGCAAGTAGCGGATTCATCGACGATACAGGCCAATCACTGCCACCGACGATCGCAGTCTCTACTGCATCTAAAGAGCCGATCGGATACATAGCTTGCACCCGGTCAGGACCGACTGCTGGGAGATTTACATCCATGATATAGCTATCGGGTAATGCCCAAAGCGCCTGAACATTAGCCGCTACATTGAGGGCCTTAAAACGTGGACGGTCCACAGGGTCAATCAGTTGTAGGTGCGAAATATGATGTCGCAGATCTTGATCTCCATTAGACGTTTGAGCAGCTTCAATGGCGTCCAGCGCTACTCGCACGCCGAAGTCACCAATGGCATGAAACATCAATTGGACGCCCATGGCGTCGAGTCTGATGACTTTTGATTGCAACTCCTCGGCAGGCGTTATTAACATCCCGTGGCCACCCTTGTCACTGAAGTAGGGTGCAATTAGAGCTGCTGTTTCGCCTTCAAGCACGCCGTCAACAAAAATCTTCGCCGATTGTCTTCTAACTAACTTTTGAGTTTGCCGGTGCTCGGGTTCGATGCTTTCGACGGGTGCAGGATCAAAAAATGGGGCAATGACAGACATCGCCAGCACCACACGCATATTCAAGACATCGCTTGCCGCGAGCGCCTCATAGGTCTCAGCATCGGCGGTCGTGGCCGCAGCATCAATCACCGAAGTGATGCCATTTTGATGCGCTAGCGCAATCGCTTGTCGTGCAGCGCTTTCTCGCACTGTCGCGTCGATCGCGGGCAGCACGTTCTCAACCAATAGCATCGCGGATTCTCGCAGAACCCCTGACGGCTGAGATCCTGAATCGCGCTCTATGATCCCATCTGCTGGATCGGGGGTCTCACTTTCTATACCGGCATAACGCAGCGCCGCAGAGGACACCCATGCCGAGTGGCCGTCAGCCGCTCTTAGAAAAGTTCGTCGATCGGGGTTTACTTGGTCTAATAAGGTTTTAGAGGGATTTGCGTCGACAAATAGTGATAGATCCCAACCACCACCGACCAACCAATCCGAAGGATCCAAACTTTGATCACAGACCTCAATCGCCGCCAAGATCGCAGCCGGACTACCCAGTTCTGAGAGGTCACATTGCGACATTTGCAAGCCGCCGTAGATCAGATGACTATGACTGTCATGAAATCCGGGTAGCACCATTTTCCCGTCTAAGTCTCTTTGAGGGCCTTCAAACTTGGCTAGAACATCGGCATTCGTGCCTACGCCAACAATGTCTCCAGCACGAATTGCTAAAGCCTCCGCCCACGGGTTTTGATCATCAACGGTATAAATGCTGGCATTTACGAGGATAAGATCGGCAGGCTGCGGCTGCTCACACCCTACAAGCAAGAAACAGACACAGCAAAACGCGAAGTTTTTGAACTGAGGCACCATGGAAGCTTAGAGCAGGTTTAGCGCTCCCCCCCTGGTAATGTTGACGCTTTTTCAGGCCAAGTTAACACTCGGCGCGACGATTTCATGAGATAGTCCTTTAATCCTCAAATTATGACGCTGCCAATGCTTGTGTCAAGACTAAAATGCTAGACCCTTGACCCGGTTTCGGCGAGAGCGCTAATGTGGCACTCCTACCGACTGGGTTCTTGCGAATTTGGTTCCAGCGCCAGGATCTTGCAATAAACTGATGGACCGGATTACTAGAGGAGTTGCCACTTGAATACCCCCCATCCTGCGAACGCCCAAAACACGTTGGAATCCGGCCGTTTTTTACATCCCTTTACTGACTTTGCCGAATATAAACAAACCGGTGGCCGGACCTATGTCGGAGGCGAAGGTATTTTTATTATCGATCATCAGGGTAATCGCCTACTCGATGGCATGTCTGGGCTATGGTGCACTAATTTGGGTTATAGCCAAGCTAGCATAAAAACCGCCATCACCGCCCAATTAGAACGGCTTCCGTTTTACAATAGCTTTTTCAATTGCACGACTGACGTTACCCTGCGGCTCGCAGACCAACTTTGTAGCGCCCTGCCAGACGGTTTTGAGCACGTTTTTTTTACCAATTCCGGCTCCGAGGCCAACGACACCAATATACGATTGGTACATCGCTATTTTGACCTTATCGACCAGCCCAAAAAGAAATTAATTATTGCTCGTACCAACGGTTACCATGGCAGCACCATTGCAGGCGCGAGCTTGGGCGGTATGAAGGGCATGCACGAGCAAATGCAAGGCCTACCTTACGTCCATCATGTCGACCAACCTTATACCTTTGCGCAACTTAACGCGCACACACCAGAGCAAGTGGGCCAAATGGCGGCCCAATCACTGGCAGACAAGATCGATGCCCTTGGCGCCGATCAGGTGGCTGCATTTATCGCTGAACCAATCCAAGGTGCTGGCGGCGTCATTATCCCACCGGCGAATTACTGGCCATTGATTGAAGACATTTGCCGATCAAGAAACGTTTTGATCATCAGCGATGAAGTCATCTGCGGTTTTGGCCGAACTGGGCAATGGTGGGGTTGTCAGACCTTTGGTTTTGAGCCTGACCTCATAACTTTTGCAAAAGCGGTTACTAACGGTTATCAACCGCTGGGCGGCGCTGCGGTCAGCAATAAGATTGCCGACGTGTTGACGGCCGGGGGCGGAGAATTTGCCCATGGTTTTACCTATTCAGGGCATCCTGTCGCTTGTGCGGCAGGACTTGCAACGCTCGAGATTTATCAATCCTCGAATCTACTCGACGAGGTATACGATCATATCGCGCCCTACTGGGCAGAAGCGCTGCAAAAGCTCTCGGCCCATCCGATCATTGGCGAAGTCAGATCCCAAGGTATGCTGGGTGCCCTCGAATTGGTAAGGAGCCAGGGCACTAACGAACGCATCGCCCCGGATGCAGCAGCAGCCGTGTATTGTCGAAATTTTGCCATAGGCCATGGTTTCATGGTGAGACAAGTGGGTGACAGCATCATCCTTTCACCGCCTTTAATTATTCAACCCTCAGAGATCGATCAATTAATCAAAGGCCTTTGGCAAGCACTCGATGCAACCGCCTCAGCGTTTAAGCTGGGCGCTTAAGGGCTGGGGTCGAGCGATACGCCAAGACCTACCGCTAGTGCGGCGAGCTTACGACCTTTGACATCCACGGACAATGTTAGCGGGCGGTCCAACACCATGACCTCGCCTGCTTCTGACCATGGGGGCCAAAGCAGGGTATCGTCACTGCCAGGTTGACCATATTTTACGAACCCGGCCCATAGCGCGTTGACTTCCCTAGCCAGCGCTCGATCATCTGGCTCCCACCCGCAGCCCGTTAGATCCTGATTATCGAAGACGTACGCAAGTTCGCCAGAGTGATACGCACCCGCGCTCCGCGGGCCTTCCGGTAGAGATAGCTGAGGCGAGTCTGGTTGGTAAATCCGACAAGCGGGCGGAACATGCTGCATAAAGTAAACAAAGCTCTTCGCGCCGCTCCTTGCATTTAGAGCAGCCCAGTGACGCATGCCAAAGGCCATGAAGCGATCGGTTTCGATGGCATGTCGCGCCACTGGATAGCCTTGCTTGATTTCTTCCTGATAGGCCGCCTTTATGTTCGCAGCGACGTCGGGTTGAAATTTAAAATTATGAGCAAGAAAGTCGTTGAAGGTCTTTTCATCGGTATCATCCCTAAGGGGTATTAAATGCAATCCTTCGTTCGCCAGAGAACCCACAAGCAAAGGCACACTGATTGCTAATCCCGATTGAAATCGAGCCAAGGGCGGCTCAGGAAGCACCCAACCATCGATCGTGATGCGGCTGCGCGCTGCCCAACCGCTTTTTTCTACTGCCGACAGCAGCACCGAGTTGGGCACTTCGCGCAATGCCTCGACGGACTTGGGTCCACCAATTTCTGCCAATAAGCGAGCCCCGGTTTCATAGCCGTTTGGATCTTGTTCAAACCCTTGCAAACAACTCGCCGACTGACCGATCGCTTGATGAAATAGGCCTTCGGCAAGTGGCGATGCCATCAGAGCACAAATGCTTTGGGCACCAGCGGATTGACCAAACACCGTTACCCGATTTGGGTCACCGCCGAACGCCATGATGTGTTGCTGCACCCAATGCAGCGCTAAAATTTTATCGAGTAACCCATAATTACCCGAAGCCTGATGCGGAGATTCCGCAGATAACATAGGCAGGGCGAGAAAACCCCATGGGCCCAAACGATAATTCACAGTCACAACCACAATACCTTGACGAGCAAATTTTTCGCCATCAAACAGCGGGTGGTGTGCCCAACTTTGAGTATGACTACCGCCATGAAACCAAACCATGACCGGTAAATCGGACCATGCAGCTTCAGAGACGCCCGGCGTCCAGATATTGAGATACAAACAGTCTTCGCTTCGCGGAAAATCCCCTAAAGACCAAACAAAGGCGTTTTTACCTTGAGGTTGCCAACATGGGGATCCTGGTTGCTGGGCAAGGTACCGTGCTTTCAAAGGCGCTTTCGGTACCGGCGGCCTAAATCGACGTTCACCTTCGGGTGGCTCGGCGTAGGGAATACCCTTAAAAATGCCTATGCTCTTGGTTTGATCTGAAAAGTAACCTTCAAACTCACCAACAGCTGTTTTGACGATAGTTGTTGCCATACTAGCCCCTTTTGCCAGTTCAAGGCTTGAATTTAAGCGTCAACATTCATCATTGGGCATCTATGGCGGCAATCTCAGGATCCCAACAAGAGATTAATTGCAGCGCCCATCCTCAACCGAATGTCCACTGCGGTGCCGAAGTCGCCGCACGCCTAGTTCTGTACCTTAAAACCAGATTCTGCTGCCTGGTAAACCAACTGTTTAAATTCATGGCTAAAGGGATGCCAAAACCCAGGCAATCGTTGGGTAAAGCACAATGCCGCGACCCCTGCCGATGGCGCCATCCAGCTATGAGTACCAAACAGACCGCCCCAATGGTATTCGCCGACGGCAAGCTCAGACTCCTCAGCATCGGGCACCTGCTTTAGGGCGAACCCCAAACCAAATACTGTGCCTGGCATGGCCCAAAACGGGAAGTTCACAGCAATACCCTCCCCCAACTGATTATTCCGCATCAGCTTTAAGGTCTCTGGCTTAAGATACGATTGCCCCTGCCACTGACCATCATTCACAATCATCTGAATAAATTTGGCGTAGTCGTGCAAGGTGGACACCATACCGCCGCCACCGCTCAACATTTTGGGGCGGGTTGATCCAGAAAAATCATTGCCGGAAGGCATAGCCTGCAAACCGCCTGACATCGGCTGAAAAGGCTCGAGCGGTAGGTAAAGCGTACTCAATCGGTCGATTTTTTCTGCTGGTACATAAAAACCTGAGTCAGTCATACCTAAAGGATCAAGCAGTCGTTCGGATACGACTTGATCTAAAGTCTGACCGGTCAGCACTTCAATCAATCTGCCGCAAATATCCGTGGCAACACTATATCGCCAGTTAGTTCCTGGTTGGAATGCCAGGGGTAGCTCGGCAACACGCTTTACATATTCAGACAGAACAAGGTCGGCTCGCGAAAGGCCACCTAAGCCAGCCGCATTGTACGCTTGATCGATAATGGATTCGGGCTCGACAAAGCCGTATGACAATCCAGCACTATGGCTGAGCAATTGCCGGATGGTTATAGATGAGACTGCAGGCTCAACATCCTCGATGGAAACAGCATTTGGCTTGAGCACCATCATGTTGCCCATTTCGGGAAGATAATTCTCAATTGAATCATCAAGTTCGAAGGAGCCGTCCTCGTACAACATCATCAGTACCACTGAGGTAATGATTTTTGTATTCGAGGCAATGCGAAAAATAGCATCCGCAGTTAAAGGTTTTTTTGATTCGATATCAGCGAATCCTAGGTGACGCTCATAAAGGACATCCGTGCCCTTTAGCACCATAAAACTGATCCCTGGAAGAATCGACTCATCAATATATCGCTGCATCGCTGCATCAATGTCTTGCAATATCATCCGTTCTCGCTCTTGCTGTATTCAATATGGGTCACCTTGCATTGGCAGCGTCATCCTCGAGGCTCGCAGCCTCCAACATAGTCTCGCTGCAAGCTCTAATGCCCTTCTAAATGCCTTTCATAAATGTCTTTCATAAATGTCTTTTCATAAATGCCTTTCGTAATCTTCAGTGTTTGTAGCAACCCATTAAGATCAATCTGAGCCAGTCGAATTCTTAGAGGCTCGCAGTCTTCGACATAGTCTCAAAGCAAGCCCTAAGGCCCTTCATGAATGTCCTTCCTAAATACCTTTCGTAAGTGCCTTTCGTAATCTTCTGGGTTCCTAGCAACCCATTAAGATCAATCTGAGCCAGTCGACCTCTTAACCGGCGCTTGATGCCGAAGCGTCGGCACTACGTCGGGCACCCAGAGCCTGAAGGTGCGCATTATGATCATCGCGCGTAATCCGGTAGCGCGACACTATTGCTAGGCCGACGAGATACAACCCACAGTAAATCGGCAAAAATAAAGTCGCCAAGTCGAGGCGAATCTCATAAGTCACAGCCTCGACAGAGGTAACACCATCTAGCCCCACCAAAGACACGATAGACCCTGCACCGACAATACCACCTGCAGAAATTGCTTTAGCAGCAAACCCTCGTGCGGCATAAAACAGACCTTCTGATCGACGCTGGGTCTTTAGCTCACTGTCTTCCACTACATCAGCCATCATGGAGTCTAATAAAACCCCCCCAATAATCCCACAGATCACTTCCATGACGATAAAGCCGCTATAAATATAGAGCGACAACCAAGACCCCAATTCTGGCCACCAGCCAGTCAACAGCAGAATGTAGGGTATTGGGTAAAGGGCAATATTCACTAAGATCGCGATGATTGCGGCGCCCTTTTTACCGAAGACGCCACCCAGATAAGGCGCCGCCCAATAGGCAATCACCGGCGAGGCTAAAACACCAATCGCCGTCACGCTGATCTGGGCACCTGAAAAACCAAAAAAATAGGTCGTGTTATACAAATAAAGTGCTGTACCCAAACCGCCGGCGATCCCGACCGTTAAACCATAGAAAAACAAAGCCGCGAAGTTTTTATTTTTGACGGATTGAAATATCTGCTGGATCTCTCGCTTGATCGCAAGAAATCGAAACGGTTCCACCGGTTTTGGCAGGGATGCCGCCACCCGCTGAGTGCCTAGCGAGGAGACCATAATCGCCGCAGCGATCACCAATGCACCGACGATACCATAGATGCTGTATCCAGCCTGGGAGGCGACGCCGTAAGCGCCAACCCAGAACATAAAATTAATCATATGGATACCGTTGCCACCAGTCCATCCAAAGAAATGCCTAAGCGCCAACCACTTATTTCGTCGGTCATAGTCCGTTTCCAGATCGGGCAAAAGCGCTGTCGATGGCACTTCAAATAACGTTGTACCTGTTCGAATGAGTAACGCCATGGTCAGGACGTACCAGAACGTATTGCTGTCATCTAACGCGACAACCGGGTTAAACAACGCGTAAAACGTCACCGGCAAGAGGAAAAAAGCTGAGTACATGAAAGGATGACGGCGACCAAGCCGACTAGTGGTTTTATCAGACCAATGTCCAAGCAACAGATCCGATACCGCATCCCAAAGCATTGCAATGGCTAGAGCCAGTGAAGCGAGATATCCAGGCAAGCCAAGCACTTGGTTTGCATAAATGAGCAGCAGATAGCTAAAGGCATTGTTTTTGATCCCGTAGGCGATTGAAGCCGATCCATAGAACCAAAAGGTCGGATTTTTTTCTAAAATCTGTGTAGACATAAAACCTCTTTGCTAACAGCTATCAAGCTCCTTGAGCCTGGCGTCTCCCCCCGCTCTTTCGCCATCCTACGCCCAGCATTCACTGGCTGAGGAGCGCGACCCTTGCACGCATATAACCGCATCCTGTACTGCTGGTGCAACCATTGATTGTGATTTAGGGAGTCCTGCCAACTCATGCACCACTTAAAAAACATGGACTATTCATGCTTTGCAACATTTCAACTACGTCTATGGGTCATTGGCGCTGAAGCGGTAGACGACGAGTCCGAGCCGACGCTAGAATCGCTACTGCAACTTTTGTCAGAGCAAGCCATGCAATCAAGACATCGGACAGATCATATTCAACAGTGGCGGCAAGAAGGTTTTACGATTATCCCAAAGTTTTTTTCTGCCGCAGAACTTGAGCCGATTTTTAAAGATTTCGAAAACCTTTACGGTCATCTCGCACCGGATCCAGAGGCTGCCTACGAACTCGACAAAAAACCCCTCGGATCAGTTGGCAAAATTCACCATAAGCAATTCCAAAACATCGACTCACTTCCCTACGACGCCAGCACCGAGATGAATTTGCTGTCGTTGCATCCGGCTCTGATTGAGTTCGCCAGCGCCCTATTGGGCGTCGACTCAGTACATCTTTATCAGTCTCATACCTGGGCTAAATTTACGGGAGAAGCCGATTACGACCAGGCCCATCATTGCGACTTCGGCAACCATACATTAACCGTGCCAGCTGATTGCCCCGAGCAGCGATCCGTTGACTTCATTGTCTACATTAGCGACGTCACCGATGATCTCGGCGCCCTGCATTACGTGACCAAGCCTCACAGCGACCAAATCTTATCGAAAGGCGCTGTGACGGCGAGCGAAGCAGATCAGACCGCTCTCAAGGCCGTTGAGCAATCGGCGGCTGGCCCGGCGGGCACGCTGGTCGCTCACAGCATCGATACCTTTCACAGAGGGACCAATCTCACGCGGACTGCCGGTCGCCGATTTACTATGACTGTCGGTTACAAAGCCGCCGGCAACGACTTGATTGGTTTTCATACTTGGCAATCCCGGCCAGAGAGGCCCTGGGAAAAAATTTTCAGCGCCGCCAGTCCCACTCAACTCGCATGCCTAGGAATCCCAGAGCCGGGCTCAGCCTATTGGACCGAGAGAACTCTGGCCTTGACTCAAGCGCGCTGGCCCAGCTGGGATTTGTCGCCCTGGCGAGCGGCGCTGTGACGCCCTGATATTAGAGCTATGGATCCTGTGGTTCTAAATCCAATACCCCGTTAATATGAAGTTGTCTTTTTGGAGCGCTTACCCATGATCGAACGACTCAGCCTCACTCTGGGCAGATGCTTATTAGGCCTTTACTTTCTGATTCCGGGCCTCACGAAGATCCCGGGTTATACCGATACAGCGAATTACATGACGCTGCACGAGGTACCGATGGTTTGGCTTTTGCTGCCGGTGACCATTATTTTACAAGTCGGTGGCGGGTTACTCCTCATTGCCGGTATTCGAATAAAACTTGTCGCACTCGTGCTTGCAGGCTTGACCATTTTAATCAATGTCGGGATGCACGACTTCTGGAACAGTTATCCAGGGGTAGATGCTGGCCACGAGACGCAAAATTTTGTGAAAAACCTAGCGATCTTCGCGGGCCTTCTTGTCTTAGCTAGCACGGATGCTGTTAATCAATGGCGACTTAGTCGATCTTGATCGCATCAGCGGCAGCCTCAGCCTCTGCCCATTGATCGAACAAAGTGCTGACAGCTTTTTCCAAATCAGCCACCCGCTCATAGCTTAACTTTTGATCTGCTTCGGATTGTTGAAAGAAATTGGGGTCAGAGAGCGCTGTCATACGGGCCCTCAGCTCCGCTTCAGACGCCTCGAGCGCTTTTTCGAGGCGAGCGACTTCTCGTTTCAGCCGTCGTTGCTCGGCTCGAAGCTCGCGTCGTCCCTGCTCACCCTGAGCATTATCGGATGGTGCAGCAGCTTGCTCGGTTTTTATATCTGATACAGCATGCTGATTCGGCAACAAAGCGCCTCCTCTATCGATCCAATCCGAGAAGCCACCAACATGCTCTTCGATCTTACCCTCGCCCTTGAAAACCAGCAGCGACGTGACGACTTGATCGAGAAACGCTCTGTCATGACTCACCAGCATAACCGTTCCTTCGTACTCCATTAACAACTCTTCGAGCAACTCAAGTGTTTCTACATCGAGGTCATTGGTTGGTTCATCAAGCACCAGAAAATTCGCTGGCTGGGTAAACAGCTTTGCCAGCAGCAATCGATTTTGCTGGCCCCCAGAAAGCGTTTTAATTTTTCCTCGCGATTCTACCGAGTCAAACATGAATCGCTTGAGGTAAGAGACCACATGCACCGACCGACCATTGATCTCAATAAAATCTCGACCTTTACCAATATACTCAACAACGCTCATCTCTGGCTGAAGTACCGCTCGACCCTGATCAAAGTAGGCCACATCAAGCTTTGTCCCCTGCTTAATCGAACCACGATCCGGCGTTAGCTGACCCAGCATCAGCTTAATCAACGTTGATTTACCGACACCGTTTGGACCAACCAATCCTATTCGGTCACCCCGCTGCACGACCCAAGAAAAACCCTCGACCAACCGTTCGTGGTTATGGCCGAAGTCAACATCGGTGAACTCACAAACGACTTTACCCGAGCGATGACCGGCATCAACTTCTAGCGTCAGGCTACCCCTCGTCAACCGCTCGGCTCGAGTTTTTCGCAATGCTTCAAGGGCCCTAACCCGGCCCTCATTTCTGGTTCGCCGAGCTTTTATACCTTGACGAATCCATATTTCTTCTTCGGCAAGTTTTGCATCGAATTGTTTTTCGGCTTCGAGTTGATTTTTTTGATCAGCTTCTCGCCGCGCTACAAATTCGTCATAACCACATCGGAAAGCTTTAACCTGCCCTCGGTCTATGTCGATTACTTGATCGGCGACCTGCTGCATCAGTCTGCGGTCATGGGAAATAAAAACGACCGTTCCTGCAAAACGTGTTATCGCCTCGGTCAGCCAATCAATCGTTGGAATATCTAAATGATTAGTTGGTTCATCTAGCAACCAAATATCAGGACCAGCGGCTAAACTGCGGGCCACCGCGACGCGTTTTAGCCAACCTCCTGAAAGCCCGCCCATCCGTTGATCTGGAGACAGCATGAGCTGTTGCAATAGAGCACGTACTTTAGGTTCTAGCTCCCAGGCCTCAGCATCATCTAAGCGTTGCCGCAGTGGCAAAAGCGCCTTCTCGTTCAAACCTTTGGCTAGACCTGACGAATATTCACCTAGGACGAGCCCAATCTCGCCCAAGCCGCCAGCCACCACATCAAATACGCTTGCTTCCTCAGGGAAAACTGCGTTTTGATCCAACAGCCCCAATGACAAGCCTGCCGCAACCTTGACCACGCCCTCATCGGGGTTAAGTCTCCCCGCGATTAAACCTAGCAAGGTCGACTTACCACTACCGTTATAACCCGTAATACAACATCGAGCCCCCCGTTCTATGACAATATTGGCACCTCGCAGCACAGGTTCATGGCCAAAGGCAATCGAAATATTTTGCAAAGTAATGGCTGCATTCATGCCCGGCATGCTATCACGAACCCAATCGTTCCCGTCATGCCTCGCGTGTCATCCTTTCCAAAGGCCCGCCGTTTGCCGCATGGTAGTTTCTAATGCCATGCAGGGTCATATGATCGGCTAAACCTTTCACTCGTTATCAAACCAGCGTAACGTTAGAGCGACGTTTGTTAGATCATTGGGGTTTTAGGCACGAGCAATCTGAGCGCCAAATGGGCAAACCAAACTGCCATTGATTCGATCAATCCGCTACCGAGGTGCGCAGACTTCAACATAAGCCAGCCGATAAAAGCTGAGGTTAGTACAAAGGGTTATAGCGCGGCCTAGCGGCACCGATAATTGGGAGTTATATGGCAAATCCGAAAGCCAAATTACGCATTAAAAAGTTGTCAGCGCGAGCAGAACGCCTTATTGGACAACCTAGAGTGCTCATCAAAAAGTTGAGTGAGGCTCGAGGGAAAGCGGGCCGATCCAGACGGCGTGAATTAGACACCATTAAGAGCGATCTCATCGTCTTAATTGATTTTGCCCAGGATGTAGCCCGAGGTACCTATAAAGGCATAGACCTTAAGACGTCGGTGATGGTGACAGCGGCTATTTTGTATTTCTTGATGCCCTTAGACAGCATTCCTGATTTTATACTCGGTCTCGGCTATCTTGACGATGTGACTGTGATTACCTTTGTCCTAAGTCAAATACAAACCGAAATTGAGAAGTACAAAATCTGGCGCCAGCGGCAAAATCCTAGTCCTGATCCGAATTCAGATATAGATTCAAACTCTGATTCAGATTCAGACAGGGATAAAAATCATGATTCGTAATGATAGCGACTTGCTCAGACCCTATCTTTCGCAAGCGCCCAGTCGTATCCGTCTAACCACCACGTAGGAGCTATCCATGCAGAAATATCAAGAAATCATTTACGAGGTCGAGGGCGCGGTTGCCACCATCACAATTAATCGCCCTGAACAGTTAAATGCCCTTACCGATCTCACCCAAGCGGAAATTCGTCATGCGCTCGGGCAATCAGAAAAGATGACCACCGTCATCGGGACCATTCTGACCGGCGCCGGTCGAGGTTTTTGTGCGGGAGTCGATATGAACGCACTCGGCGCTATGAGTGATGCAGGTAAAACCCTAACCGAGCGATTCAGTCATTTACAAGCCGACCCTGGAAATCCAGACAATGATCCGAACTATTTGGGTTCTCCTACCTATTTTTTGGGGCTCAGGAAGCCCCTGATTGCGGCCGTTAACGGCCCATGTGCTGGCTTAGGATTTAGTTTTGCAACCTTTTGCGACATGCGCTTTATGGAGCGCAGCGCGAAAATCGTGTCCTCTTTTGGCCCTAGAGGACTCATCGCAGAGCACGGCACCAGTTGGATGCTACCGAGGCTTGTAGGCCCGGCCAACGCGTTGGATATCTTCTGGAGCTCTCGCAAAATTGAGGGCGAGGAGGCTTATCGGATGGGCTGGGCTAATAGGCTGTGTGACAACGGCGATAGCGTTCAGACCGCTGCGGCCTATCTACAAAGCCTGCAAGAAACTTCTGCTCCCAGCTCGTTGATGATGATGAAACGCCAAGTTTATAAGCACTTAAACCGCGAACTGGGCGACGCCATGATTGAATCTTCAAAATGGATGGATGACAGCCTTAGTCGACCTGACTTTAAAGAAGGTGTCGCCTCTTTTGTCGAAAGACGTGCCCCAAACTTTGAAGCTCTTGACGTTGAGAATTAGCATCCGGCCGCGCCTAAACGCTCCTGTTTTGGTCAAACCCTTATGCTTTGACGGATAACAAGTTCCTAGGGTGCTGATTATTAGAGACTACAACGGCGTGGCGGCGACCGCGGCACCAGAGGGGCGTAATTCTCCAGTGACTCGCCGAAGTTCCATGTGCTCGATTTGCCAACCCTGTCCTTGCCGATAAACGACATCGTCAAAGTAGGTACCGATAAATAACCAAACTTCTTTTGGCGTTTGGTCGTGCCATGCTTGTACATAGCTCTGCATTTTGGCCGTCCCCGAAGTGATTTCGCACTGGTCGTTCCATTCTAGCGACTCAAAGGTGACGATTTGACTGCCGATCAGATGCTGTGTTGCTCCTATTGGCCCCAATGCACCACGAACCACTTCAACCCACCCCTTCGGGCCATTAGCAGACAGCGGCTGTGTTTCTGGACCGGTCACTGCAAAGGTCACGTCTGGGGTAAAAATCTGTTGGTAAATGGCCTCGCCCTCAGCGACTGCCGCCAAGGTATCTTCACCAATTTTATCCGTCGCGACAGCGTAGGCTCGCCTCAGGTACTCTATTTCCTGTCTTGCCACCGCTTCAATGACATTCTGTTGACACATGCCTTGTTCCCCCTCGTTTGCCTGTATTTCACCCGTTAGTCCTATTATCGGCAACGCAGCTAGCCAAGCTAACACCGACAACCGATTAACTAATTGCATCAAATTCGATTTCAAGCCCACTGAGCCCGTGCAACAAAGCGTTGGCCGCAAACTCTGGTCGGTCGGCATCACTGGATAAACGGAAATTTTCCAATCGATCAAAAACCACCTTAAAACCAATATTCATCTCTCGACGAGACAGAGCGGCCCCTAGACAATGATGAACGCCTTTGCCGAAAGCAATTTGTTCTTTCAGATTAGGGCGAGTGATATCAAATCGCTCAGGATCTGGGAATCGCCGCTCATCCTGATTTGCAGAGGCAAAGCGCGCAAATAAAATCGAGTCTTTCGGGATCGTAACACCGTGCCATTCAACATCTTTAACAACACGGCGGAACATGTTTGAAGAGGGGCTTGAAATTCTCAATACTTCCTCTACAAAATTCGAGATCATATCTGGCGATGGGTCAGCCTTTAACAGTGCATATTGATCCGGGTTTTCGATTAAAAGCATAATGCCTTCGGTGATCGAGGCCGACGTCGTCTCGTTACCTGCGACTAGTATCTGACTGATCATAGACAAACACTCTTCGATACTGAGCGGCTGCTCACCGTCAAAGCTGGCATTGACTATCTTAGATAGGATGTCGTCTTGGGGCTCGGCGCGGCGCTCTGCTATTCGATCCGCAAAATAGTGCTGGAATTCCACCATATCTCGCGCTGCCGCTCTAATGCCCTCAGCATCTAATTGCTGACTTAGATTGCCTATGAAAGCTTCCGTCCACTTCCTAAAAAGCGCGAGATCCTCCATCGGCGCACCTAACTGAGACACAATGACCCGAAGCGGCAACGGCACGCCAAACGCTGATAAAAACTCACAGCGACCAGCCACTATAAAATCATCAATCAACGCGTTCGCAGTAGATTCGATAAAGGGTTCAAGGGCTCTCAAACTCGCCGGCGAGAAGGCACCGTCAACAAATTTTCGATAACGACGTTGTAGCGGCGGATCTTGGGTCAGCATAGTTGCGACCTGGGGGTAGCCCTTAGCTAATATCGCCTTGAGCTCAGGGTCTTCAGATGCAGACATTGCTCGCGTCGGAGCCAACATTTTGCTGGAGAATGTCGCTGGATCCATCGCCATTTTAACTACATCTTCGTAACGAGAAACAAAGAAAATTCCGGACCCTGGATCCTGAAAGATTGGAGCATCATTTCGCAAGCGTCTATTTAAGCCCCAGGGCTGCTTGAGCAACTCCGGATGCATGGGATTGAGCTCATGTAAGGGACATGTTTCAACAGCTGTCAACACGTCGGGCGCGTTCTGACTCATAAGGCCTTCCTTTCCTAACAAACTAGCAATTACCGTTAGCCGTTAAGGTAGCGGTTTTTGATTTCAATTCCAAGCACGGCTGACTGTTTTATCGGGTTGTCGAGATCTCCTACAGCACACGGCTTTCAGGGATGTCATCTCGCAAATGAGTAAACTTATTGACCGAGCTTGAGAAGCAGATTTCAAACTCAGGATAGTAGGCCGCTGGCAGCTGAAGCCCGGCCTTACTAGCCTCAGGTTGCCGCAGGGGAGTTGCTTGGATGTGAATAGCATTGGCGTGCGTTGCCTTGGCACGATCAGAGCGTTTCTCCGCCAAAAATTAATGCTCGCCAACGCCCTCTGCCGATCGCTGTCGCTGAGTTGGCACCGATCGCGAAACCCGCTCCCTAGCCCCATGGACGTGCGCAGGTTATAGTCATCGGGCCTGCCTGCCACTCTGAGCGGCAGCCATGACACCCAACTCTGTTAGTGCCTAAGGAGCTCAATCGATGGACTATTTTCAAGATCAGGTGGCTGTAATCACCGGCGGCGCTAGCGGCATTGGCAAGGGACTCGCTGAAAAGTGCCTGCAAGAGGGTATGAAAGTGATATTGGCGGATATAGAAGGAGAGGCGCTACAAGTAACCGTCGATGCTTTTCGGACGAATTATAATAATCCAATCGTGGGTCACATCACCGACGTAAGCGTCTCGAGCTCGCTCGAGGCGCTCAGAGATCGAGCGTTGACGGAGTTTGGGGCGATCCATTTGCTCTTTAACAACGCCGGGGTCGGCGGCGCGGGCGGAGCATGGACAGGAACTGAGAAAGACTGGGATTGGGTCATTGGCGTTAATCTAATGAGCGTGGTGCATGGTCAACGACTATTTCTCCCCGTTATGTTAGAACAAAATACGCCCGGGCATATCGTTAATACGGCTTCAGTCGCAGGTTTAATAGGAGGCGTCACCAATGCCCCTTACTCGGTGACAAAACATGGTGTCGTCGCTTTGACTGAACACCTACATCGAGACCTTCTCCTGGCCGGCTCAAAGCTGGGTTGTTCAGTGCTTTGCCCTGGGATTATTAATACCAATATTGGTTCAAGCGCCCGCAATCGGCCTCAGCATCTCATCAATGAGGACAACCCCGCACCGACCGATGCCCAACTCGCTATGCGGGCTCAGTTTGATGCGGTGATGGCAAAAGGCATGCTGCCGGGTCAGGTTGCTAATATTGTTTTCAACGGTATTCGTGATCAACAACTCTATATCCAAACCCACGAGCACTTTAACGACCGAATTCAGACTCGGGCAGAGGACATTATCCAAGGCCGAAACCCCGATCCAAAGTTATATCAGTGGCTCGATTGAGCCCGAGGCGAGCTTGAAACACCGAAAGCCTTGCTGCCGCCTAACGAATAGCGTGATCTTTGATCGATGAGACTCGCTCGTTTTGTTACAAACTGAATTCGCTATATTCTACGCCGCTCCAAGGCGCTTACGTCGCCAATTCTGATCCAAGCAGTAGCCCCAACCCACTCAGCATTCACGGGCGTTGTCCTACTACCTCATCGAGTATCGGCCAAAATTGAGGCTGAACCGGACGATTACCAGATACTGGAACAGCACCACAATTAGGCATTGTTCTGGAATCATTCCGGCCGACTACCCACCCCAAGGTACAGCCATGCGATCGTCTGAAACCAACTGCCAATGAATCACATTAACCAACCGACGTCACCCTTGGATCAGTGGTCATCGTGCCCGACCTGGGCGTTAAGCTATTCCATCCCCCAAAACTATCGCTCCCGAAGCAAATCACAGGGTTCGACAACAGTGGTCCTGACATGGCCAGATCGCCGGCGCTGGAACGTCCCAAAGTGTTGCGAGCGCTAGTGGCTGTTGCTCTTCATTAGCCCCTGATCAAGCGTCCCGGCCTTGCACCAGTGTCTTGATCGCGCTCTCTCGTCTTAATCCCTGCGACAAAAGTGTTTAGATAACCCGTCGCCGATTGTAAGATGCGGCCTCCACCAGCTGGGAGATCATGGGCAACCTCTAACTCCCCCAACCCTAAACGCGGCAGGTCAATTAGATTAAGATCCGCCCGCTGGCCCGGCAAAATGCGTCCACGATCATGCAGCCCAAACAGGTCGGCATTGCGTGCGGTCTGTTTATGTACGATCGTTTCGATCGGGAATCTCGGGCCCCGGGTTCTGTCTCGCACCCAATGCATCAACTGATAAGTGGGCCCAACCGCATCAAAAATAAGATTGACGTGAGCTCCAGCATCAGACAAGCCAATGGTGGTATTGGGATGCTCGATCATTTGTCGAATCACCTCAAAGTTGCCCTCGACAAAATTTGCCCCCAGAGAAATCGCAAAGTTTCGGCCCTCGTTAGCGACCAAAAAGTCGTACATGAAACTGTCGATAGGTTGACCTGCTTGAGCCGCCAAGGCGCCCAAGTTACCGCTCGCCTCTGGCTCATAGTTCATTGGAACCGATAGCGGAAACATACTGGCAGCTGCCATACCGAGCAGACCGTAGATGTTCTCCATAGAACCAGGGAGATCCGGTTTTACATCGTCATCGCTGAGTATCTGAGCCTTTATTTCAGGCCGTCTCATCTGTTCGAGTAATTGATCTATCGGAAGATGCGATAGCGCAAGGTAACTTTTTCGTCGTTGGAACATATGATAGGAGCGCAAACTGGTAACAAAACCAATTGGCCGAGTGGCGATTTGCGGCATAATCCGGTGCCCGCGAGTACAGGCATCGGCGACCAAATCCAGACAGGCCTGCCATTGATCGGGACGGCTAAAATTCTGGGCAAGCGTAAAGGTCACAGGGCAACCGGTTGCTTCGGCAATTTCTATAAACAGCGCCACCTCTTGCTCAGAGGTTTGCGGTTCGGGGCCAGCCAGGTCGCCAACGACACCGGCGGGAACCGCTTGAAAAACGCCTCGACCAGCAGCTTCCATGGCAGCTGCCATGGCCATGAGTTCCGCTCGTTCGGCGAACGTGCCCGGGATCGTTTCACCTAAAACGCTGCGATGTCCAACGGTTCTAGAGGTTGAAAAACCAAGCGCACCCGCTCTAACAGCCTGCTCAACAATGCTTGCCATGGCAGTTAAATCTTCTGCCGTCGCATCTTCATGACGAAGTGCTCTATCGCCCATAACATAATTTCGAAGCGCGCTATGGGGCACTTGCGTCCCTATATCCAAACTGTACTGGCGGCCTGCTAAATAATCTAAATACTCTGGGAATGTTTCCCAGCGTCCCCACTCTATGCCCTCGTACAGGGCAGTGCCGGGAATGTCTTCTACCCCCTCCATCAATTCGATCAAACGCTGCTCCCCACCCGGCGGTGCAGGCGCAAACCCTACACCACAATTACCCATCACAACGCTCGTCACCCCGTGGCTGAATGAAGGATCCAATGTGTCATCCCAACTGACCTGACCGTCATAATGGGTATGAACATCTATCCAGCCTGGTGTCGCGAAGGCGCCATTGGCCGAAATTTCTTCTCGTCCTCGACCATCAACTTGGCCTACCGCCTGAATTTCACCATCTTTGATAGCGATATCGCCTGCATAAGGCGCCTGCCCAGTTCCATCAACTATTTGAACCCCTCGAATCACCGTATCAAACATACTTTCCTCGCTTTAGCTTTGATTCAACTTTCATTTTTGCTTTTCTGCGCCCACTGCTAACAGGTCGCCAACTACCGTCACACTATTTTTGATCTGCCTTCGCCCCAGTAACGATCTCTCAGCAAACGCTTATAAAGCTTACCTGTCGGCAACCGCGGCAAACTTGCCTCGTAATCAATCGACCGAGGTATTTTCTGGCGTGCCAGGTGTTCAGCCAGATAGGCTAGCAATGCCTCTGTCATGGCACCATCTCCGACCTCGCCTTCATTGAGTTGAACAACGGCCTTAACTTCCTCACCTAAATCCTCGTTAGGAACCCCAAATACAGCGGCATCGGCTACCCGTGGATGACTAATCAAGAGATCTTCACACTCTTGGGGATAGATATTCACGCCGCCGGAAATGATCATAAACGTCGCCCGATCGGTTAAATACAAAAACCCATCCTCGTCTACATAACCGACGTCTCCAACCGTTGTCATCGATCCATCGGGGGACTTAGATTCAGCTGTTTTTTCAACATCATCGTGATAGGAAAATTCCGTCGCCGTTTTAAACCAAAGAGTACCCGACTCACCCGTTGGCACAGGATTGCCTTCATCATCGAGCACCACGAGATCCCCGAGCACAACTTTACCGACTGTACCAGGATGGGCGAGCCACTCTGCGGTATTGCAAGCGGCAAAACCAAGCCCTTCGGTGGCGCCATAATACTCATGAATGATAGGGCCCCACCAAGCAATCATCTGCTCCTTAACCATCTTCGGACACGGCGCTGCTGCGTGAATCGCAACCTCAAGAGAGGATAAATCAAAACTGGTACGAACCGATTCATCGAGCTTGAGCATTCGACTGAACATCGTCGGAACCAATTGGGAATGACTGACCTGATACTGCTCGATGTGTTTTAGATAAGACGCCGGGTCAAATTTTTCCATAACGATCACCGTTCCCCCAATACGTAGCGTCAGATTGACTGCGGCCTGCGGCGCTGAGTGATACAAGGGGGCCGGGGACAGATAAATCATCTCTTCACGGTACATCCAAAGGGACGAAAGAAATTGATACAAAGGTAGTGGCTCACCCGGGGGTTGCTCCGGCAGCGGTCTGATAATCCCTTTGGGTCTGCCGGTGGTCCCTGACGAGTAGAGCATCGAGGTACCCAAAGATTCATCAGCAATCGACGAAGATGGAAAGCGACCTAAAACACCCTCAAAGTCCAGCAACCGAGCCTGTTGAATCCGTGTTTCTCCGGTATCTCTATGTCCGACTACCCAAACTTGCTCGACCTTCGGACAATGCAGCAATGCCGCTTCGACGATCGGTAGTTTTAAACGAGAAGTGATAACGACCGTAGAACAAGAATTATTGAGGATATAAGCCAGTTCATCCGCCGTCAGAAAAGAGTTTATGCAGGTGTAATAAAGACCCGCACGTTCGCCGGCAGCACAGCTTTCGATATAGTCAAAATTGTTTTCCATGAAAATGGCATAGTGATCCAGCCGATTCAAGCCGGCATCACGCAGTGCATGCGCCAACTGATTTGCACGTGCCTCTAGTTGTGCATATGTCTTGGTTTCACCAGTTGCTGCCATAATGACAGCCGGACGATTGGGATATTGATCAGCGTAGGCGCCAGGATACATAAGCTTGGTTCTCTAAAACTTCTCCGGACTTTTAGCACGACAGGAAAGGCCTTTCAAATAAGCGCAGCCCAACGCTTGTTTATCTCTACAACAGCGCACTGGCCAGCCACCCCAGCTGATCCAAGCACCAGTTACGTAGACGCTGCCAAGTCGCTGATTCAGCTTCTAAATCTTTTTGATCATGCGCGGTTCGGATGAGATAAGCCCTGATTTGCTCTACCTCATCAGTTGAGAGCACTTCCTTAAAACCGATCATGCCCGCCGGCGCTAACACACCCTCGCTGACAATAGCGTCAAATATATCGTGCGTGGTAGAAGACATCGCCCGGAGATCTGGCACCAACCCCTGACTCACAGCGCCAAGTCCATGACAGCGTAGGCAGTGCTGATTATACAAAGCCAGCCCAGCAGTGATGTCCGCTTCGCTGGCAAGGTCTGGTGGTGGATCAATGACCAGGGTCGGTTCAGGTATCGACGGTAACGTTGCCTGTCCACCAATTTTAAAAGTCAGCACCTTTCCAGGAGCGCCAGAACGCACCGCCGGTTGCGCAAGCACCAAACCGACCGCGCCGCCCCAACCCGCCATTAAACTTATGTATTGCTCGCCGTCTACTTCATAACTGATCGGCGGCGCAATGATGCCCTGACCCGATTCAAATGCCCAGACTCGCGCGCCGGTAAGCGCGTTGTAGGCAGAAAATTTGCCCGACCCATCGCCTTGAAAAACAAGTCCGGATTCCGTCGTTAGCACACCGCCGTTCCACATTGTTGGCAGAGCTACCGTCCATGCCGGCCTGCCTGCTACGGGATCCCAAGCTATAAGCTCGCCCCGCATCAAGTGCTTAAGAACGGGCGCTAGATAATTAGGATCAAGGCTCGCGAGCGGGTTTTCTGCAGCAGCTTCGTCATCTTGGCCGGTATTCCAATGCGGTCCTGGCACGTGCTCATAGGTTTTTGGATGATTGTAGACAGAGAGGTTACGCATTGCCGGGATATAAACTAACCCTGCCGCTTGATTAAATGCCATCGGTTGCCAGTTATGAGCCCCAAAGGGTGCTGGCCGCACAATTTGTTCCTTGAACTGATAATCAGCAACGTCGGTTTCAACTGGACGGCCGGTCGCCAGATCGACATGGCTGGCCCAGTTCACATCAACATAGGGTTCGGCCGACAAAAGCTCGCCAGATATGCGGTCTAAGACATAGAAAAAGCCATTCTTAGGGGCTTGCATAATCACTTGTCGCGGCTGCCCGTCTATTTCCAGGGTAGCCAACATTAAATGTTGAGTCGCGGTGTAATCCCAATTATCGGCAGGGGTCGTTTGGTAATGCCAGCGATACCGACCAGTGCGAGCCTCTAGGGCAACAATTGATGATAGAAATAAGTTATCGCCGCCCCCTGGACTGCGAATCGTGCGGTTCCAAGGTGATCCATTGCCAACGCCGATATAAAGAAGGTCTGTCTCGGGGTCATAAACCATCGAATCCCAAACGGTACCCCCGCCACCGACCTCCGCAAAGTCCGTACCTCGCCAGGTCTCCTTGATCCATGCAAGTTCAGGGGCCATCGATTGTTCATCATCACTGGGCACCGTATAAAACCGCCAATTCATTTCGCCTGTTTGCGGATCGAAGGCGGATATATAACCTCGGACACCATATTCCGCGCCGCCGTTGCCGATCACGACTTGATTGCCCGCTAATCTCGGCGCACCGGTGATGGTATATGGCTTCTCGGGATCAATGGTTAGCTGCGACCATAGAACCTCGCCAGAATGCCGATCCAGCGCAATTAACCTGCCATCAAGCGTGCCCACAAACAGACGGTCTGCCAATACGGCGACCCCTCGGTTGACTACATCGCAGCAAGCGTTTGCACCCCATGCCTTGGGCACCGCTGGATCAAAAGACCAGAGCAGGGTACCGGTTGCCGCATCTAGGGCAAAAACCTGACTCCAAGCGCCCGTGGTATACATCACCCCGTCGATCACAATCGGAGACGCTTCCAAGCCTCGACGTGTACCAGTGTCGAAAGACCATGCCAACCCTAAATCGCTGACGGTTTCTAAATCAATCTGATTCAGGGGTGACTGACGTTGCTCAAACCGATCACCGCCGTGCAACGGCCAGTCGGCCATTGGACTGAAACTAAAAAAACACAACCCCATTCCTAGCAAAGCGCTCGCTGCGGCGCCTGCCCTCTTCGTCTCAGTGGTCAACATGGGCGATTTATCCTAGCTTTGATGTCAATAAGGCGGACTCCGACAGCGCCAAGCGAAGCAAGAGCGGGCACAGTGAGTCTTCGCATAGCCTAACCTAACCTGGCTTAGCTTAGCTTAGCTAAGCCATCATCCCATGATGCGATGCCTTATGAAACCGAACCCGCATCAGCGCGCAAGAGCCGCTTGGCATTGTCCGTAAAGCAGCGCATAAGATCGGGCTCAATCTTGAGTTCATGCTGATCCCAACCTGAAAAATTGGTTCCTAGCACCAGTCGACTATCACCGACCAGTGACCTAAACAGCGACAAAACACGATCATCATGCACATGTGTATCAAACCAAAGAGACTGCAACGATTCCTCAAATGCGCCTTCGTGTCGCAGCGCATCGGGTACCCAAGATCGTTTCACACAGGCGCGATTTAGTCGTCCGATCAGCGCACCGACCCCACCCCCAGCATGCGATAAACAAATATCTAATGTCGGATGGCGCAATAACACGCCTCCATAGATCAGCGTTGCTACCGCGATAGTTTCTTGTGCGGCAAAGCCGGTTAGCAAATCTAGGTCATACTGCAAAAGATTTGGATCTCCTGGGGGACCATCGATACCCGCCGGCGCGGGATGCATCATCAACGGCACATTGAGATCAACGCAGGCCTCATAAAACGGATCCAAAGCTGGATCATTGAGAGGTCTACCAATGTCTGTGCCAATGTATGCGCCCAGAAACCCCAACTCTTCAACCGCAAAAATCAATGCTCGAATGGCGGCTTCAACATCTTGCATCGGTAAGGTCGCAAAAGCAGCGACTCGTTCTGGTGCTTTACCAACCAGAGCTGCCAGCGCCTGATTATGGGCATGACAGAATTTGTCTGCGAGTTCTTTTTCAATAAAGTGAAAATAGGTCAAGGGATTAGGAGACAGTACTTGAAAGTCGAGGCCGGCGGCATCCATAGCTGCAAGTCTGAGATCAAGGTCCATAAACGGTCCCCCGGCATAGCGAACCCCTTCTAGTCGATAATCCCCGACTCTAAACCACGGGGCATCAGATGTCTGATCACCTAGCTCTGGACCGTAATGACCTGCTTGATGCATAGATTCTGCTAAAACAGCATGGGCATGGATATCAATACTCGTTGCCCCCGCCAGGTGCGATTGTGCCTTCACGTTGTCTGTCTCCTTAGGCCTCTTGTGCGAATGTCTATCCAGGGTACGACCAAAAAGCTATCAACCCGCAGTATCTGACAGGCCCGGGCTTGCCGACCTGCGGCCCGTACGAATATTCCTGCCAGACGATTAAAGCGCTTTCCATATTAAAGGTGCGTCATACCAAGACTTAAACCGCCATCAACTGTAAGCAACGCGCCGGTCGTCCAACTGGCATCCAATAAATAGCCTATCGCCTCGGCAACTTCTTCAGCGCTACCGATTCTGCCTAAAGCATGCAAGGGCTCAAGCGCTTTCATCCTTTTGGCCTGATCGTCTTGACTACCCAACCCAGCTCTTACATTAATGTCTGTTGGCACCGCGCCTGGCAACACACAATTTACTCGAATGCCCTCTGGCCCCAATTCAGCTGCCATAACCTGGGTCACTGCCTGCAAGGCAGCTTTTGAGGCTGCATAGGGCGAAGCGCCCGGGAATGCGCGCTGAGTATGAATAGACCCAAGAAAGACAATACTGCCTTCTGAGGCTTTGAGTGCCGCTAACGTTTCTTGCGCCAGCATCATGCCCGAGACCACGTTCTGATTAAAAATATCAAGCAATTGATCGCTGTCGTAATCTGCAACTCTGGATCGGTACATATTGCCTGCATTGTTAATCAGGCCCCTTAGACCATTGCCATGCTGAATCGCTTCTTTGACCAACCGAGCCCGGTCAGCTGGGGAGGTGACGTCGGCTTTAACCCCATGACAAGCACTACCTAACCGTCGAACAACTGCATCGATTTTGTCACCGCGACGACCGCAGATCGTGACCTTTCGGCCACGATTCACAAGCATCTCAGCTGTGGCCTCGCCAATACCTGAACCGCCTCCAGTTACCAAATACCCGCCTTCAATGGTTTTCATCACGCCCACCCTCAAGGAGCCACATCAACAACCTTCGTAAGACCAATCTAAGACCCTCGGTTTTCATCGCTCGCGTATCATGCCCGAGTGCACAATAGGCGCTACGAAACTCACCATCCTGCCGTCGCCAAACAAGTGGCTGCGTGCTTAGCCCGTCAGACCCCACCATTAACACTTCCGTATCTTGATGGATTGACAGTGCACTGTAGAGCTCATCGACAACCCTGAAGTCAGACAGATTCATCTCCCTGCCTGTTAGTGTTGGCAGGACCTCTAGCGCTTGCGGTTCAGGATGAAAAGACTGGCCCCAATGCCAAGCCCCACCCATCAACCGCGACCAACAGCTTGAGTCTGTGAAACATATACTCGCCGTATGAACACCAAGCAAACGCCCACCGCTTTTTTCAAACGCCGTCAACGCCGACTCACCAAGATCAGACATTTGATAGCGCCACTCCGAGCGGAAAGGATCGTACTTCTCGCCTTGCATGGGCCAATGCAACCCATTCACTGTAAACACATCGATCGTACCCGATAGCAATCGCTCAAAAGCGACTTCCGGGTGATTGACTACCTCGCTGGCAATTCCCAATGTCTCAGCAATCTGCATAAGTTCAGCACTGGTCTCATGAAACTCATGGAAGATGCCGCTAGAAAGAATTAACTGACGCACAATTTAATCCCTTGGCAGATGCGCAAGCACACTATTGATCACACCACCGTCAACCACGAGCTCATGGCCATGAACATATTCCGCTTCACTGGAGGCTAAAAATAAAATCGCATTGATCACATCCTCAGCGCTGCCCAATCGTCTCAGCGGCACTCCAGAACTGCGTTTGGCACGGATGGCTTCGTTTTGAAATATCGGCGCAGACATACCCGCATCGATAAACCCTGGCGCGATCGCATTTACCCGGATTCCGAGCGGCCCCCACTCGATCGCTTGCAATTGGGTCATACTCGCAATTGCTGCTTTAGCGGCCGCATAAAGGCCCACATTCGGTGCTGGGTGGGCGGCATTAATCGAGCTCATATTGATGACCACGCCAGATCCTTGCTCCGCCATTTTTCGGGCCGCCTGCTGGGCGCAGAAGACGGAGCCCAGCAGATTAATCCGAATCACATCACACATCTCCTCCTCAGATTGATCAAGCAACCCCCCGAAGCGAACAATCCCAGCATTATTAATGAGTAAATCTAGCCCACCGAACTGATCAAAAGCCGATGCCACCTCGGCGTAATTGCCAACGTCTGCTGAGAGTGGTACCGCGAGATCATAACGGCCTGCAACCCGCGCTGCGGCCTTAGTATCCACGTCCAAAACGCCAACTTCATAGTCACGCTCAACTAACGCTGCCACTATTTCCTCACCAATGCCGTGACCACCACCAGTAACGATTGCTCGTTTATACATTTGCCTGCTCCTGTGCTTTAGCAATTAGCGGATAGCTTGCCCAGATTTCTCGGGTCGTGTTCTGCTTGCGGGTTGGTGGTTCGGCCTCATTTTGATGAAGGCCGCGCCTCGCAATTGCGGCAATAACCCGAGTAATTAAGCCAACCTGATCACCGCGTCCCGAGCGATCCTCAGTCAACACTGAACCGGCAACCATGATGCGACCCGGACAACTATGATGACCCGCACCAAAGCTCAATCCGACAAAAGGTCGCTGTCCGGAAACGCGCCGGCTCGGATCAAACCCTTCGGCATCAGAACCAAACACGAGGGGATCTCGATTCGCTTCAAGGACGCTGACCTCTAACACCTCATCACTTTCGGCCTCTGTGACATCGAGACCTAAGGCGCGTTTCCGTCGCATCACCGAACTCGCCGGATGCAGCCTGAGCGCCTCATGCACCCAGCGCTGTAACCTGAGTAAGTGCGGCTCAGAGCAGATGTCTTCAACGAGCAAGCGTTGTTTTTTCATACTCTCATGAAATGCATTGACCACGGCATTGGTGGTACTGAAAACTGAAGCTTGGAGGAAGAAGGCGGCATCTCTTAAGAGTTGATCCGAGGTCAAGACACCCTCTTTCTCTGCCCTGAAGAGTAAGGTTAAGAGATTGTCCATGGGCGCCATTGACCCTTCTCTGCGGTTGGTTCTCTCAGGCGTGAGAAACTCTTTGTCAAAAACCTTCAGACTGTTCACAACCCGATCATTTAATGCCAGCTTTTGTTCTAGACTATGGGCGCTCGTCGCCCCCTCTCCGAAGGTTCGGACCAGATTCAGCAATTGACTATAACGCTGGGGATCACAGGATAAGCCCAGAAGCCTCAAAGCCATGACCAGGGAAACCTCCTCAGCGAAGGCGACCAGATCGCCGCTACCGACAGCGCGCATCGCCTCTGCACCGGGTTGAACAATGAACGCATCCAACCAAGCCTCAAGGGTTCTAAATTGTTTAGCCGAAAAAACAGGCGCCATCAGTTTCCGACGCATAAGATGCGCCTCACCCTCTAGATTAAGCACAACACCGGCCATCAGATCAGGACAGTCCTGGTAAAGACCTTGCTTAAGACGGCGATCGAGCAATACCTGGTACGCCTGGGCATAAGCTCCCTGAATCCGCATATTCAGGCGTTGCTCGTTTCATGGAACACAACCGGATAGCGTAACCATGTGTCCCGAGCGGATGCGGGGTCTTTCTGGGGTAATTGGCTTGGATCCCGGGCGATGCCTGCAGCCAAAAGCAGCCGGTAAATCACGGTCAGACTACCCCATTGATGCCCTGACAAGTCACCTGTACTTGGGTCTCTCGGCACTGTGCCAGCGACCAAATTTAGACCGATACACACATGCATGCCACTTCCAAGAGAAAGTCCCCAAGGGTTAATACCAGCTTTGCGATCACGGTTTGGATCAAATGCATTTGCATCTTCACCAAATACTGCCCTATCTCGATTGGCAGATTGCAAGTCGATGACAACCTCATCGCCCTTGGCTAATTTTCGACCGTCTGGCAGGCTCGTCGCGCACTCTGCCCGCCGCCAGGCCTCGGGACTCGATGGGTGCAGCCGCAAACTTTCGTGCGCGCAGCGCTGTAAGAGTAAAGGGTTGTTCAAAAGCGCCTCAGCGGTAAGGCCTTGTGCGCGAACAAAGTCGAATATTTCATGGATCCCGTGGGTAATGGAATGTACCGAAGTGTGCGCACTGGCGAGATAGAAAAAACCAACCTCGCGCAGCATTGCGGCATCTGATAGTCCCAGAGAGGATTGGTTGGCGAGCAGTAGCGCCAGAATATCTTCATTGCCTGCTTGACTTTCATCTGTGCCATGGCCGTCGCGGGTCATGGCTTCGGTGCGCCGACGCTTTGAAGGTTGATAATAGGCTAGGTCAAATTCCTCAATCGCCGCTCGAATATCCTGCTCTAGCTGCGCCTTATCACTGCCCTGGTACTGTCCGAGCGTCGCGGCCTGACCCAATCGCGCTAACAGCGCCGTCAAATGCTCCGACTCGGTTTCGGTCCCATTAACCCGGTCGATACCCGCAAAGATGAGTGACAAGTGCAACATCAGGCGATAGCTGAGCCATTTGAGGTCAATCGCTCCTGAATTGTCCACGGTGTCTAAAACCGCTTGTAATGTCTTCGGTAAGACATTCGATTCGATATCTCGAAAAAAACTCCGGCGAAACAGCTGACCCTCCACCTGTCGCCTCGCACGGTGCGCGTCACCATGGAGATTGACTAAAACATCCTCCATCAAAAGACTGCCGGCATCATAAAGCGATTGACGTAGGTGCGGATTTTTTAAGGCGGCCTCACAGCCGGCATAGTCTGCAATCCGTAGCACGCTCATAGCGACCCCAAATGCGATTCGGCCCGCTTGCGGGTTAGCACTTCGTCTGAAAATGCGCTCATCCGCCAACCGGGTATTTGCCATGCATCTGGTAAAGGCGTCGACCTGTCGACAACCTGTCCACCTTTTATCACGGTTTCTATGAACCCTGGGCGGCCGAATTGATCTAGGTCCAACAAGGGATCATCCGCGAGAATCAAAAGATCCGCTAAGTACCCTGCTTGAATGCAGCCCAGCTCACCCTCTTGTCGTAGAGCGATGGCCCCGAGTTCAGTCGCCGCTCGGATTGCCTCTAAAGGCGAGAGTCCCAGATAGGTTTGCAGCAGCTTCAGCTCTCGATAATGCCAATCACCATAGGGCGTTAAAGAGAAGCCGCTTTCACTACCTGTTAAAATTGGGACGCCTGCCAGATGCGCTTGGCGCAGGTGATCCGCGCTGGCTGTGATTTCTTCTTTAAACACCGCCTGCAAATAAGGATCTGCTCCTATGGCGCTGCCATAATCAGCAAGATTGGCTTGAAAAGTAAAGGTAGGCACAAGGGGCACTTGATTCGCCACTACCGCGGCTAACGCCTCATCGTCCATATAGGTGGCATGGAGAATCATATCGAACCCAGCCAAGGCGGCATCGCGGACGCTACTGGCATTGCGACAATGGCCGACTACTGGGATTCCGAGTTGATGCGCAGTGTCGCAGACAAGTTTAAGCTCATCGAGGGACCAGGTCTGGATCTCGCCTTGCGTTCGCCCCGGTCTGACGGGCAAACCGCTGACGTGGACTTTTATCCAGTCAACACCTGCTTTGATCTGCCGGTGAATCTCCGTTGTGATCTCATCTCGAGTGTGCACAATCATGCCATACCCACGACGACCAGAATCCGGTAACAGTCGACTCGCCGTTCCTCCAACGCAATTGATCAGGACATTGCCACCAGTTGTCATGCGCGGACCAACCATGACGCCAGCTTCGATGGCATCTCTTAAATCTACGCCAACGTCGAAAATACAGTCCGCATCGAAAAATGCAGTAAACCCAGCCCGAAGCACCTTCTGGGCATTAACGCTGGCTACCAAGGCCGCTAGCCCATAACGTCGATGGAAAAATAACTCGTCGTTGGTCTGGGGTTCATCAAAACTAATATGACAGTGACTGTCGATCAGTCCTGGCGTCAAAAATTTACCGTCAGCATCAATAATTTCTGCGCCCATCGTGGCCGCAGGATCCGGATCGCCGACTGCCAAAATTCGATTACCCGCGATCAGGACATCACCGCGCATTGGCGGCGCCCCAGAACCCACAATGATTTGGGCGCCTTTGATCAGTTTTTTCGCGGCCTGGTCCACGCTACCTCCAATTAGCTTTTTCAGGGAACAAGATCTGAAGCTGAGCTATTGCGATACAACATCCTGCGCGATCTAAGCAAAAGCCCCGAGTCCCAAGCACTGCCCAGAGCGCTTCTCACTCGATATCAACGCATCTCCCCAGCGATTCAGTTGAATTAGAAATGCTGCTAGGGACTTGCCCGACTATAACGCCGCCTGCTACTGTTTTCTAGCACGATAAATACCCAGACTCGGGGAAAACTATGCTTAAGATTCACGTTAACGGCCAATCTCATGAGGTGGATGCCAGCCCAGATACGCCGCTACTCTGGATACTGCGCGACCACTTGCATTTAACCGGCACCAAGTACGGCTGCGGCGTCAGTCTGTGCGGCGCGTGCACCGTCCATGTCGATGGCAAGGCAACTCGATCCTGCGCAATTCCAATTGCTGCAATCGGCAATCAGAAGGTTAGAACTATCGAGGATTTAGCTACGAACGCGCCTGGCGCCGAGGCGACTGACTACCACCCGGCTCAAGCCGCCTGGCTTGCAGAGGACGTCGCTCAGTGCGGTTATTGCCAGTCTGGCCAAATCATGGCCGCCGTAGCATTACTCGATTCAAATCCGGCTCCCACCGATGCAGATATCGATAGCGCGATGGCAGGACATGTCTGTCGCTGCGGCACCTATCAGAAAATTCGGGCGGCGATTCATCGCGCTGCTAAACAACAGCGAGGCATATGACATGGCAAATTCGGTCACGGATAACAGCCGACGTCGATTTCTAAAACGATCAACCCTATTGGCTTCGGGAAGCCTCTTGGTTGGGTTCCAAATTCCGGTGCAAGCTGCCAATAAGCCAGCAGCATACCAAGGCAGCCTGACGTCGCTCATGGCAGATGCTTTTATCCGGATCGATAGTGACAACACAGTTACCCTTTTGATGAACCACGCGGAGTTTGGAAATGGGGTTTATACCAGTATGGCTATGATGGTCGCTGAGGAACTCGATATTGACTGGCAGCTGCTGAGGTGGGAGGCCGCCCCTACGGAACCCCGCTATTACAGCCCTATCTTTGGCGAGTATCTCACTGCTGGAAGTGTTTCAACCGCAGGGGCTTTTATCCCGATGCGAACAGCGGGAGCTAAAACCCAAGCCCTGCTTTTGCAAGCCGCAAGTCTGTTTTGGCAAACCCCGGCCACGTCTCTGACAACTCGGCCTGGGCAAGTCGTACACCCGGACGGCCGTCGAGTGAACTACGGTGATTTGTTACCGGTCATCAGAGACCATCAATTGCAAGCGCCGGAGACCGTCAAATTAAAAGCTGCCAAGGATTTCAAAATCCTTGGCCAATCACAAAAACGGCTTGAGGGCGCCGAAAAGGTCACCGGAGAGGCCATATTCGGCATCGATGTAAAAAGACCAAACATGATTTATGGGTCCGTGGTAAGACCACCTGTCTATGGCAGCAAGGTCGTCCGCTTCAATGCTGACCAAGCACTCTCAATGCCGGGGGTTATCAAGGCAAAAGCCATTGCCGCTGGTGTCGTGGTGCTTGCACGAGACTACTGGACCGCACAAAAGGCTGCCAAAACGATCCAAGTCACCTGGGATGACGGTGGGCTTGGTGTCTTGTCGACGGAGCGTTTTTTAGATGATTATCGAGCGCTCAGTAACAGCCCCGGTATGCTGGCTGAGGATATTGGCAATGCGCTAGAGGTCACAGCGGCAGCTGAAACGGTCTTTGAATCGGTTTATGAGATGCCTTACCTCGCCCATGCAACTATGGAGCCGATGAACTGTACCGCTCAAGTGAATGCCGACCAATGCGAAATCTGGGTGGGCACTCAATACCAAAGTAATGATCGCACCTTAGTGGCCCGGCTGCTTGGCTTTAAGGAAGAACAGGTCACCATCCACCGAACGCTTATGGGCGGTACTTTCGGCCGCCGAGCAAGCAAAACTGCGGATTTCATCACCGATGCCGTCGAAGCGGCAAAGGGTGAGACAGTCCCGGTACAAATTATCTGGTCACGGGAAGAGGATATTCGAGGCGGGCACTACAGGCCGTTGTTCGTGCATCGCATGAGAGGCAGCCTTGATGACCAAGGGTATCCTGAGGCTTGGCATCAAACTGCCGTTGGCCAATCTATTATGCAAAACACCAAACATGACCCCGCTTACATGGTGAATGGCATCGATATCTATTCTGTTGATGGCTGCCTGCAAAACCCTTTTGGCGTGTTCCCTTACGGCACGTCCTACCAAATACCGAATCACCGTGTGGAAAGCCACAACCCACCGAAAGTCGGCGTTCACCCCCATGAATGGCGCGCCGTGGGCCATACCCACACGGGCATTGCCTACGAGTGCTTTTTAGATGAGCTCGCTTTTCACGGCAAAAAAGACCCGCTTTCGCTGCGACAACATCTCGCTCGTGACCACGATCGCATGTCGGCAGTTTTGGCGCGTTTGCGCATCGAAGCCAATTGGGACGCGCCGCTTTCTGCGGGACGGGGTCGCGGTGTTGCCGCCCGAATATATTCAATTTCACCCATTGCTCAAGCGGTAGAGGTCTCGGTGTCGGGTGACGGAACCTTCACCGTGGACAAGGTTGTGTGCGTCGTCGATTGCGGGTTCGCTGTTAATCCATTGGGGATCGAGGCTCAGATTCAAGGCGGTGTGATGCTCGGGCTCAATGCGGTTGCCTATGGCGCTATTGATATGGTCGACGGGCAGGTTCAGCAAAGCAACTTCCATGACTATAGACCGTTACGGTTTCATCAAATGCCTGAAGTTGAGGTTCATATTATTCAAAGCGATGCAGCGCCAACCGGCGTTGGCGAACAAGCCACCACGCCGATCGCGCCAGCGGTTGCCAATGCTTTATTTAACGCAACCGGTCGAAGAGTTCGTCAATTCCCTTTGGATCGCCATGGTTTTACACTCAAAGCGTAGCGTAGGCGGGTTGTCTCTGCGAAGCCCAATGCGCCATCGCGAGCAGTGACGATAAGCCCCTGCCTATACCTGAAACTTTAACCCTACTGCCGATGCGTCTCGAAGACTGGCGTAGCGTCTTGACCTCAAGCAATGGTTGAATGGCGAAGCATAGCGGCAATGATCCGACACTCACCGCTGGCCTTACTCTAGGCAGAGACCCAGCCTCTTCCGCAGGGCGTCGGCGCGGACAAAACCAAGACCCGTGGGCTCTTGCTTATAGAGGGGGTCGACATCGACGAGAAGAACTACTTTCTATGAGACACCTAAGCTGCCATGACAGCGCCCATTAGGCACCACTCGCAAAAACCCGTCAGCCTAACCTCCTAATATCAGATACCGCTCCATCCGCTTTGGGCGCACTGGGGCAAGCTTTTATTCTAAATTTTAATTACCGTTTAGAGGCTGCAACGCAGCACTGGCTCCGTCATATAGATCAGCCCTCTAGCGCTTTTTTCAAGACCACAAGCTCGATGTAGCTGATCGAAAACCGCCTCTTTATGGGCTTCGTCGGCAATCACGGTAATAATCGAAGCCTCACCGAATTCACCAAATTGACGGTCGTCGAACAAATCGTTGGACCTACCCGCCTCTATATACGTTGCTGCAACCCCCTCAATGCCTTGTAAGACTTCCAGAACTTGGTGACCACAGTCCTTGTGCACTAGCGCGCCAATTTCAACTTGCATAATCGCTCCTAAGACTGATCGGCTGATTGTAAAATGGCATCTGGCACATAGGTCGCCAGTCGATCCAGCTTCGTCATGTACATGATGCCCATCCCAGGAGAGTCTAATTTACCTGCCAAAAACATCGCCTCGAAGACCAGGTTGGCTTGTTCTTCGGAAACGATGATTCGAATCACCTCTTTTTGCTCGTCGATGGTCACGCCCAAAAGTCCCATACGTTCACGCACACCTGTGCCCCTGGCATAACTGATGGTTGAACCTTGGGCGCCTAAACTTTTAGCCGCTGATAACACCGCCTCCGCTAAATCTTTCTGGAGCACACAGGTAATCATGTGGGCATCTGATAAGTATGTGATACTTCTTTCTTTCATATGAACACCTCCGAACCAGTGGTTTCGTCTTCGCGGTTTTTGTGTTTATTGACATACTGTATAACCAATCCCATCGTCAGTACCGCCAGGATCGGGCAGATGCTCGCAAGGGATAAAATGCCAAAGCCTTCCACTGCCGAGACCGCTGATCCGAGTCCAAGCCCCATGGCCAGTACTAAAGGCACGGTCACCGGCCCTGTGGTCACACCCGCGCTATCCCAGGCGACATTTACGAACTCTTCAGTTGAGAATATCGTCAGCACCACACCCAACAGATACAGTGGGATAAGCACCGTTGCCAGATCAAAACCCAGTACCAACTTAGCAATGCCAAGCGCTATGCCAACAGCGACCCCGGTGGCAACGCTGTACATCAACATCGATTTCTTAAAGGCTCCGTTGGTCAGATTCTGCACCGTCAATCCAAGCGCGTTCAGAGCCGGTTCTGCCAAGGTAGCACCAAAACCCATCAAAAAAGCAAATCCGATAACGATCACAATGCCAACGAGCTCTGGAAAAATCGGTGAAAACTGACTTACAGGAAGTTCCATGAAAGCTGCTGGCAAAACGCCGCCAGTCTGGGCGCCTATCGCCCCTAGCCCGTAAGTGAGTCCAACATTGAACACACACATACCGACAATGCTTAGGGTTAGGCCATAAATTGTTACCAGGCGGTTGGGCAACTTTGACCGCAACACCACAAACAGAACGAACATCAAGAACACCACCAGCGGCAATATTGCCCGAACTCCCGAGACAATTTCGACCAATGGCGTTTGATCCCAAACAGAAGGCTCTGACATCACTGCCGATTGAGCAAGAGACGCCGCTTCGATGATTTCGTCGGGCGTGATGGTAAATGATAAGAATATGGCAAGAATCAAGACCGCGAGTATCGGAAATAGCGACGCTAACGTGACGACCCCAAATCCAGACAAGGACGACTCACCCTTGCCAGCAGCGTTGGCAATGCCGATTCCCAATGACAACACCAATGGCACTGTCACGGGACCGGTCGTAACAGCACCGCAGTCCCAAGCGAGCCCTAATATGGATCGCAGGTTAGGATCTAGCCAGGCGTAGCCTGTTAGCAACATCACGGGCACCAGCGCGCAATAGATCATAGGCTTTAAAGACCAACCGCGCACAAACCGAACCGTGCCTAATATCGCAGCCAGTCCAACCCCTGCCCCAACCATAAGTACCAGCGGCAGCGTCCAATTATTGAGCAGCTCAAAAAGATAAGGGGCTTTAGCGACATCAACCGAGGACCCGAATGCCTGCAGCGCGCCGATGGCGGGCTCTGCAAAGGTTACACCCACACCTAAAATACCAATAATAATCAGGACCACTGACATCGCAGCTTTCTTCGGGAGGTTATCGCCAATAATGGTCCCAAAGGGCATCAATCCTGTATTTAATCCTTCCATGAAGATGGCCAATCCGATGATGACCGCGGCCAAGCCACCCCCTAACATCAATGCCGAATCAATGGGATGTCGTAGGATTAGCGTCTGAAACAAGATTAGGTACGCTGCAAGGGGCACAACCGCTTTGACTTGTTCCATGATCCGAGAAAAACAGTAAGGCCCGATCAGCGCCAAGGATTGCTTCAGCGAGATATCAAGCTTGGCCGGCCTGCCCTGTGAATTCGGATCAACCGCAGGGGCCAGTATGTTATAGCTGATGGTTTTATGCTTAAAAGATACAGCATTCAGATAATCTGAATATCGCATAGGCTTATTTTTCTCCCATAGTTCTGAATTCGTTCAATTTGGGTTTTTCCACGCTAACCGATTTTTCACCAAATCGCTAATTCCGCGACAGTTCTTTATAGATTTTGAGGGCACTATCATCCAATTCACCCTTTGCGCTATCCTTCACCCAACCGGAAGCTACGACTCGAGAAGCCGCCCACCCGGGGTTCGACTGCATCCCAATGGCACTGACCAGCGACACCGACCAATGACATACAATTTAATAAAAAAGATTCTAACGACATCGAATTAGCCGTCATGAAGGGCCTGTGAACCAGCTAACGAAACCCCTAACTACCCGTGTCTTTATGACCCCCTTCCATGCCGATACAACACCTGTTCATAGGTTGACTAAGGCGTTGCCCGCGTTGATACAGGCGGTAGTTTGTGTGTCGATAATACTTTTTATCAGTGGCTGCAATGAGACTGCTTCTCCCGAACAGCCCATTGCCACGCCTCCTACCGCCAAGCAACAGCCCTATACCGTTGGCCCTACCGGTAGTCCTCGGACTGATGAATATTATTGGATTCGCGACGACACCCGACGCAACCCCCAGGTACTGTCGCTGTTAGCAGCGGAAAATGACTTTGCAGAAGCGATAATGGCGCCGAGCCAGCCCTTGCAGGCCCAACTGTTTGAGGAAATTACCGCCCGTTTGCCTGCCAAAGACGACACTGTGCCGGTACAACTCGGGAATTTTTTCTATTACCAAGCTTATGAGCCAGGTCTTGAACACCCAATCTATAAGCGTTTTTCCCCGGAGTCCCCCGAGGTCCGAGAGACGGTACTAGATGTTAACCAGCTGGCCGAACCTCATGATTACTACGCTGTTGCCAATTGGGTAATTGGACCAAATGATAACTTGATTGCTTATGCAGAGGACACCGTCAGCCGGCGAATCTACACCATCAAATTTAAAACCCTTAGAGACGGCCGACATTTCGCCGATACCTTGGAGGGTGCTGCGCCCTCCATTGCCTGGAGCGCCGACGGCCGCTCGGTGTTTTATATTAAAAAGGATCCAGAAACCTTGCTCGAAAGCGCCGTCTACCGCCACACCCTCGGCACGCCACAAGCGCAAGACACCTTGGTCTATCGAGAACCGGACAAGACGTTTAGCCTCTGGCTTGAAACCAGCCGAAGCAAAGCCTTCATCCTCATCTACGCCTACAGCACCGATAGCAGCGAGATTCGGTACATCCCCACCGAGACGCCCACGGCGGCCCCTATCCCTTTTCTTAAACGGCAGGACGAGCACGAGTATCGAGTACGGCATCTTGGCGATCAACTTTACTTCTTAAGCAATCACCACGCGCCAAACTATCGATTGATGCGCGCCAACCTGCAAGAGGCGAGCGATATCACGCGATGGCAGCCAGTCATCAACCCTGAACCCGGCGTCTATCTCGAAGACTTTGAGGTCTTTGAAGGGTTTATCGTTACCAAAGAAATCCGCTTCGGTCGGCCTAGTCTTAGAGTTTATGGACTGGACGGCACTTATCGGCAGTCAGTGCCTGTTCTCGACCAACCTGCGACGCTTAACCTCGAGGCTAACCCTGACCCGCAAGCCATGAGCGTTCGTTATGGGTTGAGCAGTCTTAAAACCCCGACGAGTACCCTGTCCTTCAATCCGACGACCGGACAAACGACAACCTTAAAACGAGCGCGCGTTGGTGGCGGGTTTGACGCAAATAATTATGAGTCCATGTCTATCACTTTTACCGCTCGCGATGGCGCCGAAGTGCCTATTTCACTCGTTTATCGTCCCGATCGCAGCGCTAATGTGCCAAGACCCGCCTATCTTTACGCCTATGGTGCATACGGCTATTCAACAAAACCTTACTTTAGAAGCTCAATCATCTCGCTGCTCGATCGTGGATTTGTTTTTGCCATCATTCATGTCCGCGGTGGGCAGGAGTTGGGGCGCGCTTGGTATGAGGCAGGCCGCCTGTTTCACAAACGCAACACCTTTAATGACTTTATTGATGGTGCTCAGCATCTTGTTGCGGCTGGGTTAGCGGACCCACAAAATATTTTCGCCGCCGGTGGTTCTGCCGGGGGCTTGCTGATGGGCGTCATCGCAAACGAGGCACCGGAAATATTCCGCGGCATCATTGCTCGAGTGCCTTTTGTGGATGTCATCACCACCATGCTGGACGAGAGCATTCCTCTAACGACTTCTGAATACCGAGAATGGGGTGACCCAAGGCAGCCCGATGAGTACGACTACATGCTGTCTTACTCCCCCTACGATCAGGTCAAAGCACAAGCTTACCCACACATGATGGTGACAACCGGTCTGTTTGATTCCCAAGTACAATATTTTGAACCGGTTAAGTGGGTGTCTCGCTTACGACGACTTAAAACCGACGGCAATGATTTGATCCTCACGATCGATATGACCGCTGGCCACAGTGGTCCCTCGGGCCGCTATGAGCGCTACCAGGAAACGGCGATGGAATACGCGTTTATTCTAGACCGGCTGGTGCCCACAGCATCAACAGTAAATACGAAAAATAGCCGATAGACTGAGCGCTCCCATAGCGCGCAGAAACGCCTACCGATACCCCGGTTTGGGATGCAGACGGACAGGCAGGTCATGAATGCCCCGAATAAAGTTGTTTGGGTTTCTGCCAACTGGACCGACGACTTCAACTCGCTCGAATCGCCGACAAATTTCTTCCCACAATACTCGAAGCTGCATTTCAGCCAAGCGATTGCCCATACATCGATGAACCCCAAAACCAAAGGCCACATGAGCGCGAGCATTGGCGCGGTCAATGATTAATTTATCTGCATCGGGAAACACCGATTCATCACGATTCCCAGATAAATACCACATCACTACCTTGTCACCTGCTTTAATCAATTCTTTGCCGAGTTGAATATCCTCCATAGCTCTTCGACGCATATGGATCACTGGCGTTTGCCAGCGAATCATCTCGGACACCATATTAGGAATCAGCGTGGGCGTCGCCATTAGCTTTTGATATTGATCCGGAAATTGATTCAGTGCTAACACCCCTCCAGAGATGCTATTGCGCGTGGTGTCGTTACCGCCAACGATCAGAAGCAAAATATTGCCTAAAAACAACATCGGGTTTTCGGTCATATTTTGGGTATCTTTGCCGTGAGCCATCATAGAAATCAAATCAAATTTAGGCGGCGCCGAGACTCGGTCTTGCCATAAACCCATGAACGTTGTCGCACACTCCATCAGATCAGCCTTGCGCTGTTCTGGGTCAGGAATTTCTCCTCCGGTAAGCTCTGGCGTGTCCGTCGTAATATCAGACCAATAAATCAGTTTTCGTCGATCCTCATAAGGAAAGTCGAACAAGGTCGCTAGCATGCGAGCCGTTAACTCAACCGATACCCGATCAACCCAATTGAAGGTCTCTCCGATCGGCAGACCACTCAAGATATCCACGACCCGTTCCCTGATGAGCGGTTCGAAATTAGCTAAATTGCTCGGAGCAACCGAGGGCGCTACGGTGGCTCGCTGACGGTCGTGATCGGGTGGATCCATTGCAATAAAGTTCTCAATGACGACATCTGTGTCTTTGAGCTCATCTTTGGAAGGCGCTTCTGCAATGGCGATGCCGTCCGCCGATGAAAAAGCCTGATGATTAGTGTCAACAGCTTTGATCAACCCATGCGAACTGACTGACCAGTACGGCCCAGTTGGGCTCTCGGGCTGAAAATGCACTGGGGCTTCCGCCCTTAGTTTTGCAAAATACGGTTGCCAAGTGTCATTTAAGTATAGTTGTGGGTCACTGACATCAATACTGGCAAGATCCATATCCGAGGCTGGACTACTCATGATCATCGCTCCAATGCTTTTGGTCACCACAAAATAGGCCAATTACCTGGGCGACGCAAACCCCTTGATACCAATGGCCAAAGGCAGACCCTTGGACACCTCCATCCAGGGAGCCCACACATCAAAATTTGCCACTGCTCCGGATTAGCGGCGCTCGACGACGCTGTTGGACAAGCGCCGCTAGGCTTCTCATGCCCGCGATTAGAGGCGTGGGTTCAAGAAGCTTCAAAACGAAGCTTGTTATTCTGGTCCAGCCACCTGATACACCCGAACATAGTCGACGTGCATATACTGCGGAAAGGCCGTCGAATTATTTGGCGGACCAGGGAGATTGCCCCCAACCGCGACATTAAAGATCAAGAAAAAGGCTTTCCTAAAGGCATCTAGGCCGGATGCATCGGTAATACTGAATTTCAAAAAGGACACGCCATCAATCAACCATTCAAGTTCGGTCTCCTGCCAAATTAAACTGAACACATGAAACTGATTATGGAAGGTTTCATCTCCTTGCAGCGTGACACCTGAGGGCCCATTGGGATATTGTGCTTTGTTGCCGTCGTTACTCCAATGGACCGTGCCAAAGGCATTGTTATCGCGCTGCCCCAGCAATTCCATGATGTCGATCTCGCCACTGCGCGGCCATCCAACTTCCGGGAAATTCGCCCCTAGCATCCAAAGCGCGGGCCACAGCCCTTGCCCGGTAGGAAGCAACGCTCGAATATCGATTCGCCCATACTGGAATTCGATTTTGTCTTGGGTTGTCAGCCGCGCGGACGTGTAGCGCTTACCCGCGAACGCTTCCTCTCTAGCCTCGATAACCAATAATCCTTCTCGCACGTAAGCGTTTTCTGCTCGATAAAATTGCAACTCGTTGTTACCGCCCCCGTTTCCATTGACCTCGAAGTTCCAATTATCAGTGTTAATGCTGACGTCAGAGAAGTCATCCTTCCAATAAAGGCGATAACCATCATAGTCCGTTGGCGCTTGGTAACCGGCTTCGGCCTCTGGTAGCTTCCAATCAAAACCCGGCGGATTGATGACTACCAGACCATCGCCAGGGCCATCGGGGTTGGCCTGCCAACGCACCTGATCTATTTGAAACACCGTATTTTTGTGCTGAGTTGCCCAGATCACCAAACCGGTATCAATGGCCCTCAACTCCAGCCCTTTGGTCACGAGAGCATCGACATCCACTTCATAGGTCACCCATACACCTGGGGAGGCATCAGCTAAGGCGTAGTCATTTGAAGTACAAGGAAATACACAATCAATTTTCATGGTCATCTTCGGGTCTCCGGAGATGACCTTGACGTCAAACAGAATCTTGCCGCGGGTAAACCGGCTTAAATCTAGGGTTAACCCTTGTCCTGTTTTTAAATATAGGCCTGCATGATCACCTGCTGCGCCGTGGGTCACTTGTAACACTTCACCGCGATCGTCATCTACGACAGTCTCCCAAGTAATACTGGGGCAACCTTGGCCCCCATCATTCTCGCAAGAGCTATAATTAATCGCCGCATCGAATGCACCAATAATATTAAAGTCTTCACCCAATAATGCCTTTGGATCGGCTGCTACTGCCTTCGCTGCTAACACCGTAAGCACCTCGACATCGGGATTAACTGCAACGATTCGTTCAACCTCTTTAACATTCCCGGCACTGTCAGTGATTGAGTAGACAATGGTATAAGTACCAATCTCGCTTGTATCAATCTCATCAAGGCCGACGACCTTGATCGACCGAGTTAGATCTCCATCCTCGCTGTCCTGGGCGACGGCCCCAGGGTCTAGGTAGACTTCATTGACGATCACGGTGACCAAAGCATCGCCCGTCAAGGTCAAAACAGGGGGTCTATCTTCATCGCGATCGACCGTGCCATCACCATCGGTATCGATGATCCCCTCAAGGCTGGCAATGACAAGTTCGGACTCTGATCGAGTGGCACCAACTCCGACAGCACCTTGGATCAGCGACTCGCCTGAAAAACCAAAGAGATAGCGCAATATGAGTAAGCCATCGGTCAACGGAGCCGCCTGACCGTCCCCGTCAATATCAAGCTGAGCGACATTGGCCTCAAGTATTTGCTGGATATCATCTGGATTGACTCTTAGGGCCGCCGCACCGACAGCCCCTTCCGTTAAGGCATCTCCGCTAAAACCAAAAAGTTGACGTAAAACGAGCAAACCATCGGTGAGCGGATCCGTGCGACCATCGGCATCAATGTCTAAGGTGAAGGTCTGAGCCGCCGAGGCCGACGACAACGCTAAGCCTCCTAGCAGCCACAGATTCATTAGGGGGCGTCGAAATCGCCGTTTTAATCTATTGAGATTCAGCATGGTGGTTCCACTTTCGGTACCAGTTTTTAGAGTTTTTAAACGTCACCTTAGATACGGTCGCTGGGGCATTTCGGCAACTCGCTTTTGCCACCTTTCGAGTCTGACACGCCGTTCCTCAACTAGCTTGGACGATACGATGAGGGGGTAATTATTTGCGTTGGAACTTTTTGGAGGCGCTTTATGCCTCTTTTCATGGCGTTACACGATCACTGAATGTAATTTGCCGAACTGGATGCGCCATGGGCTGGAAAAATCCTCAGTTAGCAACACCGTCAAAGTGTAGATTTAGCCCTATTAATCTTTGAGGACAAAAACCGTCTGACATCCTGCGCAGATTTTTTGGGAATCTCTTCCATTGGTACATGTCCAACACCTGGATAAACGACCGCTTCACTGTCTGCTAGGACTTCAGTAAATCGCGCTGCGTAGCTCGCCGGTATTACAGCATCCTTCTCGCCCCACAGGATGAGCGCGGGCATCTTGAGGTCAGTCAGCCGCTCAGGCGTAGATCTTTGTCTAGAACTGTCAAAGCGGCTAAGAATCGCGTCTCGGGTACCTGCCCTCAAAGCCAGTTCGTAATACCGCATGATCAAGGCGTCGCTTACCACAGGTGAATTGTTATAGGCCGATTTTGCACCTTGCACCGCTAACAGATAGGGATCAATTCTTGCCGCGACCGCCCGAAACCAGTCTTGTCCTAATAATTTAAAAACCAACGGCGCTCCTTGATCTG
>Ga0255758_10000315_pt1 | contig 53833 bp, 39 predicted proteins | sample 011ome_24_FD_179958 | JGI IMG/M metagenome (GOLD analysis project Ga0255758, IMG submission 179958) | Coastal salt marsh microbial communities from the Groves Creek Marsh, Skidaway Island, Georgia - 011513CT metaG (version 2) | ecosystem: Environmental > Aquatic > Marine > Intertidal zone >... | reverse complement strand
CCCTAAACCCTAAACCCTAAACCCTAAACCCTAAACCCTAAACCCTAAACCCTAAACCCTAAACCCTAAACCCTAAACCCTAAACCCTAAACCCTAAACCCCAAAACCCCAAAACCCTAAACCCCAAAACCTTGACTTTTGAATTTGTACATTTGCGATTTGAGTGGATTTCATGAATGTTTTGTAATTTCTTAGGGGATTTTTGTTTTTCTGCTTTAGGGGAGTTCCGTTTTTTTCTAGGTTTTTTTAGGGGAGTTTCGGATTTTGAAGTAGTACATCTGCAAAAACCCTTCATACGTGCGTGTTACTTTGTAATATATATCGTACTGTGCTACACAGTACCTAGGTACTTTGGGTATGTGATTATTTGACATTCAATTTCAACCGAGTTTTTCGACAGCACCCTTTCCGGAAAGGACATCGAAGCAGAAGAAATTGCACACCGGCTCTTCGGCGTGCGAAATTGATTTGATGACTTCATTGGCGAGTAATCCGCCAACGATAGCCGCTATAGCGGGCATTTCTATCCTATTATCTAAAAAGAGCGCTAAGTCTTCCAAAGATACACCATCAACGACTTTATCTCCATCTGGAAGCTTTGAGATGTGCTCGCGTACTTCCTCGAGGGTCGGCTTGAGGTTCTCCATCAACTGCAGCCGTTTCAACGCGCAAAAAATGGGTGTGAATTTACAACTCCTTTTCGGTTTGAAGTTTGCAAATGACGTCTTCTGAATCGCACTGCCGAACGATTCGAAAGGTTTCGTCAAAAGAGCTGATTCTTTTCCATCCTCGTTGTTATCGCTGTCGTGTTTTTTCCGTTCCATGAACTCGAACGCGTCACCGAGGTCGCTAAAGAAATATCCATGGTTCGAACTACTTTCCGTCAAGAAGAAGGCTATTTTTCGTTCACGGCATACCTCGTTCAAATGTTTAACGGTATTTGCGTGCACTCTTCGTCCACAGCAAATGACGACGTCGTAGTTCTCTCCTAAGATTGCGCTGGCTGCGTATTTGTCTTCTTCTAAGTCTTCAAATTTAAAATCAGCAGAAGTAACTTGACCGAAAGGATTCATCTCTTGCAACGATTTCGCCGCTGCTTCTGCGACGGATATCTTTTTCGCTCTATCTTCCACGGAAACTAGGAAGCTTAGTGTCTCTTCTTCTTCTTCTTCTTTTGCCTTTCCTCGGCACAAAATAACTTTAGATACGCCCGCGAGCACGATATTTTTAGCACATTCTAAAAGCGTTGGCGATTCTACTCCAAGTATGAGCACGCGTGCTTTGGCAATCTTCAACTGCGTAGACACTCCCCAAACTCTCAATTGACGATCGTACATCTCCGCTTGAGCGTCCGTGAGTTTCATGCTCGGATGTTCCTCGTCCTCCTCCTTGTCGTCGTCGTTGTTGTTGTTGTTGTTGTTCTTCATCTCTTCTTTATTTGTTTGGAGCAAATTCGAAAAAAAGAAAAGCAAAGCTTTTTTTGCAGAAAATTTGAATGTTCTCCTCAACTTACACCACAACTCAAACCTCCTCAAACGATATTTTACGGAGACGCTATGGGTTTTGCCACCGCAGGTAGCGTAGCCAAAGAATCTGAGGATGTGAACGTCTACTCATCGTACGTTGCGAACTTTCTTTCAAACGCGTCTTGGAACGTGCACTCTTTCGAGCAAAAGAGTTCGAGCGAGAAGTTAAAAGCGGAATTAAATTTCCTCTTCTCTTTCTCCCATGTCGCGAGAAGACACAAAATGCGCGAAGTGCCGCAGCACAAGTTCTACGTGTGGCTTTTGGATATCATCAGACGCGATCGTTCGGGGAGCGAACAGCCGCTAGACGATATGAATTGCATACGGCAAGCGGTGAACATAATGAGAGATTTGTTCGATGTTGCGCCTAACATCATCTGGAACTCACGGAAGAAAGAGCTGACGACGAATATTCACGCGTGGACGCCTTTAGATAGCGAAGAAAGACGAGCGAATGATAGCATGAATGCATCGTTGATGTCTCCAAGAGATAAAACGTTCAACTTGGGTGGTTCCGTTGGTGCTTCTCGCGGCATCGGCGGTTTCCGAGATACCGAAGAGCGAGAAACGCTGAAGAACGCGACTTTCTTCGTTTCCACGCATCATCGAAATACCGGTCCGAGAGAGGATTGGAAGTCCTTCGTTTCGCTCATAGAAGAGAGCATGTACACGCCAGAGCAAATTGAGAAGATGAATCGTTCTTCCCGCGCGGCGACTGCTTTGCGAAAATCCAGGAGAGGAGATGAAAAAGACAAAGAACAGAACGAAAAAGAAGAAGAAGAAGAAGAGGCGAAAACGACGTGTTCGTACGATCAGTGCTTTGGATCGACGCTTTTGTTGGGGCACGTGGCGTATGTGCTGGAATACGATTTGACCGTGCGAAAGGCGTACGCGATTACGGAACGTAAAAAGAATACAAGAAAAGCGCTCGAAAACGTTTTTGATATTTTCAAGCACTCTTTGGTATACAGATTATTCAGCATTGAAGCAGATCAGACTGACGTTTTAAGAAAGCTCGCGCATGCTGTGATGCGTGGATGCGTCGAAGACGAGGATAGTTTAGAAAAATTAATCGGAGGAGGAGCGAAGAAAACGACGCCGGAGGAGTTGGCACGCTTCAAACGCATCGACGCCTCGACAAAAGAGCTTTCTAAATCTGCTGCTTCCATCATGAATACGCTGTTATCATCGGTATGGGATTTGAAGGAGGCAAATATTGCATTGTCAAAATTTGCATTATCGCAACAACGTGAATCGAGCGCGTCTTTATCGCCGCTTGGTGCGTCCGTAACTGCGCGCAAGAGTGTGTTCGATAGGATGGAAGACAATGTATTTGACGCGATCAAGGACGTTGTTCTAGTTGAAGCCAACAAGAATAAATATGGCGGCTACAAGTTTGCGGCAAATTATCTGCGTTCCCTTGGAAGCGATGACGTAAAGTTAGAGATGTTTCGACGATGTATGATGGAAAAAGTGGATACGTCGAGGATCGGAACAAATATCGCGCGAGATAAGTTCCCGGCGTTTTCGAAGGACGATAAAGTCGAGCTAGTGGATGAATTGGGGACGTTACTGTGTGAGAATTACAAAGAAACGAGGGGTGCTGTAAAAGATAAACTCTTCAACCTCGTCAACCTCGTCTCTTCGAGTTCGAAAGTCCTTCTCGAAAACAATGACGATTCGAGGAAAAAGCAAAAGCTCGTCGCAGCGCACGTAGAATTAGAGAAACAAATCAGCATGGGAAGCACGACGAGTAAAGAAGCAGAGTCTCGCGCGAACTTCGTATCGAGTGTAGTTTTAGGATTGTAGGGACGTTATATCGTTTAGCCCTCCTGATTAAGAACTAATAGGCACCCTAGCGTTAAGCGTTTCTTTTTTCAATTTTACCTAATTACTCATCTTCATTTTTTTGAAAGAAAGAGGAAAGGAAAACTCAGCTTGCACACGAGGCGCACCAAGATCTTTAATGTATCATGGAGATGATGGAGGACGAGGAGCGAAGAGAAGATTCTCACGTAGATGCGTCGAGTACGGCGAAAACGCCCAATCCAAACTGGACGCGTTTCGGTGGATTGCATCAACCGAAAACGTCAGCACCGAAAACGTCAGGAACAAAAACATCGCGCTTAGGGGCCTTGAGAGAAGAAGATTCAATGTTAACCCCTACCTCGACTTTATCAGATACACGAACCATCACGAATGCTATCAATGGAAGAAAACCGCCAAGAAATGCTAGCGCAGATATGCCACCACCTCCCGCGCGCGCTATAATTACGCCAGAGGTTTGGAACGACGACGGGTATTTCGACGAGAAATTTACAGTTGAAAACGAAAGAGAAGAAGCATTTTGCGTCTATCGCGCTGCAGATATTGGGATTATACCTGATGGTGATGGAAAAACAGTAACAACAACAACGTTGGTGTGTTTGCACGGGTGCCCGTACTCCTCGCTTTCGTGGGCGCCGTTCGTGAAAGAGTTCAGAAACAAATGTAAAATGCAAACAAAGGTTGAGATATATGCCATCGATTTGAGACATCACGGAGAATCGATATCGATGCGCAACGGCGGGAGCGACTTTAGTTTAGGAAGAATGGTAGAAGATGTCGCGATGATTTTAAAGCACTTATTTTCGCAAACAGAAATAGATCGAAAGTGTGTTCTCATCGGCCACTCGATGGGTGCTTCTGTAGCGAGCTCTCTCGCGCTACGAGAAGACATGTGGACGAAAAACGTAAATGATAAAAATAAAACATCGTTAGCTGGTCTGATCGTCGTCGATGTCGTCGAAGGGTCGGCACTAAAGGCTTTGCCGATGATGTCTTTACAGCTATTGAATCGGCCCACTTCCTTCCGAACGATGAGAGACGCATTCCGTTGGTGTTTGGGATTTGGAGGGAGCACGAAGAGCGTAGAATCAGCCCGGATATCGTTCCCTTCGCAGTTGCACCAGAAAAGTAACGGCAACAGCAGTAGTTTTAGTGATAGCAATAGCGAACGAGAGGACGCGTCGTCTCCCTTTACTTTTCGATGCGACGTTGTGAAGACGGAGCCGTATTGGAAGGAATGGTATTTGGGTATGAGTGAGAGATTTTTGAGCGCGAAAACTTCGAAAGCGCTCCTTCTGGCAGGGACCGACCGATTGGATACGCCTTTAACGATAGCGCAGATGCAAGGCAAATTCCAGATGGTTGTGTTTCCAAACAGCGGGCATGCGATTCAGGAGGATGAACCAGAAAAGTTTACGCAAGTTGTCCAAGATTTCTTGACGCGATATGTACAAAATTAATTCATATTAATGAAACGATGGTCTACCAGTTATCTAATTATCATTCTAAACCAAAACAACAATTCAAACAAAACCTGAGCATTCTTCTTCTTCTTCTTCAAAAAATACCCGGGATGACTTTATACGGCACTATAGAGCAATATTGTTTCCAGTACGTTCCGTACTTCGCAGCGCACCTTCGGTCGTCGCGAACGGATCGATCAAACAATAGTATCGTCAAAAAGATGACGTAGGAGTACGGCACGACTTTATCGAATCCAGCCGGCAAAGTCCAAAAGAACGATGCCGCTATCTCCGGCAAGTAGTGGAAGTGCCTCGAAATTGACCACCACCCGGAAGCTAATAACAAAGACGTTTTCGATTCGCCTTCGATAGTTTCGTACTTCGCCTTGATCATTCGTGGTTTTTTGCCCCAAACGAGCATGTTACCTTTGGTTCGCCTCGCTTCTTGTCGCTGACGATCGGAATCGTAATTAATCCAAATGGATAACAAGCCCGCGACGACGATGGCGCAAAATTTCGTCGTTCCGAGCTGTACCGCCGGTTTGATTGAAGAAATATACAACGCCGGAGATACATACAAAGAAGGCACCCACACCAAACAACCCCAGCAAATGTAATACCCTGCTCTGTCGTGCATGATATCCATGGAATTGAAGTATCCAGTTTCCCAGTAGAAGAATTTCGCGTTGTACGAGCACATGAGAATGACGCAAGCCAATACCGAGTCGGCGAGGAATCCGTCGCGTTCGTATTGATAGCACGCAAACACGACGGGTAAAAGAGCCCAGGCCATCATACCAAATCTGCAGTTCGTGAATTGCTTGACGTTGAGAGGACCGAACTTTGGATATAATTCCGTGCCCCAATAGAAGTCGTACAGAAACGAACCGTTGCTTCCCGAGTCAGAGTCCGTCGGGAAATACAAACCTTTAAACGTGAGGAAGAGACAGAAAAATATGGCAAACATGGACATCGCGAATAACATTTCTCCGAACAAATCGTACACAATCTTTGGCGAGGTTAATCCGAAATGCCAAGCGGCGAAGAATCCCGCGTAAGTCGTAATCAAAGACAACACGCCGTTCGCTTTGTATTCGGGAATGTTCCCGTTTGCAGTAACTGGACCGAAATGCTTTTTCCCAGGTAAATACAACTGCAATAACGCTTCGAACGTGGCGTAGGAAAGTAAATGCACGATTGCGTCTTTTGTCGGCCACGGAAGCATGTCTTTTAAGTATCCTTTGAATGTTTTCCTCGATATACTCGAAACGAGGTTTGAAACGCTTCCGTTTCTGTTGACGAACACGTCCCAAATCATCACCGCTAAGAACGGCGTCGTTGCGATTAACAAGATGATACCGGCTGCGTTGATGAAGGCGCCGTACTTGTCGGCATCGCCGCCAGAGCCCCAATGTTGCTCTTGCGCGTTCTTCTTCTTCTTCTTTTTCGTCGTCGTCGTCGTCGTCGATGGCTTTTTTATTCCTTTATTCTTTCGGCTCTTCGGCGTCGGTGATGGAGACTTCCTCGACGACTTTTTCCCCGCTCCCGTTCTGCTACGACTCGACGAACGCGCCGCGCGAGTGGATGTACCAGCAGCAGCCATCGTGCGTTGTTGTTGTGGTAGTGGTGGTGGTGGTGGTGGTGGTGAGAAGTGACGACTTCGATTGATTGACTCTTCTTTAATTTTTAATCAGTCACACAAAAGGAAAAGTGACAAACTAAAAAGAGAAAAAAGATCAAAAATTTGGAAAAAAAACAAACACCACAAGTAAGAAAATAACAACGAGAGAGAGTGAGAGAGATACAGAAAGAACACTTCGTGCGCGGCGCACTCCTCATTTGGAACTTGCACACGTACCACTTTAAATCGATACCACTACGTATCGTGCATCGCGCGATAATCATACTCAGTAGTGGTGGTGGTACGAGAAGCAGCAGTCATCGAGCGCGCGCAGGAGAAGAAGCATTGCTTCCGTCATCCATAGAGAGACTTGTGGAGGAGAGTAAAAACAAAGATGGACACGGATGAAAAGGTCTCGGCGCAACCTGGGTCGCTTCCACCAATGTCCGCCGCTGCTGGAGGAGGCGCGTTCGCCACAATCAACGTCTCGCCGTTCTTATGGTAGGTTTTCTTACGTCTTATTCTTATTCTTCTCGTTCTCGTCGCACTCGTCTTGCGTGTGACTTTTCATCTTCATCGTGGGGGTGCCTTTTCTCCTTCTTTTCCCTCCTCCTAAATTCTCTCTTTTAACAAAAACTGCGCGCGCGCTCGATACTAATGAATGAATATTTCTCTTCTCATCAATATCATCATCAATAATAAAATCAACAGGAAAACGTGGAACTTGGTGTCGAACCCTGCAAACGACGACGTCATCTCGTGGACGGCGAACGGAAGAACGTTTACGGTGTGGAAACCAGATTTGTTAGAGGAGAAATATTTGCCGGAAACGTTCAAGCACTCAAATTTTGCAAGTTTTGTTCGACAGCTGAACAACTATGGTTTTCGCAAGTGTCACTCGGATAGATTCGAATTTGGCGTCACTGGGTTTGAGAAGAATAAGCCGGAGCTGTTGACGACGCTAAAAAGAAACGAAGCGCCGCGAATGAAATCGAAAACAGAGTTCGCGAAAGATACAAAAAAGAAAGAATCGAAAACATCGATCATGAAAGCGACACCGACGACGTCGCCACGACAAGGACGAGCGCTACCAGATTCGAATGAAGCTGGAGGAGAAGAACGAACAACGACAACGACCGGAAGAAGAGGTAGTGGAAGAGAGAAGGGCGCCCCAAGTGGTGGTCACACGGCTCTTGAACTCGGCGCGTTTGGAAATTTGACCGAGGAAGTCGATCAGCTTAAACGCGATCGAATGGTTTTGTTGAAAGAAGTCATGCGTTTGCGATTAGAACAAGACGACACGGCAACGCAGATGCGCATGATGGAGCAAAGAGTACAACAAAATGAACAATTTAGCGCGCAAATGCGTTCGCTTCTGGAAACGCTTCAGCAGAATCCAAAGCTCGCTATGGAGTTTGGAGAGCAATTGAACAACGTTTCGAGATTTGCTCCGCGAAAACGTCGACAATCCATTCCGTTGTTAGGAGGAGGTGAGAGGAACGAGGGAAACACGATTAATGGCAACCATAACAATAATAATGGAAACAGCGACCATGAATCGCAAATGCTCCTCGAAACGAGCACGAATCACGCGAATCACTTGCGTTTGCAAGAAATTATAGACGAACAAGAGAGAGAACCGAGTCCCAAGATGTTCCCGAACGGCAACTTCGCGCTCGTCCCGACACCGGACAAGGACACTGGTTTGGCGCAGTTTACGTGGCAAGAGATCATGGAAGCAAATACTCCATCGGATACGTCCACTGAGAGCTTGCGACAAATGGTTGAAGGCATGTCGAAAGAGGAGGAAGTTGGTAAAGACCAACAGGCGTTCCTTTCGAGCATCTTGGAGAGAACAAATAGTGGTCTCTCGAGCGACAGAATTGCTCAAGAATTGGGCGCAGTGAACGATAGTACGTTACCGTCGGCGCGCAGTCTCGAGAATCAGTTGAGTCTGTCATTTTTAGATTCAGAGGAAATGACAAACTTGGTGAACGACATGAAGTTGTCCCAAAAGAAAGGCGGAGAGAAAAAGTAAACAAAAAGAGTTAGCGCGAGCGCCGTAATTGTGCTCGATAGCGACACCAATATAAACAAAGTAGCATTGTTGTATTACACGTCAACAAAAAAAGCAAAGTATAACACATGCATTGTACGGTACCGAACGCCGCGGTAAGGCGTCCCAGACTTAACCGCATTCAAAAAGAAAAAATCCTTCTCCACCATTTATTTGGCGACATCGATGTTCGTAAACTCTTTCCAGACGTCTAAAGATACGCGTTTGGTCATGGACTTGATTTGCGAGTTTGGTCCGAGCTCGTACAACTTCGTTTTGCCCTCGCTTACTAAGTTCTTCAACGTCGCTTCCCACAAAACCGGCGAGACGAGTTGTTTCGTGAGCATGCGAACGATGGATTCCTTGTTCATTTCCGATAACGCGAGACGAGTGCCCAGAACGTTCATGAAAATGGGAATCTCTGGTTTCGAAATCTCAATCGTCTCCAGGACGTTTTTGAGATTTTCGGCGGCGGAGTCCATGCGCGAGGTATGAAACGCACCCGAAACGGCCAGATACGCAACTTTCAACGCACCCTCGTCTTGTGCCTTCTTTTCTACTCTCGCGAGCGCGGATTTGTCGCCAGAGACGACTCTTCCTTGCGGGAAGAGGTAGTTTGCGATTTCGAGGACTTCGTCTTTCTTTCCTTCGCTCTTGACGTTTTTGACAATCTCCTCCAACTGCTCGTCTTTCAAGCCGACAACGGTAAGCATGCCGTGATCACCCACTTTCGCGGCGGCGGCCATAGACTCGGCGCGAACTTTGACGACTTTTAAACCGTCTTCGAAAGAAATCGCTTTCGCGAAGACCAAAGCGCAATACTCGCCCAAGGATAAACCGGCGACGGCGCTCACTTTCGACTCATCGAACGAAGGATCGTCGAGTTTTAACTTTTCCACCGCGGCGAGTCCCGAGAGATACAACGCCGGCTGCGCGTACACGGTTTCATCGAGCTTTTCTTTCGGCCCGTTGATGCAAACATCCAAGATGTCGTATCCGAGAATTTCTTTCGCTTTTTCGCACATCTCCTTCACCTTCGGGATGTCTTGGCAACTTTTCAACATGCCAACGCTTTGCGAGCCTTGACCGGGGAAAAGAAACGCAATCGGAGAGTTGTTCATCGTCGATGGATCGATGACGGAATCGTCCGTCTTCCCGTCTTTTATCGTGATGTTTTTGAGTTCGCCTTTCGCCTCGGCGATTTCGAGCTCGATTTGCGCCTCCAGCTCTTGACGCTTCTTGCGACGTTGCTCTTTGAACAGGCGCTTTTCCTCCAACGCTTTTTGACGTCTGCGGCTTTCGGGATAGTCCGGTTTGTAGTCGTGCGCCCAAGTTTGCACGACGTCCAAGCCGTAATCGTAAAGCGTCCACCAGCAGCCAAGATCCGGATGGCATCTTGGCTTTTTCGGGACGTCGGCGTACTTGTCGATGAGAAACTGCAAACGATCTCTCACGTCGTCGTCTTGAATCGCGACTTGAAGCGGAGTTTTCAAACCAGGGTCCAAATATGGGTCGTAGTCGTTGGTGGTGATCGTAGGATCGGCGCCTTCCGAGAGTAAATACTCAAAAAGTTCGAGGTACCCGTCGTATTGCGCGAGATACGCCGCTCGATGTAACGGAGTGTACCCCTTACCGTCCCTTTGATTGACGCATGACGGAACGTTTCTCACGATGTGGTGCACCATGTCGAGCTGTTTGTACGTCGTGGCGAAGTGAATTGGTCCTCCCGCACCGTTATCTTGGGTCCAAAAATACGGATCGGTCTCCATAATCAATTCGGCTTGTTCGGGATCTCCGAGACGGAAACACGAATAAAACGCAAAGGGTTGAAACTTTGGCTGTGGAGGATACCTCCCGGCTCCTGTTGTGTTGTTGATGATGATTTGTTCGCAAGAAGAAGAAAATAAATGTCAGTGGACAATGCGTTTAAGTCCTTAATGAGGTTTCAGAATGCGTGCGCGCATTATCCGCGCGTATAAACCATGGCGTCCTCGAGGTGTGTTTTTTTTTCTTCGTAACGCTTCTTCTTCAAATCAAATCAAAACAAATCAAAATGTGATTTGTTCGATCATGCGGGGAGGGAGGACAATAAAAAAAAAGGTTTAAAGAAAGGAGTCGGTTATGAGCGATGACATAAAATGATCGGTCTCCTCTTTCGCGCGCGTACCAGTCATGTCGCGCGGCATCTTGTTGCTTTCGGTCGCGTTTAAATGTCAGTAAAAAGAAAGTTAGTGGAAGTGTTTTTTTTCCTCTCTGGTTTTTTTTGTGGGAAAGAGTTTTTTGTTTTGCTTTTTGTTTGTTGTTGTGAAAAAAATTCTCCTCGCTTTTGTTTCCTCGACAAGTCGAAATTTCTTCCTCAAAAAGCTTTCACTCTTTTCACTCGACCAGACGTAAACGAGGAGACAATCAAGAATGTTTTTTTCTTCCTCGCTCGCTTTACGGCGCGTGGCTTCGCGAAATGCGAAAGCGTGGATGAGTGCTATGCATACTACCAACGATGAAACCACGATGGTGATGTCCATGAGAAGACTTTTCGCGGCTTCGTTGGAGAGAAGATGCGCGAGCACGTCGACGACGACACACAAATCTTTCACGTCTCCTCCTCCTTCCTTTTTCCTTCGTCGTCGTCACCATTCTCACAAACAACAACATGATCAGTATCTTCGCAGAATGATGTATTCAACGAGTAGTGGTAGTGGTAGTAACAATAACAACAGTCCAGTCGGTTGGAAGTCGTTGCTTTTGCTCGTCTTGACGGGTTCGGGAGTTTTGTTTTTCTTTGAAAACGAAAAGAAACGACGGATGAAATCCATCGCAGAAAACCAAAAAGGCGTCGGGAAAGCGGCGGTGGGTGGGCCGTTTGAACTCATCAACGCGGCGACGAACAAAAAGTTCACGGATAAAGATTTACTCGGAAACTTTTGTTTGATTTACTTTGGGTTCACGACGTGTCCAGACATATGTCCAGACGAGCTGGAAAAAATGTCCGAGGTGATTGATATCGTCGAGAAGGAAACGGAGAAAAAAGATAACAGTAGTAATACCCCGTCGTCTGCAAATAAAATACCACCGCTCGTGCCGGTTTTCATTTCCATAGATCCAGAGAGAGACACGACCAAAGTTGTCAAGGAATACGTGAAAGAGTTTCATCCGAAACTTATCGGTTTAACCGGATCGAAAGAGCAATGCGCGAAAGCGGCGAGAGCGTATCGCGTGTATTATCACAAGACGAACGAGTCATCCAAAGATTATCTCGTCGACCATTCGATCATCATGTATTTGATCGATAAAAGAGGTGATTTTGTCGCGTTCTACGGGAAGAATTACGAAGCGCGGCCGATGGCGATGAACATTCTTGAACACATCTCTTCTGTTTCCAACGACCAAAAGTAGAAAAAATACCGAGTATTGGTTTACACTAGTAGTAGTAGTTCGCGTAGTTTAAATAAAAGTAGTTGTAGAAGTAGTACTCGCGTTGATAGTAGAAAGAAGGAAAGTTTGTATACCATGCGTGTAATTGTTATGACTAGTGCACGTAGTGAATTTATATGGAAAAGAATAATAATATAAACGACGCGATAAATGCAGTTTTATCATTGTATATTATTTAGAGCGTAGCCATGACTTCGTTCGCCATTTTGATGGTGTACGCGATGTCTTCGTCCGAGTGTTGCATACCGGTGAAACCAGCCTCGTATTGAGACGGAGCCAAGTACACGCCTCTCTCTAACATACCTCTGTGCCATCTACCAAACTTGTCCAAGTCCGACTTGGTCGCGTCTTGGAAGCTCTTCACCGGTCCTTCGCAGAAGAAGAAGCCGAACATGCCTCTGATGTTGCCCCCGCAGACGGCGTGGCCGTTGTCCTTACCGGCTTTCAAGATGCCTTCAATCAAAGTCTTCGTCTTTCTGTCCATCTCTTCGTACGCACCCGGTTGAGATAAGATGTTCAAAGTTTCGATACCCGCAGTCATCGCCAACGGGTTACCAGACAAGGTACCCGCTTGGTACATCGGACCAGCAGGAGCGACGATTTCCATGATTTCTCTCTTACCGCCGTAGGCGCCAACTGGTAAACCGCCACCGATAACCTTACCCATCGTGGTCAAATCCGGAGTGACACCAAAGTACGCTTGCGCGCATCCTTTATCGACACGGAATCCAGTCATGACTTCGTCGAAGCACAACAACGCGCCGTTGGCGTCGCATTCGGTTCTCAAGCCTTCGAGAAAGCTCTTGTCCGGGACGATGAAGCCAGAGTTACCGACGACTGGCTCAAGAATGACGCCCGCAATTTCATCCTTGTTTTCCGCAAAGATCTTCTTGACGGACTCGATGTCGTTGTAAGACGCGCACAAAGTCGTGCCAGTAGCACCTTTCGGGACACCCGGGGAATCCGGTAAACCCAAAGTCATGACGCCGGAACCGGCTTGGACCAAAAACGGATCCGCGTGACCGTGGTAGCACCCCTCAAACTTGATAATCTTCTCGCGACCGGTGTGCGCACGCATGACTCTCAACACGGACAAGCACGCTTCGGTGCCAGAGTTGCAAAATCTAACCATTTCCACGGACGGAACTCTGTCGATGACCATCTTCGCCAAAGTGTTTTCTAACTCGCACGGCGCGCCGAAGGAGGTACCTTTTTCGAGTTGCTTGATCAACGCCGCGTTGACTTGGTCATTGGCGTGACCGCAAATGGCCGGACCCCATGAGCCGACGTAGTCGACGTACTTGTTCCCATCGACATCGAACGCATCTTTATTATTAGTATTATATGTATAATAAAAAGTGTTGTTGTTGTTGTTGTTGTCAGTATTTTTTTTTAGAGAGGAAGGAGTTTTCTCGAAAGAATTTTAGAAGGAACAAAAAAAAAGAGAGATCTTTTCCTCTCGCAAAAAGCCGAAAGAGAGAAAAGAGTTTTATCCAATCGGGAGGCGACTGGCGGAAGAGGAAAAACGAAACAACGCACATGGTCCTTTAACTCTATCAAAAACGATCGGTTGACCGCCGACGGACTTGAACGCTCTGACGGGGGAGTTTACACCTCCCGGCAACAAGTCTTGCGCCTCCTTGAAGATCCTCTGTGAGTTGTCAGTCTTAAAAGCCGCCTTGGTGATGGTGACGATTTTCTTTTGTTGATGGCAACTCTTTCTCGATCGGACGGAGGAAGAAATCTTCTTCGTTTGAGTGCCAAACTGCGTGGAAACGTTGCTCGTGGAAACAGCAAACATGTTCTTTGTGTTCTTTTAGGAATAGTAGTAAATGAATTTAGAGTGAATGCGTAATAATAATTGGCTGTCGTCGTCGAATACGTTTTGTTTTCGAGCGTTTGCGTTTTCTATCTCTATCTACTTTTGGCGATTTGATGTTTGCATGCTTTTTTTGCATGTAGAAGAAAAGAGTCCAAATTAAAAACACTAAACAAAAATTGTTCATACTTTTACTCCTAAACCCTAAGAGTTGCTTATGGCCAAAAAGAAATATCCGAAGAAAATCTGAAGATCGAGGGTTCGATCCCCTCCTCAGTCAGTCAAATATTAATGGCTGTGTGGCCTAGTGGATACGGCGTCAGACTTCGACTCCATTTTTTTTGCTCGCGCGTGGTGTTGTTGTTGGTTTGTCGTTCGCTGGTTTAAAGTTTATTCTCGCTGCCAGATTATGGCTGCTGCTGATTTCTTTTTTCTTTCCGAGCGAACAAACTTCCTTTTTTTCATCCTGCAGATTTCAAAATAAATTTCGCGAAAACCCCTCAAGTCCATCCGCCGTCCGTGTAGTGGTGGATACAAAATATAATACCCACACACATTCCATCAACAACACAACAACAACAACAACATGTCGGACAACGAAGGTGGCGGTGCCGCTGCTGATGTCGACTTCAACGACGATTTATTCACCTGTGCAAACGTGCGTTTTATTCAATGTTATCGTATCGCGCGTAAATTCTCGATTTTGTTCTTGTTGTGTGTGTTGATATTTTTCTTTGAGACAACAACGAACCAGAGCATCATCATCATCATCATCTTCATCACTAACGCTTCTACTTCTCATGAAAAACAATTTGAAACACACAGTCAGATGTTGTCACCAAGTACAAGATTGCTGCCGATTGCGTGAATGGTACGTTTTTATTAAACTCTTCTTTTTTCTTCTCGTCTTTGTTTCGTGAGGAGGACCGATTCGAAATACTTTTCAGCCGCCCTTTTCAGACGAAGAGTGAAAACAATACTCTGCGTAAAACTCTTGACTGACAACACATGCACGCTGTATTATTAATGAAAAAACAAACAGCTGCACTCACGGAAGTGATAAAGATGATCGTTCCGGGTAAGAAAATCGTGGACATTTGCGTCGCCGGTGATAAGCACTTGGAAACGGAGTGCGCGAAATATTACAACAAGAAAGTCGAAGGTGCTAAAGTGGAGAAAGGCGTCGCGATACCGACGTGCGTTTCTGTAAATGAACAAGTGTCGTACAACTGCCCAGAGGTGGAGAATAAAGACGTCCTCGAGGAAGGACAGGCTGTCAAAATCGATTTGGGAGCGCACATCGACGGCTACGTCGCGCACCAAGCGGTTACCATCGTGTGCCAGAAAGAAGGCGGCAACGAAAAAATCACCGGGAAACAAGCGGACGTCATTAAAGCGTGCATTGTTGCTCAAGAAGTTGCGGGGAGAGTTTTGAGACCGGGTAAGACGACAACGGATGTTTCGAACGCGATTACGAAAGTAGCCGAAGATTTTGGAGTTCACTTGGTCGAAGGCGTGCTTTCGCACAACATGAAGCGCTTCGCCATCGACGGCAACAAGGTTGTGTTGCTGAAGAAAACTCCAGAAACGAAAGCAGACGATCACGAGATTGCTTTGTATGACGTTTTCGGCCTCGATATTGTGATGACTACGGGTGAAGGTAAACTCAGCCAAAAGGATGAAAAAGAGACGCAGGTATACAAGAGAGCGTTGGAGAAGTCGTACTCTCTTAAAATGAAAGCGTCTCGCGGCGTGTTCTCCGATATTTGCAACAGATTTCCTTCTTTTCCTTTTGCGGCGAGATACCTCGAAGGTTTGAGCGCCAAGGCTGGTTTACCCGAGTGCTTGAAACACGATTTGTTGGTTCCGTACCCGGTGTTGTACGAAAAGACTGGTGAATACGTGGCGCACGTCAAAACGACCATCTTAGTCATGGGTAAAGGGAACGACAGAATTACGAAAGCGGTTGAAATGATGCAACAAGACGTTTCGAGCGAAAAATCACTCCAAGATGCGGAATTAGTCGAATTAATCGCGCAGCCGCTGAAACCGCCGGCAAAGCCGAGAAAGAAGAAGTAAATAATAAAGCAAGTGAGAAGTAATAAGAATACGAATATTTGAAAAGTACGTTTTAGAGTCCGTCGGTGGAGAGAGACACAACCAAGTGAGAGCGAGAGGCTTCCCGCTCACTTTCGACGAGCGTTTATTTTTCTTCATGGTTTTGATTGATTGTTTTATTGTTTTAAATGCTTATTGTTTGTTCATTTGTTCATTCCTTACACGTCGTGTTTTGAAACACAGCTAAAACCTATGATATGGTCAACCTTGTTTACTTTTCCTCTTCTGTATTTATTTATATTTTATTATATACATATGTATATATTCATCCGATTGGCGCATCTGTCGTCATTCCATCGCCCCCTGCCGATGGAGCTCTGATTGCAACGACAACTCTCCCCAAAACCGTCAAAGACGCGCCACTCTTTTCCATCTGTAATACTTCCGCCCCGGATTGAATGGCGACGGTTTCCGATTCGCCCGCACCGCTCAAAACGACAGAGGATTTCTTCGCGAGTAAATAATAATGCGCAGGCGAAGCCGAAGTGCTCCCTCGATCGATAATGAGCATAGCAGCTTCCGACTTGTTACTTAAACCATCGATGTTTGGCAACTCTTTCGCGGTGTTCCCAACGAATGTGGCGATCGGTTCCTTCGAGTTCTCCAACGCCTCCCAGTTCGGCACCGCCATCCAGTCTGAAGTTCCTTGCGGTCTAAACGTTTTAAATATGTTACTGGGATCGTTCGTCCCGACTTTTTCCACCACTTGCGCGAGCTTGATTGCTTTTGTCGTCAACTTACTGTACGCACCCACGACTGCAACTGGTCTAAACTCGACCTCTTCAAAGTCCAATCGCACGGAGGACACCGGTTGCACCGCCATTAATCGGCTTTCCGCATTCGCAGCTTTCGCCGCCGCGAGATTACTAACTTCACCAGTAGCTTCCATTCTGAACATTTCTGTCGCGGATTCCAATCTTCCTTTCGATTTATCCGTCTCTGCGTATTGCAAACCGCGGTCGCGCATCGATTCCGCTTTGTCCACGCCTTCGTATCTTTGCAACTCTTGAATATCTCTCCAAATTTTGAACGCCAAGCACTCCCCGGGTGATTTTCCGAAATCTTTCGCGATTGCAGCCATACCGTCGCGAATTTCGTACGCTCTCACCAATTCTCGCGACTGTTCTTCTGTGAACTCTCTCCTGGCGATGAACTCGGCAGCCGCGTCTCTTTTACCGCTCGGTAAAAAGTTGATCTGACTCAAGCACGGAGAGCCTGAATATTCCGTTTCAAAGTACGGAAGCAATTCGCTCGGAAAATCTTTAGATGCTTTCAAAGACGCATACGTTGACAGCCACGTTTGCCACAGCACTTGTTCTTTGTTTTCAATGCCAGTTTCGTCAAAAATTTGGTCTGGGATGTATCCCGCTTTTTGCAACGCTGGAATATACTTTGCCAACTGGAACCAATGTCCAGCGCGTTGACGAAGCATCATGATCATCTGATTCGTATCCAACTCATCGGTTACTTTTTGCTCTTCAAACGTCGGTGGCGGTTTATACTGCTGCTCGTAAGAACCCGCCATTTCTTGCCCGGGAGCTAAATACGTTGGTTTCGAGCCGCCGCCTCCGCTGTCGTTTGTACCAAACTTGACACCTCCCATCGGCGTGTCTGGGTTCAAAGCACCGGTTTCTGCGTCGTATTCGTTACCACCGGCAGGCGGTGATCTGCCAAACTGTTGCTGTCCTGGTTGGCTTCCAGGCATGGATATGACTTGGCCTTGTTTGCCCCCGCCTCCGGCGTACCCTCCGGGCGCAGACATTCCTGGTATCACATCCGTGGGGAAATCTTCCATGCCGGGGATGATTAAACCGCCTCCTGGTTTCTTTCCAGGACCAGAGGATGCCGACGACGGTGGTGATTGTGGTCGACCAGGTGGCCCTCCCGGACTTCTGTTTGGACCTCTCGGCGGTTGCGGTGGAGGTAAAGCGTGCACTTTTGTTTTCGTCGCGCGCTTTTTATCTCCTTCTTTTTGTTGGTGGAATTGTTTTTTCGTTGGCGGCTGCTTCTTCTTCTGTTGATGACGAAACGAGCAGGATGCGCTCGGCATCATCGCAATAGAGGACGACGACATGATGTGATGTTGTTTAATTCGTTTCTGTTTCTTCTTTTCAATGCTATTCACGCGCGCGTCGTCGTTCAAGCACCAAACAAAAGTATGGAGAGAATTCTATCTGAATTAAATAAAAAGCGAAAGAAGAGGAGGTTTGTGGGTTGGGCCACCTGTGCCCGGCCGTCCTCTCTCGAAAAAAAGTGAAAAAAAAAACTGCTTTGCACACCTCCTCCTGCCTGCATCATAGTTTTGACGCGAACGTACATTATGGCCGTCGGAAAGAATAAAAGACTCTCGAAAGGGAAGAAAGGCTCGAAGAAGAAAGCGTAAGTTACCATTAGCTCGTGTTGTCTCGGATAGAAATATCGCGAGTTGCCCTTTTTCTTCGAAAGCGGGTTTACGCGTTCGTTTTTTTTTCTGTGCGCGTTGGTGCGCGATGGGGTGCTCTTTGGGAGGAAAGCGTGAAAAACGCGCTCGAACGACGAGGATGCGCGCATCCGCGAAGAATCTGGTTGCGATGTGCGTCTGCACTGAGTAATTACTCGCGTGCTGCGCGCGTTTTTACCCGATTGGGTTCTTCGCACGATGTCTGTGAGCGCGTGCATTTACGTTTTTCAAGACGAGAGGGCTTGTTAACTGCGCGAAACACACGGGAGGAGAAAGAAAAGGAAGAAAAAATTCTCTTTTCGTCGTCGTCGTCGCGCGCGCGCGTAGAGTACAGACGAACGGATGGTTTCCGAAACGGGTGAATTCTATTCATCGTGTGTTGCCCGATGCCTTTCGAGCGTTTGCAGTCACGCGTTACCTTCGCACCATCGCGGTTTCTTTTCTCTCTCTCAGAGAAATTTACGCGCGCGTTCTCATCAGTTTTTAGCCCTTTTTTCTTCCTCTGCTCTCTTTTCTTTCCAATTTACTAACCGCATATTTTGCTCTTCTTCTCTCTTCTTATTTTCGCGTATTTGAACAATAAACAGTGTCGATCCGTTCTCCAAGAAGGATTGGTATGACATCAAGGCTCCGTCCATGTTTACCGTTCGCAACGTCGGTAAGACGCCGCAAACGAGAACGCAAGGTACGAAGATTGCCTCGGATGGTTTGAAGGGGAGAATCTTTGAGTGCTCGTTGGCGGACTTGAACCAAGACGAGGATCAAGCGTTCCGCAAAATGTTCTTGAAGTGCGAGGACGTTCAGGGTAAGAACGTTTTGACGAACTTCTACGGTATGGACTTCACCACGGATAAAATCCGCTCCTTAGTCAGAAAATGGTTTTCTTTGATTGAGTGCTTCGTCGACGTGAAGACGACGGATGGGTACACGATGCGCGTGTTTTGCATCGGTTTCACCAAGCGTCGCGTAGACCAAACGAAGAGAACTTGTTACGCTCAATCCGCGCAAATCCGTAAGATTCGCGCGAAGATGGTTGAAATTATCAAGAGAGAGTGCGAATCGTGTGACTTGAAGGAGTTGGTTTTGAAATTTATCCCGGAAGTTATCGGTAAAGAGATTGAAAAGTCGTGCTCGGGTATCTACCCGTTGCAAAACGTCTATTTGAGAAAGGTGAAAATGTTGAAGACGCCGAAGTTCGACGTAACGAAGTTGATGGAAGTTCACGGCGATTACTCTGGCGAGGAGGTTGGTCAACAAATTCCGAGAGCTGAGGAAGCGAAGCCGGAAGCCGCCGCTGCCGAGGAATAAAAAACTAATAAGATAACTAATAAAAATTGGTGGGTGTTCGAGAAGAGAGAGAGAGAGAGAAAGGAGAGAGAAGATGTGAGGAGGCTGGAGAGAAAATAGATTAAACAACTGGTAGTGTTTATGATCGCATAAGCACGAGCTTAAAATAGTAGAATTTTAATTGAAACAAAAGTACAACAAACGGTACAACCAAACGACAATAAAACGCGTTGAAAGCACACACTTTTACGAAATTCCGCGTTTGAAGAAGAGGTACTTTTATATTATATATTATACGTATCAAATCGAAAATTAGAACATGGCTCTGACGGTTTCGAATCGCGCAGCGCCGGCGATATCGCCGGACAAGCACAGCGTCGGATTTGATTTTAACATTTGCGCGGCTACTTCTGACAAATCTTGCTTCGTCAACTTGCTCACTTCGGCGATGAACTCTTCCGGCGATTTTCTGTGGTTATACGTCAACATTTGTCTTCCAATGTCTTCGGCGACGACAGCTTTGGATTCCAAGTTCATCAAAATTGAAGAAATCGTCGCGTTCTTCGCTCTCTCGACTTCTTCGTCCGTGATTTGACTCGCGTTTGCAACCGCGGATAACTCCTCGGCCATAACGGCGATCATATCGTTGACGTGTTGTCCATCCGTCATGGCGGAAATCCCTACGATGCCGGTGTCGTTGTAAATCGAGTGAAATGCCGTGCAGTTTTGAGCCCATCCGTATCTATTGAGCACACGCGTGTACAATCTAGAGTACATTCCTTTTCCCGGACCACCCGCGGAGAAGGATCCACCACCTCCAAGCAGCATGGATAAAACAGTCACCGCCGTGGATCGCTTCGCGTCTCTCCATCCTCCTTGGAATTCAAAACCTAAAATTAAACTCGTGAGTGGAGATTCATTCTTCACTCGAAAGTCACCGCCCATATATTTCGACGGAATTTCTTTGCCCGTCGTCGTCGCCGAACCTTTACTGACAGTCTCCAACATTGGACTCGCGATGGACACCAACTCTTGGTGATCCGCGCCCGAAGCCGCCAAGACCATTCTCGGTGCGACGTAATTTTCGGCGATGAATTCGCGCAAAGCGTCGCCGTCAATCGCGTCTATAGATTCTTGCGAGGCTAAAAGTGCGTTTCCTAATCCTCCGTCGTACGCCGTCGAGTGCACAGCCTCCATCAACATAGCTTGTGGATTCGTTTTGAGCTCTTCGATTTCTTTCTTCAAGTCTTTCGCCATCTTCGCGACTTCGTGGTTAGCGAGCTTCGGATTCAAAGCCGAATCGCAAAGCAACTCCACTGCCTCTGGTAAATGCGTTTTTAACGCATCCACGGTGTAAGACATTTGTTCTCTCGACGCCGCGGCTAATAAACTCGCGCTCATCACTTCCGCCTCTTTCGTAATTCGAAAGTTCGTTCTGTTCGTCGTCGCTTTGAAAGCCATTCTTTCGAGCATGTGCGAAGCGCCTGACATGTACGGCTGCTCGTACTTACTTCCACTTTCCAAGTATAAACCGACGGCCATGGTCGCCCCGGGAGTGTTTTCTGAGGCAATCGTGGCCCCGTTTGAAAGCGTCGTGACCAAAGTTTTTGGCGCTTCTTTCGGGTAGATCGGGCTTTCGGGAATGATAACATTCGGCATAGGTTCGTCCATCGGCGGTTGCTTCGTCGCCGATCCACCGAAGATTTGGGAGAAAATGGACGGTTTCGTCGTTGCTGCCGCCGCCGATCGCTCTTTCAAAGCCGGCAACGACTGCGCGAAAGAGGAGGAGGTTTTCAAACCTCGTCGTAAAACGTTTCGACTGCTCATTGTGTGTGTGATGATTGTGATGATCGGAAACGAGAGTCTCAGTTCGTAGAAAACACAGACAAAACAAAAATTCGACTCTTTTTGGTTTTAAAAGACGACTTAAAAAAAAATATCTCTTTCTTCTCCCCTCCTCAACATAACACAATTCGCATCAAAAGTGAAAACGCGACGAACAACAACAACGAGTGAAGAGACGAAGAACGTCTCTGATCTTCTTTGCGTCTGCGATCTTCTTTCTCAGAAGATCGGAAGATAAGAGATAGATCGATACATATCGATCGATCGTTTTATTCGTCCACAAAGCATTCACAGATAGATACGCTTTAAATTTATACATTTTATTTCAAAATGAAAATGCAAATTCGAAGTGTTTGGAGTTTACCCGTCGGAAGCAGAACAACCGATGGAAGCGGAAGAAGCGCGAAGAAGAAGAAGAAAGCGGATACGAAATCGTCGTCGTCGCCGTCTTTATCGTCGAAGAAGAACGAGTTCGTGCCTTCGTTTCGAGAAGCGATGAAAGTCAAGGTGAAAATCATCGATATTGATATTCTCAAGCGGTTCACCGGAGAACGACGAGAAGAAGAAAGGAAGAAGAAGAAGAAGGAGAAGAAAGAGACGAAGAAGAAGAATACGACGACGAATACGAAGCAGAAGGATGCGAAAGCAGTCATATCCGTATCTTCTTCTCGCGATCAATCACCACCACCAACTCCCTCTTCCATTTGGCTTTCGTATTGCGCGTTCGGCGCGACGGTGGTCACCACAGTCGCCGCGGGAGCGTTCTTCTCCACATTCGCAAAGAAAAGAGGAGAAAGGGGTAAACGAGAAGAGAACGGCGATGATGCATCTCTCCAACCGATCACGTTTGCATTCGATACCCCGCAAACCGCGGCGGTTAGAAATAAATCGCCAAGACCTCCTAGACGGAGCGAAGACCAGCACCAGCGGGAACAACAAGAAATTTTACGACGGAGAGAAGAGGAAGAAGTCAACCCGTTTTTGAAACAGATGGAAGATTCAAACGTCGCGTTCTCTTCTCAGCAGATTAAAAGTAACATCATTCCGCGACCATCATCATCACCTCCACCTCAGCGGTTGTTCGAAACTGAACCGTCGTCTGGGAAATCATCATCACCCGGTCCTTCTTCTTCGACAGGCTATGTGGTGCCTAAACAAGTCGAAGCGATGCAAACGAGAGAAACATCTTCGACAGCGGCTGCAGTTTTTGATGGAAAAAAAGTGGACGAATTAAAGAAAGAGTTCAATCAGTGGGCGTTAAGTTACGACGATGAGTTACACCCGTGGGATCGAGCGTTAGACAACAAGAGGTACGATGCGATTGCTACACCGTTATCATCATCATCCACTGTAGAGGAAGAAAGCACCAATAATAGTAGCAGTAGCAGTAGCAGTGATGCACTGAACCCCGAATCGGAGAAACGAGAAAAGGAAACGAAAGTCAGAGAAGTTGCGCGACGACGTCGAAATAGCTACTTCGCCGCCATATCTTCAAAACGGTACGCGCCGACGACGATAGAACAACTCGCTCTCGAAGAGAAAGTTAGAGAACGCTTAGCATCAAGCACCCCTGTATTTGATACTGAGGGTACCTTTTTTGCAAACGAAAGTAAAAAAGAAGCGATGGCGTTGTACGGTACCGCCTTGGGAAAGCTCTTTTACGAGAAGTCTCCAACCACAATTGTTGGCGAAGGTACATTTTCGGACGTATTTTCAGCACAGAAAGATGCCGCAAGCAATTTATCATCGCTCGCGTTGAGTAAAACGGACTTCTTTACGCAGGGTGAATCTGTTTTGAAGTGTTCTGCGCCTTTTCCGGGCCGAGACGCTTTCGATGCTCCTCAAGGAGACGGGTACGGGTTTGGGAAAGTCGAAACGGCCGTGTTAGCTACGCTACCGAAACATCCAGCGATTGTTGAAGTTATTGCGGCCTTTCTCGAATCCGATAGGAACGAATCGTACTTGTTGTTGAAAGATCACGGAGAAAATGCGCATGAGGCGAGAAAATTAGGACGATTGACGCCGAGAGAGTGCCGCGCGATGGCCCGTCGTATTTTGCACGCGTTGAAACATTGTCACGAACGTAACGTAATTCATCGCGACATCAAGTCTGGCAACATTCTCATCAGAGGTAGAGAAGGCGCAGAGGATTTCAATCGAAAAGCAACCATCATAGATTTCGGTGTCGCGCATTCACAAACGGCGTGTGAGTTGTACTTTCCGGAAATCGTTCCCACAACGAACGAAGAAGAGGACGGGGGTTCATTTCAAAGCGGCGGGAAAAAAAATATGGTCTGTTCTATCGAGTACGATCCAAGCAGCGGAACGCCTGGGTATCAAGCTCCAGAAGTTTTGCTCGGGAAATACGAATTACCTGCGACCTCGTCCGAAGGCGAAAGAATCAACGACAACGACGGCGAACAGGTATCGATGGAAACGTATGCGAAAATTGACATCTTTGCATTTGCCATTGCGATGTACTTTCTGTGCACGGGAAAAGAAATCTTCGCGGACTCTTTAGATGCCGGAGAGAACATGACGACAAAATCGAAGCAGAAAGCGATGGCGATGTCCGAAACCGAATTAAATCGCTTGAACCAAACCGAGCTCGAACTCGATGCGAAAATTCTCACACAGATGCTCACTTATCCTGACTTTCGTCTCGCGCCTTCGCAAGAAAAAAATATGCGAGAACGCTACGGCGACTTGGTGAAGAATCAAAACGAAATCATCCAATCGACGACGCTTACGGAGAAGATCATCGAAGATTTATCTGGTCGTCAACCCGTGGCGTTTTGCAAACTCATCGCGAAGTGTTTAAGCGTCGATCCGAGTAAAAGACCGAGTGCGGTCGAAGCGCTCGCTTGGGAGAATGCCTTTGTCGGCACCGATGAAGACGAAGACATTTTGGCATATGAAAAAGCGTCGACCCCGACGATGACGAGATGACGAGGGGTAGACAATAGCACTCGCACAGAGAGTTACATACGGTAGATTGCGCGAATGAATGTATAATTATTACATTATTTATTTTGTACCAGTTTTCCAGTGGTACCCAAAATACGTCCTATTCTTCTCCTTCATTCGTCGTCGCAGCAAAATCACATCAAATAAAAAGCACAAGTTTGAATTCCTCAAACAAAAAGAGCAAAAGTGATAGTATCATCCAGACAAACACTCTCTTCGTCGTCGTCGTCGTAAAAGTCTTCTTCTCCTTTCATCTGTTGCGCGTGTGTTGAACGGACCTAAAGGAGCGAGAAAGAATCGTTCTTCGTGTTAAAAAAGAGAAGTCTTGCGTCGGTTCGTGAGTATATTGAGATCTCCAATCTCATCATCATCATCATCATCATCATCGTCAAAAACGACGGAGCGGAAAATTATGGACAACACCACCAACCATCAGCCTTCTTCTTCTTCTCTGCTTCTCTCTTCGTTAAAAGATTTACTTCCAGAAAAGAACTCGGTGATTATATTCTCAAACAGAATGAAAGGTTTGCTCGCGAAATCAGACGGGAAGGATAAAACCTTGGCGTTGTTGCAGTATTTAGCCATGTTTACGTCCAACGGAACGCCCGGGAACGCGTTGAATTTGCAAAAATCGTTTGGGAGCGCGAGGAAACCGTTTCGGATTTTCAAAGAGGTGGAGTTTTTACTCCCGGTGATTGAAAATCCACCGGTTGGGAATCAAGCGAAAGTGTTAGTGGCGTACTCAAAAGCGATTGGAATGTCGGCGTACATGGCTTTCGATCACATCGTATTCTTAGGCGCGACCGGTTTAGTCACGAACAAGCAAATAACCGAACTGTGTCAAAAGCTCTCATATTACGGATGGTTCGTCGGGTCAGTAGCTGGGTTGTACCAAAGCGCGAACGAGTTAGGAAAGTGTGTGAGAGATGTCGCGGAAGCGGATGACGACGAGGATAGAAAACAAGAAATCGCAAAGGTTGCCAAGCCAGTGTTTACCGCCATCACGACCAACACCTTGCAAGCGTTGTTAGCGTTGGCGCTTTTGGAGAAAATTCCGATGAAGAAGAGGAACGTAGGAGCCTTAGGGGTCGTTTTGAGCATGTTGAACGTGTACTCTATGTTTCCGCCGCCACCACCGCCAGATGCCAAAGACAAAGGAGAGTAGATGTATAAAACAATTTGAAAAAACAGAAGTAGATAGTCATACAAAAAAGTATTTATCAGTACTCTTGTACCTCGCGCCTCGTTTATTATATTATTATTATATTTCTATAGTAGTAGTAGTAGTATGTGGGAATCAATGATCTTTCAGATGTTTCGCAACATCTTTCATAAACTCTCTTTCCTCTGCGCGTTCAGTTTACAAATTTTCCTGCGACGGAGGAGTCTCGTCGAACTTTGTCGCTTTCCTCTTCTTTGGATCCGGTTGCGTTTGCGTGAAGCCTCCGAGATCCCAATATCCAGCCGGATCTTTCGGAGGAACGTACTTCGCGCGATGACGGGAATTTTCCAGGTTTCTTGGCGGTGCCCCGTTATTCGTGTTATTATTCAAAGCGTTACTTCCGTGTTCGCACGCCCTTCGATCGAGTTGACCGGCGACGGCGTAAAACCTTTCGCATTCTTGGCACGCGTACCCGATGAGCTCTTTTCGCGCCTCTTTCCCACGAACAACTTCTTGGTACTTCACCTCTCGCAGTGGTTTGTCAACAGGTAAACATTTATTCGATTTTTGCTGATGATCTTCGCGGAGTTCTTGCTTCGTGCGTTTCACTTCTTTCTCTTCTTTCTCTTCTTCTTCTTGGGTGTTCTTGATGACCAAAACTTCCTCTTCTCCCGGCGTGTTCTCGTTGATTTGCGCTTCGTTCGTTTTAGGCGTTTCGAACATAGCGCCCGATCGCGGTGGCGGTGGTGTCTTCGTATCGCTAATCGTCGTCGTTTTCTTCTTCATGGCATCGTTCCACAAACCCCGAACTTTCTTCGAAACGCCTTTCTTTGCTGCTGTTGAAGCCGCCGCGGTGCCTTTTTTACTCGCCCCTACATCTAAACTTGCTCTCTTCGACATTATCATCATCTTCGACGCGTCGACGTGCTTCTTCGGCTTTGGTTTATCTGTTTGATGATGTTGTCGTTGTTCTTGTTCTTGTTGTTGTCGCTGCGGATTTACGAATGCGTTAGATTTTATCGTCGTTTCGTTCTTCTTATCAAACGCCCAAAAGTCTTCCGTTCTGTTGAACGAAAAAGATTTTTCGTCGTCGTCGGTTTTCTTATCGTTCTTCTTTCTAGCGCTATACTCGTCGTCGACATCGTTCATCTCGTCCCGGTGTCGAAGAGAGTGTTGTTGTTCCCGTCGTCGTCGTTGTCGTTTTTCTCTCTCTTCCTCGTCGTCTTTTCCTCGTCGTCTGTTCCCAATCTCTTCGAGCTCTTCGTCTTTGGTCGTGTAAACTTCGCCGGCGAACACGGCGTACTTCGAAGCCGGAGAGTGCGGCCGCTTTCTCTTCGCAGTATTCTCTTCTTTTCCTCCTCCTCGCTTTTGTTGTCGTTGTTGCTGCTGCTGTTGTTGTTTTCTTTCGTACTTTTCTAATTTTGAAAGCGCCACCTCTTTCTCCTTTCGATACTTTGCCGCCGCTTCGCGATAAATCATCAACTCGGCTTGTAATTTTTGAAATCGCGCTCGCGATGCGAGAGTTTGAGTATCCTCGTTGTTTTTACCACCGTCGTCGTCAAAAGAATCCTCTTCTTCTTCTTCTTTAAATTCGTCGTCGTCGTCGTCAATTTCAGTGTTATTATCGTAAAAATCGTCTCTTTCGTCTCTCTTTTCTTGTTTGATGTTTAAAGAAGGAAAACGTAACAACTTCTCTCCCATCGCCTTCTCTCGAAACGAGTCTCTTTCTTTCGTCCTCAACGTTAAACTTTTCATCAAATCGTCCTTAATTTTCGTTAAACGCTCGATTGAATCTCTCATCTTCTCTTTCTCTTTCACGTTCTCCTCGTGTTCTCGTTTGAAGTTCAGTTGTAGTTGAGTGCACCGCGCGTTCATTTCTCGTTGCATTTCTGAAATCATAAACGGCACGTTTCCTTCTTCGTTTCCACCTTTTATTACTTCTTTACCATCATTTCCACCTTTACCACTCTGTTCTTCAGTCGTCATATTTAATACTAATACTAATACTCAGTATTATTTTAAACGCTGTAAGAAGAAGGGAGTAAAAGAGATTATATATGCAGAAGAAGCGTAGTACTATTATGACGACTGACGGTGAACGTGTGTGTTTGAGAAGAGTGACTTAGAGAGAGTTGTGGAGGAAATGTGTCTCTCTCTTCGTTTGAAGAAAAATTTGATGAGAGGAGGAACACAACTACTTTTTGTCATAGAAGACGAAGAAGAAGAGGAGAAGAAGAAGGTGCCAAGAATGATGTGATGGAATCTCAATCAACAGAGGAAAATTGAGGAAAAATTCTCGTTTAGGGTTCTACCAAAAAAAAAAGGTCCACACAAAACAAAGCTTCACCATCATCTTCACAACAAGAAAGAACAACAAAGCGCGCGCTCGAGGGTGTTCGCGTGTGTGTGTGTGTGTGTGTAGATTTAGAGAGTAAACAACACATACACACAGACAGAAAGAAATGGCGCCAAACTGGTTGTTTGGTGGAGGAGACCCCGCCGAGAGTAGTACTCTCAGTAACAACACCAAAAGAAATCATCACCTTTTGAGCAAAAACAAAAACAGTCAAGGTGAGCGCGCGTCAACAAATGTGCTTTCCGCGCAAGGCTACGTCAAAGACGAACGAGACGATCCACACTATTCGCAAAAAGCGAGGAGAGGGAGAGAGAAAGTCGCCGAACAGCTTCTGAGAGATATGCAGAAAGAAGAATCTCACTCGGGAGAGAGAAAGAGCAGGCGGCACCACCATCGACACGGAGGAGGAGGAGCGCAAAATGAGGCCGCGGAATTCAATGCTGGATTTCCCCGAGGGAGAAGCGCAACCACGCCTTCGTACGGGAGCAACAGCGAGTATCATCAGTATCAACACGACGGATTGAACACATCTGCGACAATGACTTCGTCAACATCGTATTCTCGATTGGTTGGTGGGTGTTTGATCGCCGGTTCCGTTGCCATGGTCTGTACGGCATCTTCGGACTCAGTGCTTGGACACTTGCTCCTTTCGTCTTCAAGCGCGAAAGACGACTTTAACATCAACGCTTCGAACAATCGAGGCGGCGTCGCGTCCGGGTCTAAACGAAAATCTGCATCATCCAGAGGAGGAGGAGGAGGAGGTGATGGACGAGGAGGAATATCAGGATGGTCGAACGAATACGCCACGAACTTTCTCGGCGCGGTGACGAAGAACGCGGACGATAACGAGGACGACAAACTTTTTGAAGGAGACTCGAGCAACGCTGCCATCGCTTTGGCAAACGGCGAAACCTTACTCGAGAAATTCGATGCCGACGCGTTTGAGAGGGATCTCGCGTCAACCTCGGGAGATTTTGATGACGAAGAGAAGAGAGACGTGCAGTTATCCGACGACGATCTGCTCACGACGTGCGAAACGTGGAGAGTGCAAATTAAAAACGACGCGACGATGTTTCAAGCTCGACTGTTGAAACTTTCGGCTATTTTAGACGCAACGAGTGATGATTCGAACAGGTTGCCGCACGACGATGTTGTCAATTCGATCAAAAGTGTCCGTAAGTGGCACACGACTACGGACGTGGACGCCACCGCGAAAGTGAAGGAGTTGACACGCAGAGCGAAAATGGAGAAAGCCGGCGACGGTAACAAGTCTTTGCGAAGAAAGAAGCTCGAGGCTGAAGCCATAAAAGTCGAAGAGCTCGCGTCGACGTCTTTGCCCAAGCTTGAAAATGCTTTGAACGAAATCGAGGAGAAGTTTATCCCGGCTTCGGCGCAATCGGAACCAGTCCGACAAAGAGCTGAACTTGGTGCTGCACCGACGCGATCTTCGTGGTTATCGAGTCTTTTCGGTGGCGTAAAACAACCTAAGAGAATGGCACAACTCGGGGCGGCTACAAATTTGGACGCGAGCGCTGAATTAGGTGCCGGGTACGGCGGCGATCCCTGGGGGGCGCACAGTAAATTCGACGATGAACTCGACATGGAAGAGGAGCGCGATGTCAAGAATGAACGCAGGAAAAACGTAGCTTCTCTTCACGAACGTCAACGACTACAAAAGGAAAAAGAGCGATTCGGGTTAGTGGATGAAAAAGTCGTTGAATCCCCCGTTCGTGCAACCTCGTTCGCGAAAGGACTTTCGAACCGGCGAAGCCGTCGTGTAGGTCCATTTTATGACGCGATGGAAAATAGCGAGCAACAACAACAACAACAACGGCGGCAAATTACGCCTTCTTCTATCACTCCTTCAACACCGGGCGGACGTATTTCTGAAGCAGATATAGAGAGAAGAGCGCAAGAGCTTGTGGATGAAGCGCACGGTGGCATCGAAGAAGGAGAGGAAGAGCGAGTCAACGAAGGAGAAGAAGTTTTCGACGACGATGAAGTCGCGGACGCAGAAGCAGAAGAGCAATCAGAAGACGAACAGCTCGTAGAAGAAGATGAAGAAAAAGAAGAATTGGTGAGGTCGTCGCGAGTGAAGAAATCGCGCGGACTTACGGATCGAATTTCAGATACCGTACGAAGGGCCTTTGGATACGCAGACCCGGGAGAAGAGTTTCTAGAAGAGGCGAGCGAAGATATCCAAGAAGAAGAAATGGAAGAAGAGACGAAACAAGCTCAGCGCGCGCAACAAAGATCTTCCAGAAACGGGAGAAGAAGTGGCAACATCAACAGCAAGAAGAAGGGATCATCATCTTCTTCATCGTCGCCCTCTGCCTCGACGACTGGGACGACAACGTCGAAAGAGAGAAGGCAGCAGGAAAAGAGAGGGTCAGCGGCGACGACGGCGAGTATTGCCACGGACGAGAAGACAAAGAAAAGCTCGAGCTTTGAAAATGCGTCGACGAAGCAATCTTCGAAATCCAACAACAAGGACGACAACACAGAGCCCGTGGACACGTTCGCCGCTCGCATGAAGGCTGCCAAGAAATTGAAGGAAGTGAAAGAAGGCGGCGCGGCGACAAAATCGTGGAACTCGGCTGGGGAAGCTCACCAGATGAAGTTTAAACCAGGTCAAAAGCTCATCGTTCAAGAGGATGGTACTTTTGCGTTTGCCGACGAAGATGACGTCAACTCGAAGGATTCCGACGCCGGTTTGCAAAAAAGAAACGAGGAAACCTCGAAAGTCTTGCGCTCGCTCTCGGAGGAGCAAGGTTCGTCGTCGTCGTCGTCGAGCGACGTGACTGACAAAGAAGTTCAATCCCCACCTCCGGCTATCTCACCACCTCCGCCATCTCCATCGCCTCCTCCGCCAAACGCGCCAGTTGCTCAACCCGCTGTAGTTCAACCTGCCGCAATCGATCCCACCCAGACGGCGCAAATGTTGTACCAACAAAATATTGCCGCCATGAACAATCAGATGATGATGAATGCTGCGGCGGCTGGCACTAATAACAACAACAACAACGCGAACTCGAACGCAAACGTGGGAAATAATTTTAAGTTGACGTCGGAGAATCTAGATGCTGTCGCTATGGCAAAGCTCGAACACGATACGGCGAACAGAAACGCTTTGGAACTGTATGACATCTCCAACCAAAATCGGGACGCGGCTGAGTTGGCGAGATCGGAGCACGAAACTGCTATGCACTGGAGACAAGAAGCACAAAAGAATCTTGAACGCTTAGAAGCAACTGCCGCGAAAAAGGCCATTTCGGAAGAAAACGCGGCGCAGCAACAAGAAAAGTTACAGAATTTGAACGCTTTAGTCTCTGAATTTAAAAAGGCTCTGGTGGAAGAAACCGCGTTGCGACGCAAAGCTGACATCGAGAAGGAAAATTTGGCCCGCGATTACGAACAAAAGAAGATCGAAATTGCCACGAAAGCATCCGAAGCTCAAGGTCGTTTAATTGAGCACGCCAAAGACAAGATCTTGGAGGCTCGCCGCACTGCCGCGTTGGCGACGCAACAAGCGAACGAGTATTTGGAACAGGCGAAGAGAGAAGCGATAGCGAGGAGAAGAATCGGCGAGTTTGCCAAAAGGTCAAACTCAAAAATGAGCGAGGATAAGAAAGCTTTGGCTGAGCGATTGCATGCTGAGAAGGATGAAATCTCGCAAGCCGCGAAAGAGGTTCAAAAATCTGCCGAGGAAGCGTTGATGAGGTTGAACTCTGCCAACTCGCAAGCGCAAAAGGAAAGGGATCTCGCTTTGAGCGATCGTCAGCAAGCGATAGAAGAGGCTAAACAAGCCGTCGATACGGCCAAAATGAGTTTAGATGGTATGAAGGAAATGTCGAAGAAAGCGCAAAAGTACAAGAGACGTCAAGAAGAGACGGTGGATTCGGTTAAAGAGTATATAAAAAACGACGGAGAGGGCAAGTTTGACAAGTTGGATAAATTGTTGCGCAAAGCCGAAGCCGAAGACTTCTCTTCTGACTCTGGTGGAAAGAAGTCTAAATCTTCCTCATCGTCTAGCAAGAAGAAGAAAACGAGCAGCGACAAGAAAAGTGAAAACGACGACGACGACGACGACAACGATGCAATGAGCGACGAAGAAGCGGCGGCGGAGAAAGTGAAGAAGCTCTTGGGCGGCGGCGGCGGCGCAGAAATTCCGGACGACGTTTCCAACGACGCGGATGATACAGTGGAAGGAGCGACAGTAGAGGACGATGCAATCTTGGAACCAATGACGGATGATGTCGATTCTATTTTAGCTAACGCGGGAAAGAACGGCGAATCGAGTGAAAACAACTCTGAAGTTTCCACTGCGGAAGACGTCCGATCTTCGGTTGAAAATTCTGCCGCCCTCACGGATGCGGAAGCGGAGAAGAATCTCGCCGCATACTTCGGAGAGACGACCCCGTCACCAACGACTTCTTCTTCAAACGATGATGAGAAGAAAAGCGACGCCAACATCGACGAGAAATCTTCCACTGAAGAAAGCGAAGAAGCGAAAGAAGAAAAAGAGGAAGAGGCGGAGCGAGGCGATACCGACGCCGAAACGACGCGAGCGCAAAACGCCGCCGACGACGAGAACGCCTCGGATCCGTCTTCTTTGATTACTTTGGACGACCAGGAAGTTAAAAACATCCCCAGGACTGGAGTCGTCGCCTCTTTAGGCTTTCCGAGCATAACTCGGATCGCGTTTGGTGAGCCGGAACAAAAAGCGTTTAAAGAGGTGTTCTTCGCCTACTTACGAGAGCAAGCTCCAGACTCGTGCGCGAATGTAGACGATATGGAAACGTACGTGCAAGAGCGAACGAAAAAGACTGGCACCAAAGCTGAGCATTTGCGCGTGACTTTAGTGTGCGCCTCGGCGACTTCCGAAGCGGACACTTTGAAAGCGCAGCAAGTCGTCCGCGCCGGCGTTTCGGACGGGTCCCTCTTGAAAAAGCTCAACGCTTCCGGCATGAAGAGCCGCGTATTTATGGACGACTACGTCGAGGACAAAGAAGACGGGGCGAAAGAAGACAAAGACGAAGACGAAGTTGCTGTTAACGCTGATATTGCTACGATTAAAGGACTAAAAGTAGAAGAAGTAGAAGAAAAAGAAGAGGTGAAGGAAGACGAATAATAATAGTAAAATATTAGTTCCGAGTATCGGAAAAGGCGTTTTGTATTTATTAATGTATAAATGCAAAACAACAACTCTTTCTGTGCCCCTTTCCCTGCCTGTTAAAATGTATAACGGACATCTGTTGGACAGCTAGGAATTTAAAAAATTTTCTCGCCTCTTGACTCGCGTCATAATAAGCCCAAATAATACTATTTCATCACAAAAGAAGACATACTATAATAATGGCTACTTATTGCGTCGGCGATCTCGCCTTCATGGTCGATGGTACCAACTCGCAAGGTGAGCAATTTCGAAATCATCTATATCGTCTGATTTTTCTTCTCCGTCGTCGTTTTCTTTTTCTCTCTCGTCGTCTCAATGAGTGATGAGATTTCCCGGTCTTCTTCGCCGCCAATAATTATTGGATAATAATTGGGGGGGGGGGTCTCAATTCTCTCTTGGAAAAAGGCGACATCAAATTCTCTTCTTGAGATACCAAACGAACGAGACAGACAGACAGAGAGATAGAGAGGACATACGTCTGTCTGTCTGTCTGTCTGTCTGTCTGTTTTTCCGGTCTTCGCCGCCAATTATTGGATAATAATTGGAGGGGGGTCTCAATTCTCTCTCAGGAAAAAGGAGTCAACAAATTCTCGTCTTGAGATACCAAACGAACGAGACAGAGAGAGAGACAGAGACATACGTCTGTCTGTCTGTCTCTCTGTCTCTCTGTTTTTCTGTCTGTCTGTCTGTCTGTCTTTTACCGGGATGAGATGAGTTTGATGAAAAGCGACAACAAAAACCAGAGAGAGAGAGAGAGAGAGAAAGAGAGAATTAATTCCCCTGAACGAATTCGTCGAAGAATTTCCGTACTTTTGAAAAGTCGCCCGTTTGTTGAACCAAAAAAAAGTTCCTCTCTCGGAACAGACATTTTATTATTTTTTGGAGGAGTGGAGGAAAAAAAATGTCACACACAAAATAATAATATAATACTGACCAACGAGTTCTTGTCTTCTCTCTCTCCGCTCTCTTTTTACTCTATTAATATAAACAGAGGATCTCTGCAAAGTGTTATCCGGTATCGCTACCATCACGGGCTCCTCGGACAACCAATTTTTGTTGTCGTCCGCGTACCTCGTGTTCTTTATGCAAGCCGGATTCGCGATGTTATGCGCCGGTTCGGTGAGATCTAAAAATACCAAGAACATTTTGATCAAGAACGTCTTGGACGCGTGCGTCGGGGCGATTGCGTTCTTCATCTTTGGCTACGGCTTCGCATACGGGACGAAAGAAGGCAAATCAACGAATGAATTTATCGGCAACTGGAACTTTGGCTTGCAAGATTTCACCGATTGGGCTGGTTTCTTGTTTCAATGGGCGTTCTCTGCGGCAGCGGCGACGATTGTTTCCGGTTCCGTCGCGGAAAGAACGGCATTCCAAGCCTATTTGGGCTACTCTTTCTTTCTCACCGCGTTCGTCTACCCAGTCGTCGTTCACTGGGTCTGGGATGGAAATGGATGGCTCACAGCGTTCAAAGACAACGATAAACTCTTTGACTGTGGTATGTATGACTTCGCCGGCTCTGGTGTCGTTCACATGACTGGTGGCGTCGCCGGTTTGATGGGTGCTATGATCGTAGGCCCGAGAACTGGCAGATTCGGCCCGGATGGTCGCGTCGTCGCTATGCCGGGACACAACGCCTCGTTAGTTGTCTTGGGTACGTTTATTCTTTGGGTCGGATGGTACGGTTTTAACCCGGGGTCACAGTTGGCAATCATTGGTTCGGAAGCCGTCGTCGCTAGAACCGCCGTCTCGACTACTTTATCCGCCGCCGCCGGCGGCGTGACTGCCATGGCCATCAACTATGGATTATATCACGTTTGGGACTTGATTGCCGTGTGCAACGGTGTTTTGGCTGGTTTAGTCGGCATCACCGCCGGTTGCTCCGTCACCGAACCGTGGACTGCTATCGTTTGCGGCTTTATCTCCGCGTGGGTCATCCACGGCGCTGGTAAATTGCTCTTGAAGCTTAAGATTGACGATCCTTTGGAAGCGGCGCCGATGCACGGCGCGTGCGGCGCCTTTGGCGTCTTCTGGGTCGGTCTCATGGCAAAGAAAGAATACGTCGCCGAAGTCTACAGCGGCGCCGAGAAGTGCGCGGGTGTCTTTTATGGCGGCGACGGCAGTTTGCTCGGCGCCCAAGTCGTCGGCGTCATCTGCATTTTCCTCTGGGTCGGCGGTTTGCTCGGTCTCTTCTTCTTGGCGTTGAAGAAAATGAACATGTTGAGAACGTCTCCGGAAGAAGAACAGTTGGGTTTGGATGAGTCCAAGCACGGTGGTTCGGCGTACAACATGGAGTTGGTCGCTCCAATGCCGACGGAAATGTAAGAAAGACGACGAAAGAAGAGGAAGGAGTAAGTTTGGCGAAGAAGGAATAAAATACACGGATCAGCTATAAAAAGTGGCGTTCGGTGGTGAAATATAATAAAACGAACACAAACGTACAAAGACGGAGGCGGATGTTTGAAGAGGGTTCATAAAATACGGGACAAAAACGAATACTTATAATAATTGAAGATAACTCTCAGATCCACAAAGGCGTCTTTCAATAATCCTATACTATAATAAACTAGTAAAAAGCGTTTTATAAACAATACTGGTACAGAGTAATGATCATCATCAAACATGTTCTCCAACCTCTTCGTCTAGTTCCACGAGAACTTTGCGATTGTACACGTAGGAGATGCAACTTTATATTTCTCGCACATCGCTTCGAGAGCGGCTTCGAACTCGGACTCGTCTCCGTCGCCTCCCGACGCGGACGAAGAAGAAAAATCAAGCTCCTCCGCGTGGATGCCCGTTTCGACGATGAAACAACTCTTCGCGTTGACAGATTGCGCGCCTTTTATGTCGTGTTCTAAAGAATCCCCGACGCACAAACATTTAGAGAAAAACGTTTGTGCATTTTTTTCCTCCTTTTCGTCGTCGCTGTGTTCATTATTCCTACTTCTACTTCTACCACTAATCTCTTCGCAAAGCGTAGTGTATATTATTGGCGCCGGTTTACCGAGCTTGACGACGTATTCGTCCGCGTTGAACGCGCCGCCGCCGCTTACTTCTCCTTTTTTTTGAAAGACCTCGTTCAAAATGTCTCGATACCAGAGGCTAATCGTTCCCGGCATGACTTCTAACGCGTCGCCGTTGACGGTGACAAAATCCGGATTCGCCAACAACATCTTCGGCGGCAAGTCACCGTTTTCTTCGCACCTTTTCGCGATCCCAGTCAACACCTCTTTAATCTCCTCGTGCGTCAGACGTTGAATATTTTGCACTTGTCTGTCGTAACTCCCCAGCGTCGTCCCCGGAACGGACATACTCTCGCATCCAGAGGCGACTACGTGCGTGGTCTTTTCAATCGCTTCTTCTTTACTTTGCGGTAAGACGCATCCGGACGGTAACGAAACCGCGCCTCTTTCCCCCCAGTTCAAGTGCAAGAAAGTAAACGACGACGACGAATTCGTATCGGTATTTAAAATATCCTTTTCGATGAACATGTGACAGACTTCACCACTCGTCATCGCCGATTGGAACCACTCGTCTTCAAATCCCATCCGTTTCAATTTTCTCAGCGTGGACGTCCGACGTCTGCTCGAGTTTGAGAGTACGTGCACTCTCACGTCTGGATATTTGTGATGGATTCTTCGTAAACACTCTATCGCTTCCGGGAATGCGTTCTTGCCGTCGTGTAAAACGCCAAACTGGTCTAGGAAAATATCTGTTATCTCGTGCTCGTGCAAGATCGATTCCATGTTGTTGTTGTTATTAGTATTGTTATTATTATTTTTAAATGTTGACGATGAAATCTTCCTTCCTTGTCTTCTTTGTCTTCTCGGTGTCGTTCTCGTCGTCTTTATCGTCGTCGTCGTCTTGAGAAAGACCTTTGAGGAGGACATTATGATGCACTTTTTTTGTGAAGAAAGAGGAGACTTAAACAACAACAACAACAACAACACACATTTAACAGAACGAAGACGATGTTTGTAGTATTAAATGTGATGACAATCATGATATAATTATTCGTATTACTTTGAAGAACCTTCCAAATATTCCATGGAATCTTCATTCTCTAACTCGACCATGCACCCGTCGATCTCGCTCGCGTCTCCGGATAAAATCGCAGACATGCAATCGTCCACGATTCTCGCAGCTGCGATTTCCTTCACCTTTTTTTTCCAAAACACATCCGGCGCGGCTTGTTCGAGTTTCTTGCTCAGTTTTTGCACTTTCTTATCGGACTCGATTTGTAACAAACAAGATTCGAGCATTTCTTCGTCGCCATCCGCGATGGCGCCTAAACACTGGTCGAAAATACGTTCCGCTTTAAACCGGTCGTTTTGTTCGTCCCAATCGATTGAATCTTTTTTCGTTGCTCTTAAAAATGTTGTTGTCGATGTTGTTGTTGTTGTTGTTCTTAGCATTGGTCTTCTTCCAAATCTTCGAACAGACGAAGACGTGCGAGTTGTTGTTGTTGTTGTTGTTGTCGCGACGAGTGACAAAACTCGCTGATGATGATGACAGCAGATCATTTTCTCTTTTACTGTGATATCTTTGTTGAGTGCAGAGAACAGAGTACGAGTGTATTACTTTTGACGACGACGAGAAAAGGAAAGAGAGAGATCGGAATCGGAAAAGAAAGATGACGACAGACAGATATTTTTTTTTTGACTCATGCATTTTTTGACTGGATTTTTTGATGTGTGATGAAAGAGCAGACTTTCTTCGTCCGTGTTTTTGTTGTTCTTTTTTTCATCATCATCGAGCTTATTATATGGAATATTTGGTGGACGAGAGGGGAGACAGAAAAAAAAAATTTGCGAAAGAACGAAACGAAACGTCATAACTGTGCGTGTGATTGATTGTGATACGAAGAATACACAATGTTTTGGGGGAGGAAGAAGAAAGAAGAAGAAAAACAACAACAACCAAAAAAGAAGAAAATCTGTTGCGCGTGTCCAGAGACGAAAGAACCGAGAGATCAGTGCGTGGGAGAATTCGGCGCGGAGGACGAGAGATGCAAGAAATTAGTGGAAGCGCACTTGGTGTGTTTACGAAAGGAAGGATTTGACGTGTGATTTAGAGTAACACACTGATGATGATGATTTTGTTAGAAGAGAGCGCTGCATAAACACGTAGAAATAGCAAGCTTTTAAAACTTCACAACTTTTAAAAGTTTACGACGTACTCCACCTCTGCTTCTTCGTTGGTATTTTTCTCTCGCTCTGCTAAACTGTCCAGCTCTATTTTCTTCTCATCTAATGTTTTCTCGTCGCACGCTATTGGGGTGTATAATTTGCTCGAATACTCGCACCGGCTCGGTTCTTGAACGTCGAACAAAGATTCCGTACTTCCGCAAACTAATTCAACCGTCATGGACCTTTTCGGTCCGTTCCAACACTTTTCGCCGTTTTCGAATTTCGCGAAACGTTTACCCGACGAGTCGTCAAAGGTAATCTCGCTTTTCATGTCGCCTAATCGCACGTGGTTGTCTTGCTTTGATTGGCCAAAGAGGCAAATTTCGTACGTGTATTTATCCGCTTTTGTAGAAAAACACTGGTCGGACAACGCGCCGAGGAGCAGCTTCGTGGTTTCGTCGTCAGTCTCGGACGAGAGCCGTTCTATTTTCGCATTGAATGCCGATAACTTCGCGTTGGATTCCTCGAACTTTTCCCTCGCCTCGTTTGCTTTCCTCGACGCTTCGTTTTTTACTTTCCGAGCGTCTTCGAGCGCGCGTTCTTCCTCTCCCATTTTGTTGTCGTCCTCGTTGTCAGATCCGCCGCCTCTCGCTTTCTTCTTTGCTTTCTTGTTGCCCATTACCATTTGTTTCACGCGTCCAAACATTCCAACTTTTTCCTTCTTCGATGCTTCCACATCTCTTTCCTCCCCGATGTTGTTGTCGTCGTCGTCGTCGTCAAAGTCGTCGTCGTCGTCGTCGTGAGGGGGATAGTGACCATCTTCGTCGTAGTCATCCTCTTCTTCGTAGGGATCGTGATGTCCATAATCGCCATCGATGAAATCTTCCTCCTCTTCATTTTCTCCTTCACGATGATCGTTGTCGTCTCCGTGCACCCACTGCTCGGCAATCCGTCGTCCTCTCTCTTCGTCCGTCTCCTCTCTGTTTATATCTTCTTCTCCCTTTTTTTCGTCGTTGTTATCGCTCGCGGCCACTTTCGCCGCTGCTCGATCCACCTCGCCTTCCTCTCGCTCGATTTCCCGCATCTCCTCTTCCATCTCTCTCATCTCTCGTTCCTCTTTGCTCTCGTCGTCTGGATGATGATGTCTCTTCTCTTCTTCCTCCACCTTTTCCTTTTCCTCCTCCTGTTTCTTCTTTCTCTCCTCCTCTTCTTCTCTCTCTTCTTTCAACTTCTCCTTTTCTCGAAAGACTTCGTTCGCCTTCTCCTCTTCCGCCTCGTTCTTTTCTTTTTCTTCCCGCAACTGTTCGACGGCTTTTTGCAATCGAACAACTTCTTTCTCCGCTTCTTTTTTCGCGTTTTCCATCTTCTTCGCGTATTCGTTTCGCTTCTTTCGAATGCCAATCTCGAAATCTCGAACCTCTTCTCGCAACGATTCCATCGTCCTCATACCGTCTTTCGAACACGTATTTTCGCAGTGTTTTTTCGTGTTGAATTTTTCATCCGAACCGTCGCAACAATCGCAAACGTTGTCGTTCACGAAGGAGCTTTTGATCAGTTTCGCAGTCGAGCCGAGATTTTGACAGTAAAAGCCGTGCGAGTGCATCGCGTGACTGCACGCGTTCGTGCCCGGTTCGTCCGAGCCGTCTTCGCGGCAGTCGCAAAAGTTGTCGTTTACTTTTGTAAAATCGATGATTGTTTTCCCGTCGTTGCACGCGAATTTTTTTTCATCGTCATCGTCATCAAAGGAGTATTTGTGCTGGAAAAGAGGGTCGACGCCTAAGAAGTGTTTTTGAACCACCTTCGGCTTTTGGTTGTCGTTCGTCTTCGTCGCGATGGTTGAGGTGGTGGTAAGGGTGAAGAAAATCAACACCAGAAGGAAAAAGGCCATCGTGTGTGTGCGCTTTCTTTTCTGACGTTTTTAGTTGAAAAAAAATTCATCATGAAAAATTATTTTTTAGTAGACAGAAGAGGAGATCTCTCTCTCTCTCTTTCATTTTTACAAAACGTTTCATCTATAGATGACGCGAAAAAGAGGGGTCATTCTCGCGGGGTCAGTAGGTATAGGAGTTGTAGATGTAGTAGGATTTTTACTTTGATCATCATTTAGTAGTCTGCGGCTCGTAATCGCGCTCGCAAGACCGGGACGGTTCCGGCGGCGTCCAAGTTCATCGCCTCGCACGCGGCGACGAGATCTGCTTTTTTCATTTTGGAAAGCGGCGTTTTATTCGACGTCGTTGTGAGATCTACCGACGATGATTGCGCGGTGATGACGGTAGAAGTTGGAGTAATGGGAGCGGGAGCAGCGGGAGCAGTAGCGGCAGCAGCGGCGGCACTGTTATTCGTTGCTTCCGTGACTGCCTTCACGGCGGCGTCAAACGTTCTCGCCGAGTCGTCTTCGGCTTTCTCCGCGAGTTGTTGTAAAGCCTCCGCGCGCATCTCCGCGTCGCGAGTGGCGGCTTCGGCAATCAAAACTTTCTCCTCAAGAGCGCGCATTTGGTAATGGAAGTCTTCTCGAACCTTTTCCACGGCTCGCGCTTCTCTTTCTTCGAATTCAGACTGGAAGGTGCTCAATTTTTCTTTCTTCAAATCGAGTTCGCTGAACAAAACCGACGTTTGCTTCTTCTCTTTGTCCAACTCCATTTGTAACGAACCTAACTGCAACTCGAGCGCGGAATAGGTCACGGCGCTTTCAGTTCGTTCTTTCATCAACAACGACTCGGCTTGTTTCGCGCGTTCTTTGGTTTCCGAGACAATCTTCATCGCTTCGATTTGAGCTTCTTCTTTGACTTTCGCCAACGTCTCGGTCGTTCGCAACGCGTGGTTATCCGCTTCAGCGAGTCTGTTTTCGAGCTCATTCGCGAGCGCAGTCAATCTTCTCACCTCATCTTTCGCCGCGTTCTCGATTTGAACCGTTTGACTCAACTCTCTCTTCAATTCGATGTTTTCTTTCGCGGCATTTTGAAACGTTTGCTTCATACTTTCGTAGTTTCTCTGCGTATCCTTCAACTTTTGCTCCGTCTCTTGGACGTTCTTTAGGTGAACGGAGTTTTCGTACCTTTGTCTCGTCACTACGTCTTGGCGCAACGCGCGGTTTTTGTCATCAAGTTCTTGTTTTTGCTCGACTAAAGAAGCGTTCACCATTCGTTGCGCCAACAAATCGGCGCGCGCGTTCGAGGCATCTTCCTCTTTTTCCATCTTTTGCGCGTTCAACAATTCCATGTTTCTTTGCATTTCTTCGATTTCCGAAGGCTCGACCAAATTCAACGCCGCTTGCGACGCCTCGTGTAACTCTTGTTTCAAGCTTTCCACGGCCGAATCTTTCTCTTGCAAAGTTCTTTCCAACTCCCACACTTTCTTCATTTGCTCTTTGACTTTCATCTCTGCCTCCATTTTGACTTTCATCGCGTAGTTTTGCGCCTTGTCCAAACGCGCCTTGTAGTCTTCGCTCAAGTCCGTTTTAGAGTCCAACTCCGTTTGCAAAGTCGTAATTTTCTGCATGAACCCTTGAACACGCTCTTCGGCGTGCATTAAAGCGTCGCGGAAGGTTTTCGCGTTTGATTGCTCCTTCTTTACGCGTTCGTGCAAGTTGGAAATTTCCCTCTCGTATTGCTTCGAGTTGGCTTGAAACTCTTGGCGCATCTCCTCTTTCTCTTGGAGCATCTCCTCTTTCTCCGAGGCAAAGTTTGCTCTTTCCATTTGAATTTGCTGCAAAGCTTCCATTTGCGCCTTTTCCATTTCCTCGGCTTTTGCCGCAGACGCTTGAACTCTATTCTTCATGTTTTCTAACTCGCTTTGTAACGAACGGTTTCTCTCGTTTGCGCGCAACGTCGTCTCCTCGTAGTGTTGGTGCATCTTCGTCAACTCTTGCTCCAAGGAGATTTTCGTCTTCTTCGACTCTTCGACTTCGAGTTCAATCATTTCAATCTCTTTGACGGCCATTTCGGCGTCCTTCTCGTAGTCATGCTTTTCGTTTTCCAACTGTTGTGCCAAGTTTACGAGAAGTTGCTTCTTCTCGGCATCGAAAGCGAGTTCGGCTTCTTTCAACGCCGTCTCGGCCTCGTACGAGGCTAGCTTTGCGCTTTCGTGCGCAAACTTTTCATTCGCGAGTTGTCTCTCAATATTCGCGACGCGCATGCCCTCATTCTCCGTGGCTTCGATGATGGACGCTTCCAATAAAGAAATCTCGTTCTTCGCCTTCGTGAGTTCTTCTTGTATAGATTGGATTTCCTCGTCGTGCGCTTGTTCTCGCGTAAACAACTCGTTTTGGACCGATTTCAACAGTTCGTTCGCGATTGCCAACTCGTGTTTTCTTTGAATCAACTTCACGGAAATGTCGTGATACTTTTGCTCCAAATCGACGATTCTTGCGTTCGCTTTCTCCAACGGAATGCTCATTTGCACTTCGAGCGTTTGTTTCTTCTTTTCGAGTTCCTCGGCCATATCCGCTCTCATTTTTTGCTCTTGCACTTCCATGTCCGCTTTAAACGTCTCAATTTCGTTCTTCGTCTCGTTTCTCACGAACTCCATTTGTTCCAACAACGCTCGTTCGGCTAATTTCGCCTGGTTTCTGATTTCGTCGATGACTTTGGTGTTTTGCGCCTCGGCGTTGAGAAAATCTTGCGTTTGGTCGCGTTCCATGTTTTCAAATTTCTCCAACTCTTTCTTCGCGTCCAAAAGCTCTTGTTTTAAGTTTTCAATCGCCTCGCGGTTATTCAAGTTCTGTCCGGACAACAACGAGATTTGATTCGTCAACGCCGAGACCGTTTGCTCGCTCGAGCGTTGTAAATCTTGAATCTCCTTCGTGCGTTTATCGAGCGCCATGCGCGCTTCCAACTTGGCGCTCTTCACTTGCGATTCAAACTCCGCTGCTTCTTTTTGCGCTTTATACACCAAATCTTGCGCCTTTTCCAATTTTTCTGGCAACGTTTGCAACGCTTTTAATCGTTCTCCTTGCGACATCAACTGAAAATCGGTATCCGAGACGAAATCCGTCACGATGGCTCTCAACACCTTCGCGTCTTGACTCTCCCAATCCAAATCCCCACCACTCATGGCTTTCTTCAAGCGTTCGTCCAAGTCTTTGTTTCCAGTGGATTTCATAAAGTTAAAAATCGATTCGTCCTTCAAAACCTCTTCAATCTTCTCCGCGGCGGAAATTTTCGCCTCTTGCCTCCCGCGTTCGCTCAGCAAAGGCTTGAGAACTTCCGGTCCATACTTCAACGTCGCGCCTAAACCGACGAGTTGTTCAAACGCCGCCATTGGAGCGAATCCTTCGATGGCGCTCGATAAAGCCGAGGCCCCAAACCCAGCCGCTAAGGCTCCAATCGATGCCGCGCCAAGGAGCGCGTTTTTCTTGTCCTGCTGTTGCAGCGAGGACGAGGTGGAAGGCGAAGAAGAAGAAGGAGAAGCCACGTCTTTCTCTTCTTTCTCTTCTTCTTTCTCTTCTTCTTCTTCTTCTTCTTCTTCTTCGACGACGACTGTAGTACTATTCGCAGAAGACGACGGCAAGGACGACGACGACGACGCTTTCTTCAAGATCCCACCCGAGGTGACCGATTGAATCGAGTCGTCGATTTTCGTAAACTCCGGCGACAGCGGGTCGACGAGACTACGTCGTTGTTCTTCTTCTTCTTCTTCTTTCTTAATATTTTTTGCTTCTTTTTCACCTCCTCCAATTGCGGAAAAATCAAACTCGACGTTTTCGTTGCTCTGTTGTTGTTTTACCACGGACGAAGACGAAGAGGAAGAAGAGGAAGAAGATTCATTCTCATCGGTAGCATCCGTCGCCGCCGCGCGAACGACCAGTCGACCAAGGAGTGATGATGACGGTGTTCTTCTTTTCAGACCTAAACTCATCTTCATTGTCTTCTTCTTCTTTGCTGCCGTTGAGAAAAAAGAGGAGGCGGAGGACGTGGAGGACGTTTCGAACGTTTTCATCATGATGTTTTAAATAATAAATAGTAAACGAAGAAGAAGATGGTATCACGCAATCAATAATGTGTGATGATGTGTAACTCGTAATAATCGAGCAGCGTTTTTGTCGCGCGTCTTCTCGCAGGAATATAATGCTATGTGTGTAAGAAGCGAGAGCTAAAGCGTTGTTTATATCTCTCTTCTCTGTTGTTATGAAGAAGAGAAAAAAGTGCTTCAATCGATTTGAATTATTCATTTTTGAATTTTTTTTGAAAAACGAACGAGATTTGAAATTCCACGTCAGCTCGTGTTTCTGGACGGAAGAAAAAAGAGGATGATGATTTTTTCGGGGGGGCAGACTCGTGCGAAAAAGTCGGCAGAAAAAAGCAAGCCGAAAGGGAAGATGAAGAAACGGAAAAGCGACGCTTCTCATGAAAAACGAGAAGAAGAAGAAGAAGAAGGAGAGGAAGAAGAGGAATTACGACTGCCGCCTCTCCCTTCGACTCGGTTGAGCAAAGAAGCGCTGATCGATAAGTTTAAAAACTTTGAGGACGTGAAGGTGAGACCACCATCGTCATCGAGAGACGACGACGACGATATCGAGAGAGGAGAACTGAAGATGGACTTTAACAAAGTGCCGGAGATTCTGAAAGATTTCGACCGAGGAGGAAAAAACGGCGGCGACGCCGACGATGGATTCGTTGGATTTTCTTCCGACTCGGATGATAAAAATGAAGTCTTAGAGAAGAAATCGAAAGGAAAGGAAGAAGAAAAAGAAGAAGATGGTAACGATGATGATGATAAAGATATTAGTTTCGAGGAGAAACTATTATCCAACGCGGCGGATGATCGTTCGGGTAAACTGCGAATGCGGGCAGATATTGCACTCAACGAGGGAGAATACGCCGGAAAAAGCACGAGCCGAGCGAAGATGTTCGCGGACGAGGAAGAGGAATTAAGGAAGAACAATCCGCATTACGACGAAGATGTAGACCTAGACGATTTTGAGGGAGATGATTACCCCGATGAGGAAGAAGATTTTGAGAACAAAAGCATAGGATCGGCAGAAGAGGAAGAGTATTCGGACGACGAGAGCGAAGAAGAGGAAGAAAAGAACAAGAACAAGAAAGAAGGCAGCACACGAAGGAACGAATACGACAACTTTTCCGACGACGACGACGACGACGACGACGACGACGACGGGGGATGGAACATCCACGATGAAGGCGATGAAGAGATGCGCGCGGTGTTGGATTCAGCCACGCGGAAAAAAGGTAAGAGAAGGAAGAGCGATAAAGAAGCGGCAAAGATGTTCAAGAAGTTTGAGGCAGAATTGCCACGATTGAATATTTCTGACGACGAAGATGAAGATGAAGAGGACGAAGACGACGATGATGATGCAGATGCAATGGATGAAGATGACGACGAAGAAGAAGATGAACTCGGAGGTGAAGGAGGTGGAGCGAAAGACAATAGAGAAGAGGATGAAGAGGACGACGACGATGATGATGATTTTGAGGACGACGACGATGATTTTGATTACGCAGGTGCCATGGAAAAGGATGACGTGAAAAGAAAACCATCGAGTACGAAACGAGCGAGCGCACGAGACGAAGAAGAAGAAGAAGAAGACGATGAAGACGACGACGATGAAATCGAGGATGCCGCCGATCCGCGACTTGAAGAAGAACTGAAAAAGTTTGAGCTCGAAGAACAAGAAACGAAACGCTTGGCGGAGCAAAAAGCGAAAACGGAACAAAAATCAAAGTCTGTGCGCATTCAGAGAGCTCTGTGGGAGCAAATGCTCCGGATGCGGATCAAGTTGCAAAAAGGCATCGAAAACGGCATGAAAATGCCAGGTCCACTCGCCAATCAAGGTTTGCGTCGTCTCTCGGAAAGCGCAAACAAATCGCTCGACTCGCTCGCGACTACTGCAAAAGATACACTTCTCTCGATGTTGCACTTGCAGGTGTATTTGATGAAACAATTTGAAAAGACGGGCGAAGTAGACACGACCGAGGTTGCCGCGAAATTGAAAAATCTCAAACAGAAACGAGAAGAGGAGAAGAGCGACGGTGGTGTCAGCGGTCCTTTAACCTCCACGGAACAGTTTTGGAACGTGTGCGAAGCTATGCAAAACGAATTTGCGGAGTTTCGAGATTCGAGTTGCGATCGATGGCAAAGAAAATCGCAAGTGTCTTCTGGAAACGCTGGAAATTTAAAGGCGTTCAATCAAAACATCTCTCAGCAAGTCCGCGCGGCTATGCTCGCACCAGAGAAAGCCATCGATAGATCCCGCCCCGTGCTGACGCGCACAAAAAAAATTGGAGAAAACGTTCAAGTATCTCGGCTCGGTGATACTACAAATTCGGACGATTCCGACGATGAGCATTTCGATCGAGATGAAGACGGAGCGCGCCCGAACAAGAATGGTTCCTCCATAGAATCGCGCAAAGATATCGAATCGTACGACGATTTCGACATGTACGAGCAGTTACTCAAAGAGTTTCTCGAGTCTGGTAACGTCGATGGCGACGCCCCGAGGAGTGCGGCGAAGCCCGCGAAAAGAAGGAAGATTGTCGATCGCAGAGCTTCGAAAGGTAGAAAATTACGATATCACGTCCAAGAACCTCTGGTAAACTTCGTCTCTTCGATTGAAGAAGAAGTGCCGCAATGGGCGGATAAGCTATTCACGCAACTCTTCGCGAGTAAAGGATAGGGATTAGAATTAGCATAGAAAAAGGAATTAGAAAGGAGCACACACACGTACGCAGCAGTTGTAACACGTTTAAAAAAGTATTCAAGTAGTATATAGCAGACCAAAATTTGCAAACTTTTGTTAATTATTCTTTTTGTCTCTCGTACTCGTCTTCCCTTTGTTCCAACGAACCAAAAGAAAACATCTCATATTCATTTCGCCTCTTCAATCTTCTCCGCGCTTTCAATTGACTTGACAGGTCCACTCACGTGTATGAAATCGTGATGTGTCTCGGGTCGCGGCCATGGCCTAAGGTATCAAAATTCATGCGTATACAGAAGCTAAGTTGATTATGACATACCATGCTTTGGCGTCTAACGCCGTCTCCCGCGCGATGTCGAAAGATGAGATTAAGCCGTAAAACTTCCCTTCGTCGTCTGTCACGAGCAAATGGTGCAATTTATGTTTTCTCATCGTTTCTGCGGCCTCGTCTTTAGACATGTGCATGTTCACCGCGATTGGATGCGAAGTCATCACCTTTCTGACCGCCTCGTTCAAAGGCACGGATTCTAGGTACCACTGCGATACTGAAAATTTTTATCGTGAGTTCCAAGAAGAAAGAAGAAGAAAAAAATCTCTCACCGTCGGTGTGCGTGATAATCCCGTGAACTTTCTCGGCGTCGAGCTCATCGATGACAACAAGCGACCCAATCCCTGTGCAGTTTCAAAAGGTTGTCGTTGTGGTTTGAAAAAGTCAGTCGTCGTGGTGTGTGCGCGTTGCGCGCGCGTTCAGTTACGAGATTTTTGAGTCCAAGATACAAAACACAAAACACATTTTAAATAACTTTTAATGTAACAAACCACCTTTCATGACGAGCATCTCCACGCATCGTTTGATCGTATCGTTCGCTTGCGCGTGCACGACGTCGTCTTTCTTGACTGCAAACGATGCCACGCTCGGCATATTATTATTTGTTAAAAGCGTGAAAAGTGTGTGTGGTGTAAATAGTGTATATCTCTTTCTTTTTGTGATCAAAAAAAAAATCGTTCGTTCGTGTATTTTTTGTTCACCCCCACGTTGTTTTGTTTGCCGCCAAAACATCAAAATCAAACTTTTTCTCTCTACTTCGTTATAATAATAACAACAACAATGGCACCCCATCAACCAACCACTCCGCAATCTGCGACAAAATCTTCTTCTCCTTCTTCCGAACAACCAATCGCGTTAACTCTTGGCGTTCTCGGCGTCGGAGGGATTGGCAAAGAGTTTTTGTTTCAACTGACGGAATCGCACGTTTTGGAAGGTAAAATCGCCATCGCGTTCATCGCAAACTCCCGAAAAGAAATCAGATTTAAGACGCCGTTCGTTCCGTCCGAACACAACAGAGAGTTGTTGGAAACGTTGTTCGATGGCACGAACGATTTAGCCATTTGGGCGAAGAATTTATACGAGGTTTTGCACGTCGAGTTGGACATTGTGACTTGTTCGAGTCTGTTGGAACGTCAGAGGATTGTTTTAGACGACGTGAGTCCCTCTCTCTCGGACGACAGCAACAATCAGGACATTTCGGACGCTTTGACAAAAGAATCTTTAGACGCTGGTAATACAATTATGACGAAACCGTGGAAAAAAGGACGGTATTGCATCGTCGACATGACATCGTCCGATGAAATCGCGGAGTTATATCACGTGTTTTTGGCGTTGGGCGTGCATATCGTAACTCCGAACAAGAAGTGTAACTCCGGGCCGACGGCGCGAGATCAGAAGTGCAGAGGGTTGAGTTCTATGAGTTGGTCCACGGCGAGTTGGTTTTACGAGGCGACGATTGGCGCTGGTTTACCAATCATATCGACTTTAAGAAACCTGACGAGTAGCGGCGACGAGGTGTACCAAATCAAAGGCGTTTTTAGCGGCACGATGTCCTATTTGTTCAACACTTTCGACGGGTCGACGCCGTTTTCTGAGGTTGTAAAAACAGCCAAGAAACTCGGGTATACGGAACCAGACGCGCGAGAGGACTTGAACGGCCAAGACGTTGCGCGAAAAGTGGTCATCGCGGCCAGAGAGTCCGGCTGGCTGGACGCGTCCATCGAAAAGACGTCGATTGAATCGTTGGTACCGGAAGAGTTGAGAGCGTGTTCCTCGGAGGAGTTTGATGACAAGTTTGGAAAATTGTACGACACCGTCATTGCGCAAAAGTTCGCGGACGCGAAGAAGAGGGGAAACGTGTTGCGATTTTGCGGAAGCGCGGATTTACGAACGAAAGAGCTGAAAGTAGAACTCATGGAGTTTCCGATGTCTCACGCGTTCGCGAATTTACAAGGAAGCCAAAACGTCGTCGAGATTGAATCGAAGAGGTATAACCCGACCGATTCGTGTTGTTTAACGATTTCCGGCCCAGGCGCCGGGGCGGCAGTCACCGCGGGTGGTGTGTTAGGGGACGTCGCGAAACTCGTCGCGCGATTAGGAGACGTGGAAGTTTTGGTTTAATTTGCCGTGCGCCGCAGCTGTTTTCATTGAATTCTACAAATGTGTACATATATATTTATCAGGAATGACTACTTCTACAACCTCTCTAAGCCGCGACATCGCTACGTTCAAACTCCAACGGCATCAACTCTCTATTAGTATTTAATCCCTCTCCTTCTTCTTCCGCTAATTCTATTCCTCCTCCCCATCTCCTGGCCCTCCTCCTACTGTTACCGACGAAACAATAAAAACATGCACCTAAAGTCTCCGCGACTTCTGTTTTGTTCGGATGCACAAAAATAAACACCAACGCGTGGAAAAAGCCTTGCAAATTCTTCAAGATCACGTGCGTGATGGCTAGATACACGTTCACGTCGGGTTTCTCGTATTGGAACAAGTTCTCTAAACGCATGAACGTTCCCGGGATATTCGTAATGATTTGAATAATCGGATACGCCGCTAACGCGTACACTAAACTCTCCGCTTTCTTCACCGCGCGTTTCGAGGCTGCTCGCGAGGTGGAACTCTCGTCCCTCTCTTCCTCCTCCATAACGTCCACTTTCGCCCAATCTCCGTCTTCGTTATAATCATCATCTTCTTCTACTTCTTCTACCACAACGTTCGCGTTCATCCTGCTCTCCATCAAAAACGTTCTCAACGTTCTCAACGTCTTGAAAATCTTCACCCAAATGTACGTGTTTGCAGTCATAATCACCCAAATTGGAAGATAAAAGAGCATAAACCTCGCCGTCACCGCCAACTGAGTGCCGTCGTTTTTGATGTGACACTTACCGATTCTCGCGTCGCCGTACAAATTTCGAAACAACGGCAAGACGGACAACGCCACGGACGAGAGGAAAATGACCACAAAATAGTACTTCACGTCTCTCGTTTCCCGTCCGCTTTGTTTCTTCACGACTAAGCTGTACGTGAAATGCGACATCGATATCGACCACATCGCCGTTTGCATCGAAAACAGCTGTATAAAAAATCCTTGCGCTCGGCACCCCAACGGCGTCGAGTATTTACTACCACTACTACTCATCAACTCCTCCAACTTGGTCGTATCGAACGATAACACCGAGACGCAATATCCAAAATCCGCCACGGCGAGCATGTAAATCAATCGAGCCGCTCTCGATTGTCTCGTCGATGGCGCCAAAACGAGCACGTTTAGAAGAATAAACACACATCCAATCAAACTCAAAGAAGCGGTGGAGACGTTCGCCTCGTGTAAAGCTTCTCTCGATTTTTTCGAGAAGATTAAACCAGTCACGGTCATCTTCTCCTCCTCCTCCTCCTCCTCCTCCTCCTCCTCCTCGGTCGTCTCGTCGCGCTCGTCTTCTTCTTAAACCCGTCTTCTTCTCCTTCTTTCCGTCTTCTTTTTGTCTGTGTCTTTTGTGTGTTCTAATGTGTTTTAATGCTTGTTAATGTTGTTAGGTAAAGAGACGAGAAAATCTTCTGAAAAAGGAGGAGAAATTTTGTCAAAAATTTTCAAAAATTTTCGCTCGTAAAAAAAAGAGAAGAGTTGTCTGTTGTGTCGTTTGGTCGTCAGTTTTTTGAGCACCCTCCTCCCAAAATTGATAAAATAAGATTACGCGAAGAAGACGACGACGACAACGATGACAACAACGACGACGAGAGTGACGACGACGTTTACGACGACGAAGAGGAGTAGTGAGAGTAAGAGCAGTACCGAGAAGAAGATGATGACGACGACGAGCAGCGCGAAATCTATTTTGAGACGAAGAAGAAGAAGAAATTATGCACCACCAAACGTCGCCGTCTCATCATCATCGTCCCGAAGTAATAATATCGATTGGGAGAACGACATCGTCTCGAGACACGACGTGACCGAACTCATCGTTTTTAATCGCATGAAAATGAACATTTCGTGGGCCGAATTAGCTTTGACGGTGAATAAATCGAAAGAATGGACGACGAGCGCGTTGCTTGGACAACATCAGATGAGCAAAGAGGAAGCTGAAAAAGTGGGCACAGTATTAGCTCTCCCCTCGGTCGCAGTAAAGCTGTTACAAACGGTTCCGTATAAAGGGAGTTTACCAACCTCTGTGCCGACAGATCCTTTGATTTATAGGTTTTACGAGTTAGTGAACGTGTACGGGACGACGTTCAAGGAGCTCATTCACGAGGAGTTTGGAGACGGCATCATGTCCGCGATAGATTTTAACATGAACTTATCCAAGAAGAAAGGGGATTTGGGGGAAGATAGAGTTTCCATCACCATGAGCGGGAAGTATTTACCGTACAAGAAGTATTAATTATTATTCTACACGCGGTGCACTATTTAGTAGCGGTCTATTGTTGTTGTACATGTTCATTATTATTATACTATCTTCTTTTACCGAACAAGGCTCCGCTGAGCGCTTTGCCCGGAATCAAAGAATTTTTCACGTGTCGAAACGTCAACGATATTCGTTTCTTTTCGTCGTCGTCGTCTCCCTCTCTTTTACTTCCTAAAATTCTTCTTCCTCCTCCTCCTCTGATGCCGTGTAAATAACAGTCGTAACTTTTGCCGTAAAAAACGAGCAAACTTCGTCTCGGGACGAAAACGTCGAACGGTTTCAACGCGTCTTTGAAATCTTCGTGCGGCGTGAACGAAACAATCTCGTCTCGCGCGAGCGAAACCACGCACACGAAACTGGCATACAAAGGTCCATCCTGATGGCTTGAAATTCCTTCGTTCGGTTGGTACTCGTTCACGAGCACGTGATTGAGTCTCAACACTTGTTGTTGTTGTTGTTGTAAAGACGAAGAAGAAGAAGAGGAGAGTGAAAATGTCTCCTTGACGCGTTCGTCGTTTTCTATCCTCAGGCACAAGTCTTTCAGAAAGTTTGGAAGTCGTTCGCCGATTGTTTTTTGCGCGTTGACGGTTCCTCCGAACGTTTTCACCCGTCGACCGGAGAGGACTTTCCACGACGATAATAAAGTTCCTTCTTTTCCTTGTTCCTTTTTCCGTTTCTCTTCACATCCTCCTTTTTCTTCTGATTCTTCTTCTTCTTCTCCGTTGGTAAAAACGTTCGAGAGTAAAATTCGTTCCTCTTCTTCCGATTGGATGAAGTTTTCAATCAGACGAATATCTTTTTGCGCCGTCGTCGTTTTTATCGTCGTCATTTTAGTATCACTCCTTTCTGGCAAGGGTGGTGGTCTTCGTAAACATCGTTCGTTCGTTCGTTCGTTCGTTCGTTCGTCGTTCGTTCGTTCGTGTGTCTATTGAATGAAGTTTGCGCCGTGAAAAGAAGAATAATAAATGAAGCATTGTTTTACCAAAATGAACGCGTAGCAGAGTACTATTAAAAGTATGCATGACTGAAAGTATGTTTGTTTTAAGAAGATGATAAGGAACGAAATCAAGTCAAATCATCCTCGTCGCCTAACAACCCACCACCGGCTGTGATTTTTTTCTTCGCTCTCAGCAACAACGTCGTCTTCCAACTGTCTAAGCGAGAGATATCGTCGAATTGTCCCAAGGCGTTGGCGAACGCGTCTTGGTCTCCGGCTTCGCTCGCGTTGGCCAAATCTTTCAACAACTGTTCTTCTCGAGAATTTGGAAAGGTTGGGTCGATGTCGTTGTATCTTTGGCAGGCGTTTAAAACCCCAACCGGGTCTGCCGCGCACAATCGACAGATTCCCGCGTTTAACAAGTACCCTTTCGCGCTATATTTCAACAAGTTATTCTCCGCCGCGTGTTTCGCGCAGTCTTCGAAAGTTTCGACGGCCATGTCGTATCGCTCCAACTGACCGGCGAGCGACGCGACTCTTAATTTACACTGGTTCGCCGTGCTCTCCGTGTTCTCTCCTAAATAGAGATCCGCGGCTGCCGTAAACGCCTCCAAACTCTCCTCTAATTTCTTCTCTTTTTCCAGCATATCGCCGACTTCTTTCAAATGTTTCGCCGCGATCGATAAACGACCAATCTCGCTAAATTTCTTCGCCGCTTTCTTGAACATCTCGATTGATTTCTTCAGATCGCACTTCTTGTAACAGTTACCGCTTTCCACAAAGTTCATCGCGACTTCGTGATTCGATCCGATTTGAGCATACATTTCCGTCAATTTCTCGTACGTCTCTCCTGCTTCCAACCAGTTTTTTGAGAGTTTAAACTGTATCGCGGCTTTCTCGTATAACTCCGCCGCGTCTTCGTACTTTGAGGACGAGGAGAATAAATTCATGAACCCGCTTTTGTTCAAGCGATTTTCCGCTTGTTTGAGTAAATCCGACATTTATATATATGTACTTTTTCTTCTTTTTATGATGCTGATTTTGAGACGTTGTTGTTGATATCTTCTTCTTCTTCTTCTTCTTCTTTCGTCTCGCTCTCTTCTTCTTCTTCTTTTTCAGTTCGTCTTTGTCTTTGTCTTCTTTGTGTTGTTTGTCTTCTTCTTTCCGCGTCAATCTAAAACGGAAGAAAAGCTTTTGTGAGAGTGAAGTTTTTGTTTTGTCCAGACGAGAGAGAAAAGAAAGCAAGAGAGAGAAAAAAAAAAAAAGAAAAGAGAAAAAAGAGAAA
>Ga0255758_10000311_pt1 | contig 54036 bp, 46 predicted proteins | sample 011ome_24_FD_179958 | JGI IMG/M metagenome (GOLD analysis project Ga0255758, IMG submission 179958) | Coastal salt marsh microbial communities from the Groves Creek Marsh, Skidaway Island, Georgia - 011513CT metaG (version 2) | ecosystem: Environmental > Aquatic > Marine > Intertidal zone >... | reverse complement strand
ATTAATCATTATTTTTGTTCCATTTTCATCTAATCCTGCCATTGGCTCATCAAATAAGAACACTTTTGGATTAGTTGCCAATGCAAGCCCTACCTCTAATTTTCTTCTATCTCCATGACTAAGTTGAGATGCCACTATCTCAGACTTATCTATTAACTCTATTTCTTTGAGTATATTTTTAGCTTTAAAATCTAGGTCTTTATTGTTTTTTATGTTTTTAAAGAACTGAAAAGTTTTATTGGAACCATTAAGAAGAGATAAAATAATATTCTCTAAAGCACTAAAACTTGGAATTATAGAAGATACTTGAAAAGTTCTAGATATGCCAATTTTAGCTCTTTCTACATCACTTAAATCAGTTATATTCTCCTGATCTAAAATTATTGATCCTATATCATGCCTGACGCTTCCAACAATCTGCTTTATAAGAGTTGATTTGCCTGCTCCATTAGGCCCTATTAATGCATGAATTTCGTTAAAATTGAGATCAATTGCTATCTCATCTGTAACCTTAAACGCGCCATAAGATTTTGATAAATTTTTAATATTTAAGATTTTATTATTCATTATTTTTTTTCTTATCAAATAACCCTAGTATGCCAGAGCGTACGTATAATATTTCTAGTATTAATATTAAACCCAACCAAAATTGCCAGTTTTCAGTATACGCACCGAGAGTTTGTTCTAATATTATAAAGAAAGCTGCACCCACAATAGGACCATAAAGTCTTGCCATGCCGCCAAGGATTACAAATATCATTATTTCTCCAGAAGTATGCCAATCAAGAACAGATGGACTTACAAATCTATTTAAGTCCGTATAAAGAGAGCCTGCCAAGCCCGCTATTGTACCTGAAATAACAAAAACTATTAGCTTAACCTTTAATGTTTCTATTCCTACAGATTTTACTCTTTCTTCATTTTCTTTAATAGCCTGAAACGCCATACCAAAGGCTGAATTAATTAATTTAAAAGATACAAATAAAGTAATCACCAACCACACGAGACAAATTAAATAAAATGTAAAAGGATCCATCGTATTTACCATTGGAAACGAGTTTCTTACATAGATTGAAAGACCATCTTCTCCTCCATACGTAGGCCAGCTTATTGAGAAAAAATATAACATTTGTGCAAAAGCAAGAGTAATCATAATAAAATAAACACCGCTTGTTCTAAGCGAGAGAAGCCCAATAATAAAAGATAGGGCCGCACAGACTAATATTGCTATTGGCCATATTATTAGCATTTCAGATGTACCCAAAAACTCAATTGGCCAACTAAAAAGTAATTCGTCGTTAAGAGCATGAAAAGATAATATTCCTGTTACGTATCCTCCAGTTCCAAAAAAAGCTGCATGTCCAAAAGAAATTAGCCCACAATAACCAAGAGCTAAGTTTAAACCAATACCTGCAATAGCGAGTATAATTACCTTAGTTGTTAATGTTATATAATAAGGTTCTTCAAAAACTAGACCACAGAGAGGAATAATTAAAAGCAAAAATAATATCCATTTATTTATAAATTTTTCGATAATCATTTTAACTTTTTCCAAATAATCCAGAAGGTTTGGTAATTAAAATCAATGCCATGAGAATATAGATTAACATTGAACCAATAGAAGACCCTATTGCAGTTGCCTCAGCAGGTTGCATAAAAATTTTAAGTAAATCTGGTAAAAAAACACGTCCTAAGGTGTCTGTAACTCCAACTAAAATTGAGCCAACAAAAGCACCCTTTATTGATCCAATACCCCCAATAACTATGACCACAAAAGCTAAAATTAAAATCGGTTCTCCCATACCAACTTCAACTGATTGTATGGCACCTATCATCGCCCCAGAAAGTCCTGCAAGAGCTGCTCCTAAAGCAAAGACAACTGTATAAAGTTTTGAAATATCTACACCAAGAGCAGAGATCATTTCACGATCATTCTGCCCGGCTCTAATACGAATACCTAGCCGTGTTTTTGTGATTAATAAGTATAGACCAACAGCTATCAAAAAACCCATTAATATTATAAACAGTCTATATTTGGAATAAATTATTTCACTAAATATAGGTACAGTTCCATTTAAGCTATCTGGAATACTAAGATATAAAGGAAAGGCGCCAAAATACCATCTTACTCCCTCAGATAATAATAATATGAGAGCAAAAGTTGCTAAAACTTGATCCAAATGATCTCTTCTATATAATCGCCTAATTATTAATATTTCAATTAGAACACCTGCGATTGCTGCTCCACATAAGCTGGCTCCTAATGCCAGCCAAAATGAACCTGTTATACCAGCAACCAAAGCAGCACAGAAAGCGCCTATCATATAGAAAGAACCATGGGCAAGATTTATTAAACCCATGACGCCAAATATCAAAGTTAGCCCAGCAGACATAAGAAACAGCATTGTTCCAAATTGTATGCCGTTTAAGAGTTGTTCAATAAATAAGATACTTGTCATTTAAATAAAGTCATAGGTGATTTCTACAGGAAATCACCTAGACATATAATTTACATTTTACATTCAGAAACATAAACGTTTGAATGATCCTTTAACCCAACAGAAACAATCTTGTTTGTAAGTGTCTTTCCTTCTTTAATGACTTCTCTAACATAGATATCTTGTATTGGGTGATGATTTTTACCAAAACTAAATTTTCCTCTAGTAGAAGCAAAATTAGCCTTTCTAAGTTCATCTCTAAACTTGTCTTTATCATCTACTTTAGCATTAATCATTGCAGAAATTAAAAGTTTACCTGTGTCGTATCCTTGAGAAGCATATAATGATGGAAGGCGCCCATATTCAGATTGAAAATCACTGACAAACTTTTTATTTGCTGGGTTATCTATATCTTTAGACCATTGTGAGGTGTTTTTTACACCTAATGCAGCATCTCCAACTGCCTTTAAAATACCTTGATCAAAAGAAAAAGCAGGACCTACAACCGGGACATTGATTCCAGATTGTGAAAATTGTTTCATAAAACCAATTCCCATCCCACCTGGTAAAAAGAAAAACACACTATCTGCACCTGAAGCTCTGATTTGAGCTATCTCTGCTGCATAATCTTTTTGACCAAGTTTGGTATATATTTCTCCAGCTAATTTTCCCTTAAAGAATCTTTTATAACCTGTTAGGGCGTCTTTTCCAGCTGGATAGTTAGGGGCAAGGATAAAGGTATTTTTAAAGCCAGCTGAATTAGCATAACCACCAGCTGCTTCATGTAAATTATCATTTTGCCAAGCAACATTAAAATAATTTTTATGACAACCTTTGCCTGCTAGCTTAGATGGTCCAGCATTAGGTGATAAATAGAATTTCCCTTGATTAACAGCAGCTGGTACAACTGCCATAGCTAAATTAGACCAAATAATTCCAGTAAGAACATCAACTTTGTCAGATTGTATCATCTTGTCGGCTAACTGAACCGCAATATCTGGTTTTCTTTGATCATCTTTTATAATCACACTTATATTTTGATTACCTTTTACTGCAAGCATAAAGCCGTCTCTTACATCAATCCCCAAGCCGGATCCACCTCCTGATAAAGTAGTTATCATACCAACTTTTAATTGATGACCATCTGCAAAAATGGTTGATGATGACATTATCATTAGCGCTGCTAATGTAGTTTTAAGTTTTTTCATCTTTCCCCCTAATTATTCTAATAAAAAAAGAATCTCAAAATACAAAATTATTTATCTAAAGGCAAAGTAATAAAGATTCGATTAACGCATTACTAAAAATCTATTTCTATTCCGTTGATAGTAAATGTCTTTCCGTTAAAACCCTTATCCATTTTTTCAACATCTGTCATATTTTCACTATCAACTCTTTTGTAAGGGTTTTTTTTCATTTGTTCTAAACGAGTTTCTACCTTTTTAATTTCACTATTTTTATTTTTATTATTTCTAATCCACTTAAACATTTATTTGTAAACTTCTTGGCTAGCCATTTGGCAGTGTGTTAATTTTTTAAATCTATAACTCGCAAACATATTATATAATGATTTTGTTAACTGATAAATAATGGGAAGTTTTACAAAGAAAGATAATAAATTCCATAATTTCAATTCATCCCAAATCAATATAAATGCGTCTACTCCAATTTTTAAATTTTTATTTCTATCTAGAGCATGCAAATACATTAAAGCATCGTATTGTGAAACTTTTATTACTTTTAAATCATCAGGGTTATTTGCAATATCATTCCACTTAAAAATATTTTGTGGAGATATCTTTTTATAATAATTAATTTCCTTGCTACAAAGCCCACATTTTCCGTCATAAAAAACCTGAATTAACTTCATTTTTTAACCTATATCAATTTTGAGATACTAACTGCTAAACTAGATCCAGATCCGACTACCCTAGACCAAAAATTTTCAATGTAATTATTAATTTTACCTTTTTTAAATCCTGCATCATTTTGATGCTCTACTTCTTCTTCACAACAAATCTCTAAGACCTTTAAAAGATCATAGGAAATAGAATGTGTATATAAATATTCTATTTGTTCTTGGTAATGCTTCTCTACAAAAGTTTCTACTGCTTGTATAGTAACACAAAAAAATCTATAGCCAAAAACTGCGGAAAAAAAACCTAAACTAAAGCCTAAAACTCTCCATATTAATAACAATTTACTTTTATTTTGGTTTTTTAATAAATGATTCATAATGATAAGATGATTTTTTTCTGCTTGGTAGTGTTCTCTGGACATTTTTTTTATATCTTTATTCCAAAAGACACATCTGGAACCTATATATATCCAAACAGCACCAGTTTCACCTGCATGATTAGATCTCATCCACCCAATCATAGACATCGGCACAGAAATATTTGATGCCTTATAACGCTCAATTAAATCGTTGTTATTCATAAAATTTAGGATGGCTGTATTTATAGTTAATTAAAGAATTATTTATTTATCTATTGTATTTTTTATATTATTCAACACATTTTTTATACATAACAATTTTTTCTTTTTTATTGGCATGTTTTATGCAGATTTCTTTAATTCTTAGGAGCATATTTTGGAACCACTCTCGATTATCTCTGTAATTTTTCAACTGGCAAGCGCAGCACCTGAATTTGATAAGTTCCTTCAAAATGAAGTTAATAAAACTTACACAAGAACTGAAGCTATTGAGATATATAGAACAAATATGAATAAAAATTCATTTAAAGAAAAAATAAATCAATAATATTTTTAAATTTTTTAATAATTTAAACTTAACAAATTAAGCATTAATAACGTTTACTCATCTGTTATGCTTGACTCATATTTTTAATTAGCAATAATCATCATATTAATTTTAGGTGTGATTTGATTTAATTCAATGCGCTGTAAATTTAAGTGGGGATAATAATTTATTCTTAAAATTCGCTGTCATTATGACAGTTTAATTACCAGCGAAAGCTGGTTAATCATTGTGGAGGATATTAAATGATTAAATCTAAAACACTTTTCAAAGTTGGAACTGGTTTAGCTGCTATAGTTTCAGCTGTAGCATTTACTTCTGCTCCAGCATTAGCTGCTAAGAAGCCTGCTATTGAAGTTGTAACACACGCAGGTGCTGGTGGTGGTACCGATGTTAACTCAAGAATGATGATGCTTCGTTCAAGAAGAGTTTTAAAACAGGATATGGTAGTTGTGAATAAAAGAGGCGGCGGTGGAGCTGCTGCAATGAATTACTTCATGACAAGACCTGCAGATGGGAACACTATTTTAACTTTTACAGTTGGTCACGCCATTACAATGGCAATGGGCAAAACTAAATTAAAAGTTGAGGATATGGCACCTATAGCAAGAGGTACAAATGATCCTCAGATATTGATGGTGAATTGTAAAACTAGCCCGTATAAAACTCCTGAAGCATTTGTAGCAGGAATGAAAAAGGGTGACAAAATTGCTTTTGGTGGAACTCATACAGGTACTATTGATCATATAACAGCATATTTGTTTGCTAAAAAACTCGGTCAGCCAATGCCTAAATATATTCCATTTAAAGGTGGTGGAGAACTTGCAACGCAAGTTGTAGCCGGCGCTGTGGACGTTGGAGTTTTAAATTTATCTGAAGCTGGTGGACCAATTGATGCAGGTGATTTATGCCCATTAGTTATCTTAGGTGATAATGCTATGGCACCAATTCCTAAAGCTAAAACTGCTAAATCAATGGGTATTGATCTTGTTCTATCAACTACTAGAGGATTTGTTACACACGCAGGAGCTGATAAAGCAAGAGTTGCTGAGCTTGAAGCAGGTTTGTCAAAAGCTATGAAACATTCTATGTATCAAGCTTACCTTGCAAATTCTGGGTTAGATAACACTTCTCCACAACCTTCTGGTCCTTGGGGTGAGCAGATTAAGTTTATGGTTGGTGAATTTGGTCCTGCTTTAAAAGAAATGGGCTTAATTAAGTAAAAACAAATCAATTTAGATGCCCCTTTTTTGGGGCATCTGAAAGTTTTATTATGAATATTAAAATTTACTCTATACCTCTATTTCTTACGATATTCTCTATTGTAATAATTTATTTATCTCTTCAATTAGAGACTTCTCCTGAGATGATAGTGGGTGATAGTATGCAAGCTCGTTCATTTCCCATTTTTTTAATGGTTATTAATTTAATACTGGTAGGAGTACTATCATACCAATTCTCTAAAACTTACCCCAAAGAAGTTGAGCTTGAAAAATTTCCTACTTGGTCAAGTATGTTACTTTTCTTAGTCTTTTATATTTTAGTAACAATCAGTGGCGATCTATTTGTAGCGATACCTGTAATCATGTTTTTAATGGGTATGGTATGGGGACAAAAGAAATTATGGGTTAGCCTTACTAACGCTATTATAACTCCACTCTCCGTTTTTCTTCTTTTTGATTATGTTCTCCAAGTAAGATTTCCTCGGGGATGGTTAACAAATATTTATTATGGTTAGGTTAAAGTTACATGATTGAAGCATTATCAGCTATGGCATCAGTGTTTACTGATCCCTACTTATTAGTTTTAATTTTTGCCACCACTATATTAGGTGTGATTATAGGTGTATTACCTGGTTTAGGTGCAACAACAGGTGCAGCTTTGTTACTGCCATTTACCTTGACAATGGAGCCCGTGCAAGCAATAGCCGTTTTATCAACAATATACGTATCGGCCACCTTTGCAGGGTCTATTACAGCCATATTAATCAACACACCAGGAACTTCGGCAGCGGCAGCCACTACCTTCGATGGATACCCGTTAGCTCAAAAAGGGGAAGCTGGAAGAGCTCTTGGTATTGCCGTTGTATCAAGTACTATTGGGGGCGTGTTCTCTGTTATAGTTTTATGTATAGCCGCTCCCCTCCTAGCCAGGGTAGCCTATGAGTTTCGTCCACCAGAATATTTTGCCTTAACTATATTTGGATTATCAATGCTAGCTAGTATAAGTGCTGGAGGTGCTGTCAAAAATCTTATTGGTGGTATTTTTGGAGTATGGCTCTCTACAATTGGCGCTGAAAGAGTTACGGCCATAGAAAGATTTATGTTTGGAAATTACGATTTATACGAAGGCCTCTCTTTTGTTCCAGTATTTATTGGTCTCTTTGCCATCTCAGAACTACTTGTTCAATCTAAAATGGTTAATAGGGTTGTAAATGCAGTATCTTTGAAAGCCGTAAAATTACCTACAAAAGAAGACTATAAAAAAATATGGAAGACCATTGTTCGGTCTTCGGGTATAGGTACTTTTATTGGGATTCTTCCTGCAGAAGGAGCCACTGTTGCTTCAATGATTGGATACTCAGAAGCAAAAAGATGGTCTAAAAATAAAGAAGAATTTGGAAAAGGCTCTATTGAGGGAATTGCAGGTGCTGAAGCAGCTAATAATTCAGCAACAGGCGGAGCAATGGTTCCAACTATGGTTCTTGGAATACCAGGCAGTGGAACAACAGCAATAATATTAGTTGGCTTAATGGTTCATGGACTTAGACCAGGAGCTTATTTGTTTACTGAACAAGTTGAAAAAGTTTACCAAATATTTGGCTCAATGTTATTAGCTAATTTAATGTTTATGGCAATGGGTCTTTACGCAGCAAGGCTTTTTGCAAGAGTGTCATTAGTTCCAATATCAATATTATGGCCTATTGTTTTTGCGCTCTCTGTTATAGGTGCGTATGCTCTTTCTCAATCACTGATTGATGTATGGATAGCTTTGATTTTTGGTGTGATAGGCTTTTTTGCAAGAAGACATGGGTTTGCTGTTGCGCCAATAGCCGTTGGTTTGATTTTAGGAGAAATGGTAGAGACTAACCTTCAACATTCTTTAAAAATGTATGATGGTCAATGGTGGATGATATTTGCCCAACCGCTAGCTTTATTTTTTCTTGTATTAGCTTTTTTAGGACTTTGTGGACCTTATTTATATAGTTTGATTGTAAAGCGTAAGGACTAAAAACTATTTAAATAACCACTCATCTTTATAGAATTCCAAACAAGATTTAATGCTATTAAAGTTAATATTGTATTAAGAACAAGCTTAAAGTATTTTTTGCCAAACTTTATTAGTATTTTTTTGCCAATTATAGTTCCAATAAAACCACTTATGATCATACCAGCAATGAGAAAAAAATATTCTGCATACGCAAACCCTACAAATCCAAAAATAACCACTTTTGCTGAGTGTTGGATTGTCATTAATGCTGAATGAGTTGCTAAATGCTTAACTGGTTCTAGCTTCATAGTTTTAACCATACCCGCAACCAATGTACCAGAGGCTCCAAAAAACATTGTACAAAAACCAGAAAAAACTCCACCTAAGGTTATGTGACTAGCACCAACAGCTGGAATTTTACCAAAGACAGACCATAAGATAAAAACAGCTACAATTAATTGAAGTAACCAAGGTTCAATTTGTACAAAAAATGTACCACCCAGGAAAGATCCTAATATTGTTCCTAGACTAAAAGGAATAATGACATCTTTTTTAATATCTTTTAAAAAAATCATTGTTCTGCCAAAGTTAGAACCAATTTGTACAATCCCATGAATAGGCAGTAAGGCAAAAGGAGGAAGCTTAATTGCAAGCAAACCTATTAAAACAGCACCTCCTCCAATACCAAAAGCTGAGGTTATAAAAGACGTAACCATACTCGCAAAAATTAAAAAATAAAAAGTAAATTCAGAGAGATCAGCTGGGATATCTATCATTCTCAATCCTTTTGAGCATGAGGTGGAGGAGCAAAATAACGGGGCATTTCTCCAACTGAATGGACGTTTACTTCTAAAAGAACAGGTCCTAAAAAATTCAAAGCTTGTTTTAACTTTTCTTCTAAATCGTCTGCGTGATCAATTCTAGAATATTTAATTTTAGCTGCTTTTGCTAATTCTTCAAAGTTTGGTCCAATCAGGTCGGCATAAAATTTTCTTCCTCCATACATACTTTCTTGAATGTGTTTTATCACTCCATAACCCTGATCATTCATGACAAGGAAAACCACATCACAATTAGTTTCTACTGCAGTCCACAAGTCTGGAAGATTCAACATAAAACCACCATCACCACACATTGCGATAGTCTTATTACCCTTACAACCTATTGATGCTCCTATAGCAAGTGCCATTCCCGGACCAATAGCAGCACCCACTGGATAAATATTTTGTTGTGGTTCATTGATAAACATAGATCTATTACCCCACATACTATTGGATATAGTTACATCTCTAACCCACATACCATTTTCTGGTAAAACCTTTCTGACAATTTCTGGAAAATCTTTGTATGCTCCAAGATTGCTCTTATAATCCTCTAAGATTTTATTTTTTAATTGAGAGATCTCATTCTCCCATTCTTTATCTAGAGTTAATTGGTTTGATAATCTATTAGATAATTCATCTAAAACTTTCTGCGCATCACCACAGTGGAATTTTTTAGTTTTATAAGTCCTATTTTTGGCTTTAGGATCAATATCAATCTGAATAATGTTATTAGGCAGTTTTAGAGACATATCCCTAGTTTCATGACCTCTTAATCTACTACCAGCAACTATCATTAAGTCTACTGTTTTATAAAATTCTTCTATTAGTGGTACCGCATTAAAAGCACCTAAGCTCATATTATTACTCTCAGATATTACACCTCTACCCAGTGTGCTAGTAACTATTGCAAATCCCATATTTATAAATTTTTTTACTTCCTCTCTAGCAAACTTACATCCATTTCCTACCCAAAGCATTTTTCTTTTTGAGTTCTTAATTATGGTTTCAATTTCGTCTAAAGATGCTTCTTCTCCAAGTTTTAAATCTATCGATGGTATTTTGATTTGTTCAAGGTTTTTGGGTTTTGATACAACTGTTCTTTGAATATCAATAGGTATTTCAATTGATACCGGTCCTTTAGGCGGGGTTAAAGATATCTTGACTGCATCTAATAATTTTGAGAGGACATTTTCCGCATCATCAATTCTAATAGCCGCTTTGGATATTGATTTTAGCATTCCCAGCTGATTTGAAACATCATGAACCGTTCCTTGATTTTTATCTAAGTTTTCTGTTGCAGTTTGACCGGTAAAGTGAAGAACCGCTGATCCAGAAAACCTTGCTTCGACAATTGCTCCGGCAATATTTGCTGCTCCTGGACCAGTACTTGTAAAAACAACGCCAAGTCCATTATGGGCTCTAGCGTATCCATCAGCCATATGACCTGCGCCCATTTCTCCTCTTGCTGGGATCATTTTAATATAATTTCGCCTTCCAATTGCGTCTAACATTGGGATGTTATGAACAGAAACAACACCAAAAACATCTTCAACTCCCAAACAATGCAAAAACTCTGCAACTAAATCGCCCACATTATATTCAGACATTTTTACCCCCTTTTGACTTAACATGTTAAAAATCTTATATTAATTTTTCAATTTGTTAAAATTAAATTATGATTGTCTTCTTATGGAAAAAACATTAAGTGCGAATAAAATTAAGAGTTGGCTTTCAGACAATAAAGAGATCTCATTTATTGATGTTAGAGAAATTGGACAACACACTGAAGGTCATCCATTTTTTTCTATCTCGGTTCCATACAGTATATTTGAATATAGACTTTTAGAGCTTTTACCTAATAAAAATGTCAGAGTTGTATTGTTCGATAATAATGACGGTATTGCTAACTTAGCTGCAAAACAAGCCAAACTCATAGGTTATAAGAATATTTTTATTTTAGAAAATGGTATAGATGGTTGGTTAAATGCAGGTTTTGAATTATTCGACGGAATCAATGTGCCAAGCAAAAGTTTTGGAGAACTTGTTGAGCATAAGTACAATACACCATCAATAACCTCAAATGAGTTGTTTAATAAACAAAAACAAAAAAAAGATCTCATTATTTTAGATGGGCGGCCATTTGAGGAATATGAAAAAATGAGTATCCCAGGAAGTATTTGTTGTCCTAACGCAGAAATTCCATATAAAATATCTTCTTTAGTCAAAAATACTAAAACAGAAATTATTGTTAATTGTGCTGGTAGAACAAGGTCCATTATTGGAGCCCAAGCTCTTATTAATTTTGGTGTTGAAAACAAAGTTTATGCTCTGGAAAATGGAACGCAAGGATGGTTTTTGTCTGATTTAAAATTAGACCATGGAAAAAAAAACTACCTAGATATACAACCAAATGAAGAAGAGATTAAAAAATTAAACTCTAAGATAAAGTCCTTACTAATTGACAATGAAATTGAAATTATAAATTTAAAAAAAGCAAATGATCTAATTAGTAAAAAGGATAGGTCTACATTTATTTTTGATGTTACAACAAAAAAATCACTTAAAGATAAGGTCAGTTTTATAAAAAATGTTCCAGGAGGACAATTAGTTCAGGCAACAGATAATTTTGTTGGAGTATTAAATTCACAAATAATACTTTTGGACGAAGGTGACCTTGTAAGATCAGGCATAACCGCACTATGGTTGAAAAAATTAAACTTTGATTGCTATGTCCTTGATGTAAAGCATGAAGAAATAAAAAACTTAAACTTTAAAAATAATAAAGAATACGAAAGTCAAACTGCTCAAAAACTAACTCTAAATGAGTTAAAAAACATGAGAAATATCTTGATCTTTGATATTAGAAATAGTGTTGACTTCTGCAAATCAAGATTAAAACAATCTACTTGGTTAAACCGGTGTAATCTCAAAGACTATAATAATTTAATCAAGAAAAACGTTATCTTAGTTTGTGATGATTTACATAAGTTAAGCCTAATCCAAAAAGATCTAAATATTAAATTTCCAGATATTGATATTAAAGTTTATTATTGGGATGAAATAGATAAGGATAAATTTTCAGAGTATTTTGATACAAGTGAAATTCAGATGAACAAAAACTTTATTGACTTTAATTTTCATACTTATTTACGTCATAACGGAAATAAGGAACATGCTACACAGTATTTAAAATGGGAAACAGGTTTGTTGAATAGAATGGATAAGGAGGAAACAAGTTTTTTTAAATATTTTTAAAGTAAAATGTAATTCTTTAATTTCAAAGAATTACATTGCTTGTATGTTTGATCTCTTAATATTATCTAAATTGGCACCTTCTATTCTTAACAGTCTTACTGGGTCTTTACGAACAGGAGAATGTACATGACCTACTCCATAAAAATGAACGTCTCCGGCTTTCATTGTATATGTTTTCTTAGGTTTAACAAAAATTATATCATCAACTGATCTTTCTTTAATTATCTCCCAATCAGTCATCTCTGTTTCTCCTGAGGCTTGACCATAAATAGCCCAACTCGATCCATGATCATGAGGTGATCCTATTGCTTCTGTACTATAAACATGACCACAAACACAAAAACCTGTTTCCTTATCTTCATAAAGTATCTGCCTTGGGTGCTCTCCATTTTGTCTATCTGGAAGATTTTCTGATATGAAGTTTTGATCCATAAGAGCCTTTGAGACAAAATAACATATCTTATCCGAGCCATTGGGAAGTGATTCCTGTAAAATAGCATCTTTTATATCTATAATCAGGTCATTTAAAGAATAAGGCATAATTCCCTCCAGAAAATTTTAAACTTTTTATTAAAGGCCCCAGTTTAGTGCAATGGGGTTATACTTACTTGCTAGCTTAATTAATCCTTCTCTTGTATTAGCTTCTAATGGGGGAATTGGATGTCTACAAAAATCAGATTTTATAACTCCACCCTCCTTCATTATAGCTTTAGCGGCTCTGAAACCACATTGCCTGTTTTCATAATTAATTAATGGAAGTATTTCATTGTATTTATTTTCAGCCATATCAATTTTTCCATCAAGAAAATCTAAGACTATTGGCCTTATTAAATCAGGTATCATTGCTGAACTCATGTTTCCCGTGGCTCCAGCTTCTAAATCAGCAAATAGAGTGATACCTTCTTCACCATCAAAAGGACCTTCAACGACATCTCCACCCTCTTTTACAAGAACTCTTAATTTAGCAGCTGCTTGAGCACATTCGATTTTAAAGCATTTGACCATCTCAATCTCTTTCGCCATTTTTACTAAAAGAGGAACTGGTAATTCAACTCCTGATAATGGTGCATCTTGAACCATTATGGTGACGCCAGCTTCACCAACTTTTGCAAACTGCTCAAATGTCTGCTGTGGAGTTCCCTTCATTAGTGCTCCGTGATATGGAGCCATCATCATCAGCATTTCTCCACCTAGAGATTTAACTAATTTAGCCCTTGATAATGCAATGTCGGTAGAGAAATGACTAACGGTAGTAATAACGGGAACTCTACCATCAACATGCTCAATACATAATTTTGTTAGAATTTCTCTTTCTTCATCTGACAACAAAAATTGTTCTGAATAGTTAGCAAGGATGCATATTCCATCTACATTTTGGTCAATCATACAGTCAATTACTCTCTTCATTCCTTCTTTGTCAATTTCACCATTCGGCATGAAAGGAGTTGGAGCGACAGGCCAACAACCTTTAAATATATTATTAGCCATTTTTAACCCTCTTATTATTCTTAAAAAACTTATGATAATTAAATATTTTTATTTTGCCAAGTATCAACCGTAACGCCCTCTTCTCTAAGTTTGTTTTTCTGAATTTTCCCTGTTTGTGTTTTAGGAAACTCTTTCATAATTCTTAAATATTTAGGTACAGAAAACTTTGCTAAATTTCTTTTTGCAGTATTAATTAAATCTTCAAAATTTATTGAAATATCTGTGTTTGTCATTAATGAAACCATCACCTCATCTTCCATGCCTTCACCACCCTCTGCAGGAATTGCATAAGCCGCTGCTTCAGTAATATATGGTATCTCTAAAAAAGCTTGTTCTACTTCATAGGAAGAAATGTTTTCACCTCTTCTACGAATACAATCTTTTATTCTATCAACAAATATAAAATGTCCAGAGGCCTCCCTTATTCCTGCATCACCTGTATGGAACCAAAAATTTCTCCAGCTTTCTATAGTTTTATCCGGCATTCCCATATATCCAGACATGAACCCAAATGGTTGTTTAGGCCTTACCATAATTTCACCAACTTTTCCATCTTCTACTGGGATATCTTGATCAGGGTCTCTTATTTCAACTTCGAAGTATTTTTCATATACTTTTCCACACTTCCCTGCACCAATTTCATTTTTTAGGCCGTATATAGGAATATTGACTTCTGTCATTCCATACAAAGGCAAGACATCTTTTACACCAAACCTTTCTCTAAATATTCTCTCTGGTTCACTGGGTAAGGGTGCTGATCCAATCATAATAAGTTCATGATCTTTGTCATATTTAGATGGAGGTTGAGACACTACAAATGCAGCAATTGCGCCTAACATGTTTGTATGAGTTATTCGATACTTCCTTATATCATTTAGCCAGTTAGAGGCCGAAAACTTGTTTCTTATGATTGCTCTAGCGCCTGTCATAAAACACGCTAAGAGCTGCATAAATAACCCATTGGCATGAAATAAAGGAAGCGAAATATAAAAATTATGATGATGTTTTAGATTATAATTTTCTATTGTTCCTATAGCAAATAAAACACAATGAGCGTTTGGCATCATAACACCTTTTGAAGGACCAGATGTGCCACTTGTAAACATTGCACAAACATTATCGCTTAGTTTGCCAAATTTTATTTCATTTTCATTAAACAAATCTTCGGTAGATAAATCTTCACAATTAAAAACAATCACCTCTAGTTTTTTTTCCTTAGTTACCCCCAAAACTTTATGGTAAAACTGATCTTCAACTATTATGTATTTAGATTGAGAAATTTGTATTTGGTGTGATAATCCGTTCCCTTTTATTGCGGTGTTTAATGCAACAAAAATTAATCCAAGAAAATTAGAAGCAATCCAGTATAAGATGAACTCTTTAGGGTCTTGGATAAAAACGGTAACAGTTTCACCTCTTTTTAATCCTATTTTCTTTAAAATATTAGCTTTTTGTAGAGACTTTATTTTTAAATCGTTATATGTCCACTCAGGACCATCAATAAATTTAATAATTTTTAAATTTGGATGGCTTGAAGATTGTTTTAATATGATTTCAGAAACTCTCCAATGAATTGGATTTTTTATATTAGGGTATAAAAATGAGCTATGTTTATTCATAAGTTTTTGAACCACTCTCCAATAAAAATTATAATTTCATCAAATAAGAATAGACTTTTGAGTTGAGTTCTTTAGGTTTTTCAGATTGAAGAAAATGACCACTTTCAACCACGTGTGTGTCACAGTTTTTTATCAACTGAACAAATTTTAAACCAGATTTTATTGGGGTCATTTGATCATTTCTAGCTAAAACAGCAAGAGCTGGTGTTTCAATACTTTTAGCAGCTTCTAAACCATCCTTATAATTATTACATGCATGTAAATCATAATTTAAACTCTTTGGCTTGTTCATACCCATGACATTATTAGCTTCACCATAGTGAGAGTGACCTGGCCAATTGTTTACAGACATATCTCCGTCTATTCCGTGTCCCCATGTCACCATCATATTTGAAGCTTTACGTTCATTAGTCAAAGATAAATCCAATAAATATTGATTAACTGGGATTTCATTTGAACCTGCTACAAATATAATGCCACTAAGTATTTCAGGATAAAGTCTATTAAGTTCTAAGGCTACTAAACATCCTTGAGAATGACCTAAAACAACTAATTTTTTAACCTTCAAATAAATTAATAAGTCATGAATCCAATCAGCATTTTCTTTTATTGATTTGCAAGGCGTTCCTTCAGATAAACCGTGAGCAGGCATATCAGGTACTATTACAGAATATCCTTTGTAAGCAAAAAATCTTGCCTGTTGAACAAAACTTAAATGATTTTGACCTGCTCCATGCAGAAAGCATATTGTGGTTTTGCTATTATCTAATTTTTTCCCTCCAGTGCCAACATACGTATCAGCTCCTTTAAAATTTATTAACATCTAGCACCCAATTTTTTTACAGCTTTAAAACCTTTTTCAAAATCTTTTTTAATATCATTAATATCCTCAAGGCCCACAGAAAGTCTAATCATATCATCAGTCAGACCACCTTCTTTCATTGCTTCAGCGCTTAAGTGGGAATGTGTTGTGCTCCCAGGATGAATTAGAAGTGTTTTGGCATCACCTACATTTGCAAGGTGTGAAGCTAATTGAACAGACTCAATAAAAACTTGTCCAGCTTCTCGGCCTCCTTTAATACCAAAAACAATTATTGACCCAGAACCTTTGGGCAATATTTTCTTTGCAACCTCATGGTCTGGATGCGTCTTCAAGTCAGGATGCTTTACCCATGCTACTTCTTCATGGTTTTGAAGAAAATCTAGCATTTCATGAGTATTTTCAATATGTTTTTTCATTCTCAATGGTAACGTTTCTATCCCTTGCATAAGGTAAAAAGCATTAGTTGGTGACAAAGAGGGACCAAAATTATACATTCCCTCAGCTCTTATTTTAGCTATTAAAGCAGAAGGACCAAATTCTTCCCAAAAACTTATTCCACCGAGTGCAAAATGTGGACCTGAAATAGTTGGAAATTTATCTCTGTCCCCCCAATCAAAGTTTCCGCCATTGACAACAGCTCCTCCTATAGCAATACCATGTCCACCTAACCATTTTGTTAGAGAATGGATCACAATGTTAGCTCCATATTTAAATGGTTGCATCAAATATGGTGTATTAAAAGTGGCATCAAGCACTAGAGGCACATTGTACTTTTTACATATATCAGCAATGGTTGGGACATCCATTATATCTAACCCAGGATTTCCTATGACTTCTCCAAAGACCATCTTTGTGTTAGGTTTAATAGCTTTTTCAATTGCTTCTGGGTCGTTTGGGTTTACAAAATCTGTGTTAACTCCAAATCTCGGCATTGTATGTTGAAGTAAGTTAATATTAGCTCCATACATTTTACTTGAAGCAACAATATGATCTCCACTGCTACAAATTGTAGAAACAACTAAATGCATAGCAGCCATACCACTAGAGCAAGCAACTGCGCTTGCACCTCCTTCTAAGGCAGCTAATCTTTGTTCTAGTGCTGCAACTGTTGGATTTGAAATTCTTGTATAAAGATGTCCTCCAACCTCCATATTATACAATGAAGCAGCTTCTTCTGTGCTGTTGAAAACATATGACGTTGTCTGATAAATTGGTACTGCTCGAGATCCAGTTTCTTTATCAGGAATGTGCCCTGCATGCAAAGAGAGTGTATCAAACTTATAATTTTCACTCATTAGGATTCCTTTAGAAAAAATTCTTAATTCAATAATATAGCTTATTTTTTATCATTAAGTAAAAATAAATTAATCAGTTTTTCTTAGGTCCTTCCGAATAATTTTTCCAGTTGTTGTCATTGGTAATTCATCAACAAACTCTATTACACGAGGGTATTCATGATATGCTAATTTTGACTTCACATCGTTTTGAATTACTTTTTTAAGTTTACTGTTTTGAGTTGAAACATTTTTTTTATCTCTTGGGACAATAAAGGCTTTAATTATATTTCCTCTTATAGTATCGGGAACTCCAACAACTGCAACCATCTCAACATTAATATTAGACATAATACAATCTTCGACCTCACTTGGCCCCACTCTATAACCAGCAGTGTTTATAATATCATCTTCACGTCCTTTAAAATAAAAATATCCTTCATCATCTTTAAAAGCAAAATCACCTGTAAACAGCCAGCCATTAACAATTTTTTTTTGTGTTTCTTTTTCATTTTCCCAATATCTTAGAAACGCAACTGGTGTGTTATATCTAACTACTATTTCACCATCTATTCCTGGTTCATTTATAAACTCACCTTTTGTGTCAATTATTTTTACTTCTTGACCAGGTACAGGTTTACCAATTGACCCCTGTTTTCTTGGCATTAAGGCACCACTATTAGATATGGTTAAATTACATTCTGTCTGACCATAAAATTCATTTATTCCAACACCTAGTACATCTTTACCCCATTCTAGTAAATCTTCTCCCAACGCCTCTCCACCTGAACCAACAGTTCTTAAGTTCAGCTTCATATTTCTCTTTGTTGGATTAAATGCCTTCATCAATTTTAAAGCTGTGGGAGGTAAAAAAGTATTTTTAATTTTTAGTTTAGATAGCAAGTCAAAGGTAAATTCAGGGTCAAATTTTTGTGACCTGTAACTTACAACAGGAATGCCAAAATGCCACGAAGGAAGCAAGACATCAAATAAACCACCTATCCAAGCCCAGTCAGCAGGAGTCCAAAAAAGATCAACTACTGGTTCAGAAGAAGATAAAAATTCATGAGGAAGTTCTACACCAGGTATATGTCCCAATAATGATTGATGTGGAAGTAATGCCCCTTTGGGCCCTCCTGTCGTGCCCGAAGTATATATAATTAAAGCTGGGTCGTCGGCTTTTGTTTTTTTAGTAAAATAATTATCAGAAGATTTTTCTAACAATTTACTAAAGCTAAGGATATTTCCTTTGTTATTTTTTTGATCAATACAAATAATAAATTTTAAGTTTGGTAATTTTGAAAAAATTTCTTCTATTTTTAGCAGACCAATTTGATCACAAATAACTATTGATGCTTTTGAGTTTTGCAATCTATAGAATAACGCATCAGTACCAAACAAATTAAAAAGGGGAATTGATATTTTTCTAGATTTAAAGCAAGCCATGTGAGCGATGGCAGTTTCTGGGCATTGACCTAAAACTATACCTACTCTAGCGTCACAAGGTACATTTAATCCGTCAAAAGCATTAGCCAATTTATTAGCTGACCTTCTAATATCTAAAAAAGACCAATTTTCTAAATTACCATCATTTAAAAAGTTAATTAAAGCCGTTCTATGACTATATTCATCCCTATCAATAGTGTCTGAAGCAATATTATAAAATTGTGGTATGTCCCATCTAAAATTAGAATATAAATCGTCATAATTGATAGATCTTAAAAGCATTTAATCTAATTACCTTTCTATAAAATAATTCTTATCACTTGTTAAAGCCCTTTAAATTAATTAAATTATAAACAAGTTAATTTATTATGAGACAATATTGAATTTTATTAACACCATTAAATTAGACGATTGTTTTACAAAGGACAATGATTTAGCACTCATGAATGGAGTTCAGGCCCTTGTACGTCTTTTAATTGAACAAGCAAAACTTGATAAAGATAATGGTTTGTCAACCAAAGGTTATGTGAGTGGATACCCAGGCTCACCACTTGGAACCCTGGACCTAGAACTTGGAAGAGCTAGAAAACATTTAGATTTAAATAATATAGTTTTTCAACCAGCTGTTAATGAAGAGCTAGCAGCAACAGCTGCATGGGGCACTCAAATGCTTGGTCTTTATGATAGACCAGAAATAGATGGTGTTTTTTCTATGTGGTATGGTAAAGGTCCAGGCCTCGATAGAGCAATGGATGCACTAAGACATGCTAATATGGGTGGTGTTGCATTAAAAGGAGGCATGGTTCTAGCTGTTGCAGATGATCCAATAGGAAAAAGTTCAACGTTAGCATATCAATCTGAACAGTCTCTCATTTCTGCAGGTATTCCTGTTTTCTATCCTGCAAATGTTGATGAAGTTATACCGATGGGTTTGCAAGCTTTTGCTTTATCTCGTCATGCAGGAATATGTGTTGCTCTCAAGATCACAAGTGATACTGCAGACTCTAATGCCGTTATTGATCTAAGTAAATTAAGGCCAACTTTTTCAAATTTGGATAACCCAACAAATGTTCATGTTAATAGACACGATCCAGCATTAGATAGAGAAGCGGCTCTTATCAAAAGAAGAGTTCCTGCAGCTAAAAATTTTATCAAACATAATAAAATTAACAAATCTATATTTTACCCTGAGAAAAAAAAACTTGGCATTATAGCTGTTGGCAAGGCAGCTACAGAGACAATGGATGCACTTGACAAAATTGGGATTAATGAACCAGAAAAAAGTGGAATAGGGCTTTTCGCATGTAAAGTTCCTTGGCCACTAATTCATGATGAAATAAAAAATTTCTCAGATGGATTTAAAGAAATTTTAGTAATTGAAGAAAAAGCATCTATAGTTGAAGAACAAGTTGCGCATATCCTTTTTAATTCTAAAACCAGGCCTTTATTATCTGGTAAAACAGATGGTTTTACTAATGATGAGCTAGTCCCAAAGGTTTCAGAATTATCAAGTGATATCATATCAGATTGTCTTTTAAAAAAAATTATAGATAACAATAATGATTTTGATATTCCAAAGGTAAAATCTGAAACATTGGGAAATAATTTACCACCTATTGTATCAAGAACACCTTGGTATTGTGCAGGATGTCCTCACAACTCCGGAACCAAAACACCCGATGATGAGGTTGTAGGGATAGGCATTGGTTGTCATTCTATAGGATATTTTTTGCATCCAGAAAAATTAACAAACTTCAGCCAAATGGGTGGAGAAGGTGGACATTGGATAGGACGAGCACCTTTCTCAAACCAAAAACATACTTTTCAAAATATTGGTGATGGAACTTATGCGCACTCGGGTTCTCTTGCAATAAGAGCGGCCGTGTCTGCAAATGTTAATATTACTTTCAAAATTTTGTATAATGATGCTGTAGCTATGACAGGTGGCCAAAAAGCGATTGGAGGTGCTACACCATGGGATATATCTAAACAATTATCTGCAGAAGGGGTTAAAAAAATCTTTGTAGTATCGGACGAGCCTGAACAATTCAGGGATACTAGATTATTTGCAGACAAAGTTGGTATTTTTCATAGAGATGAACTCATTAATATCCAAAAAGAAGTTCGCAATATAACTGGTGTAACTGCAATAATATACGTTCAAACTTGTGCTACTGAGCTGCGAAGAAGGCGTAAAAGAGGGTTTATAAAAGACAGAGAAATAAAGATGTATATCAACCCAGATGTTTGTGAGGGTTGTGGAGATTGTGCTGAGAAATCTAATTGTGTTGCAGTAAAGCCCTTCAATCACTTTGAGGGAGTAAAAAGACAAATTGATCAAAGTGTATGTAATAAAGATTATTCATGTAAAAAAGGGTTCTGCCCCAGTTTCATTGGTGTTAATTCCGTTGATATATCTCAGCCTTCCAAAAAAATATTTCCAGATCTTCCTAAAAGTTTTAGTAACTTAACTAATCCGAAACCAAACCTTAGGAAAATCAAAAATATTATAATGGCTGGAATTGGAGGCACAGGTATATCAACTGTTGCTGCTATAATAGTCATGGCTGCAAGAATTGATAAATTATATGCGCAATCGATGAACTTTACCGGATTAGCTCAGAAAAATGGAGCTGTTACCAGCCAAATAAGAGTTAGTCGTGAAAAATCCTTGTACTTCAGATCAGCTAGACTTCCAAATGAAACTGCCGATTTGCTTCTAGGCTGTGATGCAGTAGTTTCTGTTTCACCCTCAATTACAAGAACTCTCAACCCAAATAAAACTGTAGCTATTGTTAACGGAAGAGTTGAGCCGGTAGGCGTGGCAGGTGTACATATAGGAACAGTTGTTGACGATAGTCTACTAAAAAAACACCTTGAAAATCATTTAGCACTAGAAAATTTACAATTCATAGACATATCAAAATTAGCAGAAACCTTGGTTGGTGATACTGTATTTGCCAACATAATGATGCTAGGAATTGCAGCACAAAAAAATCTTATTCCAATAAATATTAATTCACTTCAAAAAGCTATAGAACTAAATGGTGTTGCCGTTGAACAAAACCTTAAAGCATTTAACTGGGGCAGATTATTATCTGAACACCCTCAAGAGGTTTTTAATGCTGCTAAAATTGATGGAAATATTGATAAAGAAAAAACTATAGATTCATATAATGAAAAATTTTATAAAACTCTTGAACATTTTCAAGACAAACAATATGCAGATTTATTTCTTTCTAAAGTTAATAAAATTATGAATTTAGAAAAGAATATAAGTAAATTCCAAAAAAATCTTCCCTTAACTAGAAAAATTGCACTAACTCTATTTAGAATAATGAGATATAAAGATGAATATGAAGTAGCTAGACTTCATACCTCTGGTGATTTTGCTCAAGATTTTTTAAATAAAAATAAAGGTGGAAAGTTAGAGTTTTATTTAGCTCCTCCCCTTTTCTCTCAAAAAGATCCTGAGACAGGACATTTAAAAAAGAAACGTTTTGGACCTTGGGTTTTTAATGTTTTTAAACTTTTATCTAAATTTAAATTGCTTAGAGGATCTAAACTTGATGTCTTTGGATATACTGAAGAGAGAAAAAGAGAGAGAAAATTAATAGATAAAATCTTTTTTACTGTGGATAAAATATCTGAAGTCCTTAATGAAGAAAATCATAATAAAATTATCGATTTTTTAGATATTCCTTTGTCAATCAAGGGATATGGTCACGTAAAAGAAAAAAATATGGATGAGGCTGAAGCGAAGTGGGACCCAACACTTGATAAAATTATTAGTAATAATAAATTAAAGAAGTTAGCTAGTTAATCTCCTTTGTTTTTTCCCTTAACTTAAATTTTTGTATTTTACCAGTGCTTGTTTTAGGTAGTTCAGTAAAGACAAAGAAACGCGGCACCTTAAAACCAGCCAGTTGAGCTTTACAATGATTTTTTAATTCTGTTTCATCAACCACCGATCCATTGCTAAGCTCTACGAAAGCACATGGCGTCTCTCCCCACTTTTCATCATCTTTAGCAACAACAGCTACAGCAACAACATCAGGGTGCTTATATAAAGCATCTTCTACTTCAATAGATGAAATGTTCTCACCTCCAGAAATTATAATGTCTTTTGATCTATCTTTAAGTTGTATGTAGCCATCTTCATGCCAAACACCAAGGTCACCTGTATGAAACCAGCCTCCTTCAAATGCCTCATTGGTAGCTTTTTTGTTTTTAAAATATCCTTTCATCGTGATGTTCCCTTTTACAAGCACTTCACCTAGAGTACTTCCATCTTTCGGAACATCTTTGTTTGTTTTGGTATCTATAATCTTCATATTCTCTTGAACAGAATAGACAACTCCCTGTCTAGCTTTGAGTTTTGCCTGCTGGGATGCTTCTAACTCACTCCATTCAGGATGCCAGGCACATACGACGGCTGGCCCATAAATTTCGGTTAACCCATAAACATGAATTACTTCTATTCCACATGAGGCCATTTTGCTTAAAACAGCTTCAGGAGGAGGAGCTCCAGCAGTCATCATTTTAATTTCTGTTTTAAGAGAAATATTATTTTGTATTAGATAATCTGCAACCATTTGCATAACTATTGGCGCTCCACATAAATGAGTAATTTTATGTTTTTGGAAAGCTTTAACAATTTCTTCTCCTGATGGCTGTCTGAGGCATACATGAGTTCCTGCTCTTTCTGTAATTGTCCATGGAAAGCACCAACCGTTGCAATGAAACATTGGTAAAGTCCATAAATATTTGGAATGCATAGGAAGGTCCCATGTAAGAGTGTTGCCAATGGCGTTTAAATATGCACCTCGGTGATGATAAACCACACCTTTTGGATTTCCCGTAGTTCCAGATGTGTAATTTAAGGCTATTGAATTCCATTCATCATCAGGCAAAGTATGTTCTATTTTAATATTAATGAGTTTTTGTATTTCTGTTTCATAGTCCAAACAGTTATGTTGATTAGCAAAATCAGACCTTTTATTTCCTGCGATTTTATCGACGAATTCTACTAAAATTGGAGGGTTAGGTAGGCTTTCAAAAGCTTTTTCAACTATCAAACTATATTCAGAATCATAAATAAATAACTTAGCTTCGCCATGATCAAGAATAAATTTAACTGTTTTACTGTCTAGTCTTGTATTAATGGCATTTAAAACACAGCTAACCTTAGGTATTCCAAAATGGCATTCCCACATTACAGGAATGTTGGGGAGCATTACAGCGACAGTAGATCCATGATGAATATTTTTTTGTTTTACAAAGTTTGCCAAAGCGTCGCAACGAGCGGAGGCTTGTTCATAATTAATTTTATAGTCTTTATATTCTATAGCTATTTGGTTTGGATAAGTTTTCCTTGTTCTTTCAAGAAATGATAAGGGACTTAAAGCTGCAAAATTAGCTTGATTTTTAATTAAACCATCTTCAGATATAGTCATAGTTGCTTTCCTCCTATTATTATTCATAATAGTAAGGCTAAGTTTTATCAACTATGAAAAAATCCGGAGTTTAGAATGGCTTACATGTCTCCATTACAGGATACAAAATTTGTTTTAGAAAATCTTTTACCTCCTCATGTAGATCTAGATGATTCTACCATAGAAGCTGTTCTATCAGAGGCTGGTAAGTTGGCTGATAATCATTTGGCTCCACTAAATCACTTTGGTGATAAAAATAACCCAGTTCTTAGACAAGATAATGAAGTTCAAACTCCAGAAGGGTTTAGTGAGGCTTTTTCAAGAATTGCGGAAGGTGGCTGGATTGGTGTTGCTAGTGAAACCCATTATGAAGGAATGGGTCTTCCAGGAAGAATGAGTGCTGCCATTAATGAATATTGGCACGGCGCCAACATGTCTTTTGCGTTATGTAGTCTTCTAACTCAAGGCTTAATTGATGCCTTTACTTTGGTAGGAACTGATGAAGAAAAGAAAACATACCTGCCAAAATTCAATTCCGGCGCCTGGACAGGAACTATGAATTTGACAGAACCTCAATCTGGGACAGACTTGGCAACTATAAAGACAAAGGCAAAACACGATGGTCAGAACTGGAGAATACAAGGACAAAAAATTTATATTACATATGGTGAACATGATATGTCTGAAAATATTATTCACCTTGTTCTTGCAAGAACTGAAGGAGCACCTGAGGGTATTAAAGGAATATCGACTTTTATAATACCTAAATATTTAAAAGATGAAAATGGTAACTACACTATAAGAAATGATCTTAAATGCATTTCGATTGAACATAAAATGGGAATAAAGGCAAGCCCAACTGCTGTTATGTCCTATGGTGAAAATGAAGGCGCTATTGGTTATATGTTAGGAGAAGAAGGCCGCGGCATTGAGTACATGTTCATAATGATGAATAGAGCAAGATTTGATGTTGGTCTTCAAGGAATGGCAATATCAGAGGCGGCTCGTCAAAAAGCCTTAGAATATGCTAATACCAGAATACAAGGCACTCCTATTAATAGAGATAAAGGTACGCCTATTATTGGGCATGGAGACGTAAAAAGACTACTTTTATCAATGAGAAGCCTGACTGAAGCAATGAGAGCTTTAATATTAGTTTCCTCCGAAATAATGGAAAGAGCTCATTCTGGAAATGACAACTGTAAAATGAAAGAAGGTTTTTTAATTCCAATCATAAAAGGATGGTCTACCGAATTGGCTCAAGAAGTTACAAGTAACGGTGTACAAATTCATGGCGGTATGGGCTTTATTGAAGAAACTGGAGCTGCTCAATACATGCGGGATGCAAGAATTCTTCCTATTTATGAGGGCACTAACGCCATTCAGGCTAATGATTTCATGTTTAGGAAAACTATAAGAGATAATGGAGAAATTGCTCAACAGATTATTAATGAGATAAATGTAGATTGTAAAGATAACAATGAGATGAAAGATTCTATAAATTTGGCATCAGAAACTTTAGATTTCATTCTCGAAAATAGGGATGATCACGAGATGCTTTCATGTGTTAGCTTTGATTATTTAATGGGTTTTGGTTATCTAATAGGTGGCTGGTTAATGAATAAAGCAAAATTGAAAGCTCAAGAAAAAATATTAAAAAATTCTAAGGACCAAACATTTTTAAAAAGTAAAGTTTTATCGTCTGAATTTTATGACCTACATATACTCCCTCGAATACAAACTCACTTTAAAATTGTTCTGAAAGGAGCGAAAGTAGTTAAATCCTCAAATGATTCTTTTGTTTAACCTTTAATTTAATGGGCAGTTACTTTTGAAAAGATTCATGGTGCTCACAAAAGCCTGGAAAATATGGAAAAATAAATAATATAATTTTTATAAAAGTTTAGGTTGATTTTAATAACTTTTTGGATAGCCTATTAGATAATGTAGTGGGGGCTACTTATTCATTTTAAGTTTGATCTCTTCATCGATAATTTTATAGTTAACTAGTTTTATTAGAACGGGTTCAAATTTGTAGGTTAAAATGTCTAGCTATCCAAATACTAAAATTTACAACACTCTTCCAAAAATTTTAAGGCATAGAGCCGAAACTATTCCAAATACTGTGGCATTACGAGATAAAGATCTTGGTATATGGAATGAGATAACATGGAAGCATTACAATGATCAAGTTTCTTACCTCGCGCTCAGCCTGGTAAAAAGAGGTTTTAAAACCGGTGATGTAATAGGTTTGATTGGAGATAATAAACCATCTTGGTTGTTTTTTGAACTTGCTGCACAAGCTGTTGGCGGAATGAGCCTAGGTATTTATAGAGATACACTTGATGAAGAAGTTGGCTACTTAATAGATGCTGCAAAAGTTAATTTTGTATACGCAGAAGATCAGGAACAAGTTGATAAAATTTTGACAATAAAGAGGCCAAAAGGTAATAAAATTAACATTTATTATGAAGATAGTCGTGGCCTTAAGGAATTAGAAGACCCAAATATAACTGACATGCTTGACTTGATAAGTGAAGGCAAAGAAATAGCCTCAAAACACCCAGACAAATATAATAAAATGATAGACAAGGTATCAGCTGATCAAGAAGCAATCCTGTGTACTACTTCAGGAACAACCTCAAACCCTAAATTAGCCATGCTACCAGGTGGAAAATTTATTGAGCATGTCCTTAGATATTTAAAAGTAGATCCTAAAAATATAAACGACGAGTATGTTTCTGTTCTACCGTTCCCTTGGATCATGGAACAAACCTATGGCGTTGGTTTTAACATTGTTGGAGGAATGAAAGTTAACTTTCCTGAAAGACCTGATACCGCAATGGATGATTTACGAGAGGTTGGCCCTACTTTTATGCTTGGAGCACCTAGACTATGGGAACAAATAGCAGCAGATATGCGTTCAAGAATATTAGATGCTCCTAAAATAACACAATGGTTATTTAATGTTATGGTTGAAAGAGGTTTAAAAGCAGTTGACCAAGGTAAAAGAGATTTTCTTGCTGATAAACTTTTATTCTCATCGTTGAAGGATAGACTAGGTTTTAGTAAAGTTACCTCCGCTGCAACCGGTGGTTCAGCAATTGGGCCGGAAACATTCAAATTTTTCTTAGCAATGGGGATACCACTTAGGCAATTATATGGTCAAACAGAATTAATGGGGGCGTACACTCTTCAAGATGTTCCTGAGGGGACAATGGATTGTGAGACCGTTGGTGTGCCTTTTCCTGATTGTGAAATCAAAATTATAGACCCTGACCCTAATGGACTTGGTGAAATCATAACAAAACATCCAAGCATGTTCTCTGGTTATTACAATAATCCAAAAGCTTATAAAGAAACTATAAAAAAGGGATGGATGCACACAGGAGATGCTGGTTATTTTGATGATCAGGGAAGGCTTAATGTTCTTGATAGAGTAAATGATATTGCGATTAAATCAGACGGTGTAAAATTTTCACCGCAAAACATTGAAAACAAACTTAAGTTTTCCCCTTACGTTGGTGAAGCTGTTGTTATTGGAGCAGAAAAACCTTATTTGACAGCCATAATTTGTATAAGGTTCTCTATTGTATCTAAATTAGCAGAAAAATGGCAGTTAGCATTTACTTCCTACACCGGTCTTGCTGCAGATAAAAAAATATATGCACTAATTGAAGAAGAAATATCAAAAGTAAACGAGCAACTACCTGATAATATCAAAATTGCAAAATTTTTATTATTGTTCAAGGAGTTGGAAGCAGACGACGGCGAATTAACAAGAACAAAAAAAGTACGTAGAAGCGTTATAAATTCAAGGTATAAAGATATTATTAAGGATTTATATTTAGACAAAGATACTGCCTCAATTGATACTGAATTCACTTTAGAAGACGGAAGAAAAAGTAAGATTAGCGCGACTATGGAAATAAGGCATCTAATAGATACCAAAACTTCAAAGACTACCAAAGCTAAATCTAAAGCAAACAAATCCAGTAAAGGCAAAAAGTAAATGAGCTTAGATGATTTAAAAAAAATACCATACGGCAAGACTTCTATTGAATTAAAAAATATCAGTCTCGCCTTTGGTGGCGTGAAAGCCTTAACCGATGTTTCCTTTGATATTAAAAAAGGGGAAGTTTTTGCAATTATTGGGCCTAATGGCGCTGGGAAATCATCAATGTTAAATGTGATTAATGGCTTCTACAAACCCACAAGTGGGTTAATTAATTTTGCTGGAACAGATAGAAATGCAATGGAACCTGAATTTGCAGCCAAAAGTGGTATAGCAAGGACTTTCCAAAATATTGCTCTCTTTAAGGGTATGAGTACATTAGACAATTTAATGACAGGAAGACTGTTAAAACAAAAACAAAATTTTTTAATGCAAGCGCTTTATTTTGGTCCTGTTGAAAAAGAAGAGGCAGAACATCGTGAAAAGGTAGAGCGAGTAATAGACTTTTTAGATCTTCAATCTATTAGAAGAACACCTGTAGGATCACTCCCCTATGGTTTACAAAAAAGAGTAGAACTCGGACGCGCATTAGCCATGGAACCAGAAATACTACTTCTTGACGAACCAATGGCAGGTATGAATGTTGAAGAAAAACAGGATATGAGCCGATTTGTTTTGACTGTAAACAATGAGTTAAAAACAACTATAGTTTTAATAGAACATGACATGGGTGTTGTGATGGATATTTCAGATAGAATTGTTGTATTGGACTACGGAAAAAAAATAGGGTCTGGCTTACCTGAAGAAATTAGAGATAACAAAGCAGTAATAGATGCTTATCTAGGAGTATCTGATGAGTAGGAAATTATAAAATGAGCGTAGAGTTACTTAATTTTATTGAAACAGTTCTTAATGGACTTATGTCTGGCGTGATGTACTCATTAGTTGCATTAGGATTTGTTTTAATTTTTAAAGCATCAGGGGTTTTTAATTTTGCACAGGGCGTCTTTGCATTATTTGCAGCCTTGACTCTCGTAGGGTATCAGACAGGTCAAGTTCCTTTTGCACACGTAATCAATGAACTTTTTGGAACTAATTACCATAATTGGTATGCATCCATGCCAAACTTTTTAGCTATTATTTTGACTATGATTACGATGATCGCTCTTGCGTGGATTATTGAACGCCTTGTGCTCAAACATTTAGTAAATCAAGATCCTATTATTTTATTTATGGCTACTATTGGTTTAGCCTTTGCCTTAGAAGGTGTAGGAGACTTAATGTGGGGATCTGACGTTAAGGTTCTTGATGTAGGCATACCAAGTGGAGGATCTGTCTGGTTAGAAGAAGCCACAATAGGCTTGGCTGCTGAAGGAAGCGATTATTATGGCATGTATATTGACGTACTTAATGTATGGGCAACAGTAATAGCTGTTATTTTAGTTATTACATTAGCTCTTTTCTCACAGTATACGAAGACAGGGAGAGCTCTAAGAGCAGTTGCAGACGATCATCAAGCTGCTTTGTCAGTTGGAATATCATTAAGAACAATTTGGATACTGGTTTGGGCCATTTCTGGATTTATAGCGATGGTCGCTGGAATTATGTGGGGTACTGAATCAGGTGTTCAATTTTCATTATCACTTATTGCTCTAAAAGCATTACCAGTTTTAATACTTGGAGGATTTACTTCAATTCCAGGTGCAATAATTGGTGGCCTGCTAATTGGTGTAGGAGAAAAGTTAGCAGAAATTTATATTGGTGGTTATTTCGAGACAGGGGCGCTAGAAAATTGGTTTGCCTACGTTATGGCATTAGTATTTTTATTATTTCGTCCCCAAGGATTATTTGGCGATAAGATTATCGAGAGGGTTTAAGGCTTATGATTTACAAAGAAACAGGACAATATAAATCTTCATATAAGTCAGATCATGCTATTTTTCCTCTCATTCAGGACAAAATTGCTTTTAGCACTCTTATGTTTATAGCATTTCTTGTAATTCCTTTTGTTATTAATAGTTATTGGGAAAAGGCTATACTTGTACCTTTTTTGATTTTCTCTCTAGCCGCAATTGGTCTTAATATATTGACAGGCTACTGTGGCCAAGTTTCACTTGGTACAGGAGGCTTTATGGCCGTGGGGGCCTTTTCTACCTATAAAATTATGACCTATTTTCCTGATATGAACATTATGATAATTATATTAATTTCTGGATTAATTACTGCAGGTGTTGGGATTCTTTTTGGACTGCCTTCTCTTCGGATAAAAGGCTTTTATTTGGCAGTTGCAACTCTTGCTGCTCAATTTTTTCTTGTTTGGTTATTTAACAAAGTACCATGGTTCTATAACTACTCAGATACAGGACAAATAACTGTATCCGAGAGGCTGATGTTTGGAATACCAGTTACTGGGGCATCAGCCCCACCATATGCTACTTATCTATTTTGTTTAGTCCTTGTAGTTTTACTTGGGTTTGCTGCCAAAAATCTTATAAGAAGTAAAATAGGAAGATCATGGATGGCAATCAGAGATATGGATATTGCCGCAGAAATTATTGGAGTTCCTCCATTAAAAACAAAATTATCGGCCTTTGCTATTAGTTCATTTTATATAGGTGTCGCAGGTGCATTGTATTTTGCAGTGTTTCTTGGGGCGATAGAAGTAACAGAATCATTTGATATAATGACAATCTCATTCCCAGTTTTATTTATGATAATTATTGGTGGGCTTGGTTCTATGTTAGGATCGTTTCTTGGAGCTGCTTTTATCGTCACCCTACCAATTGGCTTAAAGTTTGTTATGGTAGACATGGTAGGTATGTCTGCAGTGACAGCCAAACACTTTGAGATAACAATCTGGGGATTGTTAATGATTATTTTTCTAATTGTAGAGCCTCACGGCCTTGCAAGACTTTGGTCCATCGCAAAAGAAAAGTTAAGAAGATGGCCTTTCCCCTACTAAATTTTATTTAGTAGATTTTTTGTTAATTTTATCTCTAAGGGAGGATCTAATGAGAATAAAACAACTTCTAATGGGAATAGTAGCTTCTGTTATAGCTGTTTCTAGTTATGTAGAAATTGCAGTTGCAGATCTAAAATTTCCAATGTTGGTTTACCGAACAGGAGCGTATGCGCCTAATGGTATTCCTAACGCTGATGGTTTTGTAGATTACTACAAAATGATCAATGCCAGAGACGGTGGTATTGGTGGTGAGAAAATATTACACCCTGAGTGTGAAACTGGTTATAAGACACAAGTTGGTGTTGAGTGTTATGAAAAAAACAAACAAGACGCTATGGTTTTCCAACCAATGTCTACTGGTATTACTTACCAGTTGATTCCAAAAGCAACAGCTGATGGTGTAACTGTATATTCAACAGGATATGGAAGAACATCTGCAGCTAACGGAAAGGTTTTTAAGTGGATATTTAATGCACCTGTTACTTATTGGGACGGCGCGTCTATTGCCATAAGACATATCCTGAAAAACAATTTTGGTAATATCAAGGGCAAGAAAATTGCGCTTGTTTACCATAACTCAGCATATGGAAAAGAACCAATAAGAACTCTTCAGACTTTAAGTAAGAAACATGGTTTTAAGTTAATGTTGTTGCCTGTTGACCATCCAGGACAAGAGCAAAAAGCCACTTGGTTAAAAATCCGTAAAGCTCGTCCTGATAACATACTTATGTGGGGTTGGGGAGTTATGAACCAGGTCGCAGTAAAGTCTGCCGCATCTATCAAATTTCCAATGGATAAGTTTATTGGTATCTGGTGGTCAGGTTCTGAGAATGATGTTTTACCAGCTGGAGAAGGTGCACATGGATATAAATCTCTGACATTTAATGCTCCTGGTACTAATTATCAAGTTCATAAGGATATTAAGAAATATGTTCATGATAAAGGTGAAGCATCCGGTGACGGCTCACATTTTGGAACAGTTCTATATAATAGAGGCTTATTCCAAGCCATGGTTCAAGTAGAAGCTGCTGTGGTTGCACAAAGAATTCATGGTACATCAAAAATTACTCCTGCCATGTATAGGGATGGTTTTGAAAATGTAAACTTAACTGCCGAAAGGTTAGAAGAGTTAGGTTTCAAAGACTTTGCTCCTCCTTTCCAGATTTCATGTGAAAATCATGGTGGTAGTGGACTTGCTGCAGTTCAACAATGGGATGCAAAAGCCAAAAAATGGAATATGATTACTGAGTATATGTATGGTGATGCTGATGTGGTTCAAAAATTAATCGCAGAAGATTCAACAAAATATGCAGCTGAGCAAAAAATTGCTGAGCGTTGTAACTAAAAATATTGAGAGCCTAATAAATTAGGCTCTCTTTAACTATAGGATTAATAATATGGATGACATTAAAATGGCTAAAAATGAAACCAGCTCTACTGAAGATATATTAATCGTTAATAATATTGAGGTAGTCTATAGCCACGTTATTTTAGTGTTAAAAGGCGTTAGCCTTAAAGTTAAAAAAGGTGGAATAACTGCTTTGCTTGGTGGTAACGGTGCAGGTAAAAGTACAACCTTAAAATCAATCTCAAATTTACTAGCTTCAGAAAGAGGAGAAGTTACAAAAGGATCTGTAACTTTTAGTGATGAGTATATACATGACCTTGATCCTGCCCAATTAGTTAAGAAGGGCGTAATTCAAGTTATGGAAGGAAGACATTGTTTTGAGCATTTAACTGTTGAAGAAAATCTTTTGACTGGTGCCTACACTAGAAGTAACTCTAGGGAAGTAAAAGATGATTTGGAAAGAGTTTACAATTACTTTCCAAGACTTCGTGAAAGAAGAACATCTTTAGCTGGGTATACCTCTGGAGGCGAACAACAAATGATTGCCATTGGAAGAGCATTAATGGCTCATCCAACCATGATATTACTTGATGAGCCGTCAATGGGACTTGCCCCTCAATTAGTAAAACAAATATTTGAGATAGTTGCAGAAATAAATAGAAAGGAGGGTGTCACAATCCTTCTAGCTGAACAGAATACAAACATAGCTCTTCAATATTCAGAATATGCATATATACTTGAAAACGGTCGAGTGGTGATGGAAGGATCTGCTGAATCAATGAGAGATAATGAAGACGTCAAAGAATTCTATCTTGGTATTTCTGGAGAAGGAAGACAATCTTTTAAAGATGTAAAACAATACAGACGCAGAAAAAGATGGTTGTAAAAATAAATGAAGAAGTTCGAATTTTTTGATGACTTAGAATTACGTTCTACTGAACAAAGAAACGAAGATCATCTAAAACAACTAACTCGACTTATCCAAGAAGCAAAAAAAAATAAAAACCAATTATCAAGACTTAACAAAGAAGTTAAAGATTTAAGTGATTTAGAATTAATACCTGTCTTAAGAAAATCTGATTTAATCGAAAAACAAAGTAAATCTCTTCCTTTCGCTGAATTAAATGTAAGTGAAATAATAAAATTTAAGCATATATATAGATCACCAGGGCCAATTTATGATTTAGACGGTCATGCTAATAATTGGTGGCGTTTTGCAAGAGCACTTCACGCAGCAGGTTTCAGGCATGGTGATATAGTACAAAATTGTTTTTCTTATCATTTTACGCCGGCAGGAGCTATGTTCGAAGAAGCTGCTAAGATTCTTAAATGTACTGTTTTTCCTGCTGGAGGAGAAAATTCAGATTTACAATTAGAGGTTATGAGAGATATCGGAACAACCGCCTATGTAGGCGTTCCTGATTTTTTGAAAATCATATTAGAAAAAGCTGACGAAAACAAAATTTTACTTCCAAATCTTAAAAAAGCAATGGTAACAGGTGGTCCCCTTTTTCCTGCTGTTGCACAAAATTTTAAAGAACGTAATATTCAAACCAGACAGTGTTATGGTACTGCCGACCTAGGGTTAGTTGCTTATGAGGGTGCAGAAAATGATGGAATGATAATTGATGAAGATGTTATTTTAGAAATAGTTAAACCTGGAACGGGGAAGCAAGTTAAAGATGGGGAAGTTGGTGAGGTTGTAGTAACTGTTCTTAATAATTACGAATTACCTATTATTAGATTTGCTACTGGTGATCTTTCAGCATTCATGGAAGGTAAAAGCATAACAGGTAGAACAAACAAAAGAATTAAAGGTTGGATGGGCAGAGCTGACCAGACAACAAAAGTAAGGGGAATGTTTGTACAACCTTCTCAAATAAATAAAATTTTAGAAAATCTTAAAATTAATGATAATGCTAGAATGATTATTTCTAGGTCAAATGACAGGGATGAGCTTCTGCTTAAGGTAGAATCAAAACTTACTGATATTAATGAAATAGATGCCATTCAAAAAAGAATTTCAGAAGAAATAAAAAGTGTCATTAATTTACGAGGAGAGACAAAAATTGTTACGGTAAATAGTTTACCAAATGATGGAAAAGTGATAGATGATATTCGAGATTTTGGAGATTAAATAATGAAACTTGAAAATGTTAAAGCCGTTATTACGGGTGCTGGCAGTGGTCTTGGAGAAGGAACAGCAAGGTACTTAAGTGAAAGAGGTGCAGAACTTTTATTAATTGACCTCAATGAGGAAGGTCTTAAGAAAGTAGCTAATGACTTAGGTGCTAATTATTTTGTAGGTGATGTATCTAATGAAATCGAAATGACAAAAGCGGTTAAGGATTTTGAAGGTGTAAATTGCCTAGTAAATTGTGCTGGAATTGCAGTTGGAGCAAAAGTTGTTTCTAGTAGAGGTATGCATAGTTTAAATTTATTTGAAAAAGTCCTTAATGTTAATTTGATAGGAAGCTTCAACATGCTTCGTTTGTGTGCCGATAAAATGCAATCTAATGATCCAGACCACGAAGGAGAAAAGGGAGTTATAATAAACACTGCATCTGTTGCAGCTTATGATGGCCAAATAGGTCAGGCTGCCTATTCCGCTTCTAAGGGTGGTATAGTGGGAATGACATTGCCAATCGCAAGAGAATTGGCTGCACATGGAATAAGGGTGAATACGATTGCTCCAGGCTTGTTTTCCACTCCAATGTTATCAGGCATGAGCGAGGAAGTTCAAAAAAGTTTAATAGCAACGACTATTTTCCCAAAACGCCTTGGAACGTCTTTAGAGTATGCCATGTTAGTAGAGAGCATTTTAACAAACGTTTTATTAAATGGGGAAACAATCAGACTTGATGGATCAGTTAGATTAGCTCCTAGATAATAATTTTGGTATTATTCTATAATGAAAATAACTCCAAAATATTTTGAAGATTTTAATGTAGGGTATACCTTTGAAACTGAACCTACTCTAATCTCTAAAAATGAAATTATAGATTTTGCTTCAAAATACGATCCACAACTTTTTCATCTTGATGAGGAAAAAGCAAAAAAAGGTCCGTTTGGTCAATTAACCTCAAGTGGGTTCATGACGCTTGGCAAATCTTTTACTCAAATATTTCTGACAGGAATTTTTGATGGAACAAGTATGGGCGCTTGGGGAATAGATGAGTTACGGTGGACAAAACCTGTTTGTCCTGGTGATCTTTTAAAAACTAAAGTAGAAGTCCTAGAAACCAAAAGGTCTTCTAAAAATCCAAAGAAAGGTACTGTAAGATTAAAACATACAGTTACAAATCATAATAAGGAAGTTGTGATGACCTGGATATCTAACCAAATGCTAAAAACGAAGTAATAATTTAATGAAAAACTAATCTAATGTATTATTTTTTTAAACAAACGTCCGTCTAAAATAATTAGCCCTAAAATGATTACTATTAATCCTAAATACTCATTAGTGGTAATATTTTGATCCAAGAAAAAAGCATTTAAAAAAATAGACGAGGGAGGAATTATTATAGTGCAAATTAATAAATTTCCTGCCCCAGCACTTTCAAGTATTTTAAAATATAAAAAGTAAGCAAACACAGAACAAATTATTGCAAAAACGAATGCATATTTAACAATATAAAAATTTAAAGAGTATATTTCTTCCAAGTGATTAATGATAGCGTATGGGGTAAGTATGATAGTGCTGACAGTTAACATCCCTGTTGCAGCTATTATTGGAGAAAAATTTTGCAATCTTAACTTTCCCCATACTCCAGCAAAACCATACGAAATTGTTGCTATTATTATTAAATACTTTCCTAAATCATCATTTTTTAATTCAAATATATTTTGGTAACCAACAGCTATCACGACCCCTAAAATACCAATTGATATCCCTACTACTCTACTCAAATTCAACCTCTCAAGAGGCAAAAATAATGATGCTAAAATTATAGCTACAAAAGATGTGTTAGCATTTAAAATAGATGCTAATCCACCTGTTGTTGTCTGTTGACCAAAAGTTATCAATAAAAAAGGAAAAATATTATTTAATAAACTCATGATGGAAAGGTTAAAAAAATTATTAAATGTAAACTGAAATTTAATACCCTTGATATATATAAAGAGTATTAAAAAAATAGAAGCAATAGACACACGAAGATAAACAATCATAAAGGGACTTAAATATTTTAGGAGAACCTCAACAAAGAAAAAACTTGATCCCCAAAACAGCCCTAATAATGAAACTAATAACCAATCTTTATTTGCCATAAGTTATAATAACATTGTCATCAAATTATTTAACTATTTATTTATGACACACATTCATGGTTTTTAATTAGTGTGGAAAGGTTATTATTAAATTATTTTGCACAGAAATTTACTAATTTATAACTCCATTAATACCGAGAAAAAGTATGATGTTTACATCATAAAAAAATTACTATAGCTTTCACAAGATATTGATTTGGAGAAAATTTATTATGTTCAATAAAATTTTACTATTTATATGTTTCTTAACTGTTTCATCATTAAGTTACGCTAAAAGTATTGAAATAGAAATGTTGAATAAACTTGGAAAAGAAAGAATGGTTTATTCATTGAAAATAGCTAATGTTGATTTAAATGACAAGATAGTTTGGAAATCCTCTTCAAAAGGTCATAATGTAGAATTTGTTGAGACGCCTAAGGGTGTAAAAAAGTTTAAATCCAAAATTAATAAAGATGCTACTTATGAATTTAAGATTCCTGGTGTTTACCTTTATCAATGCACACCTCACAAAGCTATGGGTATGATTGGAATTGTTGTCGTAGGTGATGATAAAAGTAATCTTGATAAAATTAAAAAGGTAAAAATGAGGGGTAAATCTAAAAAAGTTCTAAAAGAGCTTTTGAAAGAGCTTTAATAACTTAAAATTTTAATATGTACTAAACATTTTATTAACTTTGAATTATTAAAATATAGAGTTATAACAGTATTAATTGGGCTCTTTGATCCATCCTGCATAACCCTCATCCATACTGTAAACGTATTTAAAACCTTGCTCGCTAAAAAAATTAGCTGCTGGCTGGCTAGAATTGCCGTGGTAACAGTAAATTAAAACTGGTTCATTCTTATCTTTTTCTTTTATAAAATTTTCTATATTTATATCCTCAATATGGATAGCATTTTTAATATGACCAGACGTAAATGAATTTAAATCTCTTATGTCAATTAGAGTTATTTTATCTGTTTCAATAAATTTTTGTGCATCTTCTATAGATATTCTTTTATACGACATATAAAATCAAAGAGCCTCTATTATCACTGCAATGCCCTGGCCTCCTCCAATGCACATTGTTGCTAAACCGAATTTACCTTTACGTTTTCTTAATTCATAAACTAATTTAGTCATAATTATTGCACCGGTTGCTCCAACTGGGTGACCAAGAGCAATAGCGCCACCATTAACATTCACAATTTCTGGATTAAGCCCTAATTGTTTATTAACCGCACATGCTTGAGCTGCAAATGCTTCATTTGACTCAACCAAATCTAAATCAGAAATATTAAGACCTGCTTTTTTAAGTGCCATTTTAGTAGCAGGAACAGGCCCCATACCCATTTCATCAGGCTCAACCCCACCAAACCCATAAGAAATTATTCTAGCTAAAGGTGTACCTTTTTTTGCTTTATCTTCATTAGCAAGAACTAATGCCGCAGCACCATCATTTATACCTGACGCGTTACCAGCGGTTACAACACCTTCTTTTTTAAAAGCTGTTCTTAGATTAGACAAAGTCTCTATGGTTGTTTCTGGTTTTGGATGTTCATCAACTTCAAAAATATTAATACCTTTTCTTGTCTTAATCTCAATTGGTAAAATTTGGTCTTTAAAAAAACCTTCATTTATAGCTTTGCTTGCTCGTTTTTGACTGGTTAATGCGAACTCATCTTGGTTATCACGGCTAATTTCGTATCGATCTGATATGTTTTCTGCTGTGATCCCCATGTGACCATGGCCAAAAGGATCATGTAGAGCACCAAGCATCATATCATGCACATTACCATCTCCCATTCTGTTTCCCCATCGAAAACCTTGAACAATATGGGCACTATTCGACATTACTTCTACACCACCGGCCAAAGTAATGGAGGCATCTCCCAGCATTAAAAGTTGAGTTGCGCTTACAATAGCTTGCAGCCCAGAACCACAAAGTCTATTGACTGTTAATGCTGCAGATTCTTTGCTAAGACCTGCCTGAAGAGCAATTACCCTACTAACATACATATCTCTTGGTTCTGTATGAATTACATTACCAAAAACCGCATGTTCTACTTCATCTGCATCGAATCCTGATCTAGTTATAGCTTCTTTAGCTACCAAGGTTCCGAGATCAACAGGACAAAAACTTTTTAAAGTTCCACCAAAACTTCCAATTGCTGATCTATTAGCAGACATTATATAAACTTCGCTCATTTTAGCTTCCTCCAAGATTATGCATATTCTATTTTGTTAAAATTAGATCTCGATCGCCTAAGCTTTCAAAAAAATTATTTATTCTTATTTCATCTACATCGTTTATGTTTGAAGGGTTCCAAACTGGCTTTCTATCTTTTTCAACTAGCATAGCTCTAACACCTTCAAAAAAATCTCCTATTTCAAGACATTTTTGAACCATCCTATACTCCATTATAAGTTCATCTTTTAGACTCATTTTGGAAGCAGATCTAATTTGTTTTAACGAAATTTTTAATGAAGTTGGTGACTTATGTTTTAGCTCATCCAATTGATTTTTTATGAATTCATTTCCAGAGGATGAAATTGATTCACATTTTTTTAAAATTTCTTCAACAGTATCAAATGAAAAAGCTTCTTTAATAAATTTCTCATTCTGTATAAGAACACTCTCAGATGAATTTGGTTCTGTAGAAAACTGATCTATTATAAAATTAACTTTTTCATTAGTTTTTGGTGAAGAAGAAACTAAAGATTCTTTTAAAGATTTTATTTTATCTGAATAAACATAATGAGTAATAAGTTTTAATTCCATTAAATCATAAGCTTTTATCTTAGCGCCAACTAGAGACAACCAAGCACCTATACCTTTATCTAATTGCCCAAGAAGCCAACCACCACCTACATCAGGGAATAATCCGATTGCAGTTTCTGGCATCGCAAACAACGTTTTTTCAGAACCAACAATATGGCTTCCGTGCATTGATACTCCAACACCTCCACCCATAGTGTAACCGTTGATAAGTGATATAAAAGGTTTTCTGTAATTACTGATTTTATAATTTAAAGTATATTCATCATAGAAAAATGACCTAGATAAGTTAGTAGGAGGTCCTCCATTAGCTAAAACCTCTTTTCTTAATTTTACCACATCCCCACCAGCACAAAACGATCGATCTCCTGCGCCCTCGATTACAACACAGTTTATATCATTATTTGTTTCCCAGAGGCTAAGGTTTTGGTTTATTAGATCTACCATAGAATAAGTCAGGGCATTTAATCTATCTGGTCTGTTTAGAGTAATTATACCTACACCATTATCCTCAGAAAATATAACTTCATTTTGCATTATTTAATTGTTCCTTTTTAAAATCTAATTAGTTTTTAAATGTCTGGAAATAATTACTCTCATTATTTCATTTGTTCCTTCTAAGATTTGATGAACTCGTAAGTCTCTTACAAGTCTTTCTAAAGGAAAATCTTTTAAATATCCATAACCACCATGAATTTGAAGTGCCATGTTACAAATTTCTGAACAAATATCAGTTGCATATCTTTTAGCCATTGCGCAAAGCTTTGTTGCCTGCTTATCATGAGTATCAAGAGCGCAAGCAGCTCTTAAAACCATTAACCTAGAAGCCTCAAGTTCTGTTGCCATATCTGCAAGCTTAAATTGTGTCACTTGAAACTTATCTAAAGATTTTCCAAATTGTTTTCTTTCCGCTGCATAATTCAAGGATGCCTCTAAGGCAGCCCTTGCGCCACCAAGAGAGCAAGCTGCAATATTAACCCTGCCTCCATCTAGACCTTTCATAGCTATCTTAAAGCCATCCCCTTCATTTCCTACTAAGTTATCTATTGGGATTTCACAATTATCAAAATTTACCATTGATGTGTGTTGACTATTCCAACCCATTTTCTTTTCTTGTTTACCAAATGTTAAACCTTTAGTCCCCTTTTCAACTAACAAACATGAAACTCCGGCAGCACCCTCTTCTCCTGTCCTACACATTACAGCAAAAACGTCACTTGTAGGTCCTCCAGATATAAAGCTTTTTGAACCATTTAATAAATAATGGCTATTACCTTGTTTCGCAGCTTTTGTTTTTAATGCAACGGCATCTGAACCTGAGCCAGGTTCAGTAAGACAATAGCTAGACATGATTTCCATTGTAGATAGTTTTGGAATAAATCTCTTTTTTACATCGTCAGAACCATGAGTATCTATCATCCATGTCACCATATTATGGATAGAAATATACGCTGCAGTAGAAACACATCCTCTTGAAAGTTCTTCAAATATGATAGCAGCATGTAATCTAGAAAGCCCAGAACCTCCATACGTCTCATCAACATAAATAGCAGCCAAACCAAGCTCAGCAGCTTTTTTCAATGTTTCAACTGGGAAAATCTCTTTTTGATCCCATTCAGAGGCATAAGGCATAAGTTCAGTTTCAGAAAAAGTTTTTGCCATTTCTTTTACTGCTAACTGATCTTCATTATATTCAAAGTTCATTTTTACCTCATATTGGCTAAATTAATAGACATTAAATTTTATTAGACTTCAATATCATTTCTGATGCTTTTTCAGCAATCATTAAAGTAGGTGCATTTGTGTTGCCAGAAGTAATTGTTGGCATTATAGAAGCGTCAGCAATCCTTAAACCCTCCACACCTCTAACCTTTAAATTACTATCAGTCACTGATGAGACATTTGTTCCCATAGCACAAGTCCCAACAGGGTGAAAAATTGTTGTTCCTATATCACCTGCTACTTTTTTTAAATCATCTTCAGATTGAAATTGAATTCCTGGAGCATACTCTTTTGGGTTATATTTTTTCATTGCTGGTTGAGAAATTATTTTTCTTGCCAACTTTATAGATTGAGCGGCTACAATTTTATCTTTTTCTGCAGATAAATAATTAGGATCAATTGATGGTGCAATTTTATAATCCTTAGACACTATATGAACATTGCCTCTACTTTGAGGGTTAAGGTTGCAAACACTTGCAGTTAAACCAGGAAAATTATGGAGTGGCTCTCCAAACTTGTCTAATGATAATGGCTGAACATGAAACTGAAGATTAGGTGTCTCATGAGACTTATCTGACATTGCAAATAAGCCTAACTGACTAGGAGCCATAGACATTGGACCTGTTCTCTTAAGAGCATATTCTAGACCAATTCCTAATTTACCAATAAATGAGTTTGCTTTTTGATTTAATGTTTTTGCGTTTTCTAACTCATAAATTACTCTTAATTGAAGATGATCTTGAAGATTTTCTCCAATGTTTTTACTTTCTACTTCAGTATCAATACCTAATTTTGACAAAATGTTGGGATTTCCAATACCAGATAATTCTAATATTTTGGGAGACCCAATAGACCCTGAAGATAATATAATTTCTCTATTAACATATATTTCTTCTGATTTACCATTCCTAAAAACTTTTACGCCTTTAGCTTTTTTGTTTTTTAAAATTATTTTGCTGACTTCGCATTTACTTATTACCCTTAAATTTTTTCTATTTTTAACAGGCTTTAAAAATGCTTTAACAGTATTCCATCTTAACCCATCATTTTGATTAACTTTAAAGTATGAAACACCAAAATTATTTCCTTCATTAAAATCATCTACTTGAGGTATCCCAGCTTCTATGGTTGCTTCTTTAAAACTATCTAACACTTCCCAAGATAGTCTTTGCTGATTTACTTTCCATTCACCTCCAGAACCATGGAATTTATTTTCTCCTTCATAACTATCTTCCATATTTTTGAAATATGGTAAAACATCATCCCAACTCCAACCTTCATTGCCCATTTGTCGCCACTGGTCATAATCATTCGCTTGTCCTCTCATATAAATCATTCCATTTATAGAAGAACAACCTCCCATAACTTTTCCTCTTGGATAGTTTAATTCTCTTCCGTTGAGTCCCTTCTGTTTAGTTGTTTTATATAGCCAATCTGTCCTTTTGTTACCCATGCAATATAAGTAACCCACTGGTATATGTACCCAATGATAGTTATCGCTTCCACCTGCTTCAAGTAAAGCTACAGTATATTTACCATTTGCCGATAACCGATTCGCTAAAAGACATCCTGCAGTACCCGCTCCAACTATTATAAAATCAAATTGTAGGGACATAAAAAATTCCTTTTTAAAATTCTTCCAATAACGAGAATATTATTAAATTATGATATTTGATCTAGGAAATATTTACTATGTTAAAAATAAATTTTTAAATTTTTTCTTTGGGCAGTATAGAGTGTCTCTTGAAAGGTAAAAATCATGAGTATATCAAGTAATGCATTTGAAGATGAAGATATTTTTATTGCAGATATTTTATCTAAAAATAAAATAATAGCTATGGTTGGGGCAAGTAAGAATTGGAAACGCCCCTCTAACTTTGTCATGAAATATCTTCAGAAACATGGGTACACAGTTATACCTATAAACCCTGGTAATGCAGGTCAATATATTCTGGATGAATTATGCTATGCATCCCTTCAAGATGTACCTATTAAAATAGATATGGTTAATATATTCAGACCTAGTGAGTTTTGTGCTTCGATTACTAAAGATGCAATAAGTATTGGTGCTAAAACTGTTTGGATGCAATTAGGTATTAAAAACGAAGAAGCTATTAATTTAGGCAAAAAAGCAAAAATAAATGTTATTTATGATAAATGTCCAAAAATGGAACATTCAAGGTTATCTGGCGCACTTGGATTAGCTGGCTTTAATTCACGATTAATTTCTTCAAAAAGACCTGTTGTTAAAAAACCACCATCTGCTTCAAGAAATGGAGGAATTGTAAAAACTAATGAATTAGAAACACTTGCTATACATGCAGGAACTAGACCTGATGCCTCAACTGGATCAAGAAGTATTCCAATTTATCAAACAACTTCTTTTACATTTGATGATATAGATCATGCAGCAAGCTTATTTAACCTTCAAGAACCAGGAAATATTTATGCTCGATTGTCTAATCCTACAATTTCTGCTCTAGAACAAAGAATAGCAGCTTTAGATGATGGCTTAGGCGCCTGCTGCGCCTCATCTGGGCATGCCGCACAAATGCTAGCTTTATTTCCTTTAATGGAGCCTGGGGCAAAAATAATTGCTAGTTCTAAATTATATGGGGGTTCTATTACTCAATTTACTAAAACATTTAAAAACTTCTCTTGGGATGCTGAATTAGTTGATGTGTCTGATTTAGATGCTGTTAAGGATGCTGTTAAAGATGTTTCTGTAAAAGTTTTATTTGCTGAAAGTTTAGCTAACCCTGACGGAAATATAACCGATATTACATCTCTTGCAGATATAGCTCATGAAGCTGGTATTCCACTTGTAATTGATAACACAATGGCAACACAAATTTTATGTCAACCTGGAAAATTTGGAGCTGATTTAATTGTTTACTCAACAACAAAATTTTTATCAGGACATGGAAACGCAATGGGTGGAGCTGTTGTAGATATGGGAAACTTTCCTTGGGATAAGGGTAGAGTATTTTCAAAACTAACAACTCCCGATTCTTCCTATCATGACATTAATTTTTATGAAAGTTTTGGAAACCATGCATTTATCAATTATTGCCATGCAAGTGTACTAAGAGATCTAGGATCAACAATGGCTCCATTAAATGCATATTTAACGCTAATCGGTTTAGAAACTCTTCCGTTAAGAATGAAACAACACATGAAAAACGCGGAACTAGTTGCCAATTTTCTTAAAGACCATCCAAAGGTAAATTACGTGTCTTGGGCAGGCTTTAAAGAAAATATTTATCATGAATTAGCAAAAAAATATTTTAAAGATGGGTTTGGTTCAGTTTTTACATTTTCTGTAAATAGTGGATATGAAGGAGCCATAAAATTAGTAGAAAATTGCAACTTAATATCTCATCTTGCAAACGTAGGTGATACTAGGTCATTGATTGTACATCCTGCATCAACGACACATAGACAACTGAATAATGAACAAAAAGAAAAATCTGGAGTTAGTGACTCTATAATTCGTTTGTCAATTGGACTAGAAAGTCATAAGGATATTATCGGTGACTTAGAAGGGGCTTTATCCAAAATATAAATTAGATACTAACTTTCTAACTTTTTAAACATATTATTACCGCCAGAAATGCTGGGCTTACTTTGCACTTGTTATAGCTAACTTATAATTATATAAAATTATTGTATTAATAATTTTAAGGAGCTTAATCATGGACGGATTATGTTGTGGCCCAGGTTACGCTAGCCCCTCTGAAGCTATTAAAGCGCCCAGAGAAAAATTATTATATACCATAGCAATTTATACTGGGACTGGAATTCAAAAACCAGACTATCTTGCTACTATTGATATAGACCCAGATAGTCCAAATTATTCAAAAGTTATTCATAGACTTGAAATGCCTGGCATTGGAGATGAACTTCATCATATGGGTTGGAATGCATGTTCTTCATGTCATAATGATGAAAAAATGAGTCGTAAATACTTACTAGTACCCGGCGTTCGTTCTAATAATATATATGTAGTTGATACTGCCACTAATCCTATGTCACCAAGTATTTATAAAATAATTGATGGATCTGAAATTAAATCTAAAACTAATCTTTCAGGACCACATACAGTTCATTGTTTAGGGTCTGAAATTATTATTTCTTTTCTTGGAGATGCTAAAGGGGAAGCACCAGGAGGGTATTTGCATCTGAATAAAGATTTTGAAATTGTAGGTCGTTGGGAAAAATCTATGGGAAATATCCCTTTTAGTTATGACTTTTGGTACCAGCCACGCCATAACGTTATGATTAGTTCAGAATGGGCGGCACCAAACACTTTTATGCCAGGATTTGATCTAGAAGAAGTTGGGCACTTAAAATATGGCCGTCGATTACATATTTGGGACTTTGAAAAGAAAAAACCAATTGAAACAATGTATTTAGGTGAGGATGGGCTTATACCGCTTGAAGTTAAGTTTTTACATAACCCTAATAGTAGCCATGGATTTTGTGGTGCCGCCCTAAGCACAAATGTAATTCATTTCTGGAAATCTGAAGAAGGAAAATGGGAATGGGAAAAAATCATTGATGTCGATAATGAACCCCACCCAGATTGGCCAATTCCTATACCTGGTGTAATGTCGGCGATTTTAGTTTCAATGGACGACAAATATCTTTATATAAACAACTGGCTTCATGGTGATTTACGCCAATATAATATTTCTGATCCTCATAAACCTATTCTAACTGGACAGATATGGATGGGCGGTCTTTTAGATAAAGCCCCTATTGTAAATGGAGTAAAAATTGCGGGTGGTCCACAAATGTATCAATTATCCTTAGATGGTAAGAGAATGTACGTAACAACCTCTCTTTTCTCAACATGGGATAATCAATTTTATCCAGAAATTCGTACTCAGGGTGGCGTTATGCTCATGATTGACTGTGACGTAGAAAATGGAGGCATGAAAATTAATGAGGATTTTGTTGTTGATTTTGGAAAAGAACCTAATGGACCCAGCAGATGTCACGAAAGCCGTTACCCAGGAGGCGATTGTACAAGTGATATTTGGTTATGAATAAAATTACGATTGCTAATCGTGACAATAATTTTTTTAAAGTTAAAGGATCAAAACCTTTACTCCATGAATTACGTGCCCAAGGACTTGATCTACCATACGGTTGTCAGTATGGTGGTTGCATAACGTGTGCTGCCAAACTTATAAAAGGTGAAGTTGACCAACGATCTCAAGTTGCTCTTAATAATAGACAAATAAATAACGGTTATGTAATTTTATGTGTGGCTCGCGCTAAAACTGATTGCACTTTCGAAATTGGCGTTGAAAGTCATGACAAGCTCTATCGTAATCCCTTTATAGACCCCCTTGCTTCTCATGAATTAAAAGCCAATATCGCAACCAAGAAGGATTTTAAGTCATGAACTTTATGAATCATAATGAAGCTTACGATGATGATTATTTACAAGACATCCTTAGCTCAGTTAAAACTATTGCGATGGTTGGAGCTAGCCCAGATAAAACAAAATTTAGTTATGGGGTACTCCGCGTTTTAAGTGAAACTGGTTATGATATGATACCAGTCAACCCAAAACCAAACCTTCATGAAATCAGGAATCTAAAAGTTTATCCAAATCTAAAGGCTATTGATAGACCTGTCGATATGGTTGAAGTTTTTCGAAAATCTGAGGATTTATATAACGTTACTGAAGATGCTATAGCTATCAACGCTAAAGTTATATGGGCACAAATTGGTGTTATTGACCATAATGCTGCAAAGCTTGCAGAGAAAGCTGGTTTAAAGGTAGTTATGAACCGATGTCCAAAAATTGAACTCTTTCGACCTTTTTGGAAACCTCGACTTGATCTTAAAATCTAAATTTTTTATTCATTCCAATTCGGATGTCTTTTATCTAAAAATGCACTAATACCCTCATGAGCATCTATCTCCATCATATTAGCAGTCATTACTTCAGAGGTATAATTATAGGCCTCATTGATTGGCATTTCAACCTGCCTGTAAAAAGCTTCCTTGCCAATTTTTACTGTAGAAACTGGCTTAGATGCTATTAATTTTGCTAGTTGCATTGTCTTATTATGCAGTTGCTCTAGAGGGACAGAATGATTTATTAAGCCATATTGAACTGCATCATCAGCATTAAGTTTTTCACCAGTCAAAAGCATTTCCATTATTTTCTTTCTACTAATATTTCTAGAAACAGCAACCATAGGCGTTGAACAAAAAAGACCTATATTAACACCTGGTGTCATAAAAGAAGATTGTTCTGATGCTACCGCTAGATCACAGCTAGCAACTAACTGACAACCTGCTGCTGCTGCAATTCCAGATACTTCTGCTATAACTGGTTGCGACAAGGTCATTATAGTTTGCATTAAATTTGAACATTCATTAAATAATGTTTTAAAAAAGTCTTTGTTTTTTTTATTCTGTCTTAATTCTTCTAGATCATGACCTGCTGAAAAACCTGGGCCCTCAGAAGAAATAATTAATACCCTCACTTTATCTATTGATGATATTTGTTTTAAAGATTTTATTAGAGCTCTTATTAACTCTAGTGATAATGGATTGTACTTTTTTCCATTTGTTAGCTCAATTCTGACTATATGATCCGTTTCATTGATTATAGTAAAAAGATTGTGCATCTATTTTTCTCATATTAATATAATATGTATATAAGAAACATTTTTTAAATTTTGGTCAATAAATAATCTTAATTGATTATTTAGCTCATATTTTAAAGATTAGTTCATGTAATGGAAAAAATAAAATTTGATGCAAAAATTTAATTTTAAAGTATTAATTTTAATTGTAACTGGAGCTGCTGCATTAGCTTTGGCAGTTGGAATTGGAAGATTTGCTTACACTCCTATTCTACCTTACATGTTAGAAGAATTAAATATGAGCAAGACTATTGGGGGTCTAATTGCCTCGTGGAATTTCTTTGGTTATTTGTGTGGTTCATTATTATCAATCCTTTCAATTTTTAAAAAAAGAGTAAAGTTAGTTTTCTTTATCTCTATTGTTGTTTCCTTAATAACGACACTACTTATGGGCTTACATGACAATATAAATTTTTTTATAATAGTTCGTTTCTTAAGTGGTCTATCCAGCGCTTTTGTTTTAATTTTCGGCACATCATTAATACTTCCTTCAATACAGGCTTTTGGGAAAAAATCTTTAAGTACTGCACATTTTATGGGCGTTGGGTTTGGAATTGTTTTATCCTCAATTATAGTATCTATTCTAGGTATCCTTGGTTATGAGTGGAACGAACTATGGATAGGCGTAACAATTTTATCAATAATTTTAGCTATCCCTATTTTTGTTTTTACACCTGATGAATCAATTATAAGTACAACTAATAAAACCTCTAGTCTTCATAGTAATTTTGGGTTTAGTTTAATAACCTTATCTTATGGGTTATATGGTTTTGGTTATGTTGTTCTGGGAACTTTTATTTCAGCTATGGCTAGGGAAACTGCTGGTTTGGAAACAACTGAAATATACGTTTGGTTGTTAGTTGGATTAACAGGGATACCAATGGTTATTTTTTGGCCTTGGTTTGGTAAAAAAATAGGTAATGATTTAGCTCTTTTTTTAGCTTGTGCTATAATGGGATTAGGGATTTTAATGCCCGTAATATTGGAAAATAAATTTGGTATTACTCTAGCATCTATTCTTCTTGGTTCAACTTTTATACCAATAACTGCATTAGCTCTTTTAGAGGGCCAATCCAGATATAAAGGATCTATAAGAGTTTCTACAGCAATATTAACTTCTGCTTTTAGTTTAGGCCAAATGGTTGGCCCTTACTTTGGTGGAGTGATGATAGATTTATTTTCATCTTATAAGATTGCTTTATTGATATCATCAATCTCGCTTTTAGTTGCTTCACTATTAATGATAAATCCCATAAGGGTATTTCCAAAAAAATTTACAAATACTCCTTAAAAATCTCTTTTCCTAAGTTAGCAACTATTTCAGCTTGCTCACCAACCTCGTAAGCGTTTTCTCCAGCATTATTACCATCAATGACTCTTTTTGCTATACCCTGCAGTATCCCTGCAAACCTAAAGCTGTTAAATGCTAATAAATATTTCCAATATTTAGGCTTATCAAAACCAGTAATATTTAAATAACTCTCTAACATTTCCTCTTCTTCGGGAATACCTGAATTTTTATGAATATTTCTATATTGACCCAATCCTCCTATAGGCCAGTTTGTCTCAAACCTAAGCATCAAAGCCCAATAAGATAAATCTATGAATGGAGGAGATAACGTAGATAATTCCCAATCTAATAAGCCAAGTACTTTCATAGAATTATTTTCATTTTTTAACATCATATTATCAAGACGAAAGTCACCGTGTAACAGACAAGGCGACAAGTCATCTATTTCTTTTGGTATATATTTAGGTATATTTTCAATCAAGAATTCCATACTTTCTATATTTTTTGTTTGTGACGCTCTGTATTGTTTTATCCATAAGCTAATTTGTCTTTCAAGATAGCCTTTAGGTCTTCCAAACTTTTCTAGACCAAGCTCTTCTAAATCAACTGACGCTAGCTCAGCTAAAATTTCTATTTTATGTCTATAGATTTGCTTTCTCTGCTTAGATGAGTAATGAGGAAGTATAGGATCAAATTCATGGGAACCATCTAAAAATTCCATTATATAAAACTCACTACCAAATACATTAACATCATTACAGTATCCATACATCTTGGGAACGGGTAACTTAGATCCTATAAGAGCAGACATAACCTTGTATTCTCTGTCAATACGATGTGCACCTGGTAAGAGATTTCCTAATGGTTTCGACCTTAGTACAAAATTTTTAAAATTTGCCTTCAAAAGATATGTTGGATTTGATTGACCTATCTCAAATTTTTTAATGGATACAATATCTTCTTCTAAAGAAGTTTTTTCTCTAATCCATAAATTTAAATTATTAATTTTGTTTTTTACTGACATATCTATACGACTTAATTAATCTATTTTTATATCATTACTAATTATTTATCTTATTGGGTGTTATATCATGAATTATCAATCTAACACTGTTTTAATTACAGGTGCAAGCCGTGGCCTTGGAGCTAATTTTTCTAAAGTTTTAGCTGCTGAAGGCTTTAAAATTATAGGGGTTGGACGAAATAAAAAAAACCTTAAATCTGTTATATCAAACCTACCAAACCAAAATCTTGAACATGAGTTTTTAGAAATTGATATTACTAATGAACAAGAAGTTTTTGAAAAACTATCTGGTTTAAATATTTATGGTTTAGTTAATAATGCAGGTATTGCTAATACTAAGCTTTTGCATGAAGAAACATACTCAAATTTATCTAAAATATTTAATACAAACCTCCTGGGGTCAATGAACGTATCGAATGCTATTATTCCAAATATGATAAAAAACAAGAGTGGTAAAATCATTAATATTGCATCAACCTTGGGATATAGGCCATTGTCATATGTAGGTGCTTATTCTGCAACTAAAGCAGCGTTAATTCAAGTCACTAAATCTCAATCAATTGAGTTAGCTCGTTTCAATATATGTGTAAATGCTTTAGCACCAGGTTATATTTTAACTGATATTAACAAAGAGCAACTAGAAGGAGATGCTGGTGTTTTACTTAAAAAGAAAATACCTTTAAAAAGGTTTGCAACTGCTGAAGAGCTTGATGTCATAATTTCAATGTTATTAAATCGTCATAACACTTATATGACAGGAGCAGTCATTGCAGTAGATGGTGGTCTGAGTGCTGGGCTATAATTTTTTAGGAGACTTTTATGGATTTTAAACTTCCCAACAATGTTGAACAACTAAGAGTAAAAACAAGAAAATTTGTTGATGATAATATTATTCCACTTGAATCAGAACCTTCTTCTTATGACGATCATGAAAACATTAATGAAAGTTTATTGGAAGAAATCCGCCAAGAAGTAAAAAAGGAAGGACTTTGGTCTCCTCAAATGCCTGTTTCCAGATCTGGTCTTGGCTTTGGTCCTATTGGAATGTCCGCTCTATATGAAGAAATGAATAGATCTATTTTTGGTCCAGTTTGTTTTAATTGTGCTGCTCCTGATGATGGCAACATGTATATTTTAAACAGAATAGGAAGAGAAGATCAAAAAGCTAAATGGTTAGACCCAATTATTAATGGAGATGTAAGGTCATCTTTAGCAATGACTGAACCAGCTCCTGGAGGAGGATCAGACCCTTCTATGATTAAAACCGAAGCCATTTACAACAACGGAAAGTGGATTATAAATGGTCTCAAATGGTATATTACTGGTGCAGCCGTTGCATCTCATTTTATACTTTTAGCAAAGACTAAAGATGGGCTAACCGCCTTTCTATATCATAAAGATCAGCCAGGTTGGAATATTAAAAGACGCATTCCTATCATGGGACCTGAGGAGCATGGTGGACATTGTGAACTAGAATATAGTGGATTAGAGGTACCTGATGAAAACCGTCTAGGTGAAGTGGGTCAAGGACTTAAAATCGTACAAATTAGACTAGGGCTTGCCCGGCTCACACATTGCATGCGCTGGATTGGCCTTTCAAGAAGAAGCTTGGAGATTGCGTTAGATTATGTTTCACATAGAGAAGGCTTTGGAGTTAAATTAGCTGACAGAGAATCTGTTCAAATTAAACTAGGTAATGCTGCCATGGATATTGATATTGCAAGATTACTGGTAATGAGAGCTGCATGGAAAATTGAAAATGGTAGTAAATCTAGACAAGATGTATCTATGGCTAAAATACATGTTGCTGACACTCTTAATAATGTTTGCGACACCGCAATTCAATTAAATGGGGCTAAGGGATATAGCAAGGATACTATTCTTGAGTGGATTTACCGTTATGCTCGTCAAGCAAAATTAGTAGATGGTGCTTCCGAGGTTCATCAAATGATTATCAATAGATTCTTTAATAATTATAAATCTGATTTTTGGCACTGGGGTGTTGGCCATGATATGTGATTTAAATAATTTCGTCTATTTTTTCTAAGGAGTTAACGATATTTATTGGCTTTCCTGGTAACTTTTCTAGTTTTGCATTAAACCTATTCACCCATATTGTATTAAATCCATAATTAGATGCCGCATGCATATCCCATGCATTGCTTGAAAAAAACATAACGTTTTCTTTTTTAACTTTCATAATTTTTTCTACTAAATCATAAACTTTTTTGGATGGTTTATATGTTTTACACTCTTCAACCGATAATATTTGATCCAGAAGTTCTCGTATATTTGCGTTGTCTACTGCACTATTTAACATTTTCATGCTTCCATTAGATAAAATACCAGTCTTAAAACCTTTTTGTTTTAATTTTGTTAATAAATCTTTTACCTCAGGGTAAGCCTCTAACTTTAAATAAAGTGCTAATAGTTCCTGCTTTAACTTAATATTATCAATCTCTAAGGTTTCCATGGCATAATCTAATGCATGAGATGTAATTTGCCAAAAATCTATATATTCATCCATTGAATTTCTCAACCATGTATATTCAACTTGCCTTAATCTCCAAAGAGACGCCAAACTTTCCCATTTATGTCCCACTTCTTTAGATAACTCTCTACATGCGGCATTAACATCAAATAAAGTACCATATGCATCAAATATGCATGCCTTAATCTGTTCCATATGACTATTTCCTTTCGCTTAAGAACTCGTAAAATCCACCTTTGTTTTTTTCAAACCAATTGGTATATTTTTTATTATTTATTCGCCTTAATGCAAAGACTCTTGCTACTTTATAATTTCCAATTTTCAATGAATAAATTTGATATTGTCTATACGCTATATCGATCTTATGAGAAAAACCACCTTCTTTTGTAACAGACTTATCCTGTAAGTTTAATTTATAGAATGCCTCAGTCACCATTTTTACTTTTTTATTATTTTTGTTTATCAAATTTGCGGTGTTGTAAACATCTTGACTTCTTTTATTCCAAAATTCACCTTGTTTTTCTCTTTTTACAAATGGATGGAAACTGCATGGCACTTCACCTATATCAGATATATTTATATACCCTTTGTCGCATCCTCTAAATTCATCTACTAACTCCTCGTTTCTATAAATTCTAGTTGGTGCAAATACTAAATCATACTTTTTTACCAAATTATACATATCTTCAAGATAGTTTTGTGACCACTCATCATCTGCATCTAAAAAACCTATATACTTACCTCTTGCTTTTTTAATACCTATATTTCTTGCATTACCTGGACCTGTTTTTATTCCTTTCGTTTTTAAAACTTTAACTTGTATTCCACTTTTCATCTTTGGAATTATATTTTCATAATTCTTGCCATCATCTATGATAATTATCACCTCTATAGATAAATCAGATTTAAATATTTGATTATTAATGGAGCTCAAACAGCTGACCAAAGTTTTCTTTGCGTTATACACTGG
>Ga0255758_10000306_pt1 | contig 54409 bp, 48 predicted proteins | sample 011ome_24_FD_179958 | JGI IMG/M metagenome (GOLD analysis project Ga0255758, IMG submission 179958) | Coastal salt marsh microbial communities from the Groves Creek Marsh, Skidaway Island, Georgia - 011513CT metaG (version 2) | ecosystem: Environmental > Aquatic > Marine > Intertidal zone >... | reverse complement strand
TCTCTCATGTACATGTAGTGAACGGCAGCAATAAAAGTAATTAAACCAGAAACTAAAATAGAAGATCTCCATTTCGAGTCAACTGCATTTAAATTTAGGAAGAAAAAGACAGATGCTGCCATCATTGCCATTGTTCCTATCCAAAAAGTGATTCCAACTAGATCGTCTCCAGCAGGCACATCACCAAAAAAATAAAAAGTGTTTAAAAATAATTCCATAATTTATAATTTATTATTTTGTTTAAACTCAAATATATAAAAAAACTTTTGACATTTACTACATTTATGTTAACAAAAGACATAAAAAACTGATGAATTCATATTATTTTTACCATATTTCTTCACTGTTAATAATTTTAGGCACTCTTTTTTGTGTAATTCTAAATTACACAGCTTCAGAATTTTACATTGATATTTTATCCGGTTTTGGAATCTTAACATTTGGGATTGTTCATGGGGCTAATGATTTATTGTTGATTAACAAAACTACAAACACAACAAAAAGCATATTAACTCAGTTTTTTATATATCTGACTCTTGTATTATTATTTTTCATCTTTTTTTACATTATTCCGTCTTTAGCACTTATTACATTTATAATGCTTAGTTCGTACCATTTTGGAGAACACCAATGGACTTTATTTGAAAAGACCAATAATTACATTATCAAAATTCTCTATTTCAGTTATGGCCTTTTAATTTTCTCTATATTATTTTATTTCAATTTCAAAGAGGTTAGTGTCATTATTAAAGACATAACTGATCAAAGTTTAGACTTCACTTTTTTTAAAAACTTACTTATTTTTTCATCACTAACAACATTAATAATTTCGATTATGCTGTTTAAGCATTTAAAAAATCAACTTTTAATACAAATATTTCTTTTAATATTTTTTGTCGTTACAGTTTATTTTACAGATTTATTATTGTCGTTTGCAATTTATTTTGTTTTGTGGCACAGTCTCCCATCAATTTTAGAACAATCTAAATTTCTTTTTGGTAGTTCAGAAAGAACTCATTTGAAAATTTATTTAAAAAAAGCCTCACTCTACTGGATATTTTCAATTTTAGGACTTACTGTTACGTATTATATTTTTAAGGATAGTCAATCTCAATTACTAAGTATTTTCTTTTCTTTTTTAGCAGCTATAACCTTCCCTCACACTTTTGTAATTTCCAAAATAAAAAAGCCCTGATAAATAGGGCTTTTATTATATTACGTTAATTTAAATTTAAGATTTCTTTCTATTAGCAATAAAACTTTTCACAAAAAAAACCATAGCTATTATTCCTGAAGATATCATTGCAACTACTCTTAGTACTCCAAGATTATCGCCTCTTCCAATTGCACCATTTAATGGCATAAATAAACCTAAAAGGCATATTAATGTAGCAAGTACTGCTATATGAGCTATAACTTTATTTTCTTTTTTTAGACCCGGAGAACAAAAAAGTAACGCCCATCCAAATATTACTGGAATAATTGCAGTCCCTGATGAACTTTCAAAATATCCCCAAAGTCCAATAATTATTAGAATTAATGAGTTTAAAATATTTGCTTTATATGAGTTCATATTTATTATTTAAAAATTATTATTCAAAAGTAAACATTAAATTACAATCTATTAATGTAATCAGAAAAAGAATCACTAAAAGACAATCCCCTTGAAGTTCTAGTGATATTAATTTTTTTATAGGAAGATAAACCCCAAAGCAAAAATTCACACATGAAATTTTCATCTTTATTTTCAAGATTTGGAATTTCTTTTTTAACAAAACTTTTTAAGACTTTAATAGTTTTAAATGTATCATCGTAAGCTTTATTATCAAGATTTTCATCAACAAAAAGCTCTTTATCCTTAAACCATTCTGTTATTTCTTTATAAGGATCGTCTTCGTCTGGTTTTGTTAATTTTTTAATTTTTGGAAAGAAATCATTAAAAAATGTTTTAACAGATTCTAAAATTAAAAATCTTGAAACCTCTACAGAACCTTCCTGCTCTCCCTCATACACTAACTCAATTTTTCCATTAATTGCTGAAATCACAGCGTTAAAATCAGACATACGTAGACTAGTTTCTGACTCACCATTTATCAACATTCTTCTTTTAGCTGAACTGATCAGATTCTCAAAAGCAGAAATTGACAATCTTGCACTAACTCCACTCTTGGAATCAACATAAACACTTTCTCTTGCTTCAAAACTTATTTGCTCAACAATATTTTTGGCAATTTCAGGGATATAAATACTATCTGTATCGAAAGAATTTGATTCTTGGTTTGTTATTTTTTTTGCAACTTCTATAGTTTTAGGATAATGTGTCATGATTTGGGAACCAATTCTATCTTTTAAAGGAGTTACAATACTCCCTCTGTTGGTATAATCTTCTGGATTTGCAGTAAACAACAGCTGTAAAGAAACTGGCAGCCTTAATTTAAAACCTCTAATCTGAATTTCTTTTTCTTGAAGAATAGAAAAAAGTGAAACTTGTATTCTAGCTTGTAAATCAGGAAGTTCATTTAAAACAAAAATACAGCGGTTGGCTCTTGGTATCATCCCATAATGAATAACCCTAGGATCTGAGTATGGTAGCTTTAAAGTAGCAGCCTTTATAGGATCAATATCTCCTATTAAATCTGCAACAGTTACATCTGGTGTTGCAAGCTTTTCAAAAAATCTTTCACTTTTATGAATCCAACTGATAGGGGTTTTGTCACCCATTTCATCAATTATGTTTTTGGCAAAATACGATATTGGGTTTAAGGGGTCATCATTAATTTCAGAACCACTAACTATAGGAATCCATTCATCCAATAAGTTTATTAATTGTCTTGCCAATTTTGTTTTTGCTTGTCCTCTGAGACCTAACAAGTTAATGTTATGTCTAGACAAAATAGCTCTTTCAAGATCTGGAATAACAGAATCCTCATATCCATGAATGTCATTAAAACTCGAAATACCATTGGACAGATTCTTTTGTAAATTAAGAATCATTTCATCTTTAATATCTTTAGACTTATAACCAGAATCTTTAAGTTCTTTAATTGTCTTTATTTTAGTTATTTCCATAAAAATTATAAACGTTTTTTTCTATTTGTTTCGTAATCTTCAAAAATCATTTCTCCCAATCCTTTTAATCCTGTGTAGAAGGCTTTTCCTTTATTAGCCTTTGTAAATTCTTGTACAAATCTTTTTAAATATGGGTCCTCAGCTATCATGAATGTGGTAATTGGAATATTTAATCTTCTTGCTTGTTGGGCCATATTGTAGCATTTATCTACAATATATGAATCAAGACCATTGCTGTTTTTATAATAGGACCCATCTTTAAGTTTTAAACAGCTTGGTTTACCGTCAGTAATCATAAAAATCTGTTTATTAGAATTTCTATTTCTTCGAAGTATGTCCATTGCCAGCTCTAAACCAGCGACAGTGTTTGTATGAAATGGGCCTACATTCAAATATGGAAGTTCTTTAATTGAAATAGGACGAGCATCATTTCCAAATACTATAATATCCAATTTATCTTTTGGATATCTTGTAGTTATAAACTCTGAAAGAGCCATGGCTACTTTCTTTGCCGGCGTGATTCTATCCTCACCATATAATATCATGCTATGACTTATGTCAATCATTAAAACTGTACTCATTTGAGCTTGGTGAAATTGATCATTTATCATCAAATCTTCTTTTGATAAACTAAAATCATCTAGCCCTCCTTTAATATGTGCATTCTTTATACTTTCAGTAATTGCTATTTTTTCAATAGAATCACCAAATTCATATTTTTTTAAGTCTCCCGAATCACTTAAACCACTTCCAGAATGTTTTGTGTTGTGATTTCCATTTCCAATTTTCTTCATTTTACCAAAAATCTGCTTTAATGCATGTTGTCTTAAAAGCATCTCAGTTTTGGCTGTTATCCCCACTCGATCACCATTTTTTTTTGGATCAAATTCTTTTTTAATATATCCTCTCTTCAATAAATCATCAATAAAATCTTCAATTGTATAATCCTCTGAACTTAGAACATATTCTTTATCAAGTTCCTTTAACCAATTTATCGCTTCATCAAAATCACCAGAAGTATATGTAATCAATTCCTTAAAAACTTCAAAAAGTTTCTCAAATGGTGTTTTTGATTTAGATCTATAATTAGTAAATAAAAAACCAGATTCTCTAATAGAACTCATTGACAAATCATTATGTTTTTGAAGAGGTATGATCACTAACAATATACCATTTACCTTTAATTTTTTTCCATATTAATGTGAAATGACCATATGAATCTTCAATAGACCTTTTCAAGTGATACTCTCCAATTAAATAGGCGACATTTTTACTAACTTTTCTTATTCTTTTAACATCAAAAGTTAACTTTCCCATAATCTGAACATTTGGATAAGATTTTAAATATCTTTCTTTTGTATTTTCCCAGCCATATATAGGTCCACCACTTCCAGAAAATACCAAATTATTAGATTTAATATAACCCTTCATAAAAGAATCAATATTTCCATCATTCCACGCTCTTTGTTGAAAATCAAGAACCTTCATTATACTCAAAGAGTCCTTTTCGGTTAATTTTGTTTGGGAATAAACGCCTAATGAAAAAATAAAAATGAATAATAAAAAAAAAATATTTTTATTTACCATTCTGAATTGGATCAGTATCAGACATCACTTTATTTAAAATGAAATAAACAGGACAAAACTTTGTTAATGGACTAATTACTTGCAAAGCGCCTACTGCTACTGCAATATACAAGAAATCTAGATTTCCAGAATTTAAAGTTAATCCTACACTGATCAAATAAAGTAAACCACAAATCGCATCATGGGCCCTAACTTTTTGTATATTTTTTTCCATAATTGTTTTTTTACATTAAATCTTTAATAAGATTATTGAGAACAGATTATTTTAAATATAAGTATTATTTAGCTATTGTAAAAGTTTTAGATTCATCGCCCGAAACCGACCAAGTACTACCTAGATAAGTAACAATTTCATCGTTGTGCTCACCTCCTATATCCCACATTCTTTTTTGTTTTTCAGACATAGGACCAAAATTCTCAAGATTTCTGTGATTTCTTACAAAAGATTCCCATGATTTATACCAAAAGGCAGCTTGAAAAGTATACGAACTTCCACTGTAATGTCCAGTTGGGACTATAGCTAGGGCCTCACCCAGTTCAATTGCAGGCTTTCTTGTAAGTTCGTTCCAAAGAGAAATATATTCAGATCTTTCAGACCAACGCGGATTACTTCTATTAAATACAACAATGTGTTTTTTTGAAAAGTCAAACTCACCATCTGTTATGTAAAATTGATCGGAAAAAGCTATTCTAAGTTCATCCGTATGATTTTCAAGAAATAGATTAAAATATAAGCTCCACTCTTCCTTCAACATCTTTTTTTCATCATATGAAATTTCCATATTATCAATGTTTTTATTGACTTCTTGACCAAAATTAACAGCACTTGCTTGAGAAATTGCATCATTATAAACTTCTATTATTTTAAAGGTAAAGTTACTTCCGTATGTGTGTGAAAACAACCAAGAGGAATTCATTTTATTTTCTTTAGAACCTAAAAAATATATATCAGTAAATTTTTTATGCATTTTTACAAATTCAGACGCTTTTGATCTTGGGACATCTAAATAATAAAAGGAATGGATATCTTGAGAATATGAGTTTAAAGCAATTAAACTTAATGTTAGTAATAATAAATTTTTCATTGTTATTTAAATTGTTAGAAAATAAATATAAGTAATACATTCTAATTAGTATGTTTAATAAAAAAAATTATATATTTACAAAACAACAACTAATAATAGAATCTTTTTTACGAATTTTTAGAGTTTACTGCTTTAAATTATCAATTTTACAAATTAGAACTATTTTTATTATAATATTCTAAATCTCCAAAGCTGTGAAACAAGAACTGAAATCGAGAGAAACTCAGGATCTAATCATAAATACCTCCTTTGAATTGTTTTATGAACAGGGATACAATGCTACAAGTATTCCTGATATAATGAAAAAAACCTCATTATCAAAAGGGGCTTTTTATCATCATTTTAAAAATAAACACGAAATTGGAAGTCGTGTAATTGAAGTTATTATTAAAAGAAGAATCAAAGAAGGCTTTATCGACCCTTTAAAGGAGACTGATAAGAATATTCCTGAATTATTACTTGATGTATTTACCAACAGAATAAAAAATTATTCAGAAAGAGAAAAAGCATTAGGATGTCCTGCAAATAATTTAATTGGTGAGATCGGATATACTGAACAAGATTTCAGGATAATTCTCAAAACTTTATTTGAAGAATGGAGACAAGCTTTAATAAATGCTCTGGAGGTTGGCAAGTCAAGAAACGAAGTAAAAAAAGATGTCAACTCCTCTGCAGCTGCAATCTCTTTAATTTGTGCATTTGAAGGGGTAAGAAGTGTTAGAAAAGTTTATGATGATGATGTAATTTTTAATGAATTCATGGAATCTATGAGTGTGTTCATTAAAAATCTAGGTGTTTAATACATATTTTAATTATCCATTTATAAACTTTTGATCTAACTCCTTAGAATCTTTATATTTTTTTCTTAAATCGTATAAATCCTTAGTCAGTTTTTCAACAATTTCGCTATACTCAGGATCATTATAAACGTTTTTCATTTCTTTAGGATCTTTGTTTCTGTCATACAGTTCCCACTCATCAACATCGTAGTAAAAATGGACTAACTTGAAGTCTTTATTTACAATACCATAATGTCTTTTAACCATATGGACTGAGGGATATTCATAATAATGGTAATAAACTGACTTTCTAGTCCATTTATGATCCTCACCTTTAAGAATAGGAACCAAACTCTCACCTTGCATATCATTGGGAGCTTCAATCATGGCAGCCTCTAAAAAAGTTTGAGCATAGTCCAAATTTTGAACCATCTCATCACTAGTAATTCCAGGTTTAATTTTATTGGGCCATCTAATCATCAAAGGAGTCTTAAAGGACTCGTCATAAATAAATCTCTTATCGTACCAACCATGCTCTCCTAAATAGAATCCTTGATCTGAAGTATATACTACAATTGTATTTTCAGAAAGATTATTTTGATCGAGATAGTCTAAAACTCTACCAACATTATCATCAACCGAAGATATTGTGGCTAAATAATCTTGCATGTATCTTTGAAATTTCCATCTCATTTTTTCTTTATCAGACATTGATGGCCAATTTTCCTTAAAATCTTTATTGATTTTGTCTAGGGTTACATTGTATTTTCTTTTTTGATCTTCATTAGCCCTGTTAAATGGCCCCATAAATCCATTTGGACCTGGTCTAACAACAGATTCGCCTCTTATGTACTTTATTTCGGGCTTCACATCTCCCATACTTTCTAAAGTTTGAGGTCTAACCTTACTATCGTGCATATATTGCATATGAGTGAGAATGTTCATTTCTGCAGTTTTTGCTGCAGTTCCTCTACCAGAATAATCGTCAAAAAGAGTTTCTGGTTCTGGAAATTCTTTTTCATAAAACTCAGCAAACTTTTCTGGACTTGGCCACCAAGGTCTATGTGGAGCTTTATGCAAATACATCATCATAAACGGCTTAGTTTTATCTCTTTTTTTATCCAACCAATTAATAGTAACATCTGTGATAATATCCGTAACATATCCAGTAATTATGGTGTCTTTTTCTTTTCCTATAAATTTTGGATTTATGTAACTTCCCTGACCGGGAAGAATTAAAAAATCATCAACACCCTTGGGATTATTTCCGAAATGCAATTTACCAAACATTGCAGTTTGATAACCTGCTTTTTGAAACAATTGAGGAAAAGTAACTTGTGTCGTGTCAAAAGGTTTTCCGTTATCAATTTTTCCATTAATATGACTATGTTTTCCAGTAAGTATAACGGCTCTTGATGGCGCACATATTGAATTTGTAACTGAAGCATTTGAAAAAAGAATACCCTCATTGGCTATTCTGTCAATATTAGGTGTTTGTATTAATCTTTGATCGTATGCACTAATAGCTTGATAAGCATGGTCATCCGACATTATAAATAATATATTTGGGCTTTTGGTGTTTTCAGATTTAGAACAACTAAAAATAAAAGCCAACAAAAAAAGTAGATAAAAATGTTTCATTTGTGATTGTTTACTCAATCAATTTAATGAAAAAAAAAATTAACTTAGATAGAACTGAAAAATAATTATGAATAAAAAAATTATATTTTCCTTATTTGCAGCCTTACTTTTATTGTCTTGTCAATCTGAAACTAAAAAACCAAATGTCATAATAATTTATGCTGATGACTTAGGCTTTGGAGATGTAAGTGCTTACAATCAAGGAACTTTAAACACTCCAAATATTGACAGAATAGCCAATGAGGGAATTAGATTTAACAACGGACATTCATCCTCTGCAACTTGTAGTCCTAGCAGATACGCATTGCTCACAGGCACATATCCTTGGAGGAATAAGAATGCTAAAATATCTACTGGAGCATCATTAATTATTGACACCAGTCAGCAAACCTTACCGAAAATGTTTAAAAAAAATAATTATGCAACAGCAATTATTGGAAAATGGCATTTGGGACTCGGATCTGGAAAAATCGACTACAATACTAAAATCGTCCCTGGACCAAACGAAGTAGGTTTTGATTATTCTTATATCATGCCAGACACCCAAGACAGAGTACCTACTGTATATATTGAAAACGGTTTAGTTAAAAACCTTGAAAAAGAAGATCCGCTGTATGTAAGTTTTAAAACTAATTTCGATAATCAACCTACCGGAAAATCAAACCCAGAACTTTTAACAACTAAATGGCACCATGGCCATTTTAACACGATTGTGAATGGAATTTCAAGAATTGGTTTTATGAAAGGTGGTAAAAAGGCCCATTGGAGTGATATCGACATGGCTGATCATTTTTTAGATATTACCAAATCTTACATCAATAAAAACAAAAACAAACCTTTTTTTCTTTTTTATTCAATGCAACAACCTCACGTACCTAGAACGCCTCACCCAAGATTTGTAGGTAAATCTGGGATGGGTCCAAGAGGAGATGTTATTGTAGAGTTAGATTGGTGTATAGGTGAGCTTTATAAAACTTTGGAAGAAAAAAATCTTTTGGAAAACACTTTAATTATAATTTCAAGTGATAATGGCCCAGTTTTAAATGACGGATATTATGACGATGCAGTAGAAAAACTTGGAGATCACACACCCTCAGGAATATTTAGAGGAGGAAAGTACAGTCTTTTCGAAGCAGGAACCAAAGTCCCTTTTATAACTCATTGGAAAGGAACTGTAAAACCTAATGTTTCAAATAAATTAATATCACAAATAGATCTTTTTAATTCTCTGTCGTCTATAATAGGAAGCGACCAAAAAACCCATGATGGTGAAAACCTATCAAGTTTGTTGTTATCAGGTAATGGTAAAGAAAGAGAAAAGTTGATTCTTGAAGCATTCGGAAAAACAGCTTTAAAAATGAAAAATTGGGTTTTAATTCCGCCTTACAAAGGAAGTGCTGTAAGTAGATATACTAATGTTGAATTAGGAAATTCAAAAGATTATCAGCTTTATAACTTAAATGATGACCCAAGTCAAAAAACAAATCTAAAAGAAACCGAAAAAGAAAAATTTAACGAATTGTTGGAGACCTACAACGAAATCATAAATAATTAGGATGCTATATTAACAGCTCTAGTTTCTCTTATAACAGTTACTTTTACCTGACCTGGATAAGTCATATCAGTTTGTATCTTTTGCGAAATTTCAAATGATAATTTAGCAGCATGATCGTCTGAAATTTTTTCACTTTCCACCATCACTCTTAATTCTCTTCCAGCTTGAATAGCATAAGCTTTATTTACACCTTTGAAAGAGTATGCTATATCTTCCATTTCTTTCAATCGTTGTATATAACTATCCAAAACTTGTCTTCTTGCTCCAGGCCTCGCACCTGAAATAGCATCACAGACTTGAACAATAGGAGAAATTAAATTATCCATTTCTATTTCGTCATGGTGAGCACCTATTGCATTGCAAACGTCAGATTTTTCACCATATTTTTCAGCCCATTGCATCCCTAGAAGTGCGTGAGGAGTTTCTGTTTCTTCTTCAGGAACTTTTCCAATATCATGAAGAAGCCCAGCTCTTTTAGCTATTTTGGGATTTAAACCTAGTTCAGAAGACATGATACCACAAAGTTTGGCAACTTCTCTTGAATGTTGTAATAAATTTTGACCGTAAGAAGATCTGTATTTCATTCTTCCAACAGCTTTTATTAATGCAGGATTTAAACCATGTATCCCAAGATCAATAACTGTTCTTTTACCAACCTCAATAATTTCGTTCTCTATTTCTTTTTTTGTCTTTTTTACAACTTCTTCAATTCTAGCAGGATGAATTCTTCCATCAGTAACTAACTTATGTAATGACAATCTTGCGACTTCTCTTCTTACAGAATCAAAACATGATAAAATTATTGCTTCGGGTGTATCGTCAACAATAATTTCAACACCAGTAGCAGATTCTATTGCTCTAATGTTTCTTCCCTCACGACCAATTATCCTTCCTTTCACATCATCAGATTCAATATTAAATACGGAAACACAATTATCAATAGCTTCTTCAGTTCCAACTCTTTGAATCGTACTAATTACAATTTTTTTAGCTTCCTGTCTGGCTGATAATTTGGCATCCTCAATAATATTTTGAGTTAACTCAAGAGCTTCTGTTTTTGCTTCTGACTTTAAAGATTCTACTAATTCTTTTTTTGCATCTGAAGCAGACATACCTGAAAGTTTCTCTAACTTTTCAACTTGCTCTTTGTGAAGCTTGTGAACTTGTTGATTTTTCTTTTCTAATAGCTCTAACTTCTTATCAAATGAAGAAATTTTATCGCTTAAACTTTGATTGTTTTTTTTGTTTTTAGAGAGCTCATTCGAGATCTGAGATTCTTTATCCTTAATTCTTTTTTGAACTTCAGAAAGACCTTTTTCTTTATTTAAAATATATTTTTCATGCTCAGATTTTAATTCTAGAAACTTTTCTTTTGCTTGAAAAATTTTATCTTTTTTAATATTATCACCCTCAATATTTGCAGATTTTAAAATATTTTCTGCTTCCTTTTTTGCATTATCTATTGATTTATTAATCGAGGATTTTTCTAAAACCTTTGAAATAATAAAACCAACTATTAATCCTAAAATAATTAGAACTATATTTTGTATTGTAAAAAATTCCATAATCACTGTTTTTTGGTTAAAAAAAAGCCTACATCTTGAATTTTGTATAAACTCTTTTATTAACAAGTTTAGAGCTAACTAACTGATCAAGGATCCTAAAAAGGCTTGCTTTAGCAGACTAGACTCACCCTTTTTAAAAAAATTCGCGTTGAGTTTATCAAAAAAAGTTGATGTAGGCAGTAATATATCTTATTTTAATGAACGTTTTAGAGATCAAAAAATTCTTGCAAAGACTCATTTATCTTTTTGATTCTTTTGCTGACCTCTTCGTTAGTTTTAGCTTCAGATATTGTTTCTTGTTCTGATTGAGTTGCTAATTGAAGAGCACACATTGCCAAGACATCTTGTTTGTCTTTGACTGCATAATTTTCTTCAAAATGTTTGATCATAATATCAATTTTTTTTGATGCTAGTCTTAATCCTTCTTCTTGTTCAACCGGAACATTTAGAGGATAGACTCTATTTGCTATTGTTAATTTAATTTTTTGCATCAAATCGATTTATGAACTCAAACTTAATATACATTTATCCAACTCTTTAATAAGATTATTAATCTTTAGCTTAGTTAACGATTTATCATTACTACCCAAGAAAGTATTTGCAATTTTTAGCGAATTGTATTTCTCCTTCCATTCCTTCAATTCATTTTGTTGTCTCATTAAAATTTCCTCTTTTGATTGTAGTTGTTCCGCAAATTGAATATTTTCTTTTTTTAAACTTTTTATTAAAGTTTTCAAATTAGAGATATTAGATTCTAAAAGAACAATATTTTCAATAGATTCAGACATTATTGCAATACTATCTATCTCAAATTTAAGATTACTATGTCTCTAAAACAAATAAGTATAAAAATTTGTTCCTAATGATTTAAAAAATGTTTAGATAAATTAGGATTCATAAAGGGATAAATATTATTTTTAAAAAAATGAAAAAAATATTTTTATTCTTTTTTCTAATCTCAATAAGTTTAAATTCTCAATCCATATTCCCATCCAATTACTTTTCTAATCCACTTGATTCTGATTTAATTTTAAATGGGACTTTTGGAGAATTAAGATCAAGTCATTTTCATTCGGGCATTGACTTTAAAACAAGGTTTAAAGAGGGTTTAAAAGTTTATAGTTCTGCAGATGGATATGTAAGTAGAATTAGTATTAAGCATGGAGGATTTGGTAAAGCTTTGTACATAAATCATCCAAATGGCTATACAACAGTTTATGCTCACCTTAAAAATTTTAATAAAGAAATTGAAGATTACATTAAGGCTTTACAGTACAGAAAAAAATCTTATCAAATCGAACGTTATTTAAAGAAAGGCGAATTAAAAGTATTAAAAAATCAAGTTATTGGTAATTCTGGAAATACTGGCTCCTCTTTTGGACCCCATCTACATTTTGAAACAAGAAAAACAAGTAATCAAAAAGCATTAAATCCAAAACTTTTTAAATTCAAAATAAAAGATACAAGAAGCCCTTATGTGAGTTCAGTGTACTTTTACAAATTTGACAGTTTAAATAACAGGTCAAAACCTTATGAAATAAAATTAAAGAAGATAAACGACTCTTTAATTATGGCTGATGAACTCAATTTAGATGGTCAATTAGCATTTGGTCTTGCTGGTTTTGATAGGCAAGATATGGCAATGAATAAAAATGGTATTTATAAATTCTCATCTTTTTTTAATGAAAATAAAAATATAGAGTTCAAATTCGATTCATTTTTCTTTGAAGAATCAATCAAAATAAAAACATTAATTGACTATGAGTTTTATGTTAAAAACAAAAAAAGAATAGTAAAACTTTTCAAAGATTCAGGAAACAACTTGAGTATTTATAACAACAATAATTCTGGAATTATAGAAATTAAAAACCCAATTAATGAATACAAAATAGAAGTTTCAGATTTTGATGGGAATAAAACTGTAATTATTGTTCCTATAAAAAAAACCAAGTCAGATAACTTTTTAAATATTGAGGATGAGACTTTTAAAACAAATACAGAGATTAAAAACAATAAAGAATACAATCTAAATTTTAAAAATTCAGAAATTAAGATTTCAAAAAATACATTTCTGCAAGACGTAGAACTCAGAGTTGAAGAGTTTGAAGATTCACTAAAAATTCTCAATCCTTATTTACCTGTTTTTAAAAACTTAAAGATTGGCTTATTTAATAAAAAACCAAAAAAAGGAGATTATTTAGCTGTAAGAGATTTTAAGAGAAATGAATCTTTTGCTTCTATTAAATTAGATAATAAAAATTATTTCACTGTCAAAACTAAATCGCTGGGAACTTATTTTATTAAAAATGATAGCATTTCTCCAAAAATTAAGCTTCATAATTTTAAAAACAAGGACTGGATTTCTAATAAAAATACAATCAGAATAAAAATTTCAGATGAAGATTCAGGAATAAAAAAATATGATGTAAAAATAAACGGCAAATGGATGCTATTTGAATACGAATACAAAAAAAATGAGTTGTTTTACAATTTCGATTCCTATTTTGAAAATAAAAGAGAAAATCTACTTGAAGTCATTGTCGAAGATATGACTGGAAATAAAACGACAAAAAATTATACTTTTTTTAGAAATTAATTTGAGTTCACAAATTCTTTTAAAGCAGAAACAACCTCACTTATTTCTTCATCTTTATTGTACTTAGAAAACGAAAATCTTAAAGATGGTTTTTTTAAATCATCACTTGACAAAATTGAGTTGAGAACATGAGATCCTTGATTACTTCCTGACTGACATGCACTTCCTCTAGAGCATGAAATTCCTTTTATATCTAAATTAAATTCAAGTAAAATGGATTGATCTTCATTCATTGGCAAGCATATATTTAAAATTGAGAAAGAGCTATACAAATTATTTTCACAAGATCCATTAAATTTTATTTTTGGTATTGCTTTTTTAATAGATTTTATAAAATTTAATTTAAGATTTAAAATATGTTTATTATTTGCTTCTAAATTCGAATATGAGTTTTCAAAGGCTGTTTGCATTCCAACTATATTATGGACAGATTCAGTTCCTGCTCTCATCCCTCTTTCCTGATTTCCTCCAATAATAAATGGATTTAGGTTAAGTTTTTTATTAATGTAAACAAAACCAATTCCTTTAGGTCCATGAAATTTATGAGCCGATCCAACAATAAAATCTATATTCAAGTCTATTAGATTAAACTTATATTTTCCTATAGACTGGACTGTATCAGAATGAAATAGTGAATTGTATTTTTTGCAAAGATTTCCAACCCTCTCTAAGTCTAGAATTGAACCTATCTCATTATTAATGTGCATTAATGAAACTAATGACTTGTTCTTACAATTTTTTAAAATATTTTCCAGATGATCATAATCAATCAATCCATTTTCTAGAATATCAACATACAAAATTTCAATTGATTCAGTCTCTTTTAAAAAATCAGCTACGTTTAAAACAGCCTTATGTTCAATTTTCGAAGTAACAATAGTTTTAACACCTAGATCTCTGACAGCTGAAACTAAAACCATATTGTCAGACTCAGTTCCGCATGAGGTAAAAAATATCTCAGAAGCAGAAACATTAAATTCACTAGCGATTGTTTTTCTAGCTTTTTCTATTAAAGTCCTTGAAGATCTCCCTAGACTGTGAGTCGAGTTAGGATTACCATAATTTTCTCTCATGACAGTTTGCATTTGATCAATAACTATTGAATCAATTTTGGTTGTAGCAGCATTATCAAAATAAATTTTACTCATTTTAATCGAAGCATTTTAAAGAAGATATAATTATGTCAACAGCTTTAATTATCTGGGCTTTATTTATTGTTAGAGGTGGAGCAAATCTAATAATATTACCATGTGTAGGTTTTGCAAGCAAACCATTTTCTTTTAATTTAATACATATTTCCCAAGCTGTATCACTATCCTCACTATCATTAATCACTATAGCATTTAAAAGACCTTTACCTCGAACCAACTTAACGATCTTACTTTTTTCTATATATTTATTTAATTCTTCTCTAAATAAATTACCCATAAGTAAAGAATTTTCAGATAAGTTTTCATCACGGATTACCTTCAGTGCAGCTATAGCTACTTTACAACCTAATGGATTCCCACCATATGTTGAACCATGTTCCCCAGGATTTATAGTTAACATGATTTCGTGCGATGATAAAACTGCTGAAACTGGAAATACACCACCTGAAAGAGCTTTGCCTAAAATTAAAATGTCTGGCTTAAAATCGTGGTGGTCACAACAAATCATTTTTCCTGTTCTAGCAATTCCAGTTTGAACTTCATCGGCAATAAACAATACGTTATTTTTTTTACACAAATCAAATGCTTGTTTCAAATAAGAATCATCTGGGACAACAACACCTGCTTCACCTTGAATTGGTTCAACCATAAATGCTGCAACATTTGGATCTTTAAGAGATTTTTTTAAAGCATCTATATCGTTGTAAGGAATAATTTCATATCCTGGCATAAAAGGCCCAAAGTTTGTCGTGCTTGAAGGATCATTTGAAGATGAAATTGCAGCCAAAGTTCTACCCCAAAAATTTCCAGTAACGAAAATAATCTTTGCTTTATTTTTTACTACACCTTTTACTTCATACGCCCACTTTCTGGCAAGTTTTACAGCAGTTTCCCCACCCTCAACTCCAGTATTCATAGGTAAAACTCTTTCATAACCAAAAAAATCAGTAATAAATTTTTCATACTCACCTAGAACATCGTTGTAAAAAGCCCTGGATGTCAAAGTGAGTTTTTTTGATTGATCCGTTAATGCTTTTATTATACTTGGATGACAATGGCCTTGATTTACAGCTGAATAAGCTGAAAGAAAATCAAAATACTTTTTATCATTAACATCCCATACATAAATTCCTTCACCCCTTTCAAGAACAACAGGCAGGGGGTGATAATTATGAGCTCCATATTTATCTTCGAGATCTATATAAAAGTCTGTTTTGTCTATTGACATAATAATTTAATTTACAACAAACCTAAACAATTATACAATTAAATTATTGTTTTATTTTTACAACTAAACAATAACTATTTTGAAATATATTTCTAGTAAAAATAATCCTATTTATAAAAAAACATATAAGCTTTCAAACAACAGTAGATTTAGAAAAAAAAATAAACTTTTTATTGTTGAGGGTTTAGATAAAGTTGGGTTAGCTCTTGAAAACAATTTTAAGTTTTTAAAAATTATTGTTTGTACTGAACTTTGGTCTAAAGAGGATTTTAAAGAGATTTTCAATAAATTAAAAAGCACTAGCTCATACGATTTTTCGAAAAATTTATTCAATTCCATAGTCTATTCAAAAAAAAGCGATGGATTATTAGCTGTAGTTGAAGGAAAAGAAAATTCTTTGAATAATTTTAAGCTGTCTAAAACACCTTACATTTTAGTAGCAGAATCTATAGAAAAACCTGGAAATATCGGTGCTCTTTTACGAACAGTAGACGCCGCAGGAATGGATGGTTTAATTATTGCTAATCCTGACACAGAACTTTATAATCCAAATACAATAAGATCGAGTTTGGGTAGTATAATGACAACTCAAATTGCAATGGATTCTTCTAAAAATGTTATTGATTTTTTAAAAAAAAATAATGTTAAAATTTATTCAACATTTGTTAAAAAGAGTATAAATTACACTGAAATAAAATATTTAAAAAGTTCTGCAATTGTAGTGGGAAAAGAATCATCATCTCTTAGCGAAATTTGGAGAGAAGAATCCGATGAACTAATTGGAATTCCCATGCTTGGAAAAATGGATTCATTAAATTTATCAGTCTGTGCAGCAATAGTTATATTTGAAGGCTTAAAACAAAGAAATGGAAATTAATGCTCAGAATCTTTTTTTCGTCATAATAGGAATTATTGTTTTAAATTTTATAAAAGATTCTTTTCTAGATTATTTAAATTCTAAATATTTTGACAAAAAGCCTCCTAAAAATTTAGAAAACCTTTTTGAAAAAGAAAAATATTTGAAATCTCAAGAGTACAAAAAAACTAAATACAATTTTAGTAGAATTTCCAGTTTGTTTGGGGTTTCAATTGTTTTGCTTTTTTTCTTTTTTGATGGATTTTTAATTCTTGATGAGTTTTGTAGATCTAATTTTGATTCAGAACTTATTATCAGTTTAAGTTTTTTTGGATTAATTTTTTTGTTAAATGATTTAGCTAACCTGCCATTTTCACTATACAATACTTTTGTTATTGAAGAAAAGTTTGGCTTTAACAAAACAACAATTAAGACATTTATTTTTGATAAAATAAAATCATGGATAATAACAATAATTTTTGGAGGTGGAATTTTAAGTTTTATAATATTTCAATTTGAAACAATTGGAAAAGATTTTTGGTTAATTGCATGGTTATTCATTTCATTGTTAACGATACTAATCAATGGATTTTACGCACAAATAATAGTTCCGCTGTTCAATAAACAAACTAAACTCGAGAACGGAGATCTTAAAAATGAAATCAAATCTTACTCTAAGAAAGTTGGTTTTGACTTAAAAAATATTTTTGTAATTGATGGTTCAAAACGTTCAACTAAAGCTAATGCTTATTTTTCTGGATTTGGCAAACAAAAAAGAGTAACACTTTACGACACACTAATAAATAAATTAAGTAATGAACAAATTATAGCTGTTATAGCTCATGAAGTTGGACATTACAAAAAAAAACATATAATATTTAATTTAATATTTTCTATTATTCAAACTGGTATTATGCTTTATATATTGTCTTTGTTAATTTACATGCCTGTTTTTTCTGAGGCACTGGGAATTAATGATCACAGCTTTCACATAGGTCTAATAGTATTTTCAATATTGTATACTCCAATTTCTGAACTTTCTTCAATAGTTTTTAATATTTTTTCAAGAAAATTTGAATTTCAAGCTGATCGATATGCTAGTGAAACTTTTAATTCTGAATCTTTAATTGAAGCATTGAAAATATTATCAAAAGACAGTTTAAGTAATTTAACACCCCACCCTAGTTATGTTTGGTGGCACTATTCTCATCCTCCTCTGTCCAAACGAATTAGTCATTTACAATAATTAGATTTTTTTGGTTATTTTTAATAATAATGATAGTCGATTCAATTAAGGAAAATAACTTAATAGCAAAAGAATATAAAGAGCTCCTAAAAATTAGTTACCAATCACTTTCAAAAGATGATAGAAAATTAATTAGGTTAGCTTTCAATACATCTGTTGATGCTCATAAGAATCAAAGAAGAAAATCTGGAGAACCCTATGTCTTTCATCCAATTGCTGTTGCCAAAATAGTTGCTTCAAAAATTGGTTTAGATGCCACATGTATTGCAGCAGCGCTTCTTCATGATGTTATTGAAGATACTGATTACGATGAAAAGAAAGTCAATGAAATCTTCGGAAAAAAAATATGTAAAATTGTTGTAGGGCTTACTAAAATTTCAAAATTGGCTAAAGAAGAAAATGTTTCATTACAAGCCGAAAATTTTAGAAAAATGGTTTTGACTCTGAACGATGATGTTAGAGTGATTTTAATCAAAATTGCTGACAGACTTCATAACATGCAAACTTTAGGTTCAATGCCTAATGAAAAACAAATAAAAATTGCCTCAGAGACTTTATATATTTATGCCCCAATAGCCCACAGAATTGGTTTATACGAATTAAAATCAGAGCTTGAAGATCTTGGTTTAAAGTACACAGAGCCTGAAATGTTCAATGACATTAAAAACAAAATAGAGCAAAGCAAAGATGAGCAAGACAAGTATATCAAAAACTTTTCTAGAAGAATTTCTGAAAAATTAAGAAAAGAAGATCTCAAGTTTAAAATAAATGGAAGACCAAAATCTATTCATTCAATTAGAGATAAAATTGTAAATAAAAACATTTCGTTCGAAGAAATTTATGACAAATTTGCAATAAGAATCATATACAAATCTGAAAATCATACTGAAAAATTTTTGGCCTGGAAAATATATTCTATAATAACAGATCACTATACTCCTAACCCATTAAGACTTAGAGATTGGATAACTTCTCCAAGATCAAACGGTTATGAAGCTTTACATATTACAGTTGTTGGGCCTGGTTCAAAATGGGTAGAAGTTCAAATCAGATCAGAAAGAATGCATGAGATCGCTGAAAAAGGTTATGCTGCTCACTACATGTACAAAAGAGGTAATCAAAATGAAAATGGATTAGAAGAATGGCTAAATAGACTTCAGGAGGTTTTAGAGGATACAGAATCTAATGCATTAGATTTTGTTGAAGATTTTAAATTAAATCTATATTCTACTGAAATATTTGTCTTTACTCCAGCTGGAGAATTAAAATCTTTAGCCAAAGGTTCTACTGCTTTAGATTTTGCATTTAGCATACACACTGGACTTGGTTTAAAAACTAGAGGTGTTAAGGTAAATGGAAAAATGGTTCCGTTAAGCCATGAACTTAAAAGTGGCGATCAAATAGAAATTATTAAATCAGAAAACACAAAGCCGTCTTCAAACTGGTTAGATTACGTAAAAACATCAAGAGCAAAATCAAAAATCAGAACAGCATTAAAAGAAGAAAAAAAGATTTTAGCAGATGAAGGAAAAGAAATATTAAGAAGAAAATTAAAACAATTAAAAATTAAATTTGATGAAAAGACTATTAATGACCTCGGAACTTTTCTAAAACTTAATACTAGCCTGGATCTTTTCTACAGAGTGGGAATTGGAAAAGTTGACAATACTCAACTTAAAAAGTTTGCCAATTACAACAATAGATTGATAAATTTTTTCAGAAAAAGAATTTCAAGAAGACAAAATAAATTAGATCAATCTGAAAATGAAATAAGTAGTAATTATGATCAAATTGTTTTTGGAAATGAAGAAGAAAAATTGGATTTCACTTTTGCAAAATGTTGTAATGCAATCCCAGGTGATGATGTTTTTGGATTTGTAACTGTAAATGAAGGAATTAAAATTCATAAAAAAAATTGTTCAAATGCCGTAGGTCTTCAATCAAAATTTGCTTATCGCATTTTAAAGTCTAAGTGGATAGATTCAACAGTCCAAGAATATACATCAACTATAAAAATATCAGGAATTGATAATCTGGGTATTGTTAATCAGATAACAAAACTTATTTCAAACACATTGAATATTAATATTAAAAAAATGAGTTTTGACACAGTGGATAATATTTTTAGAGGACAAATCACACTAAAAGTAAAAACAAAAAATATTCTCAATGATTTAATTAAAAGATTAAAAAAAATAAATGGTATTGAAAAGGTTGTAAGAGAATAGTTTATCATTAAATTTTAAATTAGTTTTGTAAAAATGAATAGTGAAAAAAATCAAAAGATTGTAAAGGATGTTTTCACCAAGTTTCTTGATTATAAAAATCATAGAAAAACACCCGAAAGATATGCGATTTTAAAGGAAATTTATGATTCTGTAGAACATTTTGACATCGAATCATTGTATGTCAAAATGAAAAATAAGAATTACAGAGTAAGTCGAGCAACTCTTTACAACACAATTGAACTACTTCTTGAATGTAAGCTTGTTAGAAAACATCAATTTGGATCTAATAATCAATCTCACTATGAAAAATCTTATTTTGACTATCAACATGACCACCTAATTCTTACAGATTCTGGAGAGGTTATAGAATTTTGTGATCCAAGAATTCAAACAATAAAAAAAAATATAGAGGAAATTTTTGGTGTAAAAATCAACAATCACTCACTCTATTTTTATGGTGAAAAATTAAAAAAATAATTTTATGAAAGTTGATTTATTACTAGGTCTTCAGTGGGGAGATGAAGGAAAAGGTAAAATTGTTGATGTTTTGACTAAAAACTATGATATAATAGCCAGATTTCAAGGGGGACCCAACGCTGGACATACATTAGAATTTGATGGAATAAAACATGTCTTACACACTATTCCCTCTGGTATATTTCATGAAAACTCAATTAATCTTATTGGAAACGGTGTTGTTATTGATCCCGTAATTTTTCAAAAAGAAATTGAAAAACTTGAACCATTTGATATTGATTTTTCAAAGTCACTATGTATTTCCAGAAAAGCTCATATTATTTTACCAACACATAGATTATTGGATGCGGCATCTGAATTATCAAAAGGAAAATCTAAAATTGGCTCCACTCTTAAAGGAATTGGCCCAGCCTACATGGACAAAACAGGAAGAAATGGAATAAGAATTGGTGATATAGAATTACCAGATTGGATGGAAAAATATCGTAAACTAGCAAATAAACATGAGTCAATGATTAAAAACTATAATGTTGACTTACAATATAATTTAAAGGAACTAGAGGAAGATTTTTTTAATGCTGTTAAAAAATTAAAAAGCATACCATTTATTGATAGTGAGAATTTTATTTTCAATCAATTAGACGATAACAAAACTATTTTAGCAGAAGGAGCACAAGGATCTTTACTAGACATAGACTTTGGTACCTATCCATATGTAACATCTTCTAATACTACTGCAGCTGGAGCTTGTACAGGACTTGGTGTTCCTCCTAATAAAATAAAAGACGTTTTTGGAATCTTCAAAGCTTATACTACCAGAGTAGGAAGTGGACCATTCCCTACAGAATTATTTGATAAAAATTCAGAAACGATGAGTAAAGTTGGTAACGAGTTTGGTGCTACAACTGGAAGACCTAGAAGATGTGGATGGCTTGATTTAGTTGCATTAAAATATGCAGTTAAGGTTAATGGAGTGACTAAACTTATGATGATGAAAGGAGATGTACTTTCTGGATTTAAAAAAATTAAAGTTTGTACATCATATGAATATGACGGGAATATTATTGATCATTTTCCATTTTCAGTTGACACAAAAAAAATAAAACCAATTTACAGTGAATTTCCTGGATGGGATGAGGACATAAGTAAATTGAAAGAAGAAAAAGCGTTCCCTAAGACATTTATGAATTATGTTTCATTTTTGGAAAAGGAATTAAATGTTCCTATTGCTATCATATCCGTAGGTCCAGATAGAACACAAACTATAATCCGTTAATTAAGTTTGAAAATTAGAATTTCAATAATTTTTATATTACTTATCAATATTGTTTTGTCGCAAGACGACAAAAAAGTTGTTCAAATAATTGAAGCGGGTTCATTTGATAGAAATGAAAATAAATTTCCAGGTGCAAACATCTTGAAAAAGGATAATAACACTAGAGTTCATCTTTTACACGATGGCATGGATATCTGGTCAGATTATGCATTATTTTATAAAAAAAATAACTCATTTAAAGCCAGAGGAAATGTTATTGTAAGGCAAGGAGATAGCATTGAATTGTTTAGTAATATATTAGATTATGATGGAAATACTAGAAAAATTATTGCCAAAGAAAATGTGATATTTAATAATAAAAAAAATAGGCTAACAACTCAAATTTTATATCACGATAGAAATCTCAAAGAAATCTATTTTGAAAATGGAGGAACAATAAAAGACTCTATCAACACAATAAAAAGTAGCGAAGGGAAATACTTTATCGACACATCTAAATATAGTTTTAATCACCGGGTAAACGTATATAATGATAGTTATAATATAAACTCAGAAAAGCTAGATTATTATAGCGATACAGAAAATACTTATTTTTTTGGACCTACTGTAATTAATGGAAGTGACTACACAATCTTCTGTGAAAAAGGATTTTATAACACTAAAAATAAAAATGGATATTTTGTTAAAAAATCTAAAATACTTTACGACAATAGGATAATCAAAGGGGACAGTTTAATATTTGATGACAAAAAACAATATGCATCTGGTAGTAAAAATGTATCAATTAGTGATACTATTAATAAAACTATAATTAAAGGGGAATTTGGTGAGCTTTTTAAAGCATCTGATTCAGCAATGATTACAAAAAATCCTCACGCAATAAAAATTTTTGAACGAGATTCACTTTTCATTAAAGCAGACTCGCTCTTTGCAGTTGGACCTGAAAATAATAGAATAGTAAAAGGAAGATTTAATGTAAAATTTATAAAATCCAATATGTCGGGAAAGTCTGATCAATTTGTAATGAATCAAAACAATGGCTTGATAAGACTTTTAAGAAATGATTTATCAAAGAAAGAAGAACAAATTCTAACCAGTAAAGAAATTTCCAAAAAAAATCCAATTATATGGAACGGAAACAGTCAAATGACTGGAGACGAGATTCAATTCATAAGAAATATAAAAACAAACGAACTTGATTCTTTAAAAATTCTAAATAATGCTTTTGTAATTGAAAAAGATAGTCTAGGAACTGATAGTTTTAACCAGATGAAAGGCATAGATTTATTTGGAAAATTTGAAGAAAATGAATTAAAAAAACTAAACCTTGTTCGAAATACTGAAATGCTCTACTATTTATATGATGAAGAAACTAATGAACTTATTGGTATTGACAAAGCAATTTGCAGTTCAATTGAAATGATTATTAATAAAAATCAAATTGATGAAATTATTTTTTACACAAATCCAGAAGGAAAGGTATATCCACATAAAGAACTACAGATTAATGAAAAAATATTGAATGGATTTAATTGGAGAATTATTGAAAAAATAAAAAATAAAGCTGAAATAACTCGAAATTAGTTTGAAAAAAGATTTTTTAAAATATCAAGCTCAAACTACTGACAATCCAATAAGTCTTCAAATTTCAAGAGCTTTAGGTTCCTACATTTATGACACTAATAACAAAAAATACTTAGACTTTGTTGCTGGAGTATCAGCAGCTAACCTTGGTCACAATAATATAACAATTAAAGAAGCTGTTAAAAAGCAAATTGATCTGTATTGGCATGTAATGGTTTATGGAGAATTTATTCAAAAGCCAACTGTTGAACTATGCAAGTTAATAGCAAAAAATTTACCTGATTCATTGTCAAATACATATTTAACAAATTCTGGAACTGAGGCTATGGAGGCTGCTATGAAATTATCAAAAAGAGTTACAGGAAGGACTGAATTAATTGCTGCAAAAAACGGTTACCATGGAAACACTCAAGGGTCTATGAGTATAATGGGTTATGAAGAAAGAAAAAGAGCATACAGACCACTACTTCCAAATATTAAGTTTTTAGAATTTAATAATGAACTTGATTTAACAAAAATTACAAATAAAACTGCTGGAGTAATTTTAGAAACCATACAAGGAGGTGCAGGTTTTATAGTTCCTAAAAAATCATATTTAAAAAAATTAAAAAATCATTGTAAAAAAGTAGGAGCACTTCTAATTTTAGACGAAATTCAACCTGGAATTGGAAGAACAGGAAAACTTTTTGCTTTTGAACATTATAACATTGTTCCTGATATTTTAGTCTATGGTAAAGGGCTCGGAGGTGGATTTCCGATTGGCGCTATGACAACAAGCTATGAAAACATGAAGTTATTTAAAACTAATCCAATTCTTGGACATATTACCACTTTTGGTGGGCACCCTGTTATAGCAACCGCAGCTCTGAGCAATTTAAAAGAAACTTTAGGTTCCGGAATCATGTCAGAAATAGATGAGAAAGAAAAATTATTTAGATCTCTTTTAAAACATCATTACATTTCTGAAGTGAGAGGAAAAGGATTAATGTTAGCAATTATTTTAAAAAATTCCACTCTAACAAAGAAATTAGTTAAACAATGCTTAAATGAAGGTTTAATTTTATTTTTTTTATTGTTTGAACCAAAAGCTGTTCGTATTACTCCACCACTAACTATAAATAAAAAAGAAATTATTGAAGGTTGTAAAACCATAATCAAAGTATTAAACACTCTTTAAGTCTTGTTCATTAATTTGTTAAAAAGAATTGATTAAACAATTAATATCAATTAATTCTCATAATATCTTTACTTTAATGAAGGAGGATTTTCAAGATTTCTTTTCAAATTCAATTTTGAAATTTGAATCAATGTTAAAAAGTAATAAGTTTTTATTTTTTGATGTAGATGAATTTGAGTCAATTATAATTTACTATTTAGAATCGGGAAATACGTCGCTGTCGAATAAAGCCCTTAAAATGGCTCTTAAACAATACCCCAACAATTCTTCTATTTTACTATTAAAAGTTGAAGCTTTAATAGTAGATAATAAAATAAAAGAAGCTCAAAAATTAATTGATCAACTTTACACATTAGAGAAAAACAACTCTGAGGTTATCATTCAGAAAGCTAGAATTTTTTCAAAGAATAAAAATCATCTACAATCCATAAATCTTTTAAAAAAAATAAATAAAGACTGTGAATTTTATTACGATGCTGTGATCATGATTGGAAAAGAATATTTATTCATTGATGAATTTAATTTTGCAAAAGAAAAATTTAAAGAATATTTAGATGATTTTCAATTAGATTATGCTGTTTTGAATAACTTAATGTATTGTTTTGATAATATTGGAGACACTGATGAAACTATTAATTATTTGAATAATTTTTTAGAAAAAAACCCTTATTGTGAAGTAGGATGGCATCAACTTGGTAAACAATATTTAAAAAAGGGATTATTAAAAGAATCGTTAACTGCTTTTGATTTCGCAATCATTTCAGATGACTCATTTGTAGGAGCATACTTAGAAATGGGTAAAGTACTAGAAAAACTTAACAAGATTAATAAAGCTATTGAACAATATGAGACCGTGGTCGAAATTGATCATCCAAATTCTTTTGCACTTCATAGAATTGCTTGTTGCCATAATAAATTAGGGAATGTAGATTTAGCTATTTCTTACTACAAAAAAACAATTGAAGAAGATCCAGTTCATGATGAAGCTTGGATGTCATTATCTACAATTTATTATAAACAAAATGAATTTTTATTGGCTAAAGAACAACTAATAAAGGCTCTAGAAATTGATTCTGAAAATATCAAATATTGGGAACTTTACTCAAAAATAAATCTAAAACTTAGAGAATATGATGAAGTTGAAATTTCTTGTAGAGAAATTATTTCATTAGGAGAATTAAATCTTAGTACAATAATTTTTTTAACTAAAACCATTTTAGAACTTCCTGAAGTAACATCTCTTTCTGAAGAAATATTAAAGAGAATGGGTAATTTACCTCAAACCTATTCTGGAGAAATTAAATACTTATCTTATGTGATATTATTTAATTCCAAAAATATAGAGAAAGCTAATATATATTTAAAGGAAGCATATAGACAGAATCCAGCAGTATACGATTATTTTAGAGACATTTTTCCAACAATACCTCAACTTCATGTGTTTAAAAACATGAATGCCAATTAAATACTTAATTTTAAATAAATAATTTTATTTAATGAAAAAAACTAGTTTTTCAGACAGTATGGTTTTTATAAAAGGAATGTTCATGGGAATTGCTGATATTGTTCCTGGTGTTTCTGGAGGAACAATTGCAATAATTACAGGAATATATGAGGAATTATTAAAAACACTTGACGGTATTGACCTTAAAATTTTTAGTGATTTTAAAAAGCACGGAATTAAAAATGTCTGGACTACCTATAATTTAAGTTTTTTATTTAGAGTTGTTTCTGGGATTTTTTTAAGTATTATGATTTTTAGTCAATTTATCCTGTTAATTATTAAAAATCATCCAATCGCACTTTGGTCATTATTTTTTGGATTAATTTTAGCTAGTATTGTGTTTCTTTTGAAAGAAACGGATAACTTGAATTTCAAAAATTCAAAATTTATAATTCCATCGCAACTTTATCTGCTTTTATTTGGAATTTTTGTAGCAATTTATGTTCAAACAATCAAACCAAATGAAGGTGATATTAATTTTATATACCTATTTTTTTGTGGAATGATAAGTATTACAGCTATGCTTTTACCAGGGATATCAGGAGCATATATTTTAGTTTTACTTGGTACTTACGAAACGATGTTAACTACATTTAGAGAAGTTTTAAAATTTAACACTGACTATTTTATAAACTTTTTTTCTTTCGTTTTTGGAGCTTTGCTTAGTGTAAAATTATTTTCGAAATTTTTGTCTTGGTCTTATAAAAATCATAAAAACAATACTTTGTATGGACTAATTGGTTTTATGATTGGATCTCTTCCTTCACTTTGGCCATGGAAAAAAAATCTTGAAAAAACAGATTCTTTTTTTGAAAATTTATACATACCAAATAATTATTTTAATAATTCTGAGTTTAATCAGGGTTTGATATTTTTTTCAATAGGGTTTTTAATAGTTTTATGCTTGGAATTTTATTCGAAGAAAAATGCAATCAAAAAATAAATCATTTTACCTTGTTCTGTTCTTTAAAAGTGTTTTAATGGGAACAGTGAATAAACTACCTGGTATTTCTGGTGGTTTAGTAGCATTGTTAACGGGATTTTATGTTGAAATGATTAATTCTTTAAAAAAATTAAATCTAAAATTTTTAAAATTATTAGTACAGTTAAAATTTAAGGAGCTCGACAAAGGGTTTAATATAGGTTTTTTAATTGTCATATTTTTTGGAATCTTAGTTAGTTATTTTACAACATCTCAACTTTTAGATTTTTTATTTGTAAAATATGAATTACAAGTTTGGTCAACATTTTTTGGTATGATTTTAGCTTCTAACATTATCCTCATAGCAGGTAACAGAAAATGGAATCTAAATTCATTTTTATCAATTTTTTTGGGTTTAACAATTGGAATACTAATTAGTATTTCTGAGCCCACAACTGAAAATAAAAATCTTTTATATGTCTTTTTCTGCGGATTTGTAAGTATTTGTGGCATGATAATTCCAGGATTATCTGGATCATATTTACTTATAATTTTAGGAAATTTTAAATTGTTGTTAGTAGATTCAGTTAATGCAGTTTATAATTCTTTTCTTATTTTACTTGGTATAGGATCTAATCTTAAACATGATATTGAATTGTTAAACATTGCTATAATGTTTGCTTTAGGATCAATAACAGGTCTATTAATTTTATCAAAGATATTAAGCTACTTGATACTTAACTTTAATAAAACAATTAATCAGATCATTATTGGTTTTGTAACTGGATCTCTGTTTGTTGTTTGGCCTTGGAATTATTCCAATCAAAACTTTGAATTTAATGTTCAAAATTTAGATAACTTTTTATGGATGTTTTTTGGTTTATTTATAGTTTTATTTTTTGAAAGATATGCCACAAAAAAATAGATATTACGGGCTTATAGGAAAAAAAATTGATTACTCATTTTCTAAATCATATTTTAAAGAAAAATTTAAAAGAGAAAATTTAAATCATTGTTTTTATAAAAATTATGATCTCGAATCAATTAATGATTTTTTAAAAACTATTGAAGAAAATGAAATTAGTGGACTCAATGTGACAATTCCTTACAAAGAAAGCATAATAAATTATTTAGATGATTTAGATCCTTCAGCTAAAACAATTGGTGCGGTTAATACAATAAAAATTGAAAATAAAAAATTTTTAAAAGGCTATAATACTGATTATCTAGGCTTTATTAAATCCCTAAAAGACAATAATTTTTTTCACAAAAAAGCATTAGTTTTAGGTACAGGCGGAGCATCAAAAGCAATTATTTACGCTTTAAAAAGTTTAAACACAAAAACTACTGTTGTTTCCAGAAAAAGAAAAGAGAATTGTATAATATATCGAGATCTAAATAAAGACATTATTTTAAAAAATACTTTGATAATTAATTGTACTCCTTTAGGGACATTTCCAAACATTGAGGAATATCCAAAAATACCTTATGAGTTTATTACAAAAAAACACCTATGTTATGATTTAATATACAATCCTAACAAAACTAAATTTTTAGAAAAATCAGAAATAAGAGGAGCTTCAATAATTAATGGTTTACAAATGCTAGAAAATCAAGCCAAGGAAAGCTGGAAGATTTGGAATAGTTAAAGAAAATTAGCTAACTTGAAGTTTGCAAAATTCTGTCGTTGTGAACAAATTCAATGTTGATCAAAATTTAATTGAAAAAGAAAATTTAATTGAAAGGTTAAAGAACTTAATTCATGAGGACACAAATATTAGTAACAAGTATAATGAATTTAAAAAAATTCAAAACTCATGGTTTAAGATTGGACCAGTTCCTCGATCTAAAAATGGTATAGTTTGGAATAACTTTCAACATCATGTAAAAAATTTTTATGATTATTTACATCTTAATAGAAAATTTAAAGAAATTGATTTAATTCATAATCTGAAAGAAAAGGAAAAAATTATTCAACATTCTAAAAAGCTAATAGATTTAAATGATAAGTTTAAAGCATCTAAAGATTTTGAAAGACTAAAAAAAAGATGGAAGTTCGAGCTTGGTCCTTCGGGAAAAGAAAATGATGAAAAATTAAATTCAGAATTTTTTGAAATCGAAAAAACAATCTTAGAAAACAGAAAAGATTTTGATGAAAATAAAGAATCTATTTTAGCTGAAAATCATGAAAAAAAATTAAAATTAATTTCAGAAATTCATGATTTAGTTTCAACAGAAACTGATTCTGTAAAACTATGGCAGAAAAAAATAAATGACTTTGAAAAAGTTAAAAAAACCATTGAAAATATTGGGCCGATTCCAAGAAAATTTAAAAAAACATTTTGGAATGAATACAAAAATAGTGTTCGTCAATTTTATTCAAAAAAGAATGTGTTTTTTAAAAAATTAAAAAAAATATATACTAGTAATATTCAAATACAAAATCAGCTCATTGAAGAAGTTGAAATTATTTTAAATGGTGAAGATTTAGAAAAAAATAGATCACAAATAATTTCAATTCAAAAAAAATGGAAACTTGTCAAACCACTTCCTTATAAAGTCAATGAGAAAAATTGGAGAATTTTTAAAGAAAAATGTGATCTATATTTTAAAAAATTATCACTAAACAAAGATTTACATTCAAAGAAATCGTTAGAGGCCAAAACAAAACAAAATGAATTAATTGAAAAATTAGATGATTTTAATGGAGAAGAAAAAGATTTAGAAATTGTAGTTGAAGAGTTTTTCAAGTTTTCAAAAATTAGTTACGAAAATGAAAATATTTTTTTTAAAAAAATCAAAAAATTGTTGATAGAACTTGGAACAAAAAAATCTGAAATAGAAAACAAAATATCAGATATTAAATCTAGGTTGATGAGCGCCGATCAAAAAAATATTGAATTAAAAAATATTAATAATAAAATCGATAGCCTTAAAAAAGAAGTTTCTCAACAAGAAAATAATCTTTCATTTTTTAATGAAAATTCAAAGGAAAATAAACTACTTAAAACAGTTCATGATAAAATCAAAAAAAATAAAAATGAATTGGAACTATTGAAAGAACATAAAAACAAATTATTAAAATAGTTATTTACTTTCTCTCCAGTATTCCAGTAACTTAACTTGTTTCAATTTATCAATTTCTATTTTCTCTTTTTTTATTAAGATTTCCATTCTTTTAAACCTTTCAATAAATTTTTTATTTGCTTTTTCAAGAGCATTTTCAGAATTTATTCCAAGTAAATTTCCATAATTAACCAAGCTAAACATCAAATCACCGAACTCCTCTTCCATTTCATTAAAACTATTTTTTTTGATCTCAATATTTAACTCATTTAATTCCTCTTTAATTTTATTTTTAGAATCATTTAATGAATTCCATTTAAATCCTGCCTTTGAAACTTTATCTTGAATTCTTTCTGATTTTATTAATGCTGGTAAAGTTTTAGGTACTCCAGAAAGTATACTTTTTTTTCCTTCTTTTAATTTTATTTTTTCCCAGTTTTTTTCAACCTCTTGTTTTGAAATGTTTTTTTTACTATCAAAAACATGCGGATGTCTAACTATAAGTTTTTTAATTATAGTTTCTACGACATCATTGAAATTAAATTTTGATTTTTCGCTTGCAATTTTAGAATAAAAAACAATGTGCAACAAAAGATCTCCCAACTCATTTTTTATCTCATCATAATCCTTATCGTTAATCGCATCTAAAAGTTCATAGGATTCCTCAAGAGTTAAAGTTTTTAAACTATCTATTGTTTGCTCTCTGTCCCAAGGACATTTTTCTCTTAGTTCGTTCATTATCTCTAACAAACGAACGACTGAACTGGTTTCTTTTTTTTTCACTTTTTTAAATCATGGAATGACATTAGATAATCAGAACTAACTTTACCTTTAGATATGTTGTTTAGTTTTGTTTTAATTAATCTTTTTTTAAATGAACTTAACTTGTCTGTAAACAAAATTCCTTCAATGTGGTCGTATTCATGTTGAACTACTCTAGCTCTTAATCCATTTAATTTGAGTTTCTTTTTTTTAAAATTCTCATCAAAGTATTCTATTAAAATTTCATTTTCCCTCACAACATCTTCTCTTACATCAGGAATACTTAGACACCCCTCATTAAATGTATTTAGTTTTTCAGTTAAGGGCGTTAAAGTTGGGTTTATGAAAACTTCTTTGAAATTTGACAAACTATTTCTTTCTTTAATACTTAAATTTTCATCGTTAGAAAATGGTGAGGCATCAACTATAAATAGTCTAATTGAAAGACCAATTTGAGGTGCTGCTAAACCCACTCCACTAGCGGCATACATTGTTTCCCACATATTTTTAATTAATTGATTTAAATCTTTAAAGTCAATTGATATGTTATTACATCTTTTTTTTAAAACAGGAGTTCCATATGCTACAATTGGTAAAATCATTTTTTTAAATTTTCTAAATACGATTGAAGAATTATGGTTGCGCTAATTTTATCAACAAGGGATTTATCTTTCCTCTTTGATTTACTTACACCACTTTTGATAATAACTTTTTTTGCCATTTGAGATGTGTATCTTTCATCATATCTTTCAAGACTTACATTTGGAAATTTATTTTTAAGAACATCAATAAATTTTAAAATTTCTTTTTCAACAAATGATGGACTGTAATCCTTTTGTCTTGGCTGTCCAACTACAATAGTTTTAATGTCATTATTTTCAATTATCTTTTTTAAAAAAGGAACGATATTTTGACTAGAAACAGTATCTAAAGCTGAAGCTATTATATTTAAGTCATCTGTAATAGCCACACCTATTCTTTTTAATCCGAAATCCAAAGCAACTATTTTAGACATTTATCAAAGTTAAATGATTAATAATTAAGGTTAAAATTCTTTAAACTATTTATTATTATCAACGTATCTTTGAAAAAAAAAGTTTTGAAAAAAATCATTGAATCTGCCTGGGAAAACCGTTCCCTTTTAGAAAAAAAAGAAACAAAAGAAGCAATACTTTCAGTTATTAATGATCTTGATAGTGGAATAATCAGAGTAGCTGAACCAACTCAAAATGGATGGAAAGTTAACGAATGGATAAAAAAAGCGGTGGTGTTATATTTTCCAATTCAGGAGATGAAAACAATCGAAGCTGGACCCTTTGAGTTCCATGACAAAATTCCACTAAAAAAAGATTACAAGAAAAGAGGAATAAGAGTCGTACCACACGCTGTAGCTAGACATGGTTCATTTATCAGCAAAGGAGTTATTTTAATGCCTAGTTATGTAAACATTGGGGCTTACGTTGATAGTGGAACAATGGTTGATACTTGGGCAACGGTTGGTAGTTGTGCCCAAATTGGAAAAAATGTTCACTTGAGTGGTGGTGTGGGAATAGGTGGAGTTTTAGAGCCTTTGCAAGCAGCACCAGTTATTATTGAAGATAATGCTTTTATAGGATCTAGATGTATAGTAGTCGAAGGAGTAAAAGTTGGAAAAGAAGCAGTATTGGGAGCGAATGTGGTTTTAACTGCATCAACTAAGATTATCGATACAACAGGTGTAAATCCAATAGAAACCAAAGGTGAAGTACCCCCAAGATCAGTAGTTATTCCAGGTTCTTACACCAAAAAATTTAAAGCTGGAAATTTTCAAGTTCCATGTGCATTGATTATTGGTAAAAGAAAAGAAAGTACTGACAAAAAAACATCGCTTAATGATGCTTTAAGAGAATATAATGTATCTGCTTAATTATAATGAATGAAGAAATTTCAAAAGCAATTGAACACCTAAATAATGGAGGAGTCATTTTATATCCCTGTGACACAATATGGGGAATGGGTTGTGATGCAACAAATCAAACAGCAATTGATAAAATCTACGCTATAAAGAAAAGAAAGCCAACTTTACCTCTTATTTGCTTATTGAGTGATTTTAAAATGGCAGAAAAATATTTATCAATCTCACCTAAGATCAAATCCTTTTTAAATACTCAAAAAAGACCTACAACTGTAGTTTTTGATAAAGTAAAAAATCTGGAGACTTATAATAAATCAATTGCAATAAGAATCCCAAATGACAAATTTTGTATAAGCCTTATTTCAAAATTTGGAAAACCTATTACTTCAACTTCAGTAAATTTTTCTGGAAAAAATTATCCTGAATATTTTAAAGACATTGATCAAGGTATTTTGAATCAAATTGATTATGCTGTAAATTTAAGAAGGAATGAAAAACTTAAAAATCCTTCAAAAATCGTAAAAATTAAAGACGATTCTATTGTTACTTTAAGAGAATAAAATGTTAATTAAAAATATTTCTAATTGTATCGAAAAAGAAATTTTTAAAGAAATTTCAAATTATTGCGACAATAACGAATTGGAATCTTATGTTATTGGAGGGTATGTTAGAGACCACTTAATTGGAAAAACTGGTTCTAAAGATATCGATATTCTTATTGTTGGAAACGGTATCAAAGCAGCAAAAAGTATTGCAAAAAAACTTAAAATAAAAAAAGTAATTGTTTACAAGAATTTTGGAACAGCTATGTTCAAGTTCAAAAATTTTGAAATAGAATTTGTAGGAACTAGAAAAGAAAGTTATGATAAAAACAGTAGAAATCCTGAAGTTAAGCCTGGAAGTTTAATTGATGACTTAAACAGAAGGGATTTTACAATTAACACTATTGGTTTAAGTTTAAATAAAAATTCTTGGGGTCGTATTTTAGATAAGTTCAACGGGATAGAAGATTTAGAAAATGAAATAATTAAAACTCCATTAGATCCTGATAAAACATTTTCTGATGATCCATTAAGAATGTTAAGAGCGGCTAGATTTGCTAGTCAACTTAATTTCAAAGTTGAAAAAAAATCTTTTGAAGGATTATGTGTTGAAAAAAACAGAATCAAAATAGTTTCATCAGAACGTATTTCTGAAGAATTTAATAAAATTATTCTTTCGAAAAAACCCTCAGTTGGCTTTAAAATATTAGAGTCAACAGGTATTTTAGAATTAATTCTTCCAGAGTTGACTAATCTAAAGGGTATTGAAGAAATTGAAGGTCAAAAACACAAGGATAATTTTTATCACACTCTAGAGGTTTTAGATAATATAAGTGAGAATACTGAAAATTTATGGCTTAGGTGGGCAGCCCTTTTGCATGATATTGGAAAGGCACCTACTAAAAAATTTATTAAAAAAATAGGATGGACATTTCATGGTCATGAGTTAAAAGGTTCTAAAATGGTTTACAAAATATTTAAAAGACTAAATATGCCATTAAACTTTAAATTAAAATATGTCCAAAAAATTATTTATCTGAGTTCTAGACCAATTATTCTCTCCAATGATAATATAACTGATTCTGCAATAAGAAGATTGATATATGATGCAAATGAAGACTTAGATGATTTATTAATCCTTTGTGAAGCCGACATAACTACAAAGAACCCCAGTAGATTTAAAAAATATTTGAACAATTTTAAAATTGTCAGAGAAAAAATTAAAATCGTTGAAGAAAGAGATTCAATTCGAAATTTTCAGCCCCCAATTAGTGGTGAAGAAATAATGAATTACTTTAAGATTAAACCATCAAAAGAAATTGGAATTATTAAAGAATACATTAAAAATTCTATTCTTGATGGAAAAATTAAAAATAATCATGAATCGGCAAAGTTATTGATGATTAAAAAAGGTGAATTACTTGGACTAAATAAAAGCTCAGTTGAATAGGTTTATTAGAATATCAAAAATAAGTCTGGTTTTAGTATATCTTGTAATTTTAGCAGGATCACTTGTTAGAATGACTGGAAGTGGAATGGGCTGCCCAGACTGGCCAAAATGTTTTGGATTATATATTCCTCCAACAAGTGAAGATCAAGTCAAATGGACGCCTAATAGCAATTACTCGGAAGGTATTATTTTAAGAAAAAATAATGAATTGATTGTCGCTAAAAAAGATTTTGTTTCTCGTGATAAATTTGATTCATCAAATTGGTATCCATATACTAAACACGACTATTCAGATTTCAACGCTACTAAAACTTGGATTGAATTTTTAAATCGACTTATTGGAGCTATAGCTGGTTTATTTACCCTTGGAATGTTATTCTTCTCCTTTAAACTATGGAAAAAAAATAAAAACTATACTTTAATTTCATTACTCATTGTTTTAGGAATGGGGTTCCAAGCTTGGCTAGGAAAATTAGTGGTTGATTCTAACTTGGCGCCATATAAAATTACAGTTCACATGCTTATGGCATTGGTTATAGTTTGTTTAATTATTTACTTAATTTTTAAATCCAATTACTCTAATAAAATACTTTTAGACAACCAATTAAAGGTTTTAATATCACTTTCACTTATATTAACTTTAATTCAAGTTATTACAGGAACACAAGTTAGAGAATTTATTGATGTTCAATATGCTATAACCCAAAACAAAGAATTATGGTTAAATAATCCTGACTTTAATTTTTATTTTCATAGAACATTTTCATTAACTGTCTTTGGTTTAAACATGTATCTTTTGTATTTAACTATTAGAAAAAAATATTCATTAAAACCCATTTCATGGATAAGCTCAATAATCTTTTTAGAAATATTATTGGGAATAATAATGTATTATGGAGATTTTCCAATTTTTAGTCAGCCAGCGCATTTATTTCTAGCAACAATATTATTTGGTTTACAGTTTTACTGGTTTTTGTTTTTTAAATATAAAAATTAGTAAATGATATATAGATTAAGAATTATTTTGGATAGTGAAGAGGATGTAGTTAGAGATCTTGAAATTAAATCTGACTCTAGTTTTGAGGATTTACATTTTGCAATTGTAAACTCTTTTAACTTTAATGGAAATGAAATGGCATCATTTTATTTAAGCGACGATAACTGGAGTCAAGGTGAAGAAATAACTTTGGAATCATTTGGAGATGAAAAGGTTATGAAGTTTACTAGTCTTAACTCAATTATAAAAGATTCTCAACTAAATTTTATTTACGTTTATGACTTTTTAAAACTTTGGACATTTTTTGTTGAAGTTGTAGAAATTTGTGAGGAGAACAAATCCTTTATTTACCCCCAAACTATTTTTTCGATTGGAAAGATTCCAAAAAGTGCTCCAGATAAGATGTTTGTTGAAGATAAAACAGAATGTGATGATTCAGATGGTTATGATGAGGAAGATTTATATAATTACTATTAGTTGACACTTAACATTTCGTGATTTTCATAATTCCTTAAAACATAATTAAAAGAAGCTTTTAAAATTTCTCCCATGTTAATTACTTTTTTAAAGTTATCATCTCTAGTTAAACTATAAATTTGCTTTGCTAATATTTTTATATTTTCTTTAGAAGAAATGTTATCGGAAATCATACATTTTAAAATTCTTTTAGTTCTTGTTTCTGAACTTAAAATTCGTTTTGCTATAATTGATCTTTCTTCAATTTTGTATTGATCTACAGATTTTGAATCTAACTTTTCCTTAACTAAACTCATTACTGGTTTATTTTCATTAAAAAATTGAGGCCTGTAGACTTTTAAATTTCCTTCAAAACATTGCTGATCAAAATCAATTGCTCTGATTTTATAAACAACTTGATCAAAATCATGAGTTGGAATTATTACGTAATTGTATGATCTCATGTCTCCCAATAATCTTATCATACATCTTTCATTAAATTTTACAAACTCCTTTGCTATCTGAGATTTTTCTGAGCTGTTACAATTTTTAAGATGGTCTTCAAAAAATTCATCACCAGGTATACCGACTACATGTTCTTCAATTAAAGTATCTTTATTTATCAAAAAGTTTAAATTATAGGGAGATAATAAATTTTCTAGTTCTAAACCATAAACTCTGGATGAATCGGCTTTTTTTACATAGAAATATGTGAAATTATCATTTAATGTATTTCTAATTTTTATTCTAAATGGTTTAGAATTTCCAAAAGTGCAATAATCAATTGCATCAATATTTAAAAAATCAATATTTGATTCATTACCATCAGAATGTAATAAGTTATAAACCTTTTTTAATGAAAGATCAATATCATTTCTTTCATGTTCAGGATAAAAAACTCTGACCCACAATGTATCCCTATCGTTTTTATTGTAAACTACAACAGATCCTGAAAATCTTTTTAAATCTTCATAAAAAATTGGTATTTCTAAATTACGGTTATAAAAAGTGAGATAATCGTTTAAATCCTTTGTAATAGGAAAAAAAGGTTTCTTTTTCGACATTAATTTTTCTGACATTCTATTTAATTATAATTATAAAAATAAGAATTATATACTTAGAGAGTAATTGTTGTAAATTTGATATTTTAAAGACTTGTTTAAATTAGATTCCGAATACAACCCAACTGGTGATCAACCAGAAGCTATTAATCAATTGGTTGATGGTATAAATGAAAATTTAAAATTCCAAACACTAAAAGGGGTTACCGGATCTGGTAAGACATTTACCATTGCAAACGTCATAGAAAAAGTAAATAAACCTACTCTAGTACTTGCACATAACAAAACTTTAGCGGCACAACTTTATTCTGAATTCAAAGAATATTTTCCATCAAATTCAGTTGAATATTTTGTCTCATATTACGATTATTATCAACCCGAAGCCTATCTGCCAGTTTCAGGAACATATATTGAGAAAGATTTATCAATAAATGAAAATATTGAAAAATTGAGACTAAGCACAACTTCTTCTTTACTATCGGGGAAAAGAGATGTTATTGTTGTTGCTTCTGTTTCTTGTTTATATGGAATAGGAAATCCCGTTGAATTTAAAAAAAGTATAATTGAAATAAATCAAAATCAAATTATTTCAAGAACTAAATTTTTACACAATCTAGTTCAAAGTTTATATTCAAGAACTACAAATGAATTATTAAGTGGATCTTTTAAGGTTACAGGTGATATAGTTGATGTTTTTCCAAGCTATGCCGATCATGCTTTTAAAATTCATTTTTTTGGAGACGAAATCGAGCAAATTGAAATATTTGATCCACTAACGAAAAACATTTTAGAATCAATAAATAAACTAAATATTTATCCAGCAAATATGTTTGCAACATCTCCAGATGTTCTTCAAAATGCTTTAAATGAAATAAGATTTGATTTAAAAAATCAAGTGGATTATTTTAAAGAAATTGGAAAATTCTTAGAGGCAAAACGACTTGAAGAAAGAACAAATTTTGATCTTGAAATGATACAAGAATTAGGTTATTGCTCGGGAATTGAAAATTATTCTAGATACATAGATGGTCGATTGCCTGGAACCAGACCATTTTGTTTGCTTGATTATTTTCCAGAGGATTACTTAATGGTTGTTGACGAAAGTCACGTAACACTTTCTCAAGTTCATGCAATGTATGGTGGTGACAGAAGTAGAAAGGAAAATCTTGTTGAATATGGTTTTAGACTACCTGCAGCTATGGATAACAGACCTTTAAAATATGATGAATTTGAATCAATCCAAAATCAAGTCATTTATGTTAGTGCAACACCATCAGATTATGAACTTGAAAAAACTGAAGGAATAATAACAGAGCAAATCATTAGACCTACAGGATTATTAGATCCTATTATAGAAATTCGGAAGAGCAAGAATCAAATCGATGATTTAATCAATGAGATTCAAATTAGAGTTGAAAAAGATGAAAGAATTTTAGTTACCACACTAACAAAAAGAATGGCTGAAGAACTAACAAAATTTTTAAATAAAATCGATGTAAGATCCAGATATATTCACAGCGACATTGATACACTAGAAAGAGTAGAAATAATGCAAGGCTTAAGAAAAGGTTTGTTTGATGTTTTAGTTGGAGTAAACTTGCTAAGAGAAGGGTTAGATCTTCCAGAGGTTTCATTAGTTGCTATTATTGACGCAGATAAGGAGGGGTTTTTAAGAAGCCATAGATCGCTAACTCAAACTATAGGAAGAGCTGCAAGAAATGTAAATGGAAAAGCAATTTTTTATGCTGACAAGGTAACTAAAAGTATGAAAAAAACTATTGATGAAACAAACTATAGAAGAGAAAAGCAAAAGCTTTACAATAAAAAAAATAATATTGTTCCTACTCCATTAAAAACAAAAATAAAAGATGTCTTTAGTGCAGATAAATTTGAAGATGATTTAACAAAAAGTAAAGCCGATAAAAATGAATTATTAGATGTTTCGAAAATGTCGAAAGAAGAAAAAACTAAAAAAATAAACTCTTACAAAAAGAAAATGGAAGAAGCTGCAAAAGCTTTAGATTTTATAGAAGCTGCAAGATTACGAGATGTAATTAAAGATTTAAAAAAATAAAGAGAGGATAATTAGTTATCCTCTCTTTAATGAAATTATTTTTTTACTGAAATCAATCTCTTTGGTTGAGCATGAAACTCTTTTCTTTTAGGTAAAGTGATAGTTAGCATACCATTTCTATAATGAGAATCGATTTTACTTAAATCAATAGACTCTGGAAGATCATAGGATTTACTGAATGAAGAATGATCAAATTCATGTTGCATATAATTATAATCATTACTTGTAGCATTGTGATTAGACTTAACTGTTAGTAGCTGATTATCTAATTCAATTTCAAAATCTTCGTTTGATTTTCCAGGTATTGCAAATTCTATGATAAAATCTTTATCACTTTCCTTAATATTTGTAGCTGGAAAACTATTATTGATTGCCGGCATTATATCCCAAGTGTCACGAAAAAAATTATCGAAGACAAATGGTAAAAAATTTTGTTGTTTTCTAATTAAATTCATAATGTATTATTTTTAAGTTAAACAAATTTTACATTATGAAATAGTCAAAATAAATGCCATGCATTAAAACAAGACATTTTGGCATTTTATTAACAAAAAATAATGACATTATGTCATTATTTAGTTTAATACTTCCTGGATTTTGTCAGCAGCTTCCTGAAATTCAGTTGCACTGTAAACTTCAAAATCACAATTATCGATAATTTGTTTAGCCAATTCTGAGTTTGTTCCTTGAAGTCTGACTATAATAGGAATATTAATATCATCTAAGTTATTGTAAGCATCTACTATACCTTGAGCAACACGATCACACCTAACAATACCTCCAAAGATATTTACTAAAATAGCTTTTACATTAGGATCCTTTAAAATTAACCTGAATGCGGTTTCAACTCTTTTTGCATCAGCAGTTCCTCCAACATCTAAAAAATTTGCAGGCTCTCCACCAGATTGCTTAATTAAATCCATAGTTGCCATTGCCAAACCAGCACCGTTCACCATGCAACCCACATTACCATCAAGATCAACGTAGTTTAATCCAACCTCTCTAGCTTCTGTTTCAACTGGATTTTCTTCTTTCAAATCTCTCCAAGACAAATAATCCTTATGCCTGAACAATGCATTGTCATCCAATGTAACTTTAGCATCAACAGCAAGTATCTTATTGTCAGAAGTTTTCAAAACAGGATTTATTTCAAAAAGAGACGAGTCAGATGAAACATAAGATTTGTATAGAAGGGTTATAAACTTGACCATTTCTTTAAAAGCTAGTCCAGTTAAGCCAAGGTTAAAAGCTATTTTTCTTGCCTGAAAAGGCTGTATCCCTAGCGATGGGTCTATATCTTCATAAAAAATCAAATCAGGTGTATTTTCAGCAACTGTTTCTATATCAACACCACCCTCAGTTGAATACATTATCATGTTATTTCCAGTTTTTCTATTTAATAAAATAGAAACGTAAAATTCGTCAGTTTCCGATTCACCAGGATAATAAACATCCTCCGCAATCAACACTTTACTTACTAACTTACCCTCTTTTGGAGTTTGAGGTGTAACAAGTTTCATCCCTAGAATGTTAGAAACTACATCTTTTAAATCAGTTAAATTTTTTGCAAGTTTAACTCCGCCACCTTTACCTCTTCCACCCGCATGTATTTGAGCTTTAACAACAAACCAACTTGTACCAGTTTGATCAATAAGCTCCTTGGACAAATTATCAATTTGATTAACATTGTCAAGAACCACTCCTCTTTGTATTCTTACACCATGTTCTTCTAATATTTTTTTTCCTTGATATTCGTGTAAATTCATCTTTTTATTTTAAAAAACAAATATAAGTCATAAGCACTATAATAACGAATAGAAAAATTCTTATAATGTTGTATTTATAACATTTTGTTTTATTTTTATAATAATATCGTTTTTTTTACATCCAAATAAAATCTTAATTTAAATTTGCCAGATGAAAAATTCTGACTTACTTAAAATTGCTAAAAATTTTGGAACTCCAACATATGTTTATGATGCTTCAAAAATACAATCACAATATTTAAGATTAACAAACTCATTTAGTACCGTAAAAAATTTACGAATAAATTATGCTGTTAAAGCTTTATCTAATATTTCAGTCTTAAAATACATTAAAAACCTAGGCGCCGGAATTGACACTGTTTCTGTACAAGAGGTTATTGTTGGCCTGAAGGCTGGATTTAGCCCTGAAAAAATTATATACACACCTAATGGTGTTTCAATAGAAGAAATAGAAAAAGTTGCTGAAATGGGTGTAAACATTAATATTGACAACTTAAGTGTTCTTGAACAATTTGGAAGTCAAAACCCAGATATTCCAATATGTATCAGAATTAATCCTCACGTAATGGCAGGTGGAAATAATAAAATTTCCGTTGGACATATTGATTCAAAATTTGGAATTAGTATTCATCAAATTCCATTACTGTTAAGAATAATTCAAAACACTAATATTAAAGTTAATGGAATTCACATGCATACCGGAAGTGATATATTAGACATTGAAGTATTTATTCATGCTGCTGAAATTCTCTTTGAAGCTGCATCTAAGTTTAAAGACTTAGACTTTATAGATTTTGGCAGTGGATTTAAAGTGCCATATTTTCCTGGTGATAACGAAACAAATATTGAAGAATTAGGTAAAAAATTGTCAAAAAGATTTAATGAATTTTGCCTTGAATACGGCAAAGAACTAACACTTGCTTTTGAACCTGGTAAGTTTTTAGTAAGTGAAGCTGGAAATTTTCTGTGCTCTGTTAATTCCATAAAACAAACCACATCAACTGTATTTGCTCAAGTCGATTCTGGGTTCAACCATTTTGTACGACCCATGATGTACGGATCCAGTCACGATATTATTAATATTTCAAATCCAAAAGACAAAGAACGATTTTATTCTGTTGTTGGATACATATGTGAAACTGACACATTTGCAAATAATAAAAGAATCTCAACAATTAGCGAAGGTGATGTTCTATGTTTTAAAAATGCCGGAGCTTACTGTTTTACAATGGCTAGTAATTATAACTCAAGATATAAACCCTCTGAGATATTATTTTTAAACAACAAGTCGATTGAAATCAGAAAAAGAGAAACAATAGAGGATATACTTAAAAATCAAATAGAAATAGATTTTTAAATTAGGAAATAACTCCAGAACCTAATAGCTCGTCATTTTTATACCAGGCAACAAATTGACCTTTTGCTATTGCAGATTGAGAGTTCTCAAAAATAAAATACAAGCCATTTTCTGTAAATATAAGTTTAGACTTCTCTAATGGTTGTCTATATCTTATTCTTGAATCGAAAAGTTCTGAATTATTGTAATCGATATCATTTCTAACAAAATGTAAATTTTCATTTGAAACAAATAAAACATTTCTATAGAGACCTGGATGGCTTTTTCCTTCGCCAACATAAACAATATTATTTTTAACATCAGTTCCGATTACAAAAAGAGGATCCTTTGTTCCTCCAACAGCTAGTCCTTTTCGTTGACCCACGGTAAAAAAATGAGCACCATTATGTTCTCCAACAACATCTCCATCCTCATAAACATATTTAAAAGGATCAGAAAGAAACTTTAAATTTTGAAGCGATAAGTCTTTAAAATTTATATCATTGTACATTTTATTTTCGCTTGAAATTTTAACAATTTTACCTTTTTTAACTTTTAACTTTTGTTGTAGAAAATCAGGTAACTTTACTTTTCCTACAAAACAAAGACCCTGAGAATCTTTTTTTTCAGCAGTAATTAAATCCTGTTGCTTAGCAATTTTTCTAACTTCCTTTTTTTCTAAATCTCCTATTGGAAACATAACTTTAGATAACTGTTTTTGAGATAATTGACATAAAAAATAGGACTGATCTTTATTTGAATCTTTTCCAGAAATCAATTTATATATTTTTTTTTCATTTTTTGTTTCTGAGTTAACTATGCAGTAATGACCTGTAGCTAAATAGTCTGCGCCTAAAGATTCTGCTACTTTTAAAAAAACATCAAACTTAATCTCTCTATTACACAAAATGTCGGGATTTGGTGTATTTCCATTTTTATATTCCTCAAACATGTAATCAATTATTCTAGCCTGGTATTCTTTGCTTAAATCAACAGATTGAAAAGGTATAGAGAGCTTTTCTGCTACAATCATGGCATCGTAACTATCCTCAACCCAAGGACATTCATTAGAAATTGTAACCGAATCATCATGCCAATTCTTCATAAAAACTCCAACAACATCATAACCTTCTTTTACAAGAAGATATGCAGCAACACTTGAGTCTACCCCACCTGAAAGAGCGACAACAACTCTTTTATTTTTGTTGGACATTTTAATTATTTTTTACCCTGAAGCTTTCTTTGTCTTTCTGCTTCATCCATCATTTCTTGCATCTTTCGTTGAAATCTATTTTGCTTTCTTGGTTTCATTTTGTTTTCCTGGACTTGTAGTCTAATTTTTTCTTCATCAATAATGAAATATTTTATTGAAATCATTATCAATATTGTTAAAATATTAGAAATAAAATAATACAAACTAAAAGCACTTGCGTAGTTATTAAAGAAGAAAAGCATCATTACTGGCATTAGATACATTATAAATTTCATATTTGGCATGCCAGGTTGTGTAGGTTGCATTTGAGCACCTGAAGACATTTTAGTGTAAAAGAAAATAGCAATGGAAGCTAAAATAGGAAGCAAACTTATATGATCTCCGTAAAATGGTATACTAAAAGGAAGCTCGGCTATTGTATCATATGAAGATAGGTCCTCTGCCCACAAAAAAGATTTCCCTCTTAACTGAAAAGCTATTGGAAAAAAACAAAATAAAGCATAAAATACAGGAAGTTGTAATAGTGCAGGAACACAACCTAATAAAGGATTTGCACCGGCTTTGTTATATAACTTCATAGTTTCTTGTTGTTTTTTAACAGCATCATTTTTATATTTTTCATTAAGCTCAGCTATTTCTGGTCTTAAAACTTTCATTTTTGCTTGAGATACATAAGTCTTGTAAGTAACAGGTGACATTACAATTCTAGTAACAATTGTCATTAAAATTACAGCAATACCAGCTGAAAAATATTTAACCAAGAAACCAAAAAAAGGAAAATATATAAACCTATTTATTAGTCCGAATATCCCCCATCCGAAATATATTGAGTCATATATTTTGTTATCGTAGTTTTTAAGTATATCATAATCGTTAGGACCAATATACCATTTCATCTTGTTGTTAATTTCAGAATTAACGAGGCTTATAGGAATAACAGTAGAATAGTTTTTTGTGAATTCTACGTCTTTTCCTTGATCCTCAAAAAGTTTAGTAGAACTAAACTTGATATTATCAATAGGGCCATCAAAAACAAGAATAGAATTAAAAAAATGCTGTCCATATGAAATCCAATTAACTGAATCTTCCTCGTCTTCTGAATCGGAATATGAACTTAGATAGTTAGTATCATCACCATTATATTGGTAAAGAAGTTGACTGTACCTGTTTTCATAATCAACACTCTTTGCTTGCCTGAATGCATCTAAGCTCCAGTTAAGAAATATATCTGAATCTTTATTAATTAAAGATGACATACCTGTTGATGTAATTTCATAATCAATCATGTAACCGCTTTCAGGAATTTTATATTCAAATGAAATTGATTGAAACTCAGAAATTACAAGCTTCATAACTAGGGACTTAACGCCTCTATTTTCAGTTTTTTGATATGAAAAATTATAGTCGCTGGTATTAATTTCATATCCATTTTTTGTGTTAAATTTTAAATTAACATTTTGATTATCTCTTACTAGGTAAAGATCTTCATCTTTATGATTAACATAATCTTTAAGCTTAACTTCGGATAAAAGACCACCCTTAGTATTAAATTTAAAAACAACATCTTTATTTTCAACAACTATTATTTCTGAAAGTTGATTTAACTCGTTTGGATTAATTAGATCGTCTGAAACAATAGATGAAATTTCTGCAAGATCAACAACAGAATTTTCTTCAGAATCTTGTTCAATATCATTGACCGTAATATTATTTTCAGATTGAGGAGTTTTTTCAAGCTCAGGAATAGTCACGTTAAACCACCAAAAAATAGCAGCAATAAGTAGTACAAAACCTATTACTTGATAAACATCAATTTTATTTTCTTCCATTGTCTTCTTTTGATTTTTTATAATTTAAACTTGCATCAACAAATGAAACAAAAAGAGGATGCGGATTTTCAACAGTACTTTTATATTCAGGATGAAATTGAACTCCAACAAACCAATCGTTGGAAGGTAATTCAACTATTTCTACAAGGCCAGTTTTTGGATTTATTCCACTTGGAATCATTCCTAAGTCTTTCAAATCTTTAAGATATTTATTATTTAATTCCCACCTATGCCTATGTCTTTCTTCAATTAGACTTGAACCATAAATATTATGTGCTTTGGAATCTTCAGATAATGAACATTCCCAAGAGCCTAACCTCATAGTTCCACCCATATTTTCAATTCCCTTTTGATCTTCCATTAAGCAAATTACAGGGTCTGATGTTTTTTCATTCATTTCAGTTGAATTGGCATTTTTAAGATTTAGAACATTTCTAGAAAATTCTATCACTGCCATTTGCATCCCTAAACATATTCCAAAAAAAGGAATGTTGTTTTCACGAGCTGACTTAATTGCTTTTATTTTACCTTCTATTCCACGTGATCCAAAACCTGGGGCAACAATTAAACCATCAAGTTTTTTAATATCATCGTTAATGTTTTCATCTATGTGTTCTGAATGAATTGAATGCACATTAACTTTTGTCTCATTAACTGAACCAGCATGAACTAAAGATTCTAAAATTGATTTATAAGAATCTTGAAGTTCAACATATTTACCAACCAAACCAATGTTTATCTCAAATTTTGGAGATTTAAGCCGATCGACAAATTCAATCCATTTCTGCATATTAGTTGAACTGTATTTTTCGATTTCAAGTTTTTTCAACACTACTTTATCAAGTTTTTCTTTTTCCATCATAAGAGGAACGTCGTAAATAGTTGAAGCATCTTTTGCTTGTATTACAGAATCAACATCTACGTTACAAAATAAAGCAAGTTTACTTTTTATTTCATCAGAGATATCGTGCTCTGTTCTGCAAACTAAAATATCAGCATTTATTCCACTTTCCATTAAAGTTTTAACCGAATGTTGGGTAGGCTTTGTCTTAAGTTCCTTTGCTGCAGATAAATAAGGAACTAGTGTCAAATGAATGACTAAACTATTAGATTTTCCTAACTCCCATCTCAACTGTCTTACAGATTCTATGTAGGGAAGAGATTCAATATCACCAACAGTTCCACCTATTTCAGTAATAATTACATCGTAGTCTTTGGACTTGGCTAGCAGTTTTATTCTTCTTTTTATTTCGTCTGTAACGTGAGGGATAACCTGAACTGTTTTTCCTAAAAAATCACCTTTTCTTTCCTTATCAATAACTGTTTGATAAACTCTTCCTGTTGTTACATTGTTAGCCTGAGAAGTTTCTACATTTAAAAACCTTTCGTAATGTCCTAAATCAAGATCTGTTTCCGCACCATCTGATGTTACATAACATTCTCCATGTTCATAAGGGTTTAGAGTTCCGGGATCTATATTTATGTAGGGATCTAATTTCTGGATGGTTACACTTAAACCTCTTGATTGAAGTAGTTTTGCAAGAGATGCAGAAATAATTCCTTTTCCTAAAGAAGAACTAACACCACCAGTTACAAAAATATATTTGGTTTTTGACATATTAGATTTTGACCAGCCAAAAATACAAAAAGAAAGTGAGTTAATTAAAAATAAAAGTTGTGTAAAAATTAATTATCAGATGAAATTTCGAACAAATCTAAGTCTTCGTGCTGAATTAAAAATACCGACTCATTAATGAATCCATTGTCTTTTTTTCTGTACTTAAATCTATTTTGTGAATACCTTGTTTCCCCTAAATCAATTGATTTTATTAGTTTTTTTCTGTATGATGTCCTCAAAATTAGATCAAGAGTGATTTCGTAAGCTCTAATAGATATTTTACTAGGTAACTTACCAAATTTTTCATAAAAAATACTATTTAAATCATCTAACCCTTCATCATATTTTGGCAAAAAATAAGATGGATAAGTAAATTTTAAATTTCCTAAATGTTGATAAGAAATATTTTCATTTTCATAAACCTCCGATCTATATGAGGTCAACATTTTTATATTTCTATCTTTTGAAATTTGCGAGTTAAACAATGATGAAGCACTAGTTATAACATTCAAATTTTGTGATTCCAAAAAAACTAAATTATTTTTAGTTTCAACAAGTAAAGAATCTGTTATTTCAGGATCAATTAATCCATTAGTTAAATCGGTATCTATAAGCTCTGCGTACGGAAATTTTTTCAATAGTTTTTCTTTCACATGCTCAGTTTTATTATCATAAATGATCATAACACACGGGTCTGGATCTTTTTGAATTAAAGTATCTAAGTGAGAATAAATTAAATTACGTTGAGATTCAACATCTGGAATCGATTGAAATACATTTTTATTCAATTCAATTTCTTTAGATGTCAAAGGAGAAATAATAGGAGCTTTTGAATCAGATAAATTAGACGAAAGTCTATTAATATTTCTAGGTATAAATGGGCCTAAAATAAAATCATAATCTTTAATTTTTTTAGATCTAGAGATTATATCAATTTCATCTAGACTATTTTTATTATCATATGTATCTATTTGAATCTTTACACCAATTTTAGTTGCCTTTTCTAAAGCAATTAAAGTTCCACTGTAAAAATCCAATGAAAGAGTTGAAAGGTTAAGTTTTTCTAAATATTTTTTCGTATTCTCAATAGAATCAATATCTATTTTATCCAAATTAAAAGGGGCTATAAAAGCTAAAGAAATATTTTTTTTATTGGGTACACTGTCAAAAAGATTAAGTTCGTTATTTTTTGGATTTGAAACTGGCTTAATCAAAGTTTTTTTAATTATTTTCTCAGTTTCTTTAGATGTTATAAAAGGAATTTTAAGTACCATTCTTTTTGAAATCTTATCCTCTTTTATTTGTGGATTATATTTTTTTATTAGATCGATCGGTACATTGTATAAATTAGAAATGGTAAATAAGGTTTGCTTTCTTTTTACATTATGTTCAATAAATTTAATATTGATATCTGATTCAATTTCGATGTCAGGGTTCTGAGACAATCCGAAAATTGGAATTAAAATAAATAGCAGTAAAAATCTTAAAAACTTCATCATTCCCATTCAATAGTAGCAGGTGGTTTAGAACTTATATCATACACAACCCTGTTAACACCTTTAACATTATTTATAATTTTATTTGAAACTTGCTGTAAAAATTCATAAGGAAGATTAACCCAATCAGCTGTCATTCCATCAGTTGACTCCACAGCTCTTAGAGCCACGCATTGTTCATAGGTTCTTTCGTCACCCATAACCCCTACACTTTTAACAGGAAGTAAAATTGCACCGGCTTGCCAAACTTTATCATAAAGATTTGAGTCTTTTAAAGCAGATATAAAAATATGATCAACTTCTTGAAGAATATTTACTTTTTCATTTGTAATATCACCTAAAATTCTTATAGCTAAACCAGGACCTGGAAAAGGATGTCTTTTAAGTAGTTTTTGGTTTATACCCAGGCTTTTGCCAACCCTTCTAACTTCGTCCTTAAAAAGCATTTTTAAAGGCTCAACAACAGAAAGTTTCATAAAATCTGGTAGTCCACCGACATTGTGATGAGATTTAATTGTTGCCGACGGACCCTTTACTGAAATTGATTCAATTACATCAGGATAAATTGTGCCTTGAGCTAACCACTTTGCCCCATCAATTAATTTAGATTCTTTATCAAAAACATCAATAAAAGCTTTACCAATTATTTTTCTCTTTTTTTCAGGGTCACTTACAGAAGACAGTTTATTAATGAAATATTCAGAGGCATCAACCCCTTTTACATTTAAACCCATCCCCTTGTACTGTTCTAAGACATCTTGAAACTCATTTTTTCTCAGTAAACCATTGTTTACAAAAATACATTGCAAATTATCTCCAATAGCTTTATTTATTAGAACTCCTGCAACTGTGGAATCTACTCCGCCTGAAAGACCTAAAATAACTTTATCATTTCCTATCAAGCTTTTTATTTCAGATATAGTTTTTTCTGAAAATACATCAGGTGTCCAGTCAGGTTTAATACCAGCTATTTTTAAAAGGAAATTTTCTAGAATTTTCTTTCCATCTTTAGAGTGATATACTTCAGGATGGAATTGAATACCATAAAGTCTTTCATCAACAATGGAAAAAGCAGCATTTTTAACATCTTCTGTACTAGCTATACATTTCGAATTTAGAGGGAGATTTTCAATTGTATCGCTATGACTCATCCATACTTGAGAGCCCTCATTGACGTTTTTGAATAATAAACTTTCAGAATTAATATTCAATAAATTCGCTCTCCCATACTCTCTTTTATTAGATGGAATAACTTTACCTCCAAAAAAATGTGCTATGTATTGTGCACCATAACATACACCTAATAAAGGTTTTTTACCTTTAATTTGATCCAAATCTATATGTAGAGCATCTTCAGATCTAACAGAATATGGAGATCCAGATAAAATAATTGCTTTAAAAGAATCTAAATCAACATTCAAATTATTATATGGGTGAATTTCACAATAAACAAACAGCTCTCTTACTCTTCTTGCAATTAATTGCGTATACTGTGAACCGAAATCAATTATCAATACCTTTTCTTCCATACTCAAAAATACTACTAAAACACAAAAAAAATCAAAAGAAACTAATTAATATTTAATAACCTTAAACTCTTTGTTGAAGGGGTCTATATTTTTGTTTATTAGTTCTAAAAAATTGTTATTATTAATATTGTAAAAGGTCGAAAAATTTAGTTGTCTTTCTTGAAATGAATTATTTGGAAATAATTCATTTTTTAACAATTCAATCCTATTCAAAAAATCTTTGTGTTTTCTTTTTTCTGCTTTAATTAATCTTTTTTCAAGTTTATTTATTCCATTAATTTGTTTTTTTTCCTGAGCTTTTACTGCACCCTGGAATGATTTATCAGTATATCTAACAAATTCATGTAAATCTTTAAAATTTTGTTTAATACTATTCCGAATTGAACTTAAATCTGTTGATATTTCAGAATTAGTTTTTAAATATTTTAACTTGAGATTATTAATATCAAGAAATAAATCTTCAATCTTTAATTTAAGATTTCTTAATTTTTTAAGCTGTTTTTCAGAAACTAAAAGAACTGAAGTTCTGACACTTAGAATTGGAAAAGGGATTTTTAAATATTCAAAATAATCTTTTAATTGAAGCCAATATGCAATTTCACTGCCACCTCCTACATAAGATAAATTTGGTAAAATACTCTCTTGATAAACAGGCCTAAGCAAAGCATTAGGTGAAAATCTTTCGGGGAAATTTTCAATTTCATTCAGCATTTCTTTTTTTGAAAAAGCAATTTCAGTATTTGTAATTCTATAAACATTATCAAAAAATTCAATTCTTTCTCTTAAACCGTCCATAATATAGAACATGTTGATTTCCCTTGGATTTACCTGTGGTTTAAATTTAATATCCAATGATTTCTTCAGATTTAAATTAGTATTAGAAATTCTATCGAAAGAAATTTTATTTATTAATTCGTCTTTAACGATTTCTTTAAACAAATTCTTCAAGTTCTTATTATCCGGCTGAATAATTACTAGTCCAGATTCAGCAAAAAAACTATGAACTAGCTTAAAGGTTGAATCTGATAAATCATTGCCAGCTAAATAAGAAGATTCAAAAACTGAAATTAAATTCTCAAGTCCAACCTTTTCAAAATAAGGTCTTATCTGTTTTGAAAGATCTATTAAGCTTTCTGTTTTTAACCTTCCAACAGGACCTTTAGATTGAACTTTCCACTCGAATTTATGATTATTTGTTTTAAAAAAATTTATTTCATCAAAATCATGATCCTCAGATGCCATCCAAAATATTGGAACAAAATTATATTTAGAGTATTTAATTTTAAGTTGTTCACAAATCTTAATTGTATCTATTATTTTATAAAAAAAATATAATGGACCTGTGAATAAATTTAATTGATGACCTGTGCAAACGGTAAATGTATTATGATCGTTTAATAGATTTATATGATTTATTTGTTTAGAATTATTTGGAATCTGATCGTATTGTTTTTTTAATTCTTCATTAAGAATTTTCCTATATGAATTATTGTAATTTTTTTTCTTTTCCTTAATTTGACCTAAATAGTTTTCAATTTCATTTGCTCTATTAAAAAAAGGAACTAATTTTCTTTCACCCTCTAAATAATTTGCAGTGATTGGAGGTAAATGATTTGATATTTTTGAATTAATAAAGGTCAAATTTTATTTATTTTATTTTCAATTGGGACCGCATACAAATCAAATTCAGTAGCACTTACTATTTTTAATTTTACAAACTCACCTATTTTTAAGTAATATTTAGTTGCATCGACTAACACCTCATTATCTACATCAGGTGAATCAAATTCAGTCCTTCCTACATAATTAACTCCCTCTTTTCTATCAATAACGCAATTAAAGACTTTATTGATTTTATTTTGATTTAAATCAAATGAAATTTGAGATTGAATTTCCATTATTTCATTCATTCTTGTATGCTTAACATTTTCAGAAACATCATCAATTAGATTGAAAGCATGAGTATTTTCCTCATGACTATATGTAAAACATCCTAGTCTATCAAATTTAGTTTCTTTTACCCAATCGAGAAGCTCATTAAAATCGTTTTCAGTTTCTCCAGGATAACCAACAATTAAAGTTGTTCTTATTGCTATATCTGGATTTGATTTTCTAATTTTCTGTATTAGATCAATAATATTCTCTTTTTTTGAGCCCCTTCTCATAGATTTTAAAATTTTAGAAGAAATATGTTGAAGTGGCATATCAATATAATTACATACTTTACTCTCATTCTTAATGACATCTAATACATCTACAGGGAATCCATTTGGAAATGCATAGTGTAATCTTATCCATTCAATACCATTAATTTTTACCAATTCCCTCAGAAGAGAGGACAATGCTCTTTTTTTATATAAATCAAGTCCATAATAAGTCAAGTCTTGCGCTATTAATATAACCTCTTTAACTCCGTTTTTTACTAAATTTTTTGTTTCTTCTACTAAATCTTCAATTGATTTTGACCTGTGTTTTCCCCTCATCAATGGAATAGCGCAAAACGAACAAGGTCTATCACATCCCTCTGAAATTTTCAGATAGGCATAATTTTTTGGTGTTGTAGTCAATCTCTCGCCTATAAGCTCATGTTTGTAGTCAGCTTTTAATGCTTTTAAAAGTTTTGGTAAATCAGTAGTGCCAAAGTACTCGTCTACATTTGGAATCTCTTTTTTTAAATCAGGCATGTATCTTTCGCTAAGACAACCTGTAACAAATAATTTATCAATATCCCCATTCTCTTTTTTTTGTGAGTAATCCAAAATAGTATTAATGGATTCTTCTTTAGCATTATCAATAAAACCACAAGTGTTGACAACTACTATATTCCCTTCTTTCTCATGAACTACATTTTTATTATTGGCTTTTAATTGTCCCATTAAAACCTCTGAATCATAAATATTCTTCGAACATCCTAGAGTCACCACATTGATTGTATTTTTTTTTGAATATTTTGTTCTCAAAGTTTAAATTTTATGATTTCTTAAAAAAAGAATCTACAAACTCTCTTTTATCAAAAGTTTGTAAATCGTTAATGCCCTCACCAACTCCGATAAATTTTATTGGGATGTTGAACTGGTCTGAAATTCCTATTACAACTCCTCCCTTAGCAGTTCCATCCAATTTAGTTACAGCCAGAGAAGTTATTTCAGTTACATTGGCAAATTGTTTAGCTTGTTCAAAAGCATTTTGGCCAGTTGATCCATCAATAACCAACAAAATCTCCTCAGGAGAATTTATATTTTTTTTCTGAAGAACTCGTTTAATTTTACCAAGCTCATTCATCAGATTCGTCTTATTATGTAATCGTCCAGCTGTATCAATTAATACAACATCAATTTCCTTATTAATAGCTGATTCTAAAGTATCGTAAGAAACAGAAGCTGGGTCACTGCCCATTTCTTGCTTGACTAATTCTACTCCGACTCTATTAGCCCATATCTCCAATTGATCGATTGCTGCTGCTCTAAAAGTATCTGCAGCTCCAATCATCACTTTTAATCCTAAAGATTTGTAATAATTCGCCATTTTTCCAATGGAAGTAGTTTTACCAACTCCATTGACACCAACAACTAAAATTACATGAGGTTTCTGATCACTAATTGACATAACATCATTTTCATCAGACTCGCAAATTATATCAATAATCTCCTCTTTTAAGATAACGTCTAATTCCTCAGAATTTATGTACTTATCTTTTGCTACTCTACTTTCAATATTATCAATTATTTTTAGTGTGGTTTTAACCCCTACGTCAGAGCTAATTAAAACTTCTTCAAGGTTATCCAATACTTCAT
>Ga0255758_10000299_pt1 | contig 54942 bp, 46 predicted proteins | sample 011ome_24_FD_179958 | JGI IMG/M metagenome (GOLD analysis project Ga0255758, IMG submission 179958) | Coastal salt marsh microbial communities from the Groves Creek Marsh, Skidaway Island, Georgia - 011513CT metaG (version 2) | ecosystem: Environmental > Aquatic > Marine > Intertidal zone >... | reverse complement strand
TGTGGTTTAATAATTTTAAAAATAAAAAAAATAGAGTTGTGCTCTCTTATAATTGGAAATTACGATCTCTGACTAATTATTTGCAACAGCTTGAGATGGAGTCACTTGGCAAGGAAGCAAATCCTAAGTCAATTTTTAAAGAAACTGGCCAGTCAATATTTGGTGGTTTTGGCTCAACTGCTCAACACTCATATTTCCAATTATTACATCAGGGCACTGCGGAATTTTGTGCTGATATTATTTATTCAACATCAACCATCAGTCCCCTGTCTTCTGCTCAAGCAAGAGGGCAGGCTTCCTTGCTCTCTTCAGATTTTAAGACATCAAATAATATTCTTGAAAAAACTAATAGTAACTCTCCAGTTAATCTGTTCCATTTAAAAAAGCTATCTCTTGCTGAGCTTGGTTTTTTGTTAGCAACTTGGGAGCATAGGGTGTTCATTACTGCATGTATGCTTAACATTAATCCTTTTGATCAGTATGGAGTAGCTGCAGGCAAATTAGCTGCAAAGAAATTCCTAAGTTAATGGCCTTAAATCTTAAACAAGTCCCCAATACACCTGGAATATATAAATTTTTTTCTAAAAATAAAATCATATATATTGGAAAAGCAAAAGACTTAAAAAAAAGGGTTTCTTCGTATTTTGGTAAAGCTTTTAAAGATAGAAAAACACAACAAATTAAAATCCTTACAGATAAAATCGAAACTTTTTCAACAAATACTGAGGCTGAGGCTCTGCTTTTGGAGCAGTCTTTAATCAAAGAAAATTTACCTAAATTCAACATTCTTTTAAGAGATGATAAGACTTATCCATATGTATATTATTCAATGGAAAAGAAATATCCAAGCGTTAGCATGAAGAGATCAAAGCATGCTGTTTCAAAAGATTATTTTGGGCCGTATATCAGCGCAAAAGCTGTTAAATCCTCAATTAAAGATTTACAAAAAATTTTTCAAATTAGAAATTGCAGTGATAGCACTTTTAAAAATAGATCTAGGCCTTGTATTGAATATCAAATGCAAAGGTGCTCAGCACCATGTGTTAATTTTATATCTCAAATTGATTACTATGAAGACATAATTGCTTCTCAAGAATATATATCCTCAAATGGTAAAAAAACTAAATCTTTAATGCTTGCTCAGATGCAAAAACTTTCAGATCACCAAGAATTTGAACGTGCAAATGAAATTAAAAAACGTATTAAAAGTTTAGACCTCTTGCATCAAGAGCAATCATTTAATAGTTCATTGTCCAGCATGGATTTATTTACATGCATCTCAAAGCTTGATAGAACAGGAATCTGCATTCTTTCTGTGCGAGATGGAAAAATCCGCGGCACTAAAACCTATTACTTGCAAGGAAATTTATTAAAAGATATTGATGGTTTGTATCAAAGTATAATTTTTTCTTATTATCAAAATAGGTTTTCTTTACCGGAAAAAATTTTTTTAAATATAAGACCAAATAATATTTCCATCATAAAACGCGCTGTAAATCTTAAATTTCAAAAGCATATATCAATCATATCAAGCATTAATTCAGATATAAAAAGGGTTGCTAAATTAGCAAAATTAAACGCTCATCAAGTTATAGAGAATCGAGTAAATAAATCTGAAAAATATTTTTTTGCTTTCAAAGATTTGATGAATTATGTCGCTATATCTGATGAGAATTTTTCCATAGAGGGCTTTGACGTTAGTCATCATGGGGGAAAAAATGCTGTCGCATCGGCAGTTAGATTTTCAAACCAAGGACCTGTTAAATCACAATACTTACTTTTTAATATACCCAATGAATTGGCTGGAAATGATGTTGGCTCAATGAAAAATATTATAGAAAGAAGAATTAATAAAGCCAGCACAAATTCTTTGCCTAATATTATTCTTATTGATGGAGGAATATTGCAGCTTGAAGCGGCATTAAGTGCCTTTAAAACATTTACTGAAAAACACCCACTAATATTAAGCATTGTGAAAGGGTCTAAAAGAGTAAGATCAACAGAAACGATTCTTTCTCAAAATGGAATTATAGAAATGCCCAAAGATTGCTCGGGGTTTATGCTTCTTCAAGAAATTCGCGATGAATCTCATCGATTTGCAATTACAAGCAATCGTAAGAAAAAGAATAAATCTGTTAGGCTATCTTCTTTAGATAGGATTAAGGGTTTGGGCCCGCATAGAAAGAAAAAGCTACTTCATTACTTCAGGTCTATTAAAGCAATTAAAAATGCATCTGTAGATGATCTATGCAAGGTATCAGGAATAAGTATTAAACTAGCAAATAAAATTAATAAGAATTTGTAATATGAAAAATATAATCCAAAATTTAACTTACTTTAGAATTTTTTCAGGCCCAATTTTATTTTTTCTTATCACTATAGAGAATTTATATGGTTTTTCACTTATATTATTTTTGTTAGCAGGTGCCTCAGATTATTTTGATGGATATTTTGCAAGAAAATTTCAAATGGAATCACTCCAGGGCGCTGTTCTTGACCCAATAGCTGATAAGATTTTAACGCTTTTTCTCGTATTGTCATTAGCGCTAGAACTAGAGAGCTTATTCATTGCTTTTTCAGGAGGGCTGATTTTGGCTCGTGAATTCTGGGTAGCTGGTTTAAGAGAATTCAATTCTCTGCAAAATAATGCCAAAGCTTCTAAGGTTAGCATGGCAGGAAAAATCAAAACCTCGATTCAATTTTTTGCATTTACCTCCTTCTTAACAGGACTTTATCTGGAAAGTGCTTTTTTAATATTTATTTCTAACTTTTTCCTTGCTTTTGCATTAATTCTTACTCTTCAAAGCGGGTTGGAGTATACTAGGCAGACCTTTAAGACCTCAAAGGAAAGTAACAACAATGATTAAGAAACCTTCGACTGTCGATTATGCCAAATACAATCATGAGATTAATGATCTTGAAGCATTTTATGGGTTAGATAATGAGGTTTTATATTGTCGGACCTGTGTTATCAGTAACCAACGACCCAACTCTGCAATTGAGTTTTCTCATACGAAAGCAAGCAAAAAAACTACAATTAATTTCGATGATAATGGAATTTGTGATGCATGCAATCAAGCAAAAATTAAGAAATCTATTGATTGGGATCAAAGAGAAAAAGAATTGCAAGATCTTTGTGACAAATATAGAAAAAATGATGGGTCTTATGACTGTCTGGTTCCTGGATCTGGTGGAAAAGATAGTTTTTATCAATCACATATTTTAAAAAACAAGTATGGCATGCATCCTCTTACAATTACTTGGGCTCCAAATATATATACAGATTGGGGCAGAAGAAATATGGAAAGATGGCAGCATGCAGGATTTGATAACTACCTTGTAACCCCATGCGGTCTAACAAAGAGACTGCTTACTAGACTAGCAGTTGAAAATCTATTTCATCCATTTCAGCCATTTATCATCGGTCAAAAAGCCTTGGCTCCAAAATTAGCTGTTAATTTTGATATTCCACTAATATTCTATGGCGAGAATGAAGCAGAGTATGGAAATCCTATTGTAGATAATACTCAAAGCCAAAGAGATTATGAATATTTTTCAAGCAAGGATCAAAGCAAGGTCTATCTAGCTGGTGTTCCAGTGGATGAATTAATATCTAAATATGGAATAGATAAATCTGCTCTTTCTCTATATATGCCAGCTAATCCAGAAGTTCTTAATGACAAGAAAATTGCAGTTCATTATTTAGGCTATTATTTAAATTGGCACCCTCAATCAGCCTATTACTATTCTGTAGAGCATGGTAATTTTGAGGCATCTCCTGAAAGAACTGCTGGAACATATTCAAAATACAATTCTATTGACGATAAAATTGATGATTTTCATTACTACACTACATATATAAAATTTGGTATTGGACGAGCAATATATGATGCCGCTCAAGAAACTAGATCTGGTGATCTAGAAAGAGATGAGGCATTAATGCTTGTGAGGAAATATGATGGAGAGTTTCCTGAAAGATTTGCTGAAGAGATTTTTGAATATCTCTCAATCAAATCCTCTGATTTTCCGATAGCATCTCAACAATTTGAGTCTCCAAAAATGGATAGAGATTATTTTGATCTTTTATCGGATTCATTTAGGTCCCCTCATTTATGGATGTTTAAAAATGGGGAATGGAAGCTTAGATATACAATAGATTAGTTTTTGATGTTAAATAAAAGAGTTATTGCCAGACTGGACATCAAAATGGAGCACTTAATTAAAGGAGTGCGAATGGAGGGATGGAGAAAAATTGGTTCTCCGATTGACTTTGCCAAGAGTTACTACGATGAAGGCGCAGATGAGCTAGTTCTTTTGGATGTAGTTGCTAGTTTATACAACAGAAATAATTTAACGGAAATATTAAAAGATATTTCTTCCTCTATACATATACCAATCACTATTGGAGGAGGTATTAGATCTCATCATGATGTAGAGGAATTATTGTCCGCTGGAGCAGACAAGGTTGCAATAAATAGCGAGGCAACTAAAAACCCTAACTTGCTTGAAGATCTAGCAAAAACCTTTGGTTCCCAAGCAATAGTTTTATCTATCGAATCAAAAAAGATAAATAATAATTTATGGGAACCATTAACTGATAATGGGAGAGAACATACTCATCTTGATTCATTAAAATGGGCAATGCAGGCTGAGCAGTTGGGTGTTGGTGAAATATTTTTATCTTCTATTGATCAGGATGGTACTAGGCTAGGTCCAGACATTGAACTCATCCAATCAGTATCATCAATGTTAAAGATACCAGTTATCTCTTCAAGTGGGGTGGGTTGCCTAGAGGATGTTAAAGACATATTTACTAAAACTGAATGTACTGCAACAGCTATCGGAACATCCTTACATTACAAAGACTTCTCAATGTCTGAATTAAAAGATTACTTATTAACCTCAAGCATTCCTGTACGCAAATCATTATGAAGATAATAATTGTAGATTATGGTATAGGCAACGTATTTTCAGTTTGTTCAGCGCTGAAAACTCTTGGGCTAGATTATGAGCTTACCTCTGATCATCAAAAAATTTTAAATGCTGACAAGGTTATTTTGCCTGGAGTTGGTGCTTTCCAAAAAGCTATGGATAACCTAATTTCATCTGGATTGGATGAGGTTTTAAGAGAATATGTTAAGAAGGGAAATTTTTTTCTTGGGATCTGCGTTGGTATGCAGGTTCTACTCTCAACAGGTGAAGAAGGAGGAAATCATAGAGGATTGGATTTAATCCCTGGAAGTGTTGAGCATATAAATAAATCTCAACTTGCGGAATCAAATCTAAAAATTCCACATATATCATGGTCGAAAATAAATCTTATTCAATGCCCTGATCAATATAATTTCATAAAAGATTTTTCTACAAACCCTATCGATTTAATGTACTTTGTTCATTCATTCCACTCTGTTCCTCTTAATTCTAACAATCTTATTGCAACATGTGATTATTCTGAGTTAATTTTAAGTGCTGTAATAGCAGATGAAAATATTCTTGGGACCCAGTTTCATCCTGAGAAAAGCGGTAAAGTTGGACTATCTTTTCTTAGTAAATGGTCTTTATTATGAATCTAATTGGTTATTAGCTAATGAAAAATCTAGAATTATGGATATTCGGAGGCGGGGGCCATTCGAAAATTATTGCGGACACTGCCTTGTCTTTAAATAAATATGGAAAAATTACCATATTCGATAAGAATTTCAGTGAAGATACTAAAAATATCTTAAATGAATGTAATTTTAAAACCGAACAACCTAGTAACACGAATTACGAAGGTATTGATTCTTTTATTGGAATTGGAGATGGAATCATAAGAAAGAAAATCAAAGATAAATTTTATAAACATAATTTTTGTAATCTGGTCAGCAACGATGCCTTGGTTTCTAAGAAATCTTTCATTGAAACGGGAGTATTTATCGCTCCAAAAGCAATTATTAACATAAATTCTCATATATCTGAACAGGTGATTGTTAATACTAATGCAGTTGTTGAGCATGACTGCAAGATAGGCGCTTTTTCACATATAGGCCCAAGTTCAGTTTTATGCGGAGGAGTTACATTAAAAGAAAATGTTTTTATTGGAGCTAAATCGTGCATTAATCCAGGAATTCAAATTTGTAACAATGTATTAATTGGAAGTGGTTGTGTTGTTACAAATGATATTAATGAACCTGGAATATATACTGGTATTCCAGCAAAGAAAAAATCATGACAACTTCAATTATTATCCAGGATAATGCACTTCAAGGACTTTTGGTAAATGAAAATCAGTCAATTTTAGAGATCTTAACGTGTATTGAAAAAGGTGGTTTTAGGATTGTAATAGTCGTTGATGAAAATAAGAAATTCCTTGGCATTATTACTGACTATGACATCAGGAGAGGGATCTTAAAAAATAAGAGTATAGATTTTCATGCCTCTGGTGTGATAAATTATTCACCAATCATCTCAAATGATTCGAGTAGCCTGTCTAGTCAGATTTCAATTCTAGAAGATAATAATATTGAGCATTTGCCTCTCATAAATGATTCTAATGAGGTTGTTGGATTGCGTATCATCTCATCTGGATTTAATACCAATCAATCAAATACAGTTGTCATTATGGCTGGTGGATTAGGGACAAGACTTCATCCACTCACAGAAAAGACTCCTAAGCCAATGATAAAAGTTGGAGATATGCCGATTTTAGAAAGCATTATTGACAGGTTTAAATCCCAAGGCTTCAAAAATTTTGTAATATCTGTTAACTATCTCTCAGATATTATTACAAACTATTTCGGCGATGGATCTTCAAGAGAAATCAACATTCATTATATTTACGAACAAAAAAAAAGAGGTACTATTGGAGCCTTGTCAGAGCTTTTAAAAATTCCAAATATACAATACCCAATCCTATTAACCAATGGTGATATTATTTGTACCACCAAATATAAAAATGTTTTAGATTTTCACACCTCGAATAATTTTGATGCCACCGTTTGTGCTAAAGAGCATACTGTAGATATACCTTATGGTGTGATTGAGGTAAAAAATTTAAATCTTGTAAAAGTTACAGAAAAACCAAAGCTTACAATGAGCATTAATAGCGGCATATATGCCCTAAATAAATCTGCAATAGAATTAATTCCGAGTGATGCAGTCTATGATGCAACAAATCTAATCGAAGAAATGCTGAACTTAAAAAATAAAGTTGGAGTTCATCAAATTAAAGATCTATGGATAGATATTGGAACCAAAGAAGACCTAGAAAGGCTTCAGGAATTTTTCAATGCCTGACTTTGATAATTTTTATTAATTTATTTACTAAAAATTCAGCTGACCCTTTTTTAAAATATATGTCTTGTTTGAAAGCATATTTTGTAAAAGAGTCTCTATAGATTTTGTGAATGGACTTTAGTATTTCTGCTTTAGATTCACCTGAATCAATAGTATTAAGGTTCCTGTCACGACCTTCTTGTCTATTACCTATATTGATTGCTGGAATACCACAAGCACTGGATTCAATAATACCACTTGAGGAGTTGCCAATCATAAACTCGCTTTGTTTCAATGCAGAGTAATACAAATTGCCGCCAAGATTTTTTTTAATCGTAAGAAGAGAATTTAATTTCTCTTCTTTAATCAAGCAATTAATTATATGAGCATTATTTATGTCTGAATTTGGAAATGTAAACAATAGATTTAAACCTTTCTCTGTAACCGCTTTAATAATATTTATAACAATTTGAGCATCATTTTTTTTAAATTTTGTTGAAGGGTGGAAAGTTGCAACTGCAAAAGGAAAAGATGCTTTAGATTCAAATACATCCATAAAAAATTTTTCTTTTGAAATAGATTTGGCGGCCTTGATAGATTCAACACCTAAAGAACCTAGGAAGAATACCCTTGATTTTGGGAAATCTTTTTTAATTAGTCTATTTTTTGCATTAATATTATCTACAAAATGAAATTTTGACATTTCAGAAATTGAGTTCCTAAAAGCATTATCCATGGATCCAAGAGTATTTACGCCACCATGGAGATGAATAATGTCTATCATCAATGCAGTTGCTGCAGTAGCAGCAGCAAATGTTTCAAATCTATCTCCAAGAAGAACCAGGGATTGAATATTATTTTTTTTAAACCCCTCAGCAAAGAGCTTTATATGCATACTTATTGAGTTGCTTAAATTGATTGGCGAATCAATTTCAATATCCGCATTTATTTTATATACATATTTTTTATCAAATGAGCTGAAGATTTCATTAGCTGTATATCCAAATTCATTAGCAAAATGAGCAGTCGAGGCAAAAATTGTAAAGTCTATCCTTTGCTTTTGAATGCTTTGAATAAATTGCTTTAGAATTGAAAAATCAGACCGACCTACAGTTACTATCCCTAATTTATTCATTCATTCAAAATCCGAAAGTTTAAGCAAGGTATTTTTATTAACATTCTTTTTTAGTTTTTTATTAATAATTTTTTTATAATTCATGACAGAGATACCTTTGTTTGGGCGAAGAGAACACAGATTGCTTTTTTGTATCTTCATGCCTTTTTTTAGATCACTTGAGTAGGCTAAACTTCGCCTCGCAATTTTTTTTATGTCTAGCTCAGTTTTTGAAAGAGTTTTCTCTCCAGCACCTAGAGCACTCTCTGCCAATCTTATTTGAGAAACATATTTTTTAAAATTTGAAATTGTGAGAGATGCTTTATGATCAGGGCCCACATGATTATTTGAAAAGGTAATGTGCTTTTCAATGATTTGCGCTCCAACCATTACACTAAGCGCACCTGTTAGTATTTCAGTCGAATGATCCGAAAAACCAATTTTTATCTTTGGGAATAACTCAGATAAGCGTGCAATATATTGTAAATTTAAAACTGAGAGTTGAGCGGGATAGGCGCTGACGCAATGCAACATAGATAGATTTTTATGGTTATTATTTTTATATATATTAAGAGTCTTAATAATTTCTGATTCATCAGCCATTCCCGACGATAGAATCACCGGATAGTTATTTTTAATAATTTCTTCATGCATGAATAAATTATCAAAATCACCGGAAGATAATTTAATTACAGATACTTTTCTTTTGATTAGAAATTTTAGAGAGTCAATATCAAATGGTGTGCATATGAAATCAATTTTTATTTTTTTTGCAAAATTTTGAAGTGTAATAATTTGATGATTTGAGAGCTCAAGCTTATTTAATAATTCAGTTTGCTTAGAAGTGCCTGTATTTGATTTCTGATATTGTGCAGTTTTTGCATTGCTAGTTACCAGTTTTTCTGAAGAGAATAATTGAAATTTAACTGCATTAGCACCAGCATCTTTTGCAGCTTGAATATACCTTAATGCACTCTTAATGCAGCCATTATGATTGACGCCAACTTCTGCAATAATCTTGATTTTGTCTTCTTTATTATGCATTTTAACTTTTGATGTTTTGCTGAAAAAGCATTTCAGCAAAATTGAAATCAATCTCGGAGTCAATATCAATAGATCTTGAGTGTGGTATTTCATATCCAGAAATTTTTCCAGCCCACATAGAGCTATTTTCTTTAATATATTTAGGGCTTGTAATATATACAGATGGGACGATGTTATATATTTTAGGAGAGTCTTGTCTTCTAAAAATTTTATTAGAATCAACTGACTTTGATAGCTTAACCTCTTTTTCTTTATTAATCTCAATCATATTTACATACGGAGATCTGTCTGATTTAGAAATAGTAAAAATAAGATCAAACTGACTTTTATTGAATAAATTAATAGTTCCCTCAATATCCTTCTCACTCCTTAGGGGGCAAACACACGGCAAACAAACAAAGTTATAATCTATTGATTCATTCAAGCTTTCTACAGCATGTCTCCATGCAAACCACTCATTTGCAATATCTGTTGAAAGTTCTGAAGGTCTTAAAAATGGCACTTCAGCTCCATAATCTTTAGAAATCTTCATGATTTCATCATCATCAGTGCTGACTATTACTCTTTTAAACAGTGAAGATTCTATTGCCAGTTCAATAGTCCAAGCTATCAAAGGCTTACCACAGAATGTTTTTATATTTTTTCTATGTAGGCCTTTTGAGCCTCCACGTGCAAAAATGAATGCTATATTTTTATTAGGTTTTATCACAGAGCTTTAAATTTTGTGGAGTATAATTAAGCCTTATTAGTTACCATTATATATAAATTATGCTGAATAGAGATATATTAATTTCTGAGTCAATAGAGTCGGAGTTTTTAAGATTTAAAGATAATTATCCACATAAGAATAGAAAAGTTCTTCTTGCTGGGGGTGGTGGATATATTGGGCTTTGCATAGCAAATGCATTGGCTGAAGCAGAAATCGATGTCTTAATTTTAGATAACTTCATTTATGATCATGCAAAATCTATTTACTCCTCTCTATTAAATAAGAAAATTATTTTTATAAATCATGATTTAAGAAATGATTTACCAAAAACTTTTATTGATGAAAACAATGTAACTGATGTTGTAATATTGGCAGGATTGGTGGGCGATCCAATTACAAAGAAATATCCAAATCTTTCAAGCGAAATTAATAATCTTGCTATTCAAAGCTTTTTAAAGCAATTGAATGGGAATAATCTCAATAAAGTTATCTTTGTATCAACTTGTTCAAATTATGGATTAATAAAAGATGGCGAGAAAGCTGATGAAAATTTTTCATTAAACCCACTCTCATTATATGCAGAAGATAAAGTACACAATGAAAAATTTATAATTAGTAATTCAGATAATTTTGATTTTTCTGCAACTATCCTGCGTTTTGCAACAGCATTCGGTGCGGCTCCAAGAATGAGATTTGATTTAACTGTGAATGAGTTTATTTATGATGCATATACCAAAAAAAGACTAGAAGTTTATGATGCTGATACTTGGCGACCTTATTGCCATGTTAGAGATTTCGCTCGATTGATTCACAGAGTTTTGGTGATGGATATTAAAAAAACTAATTATCAAATATTTAATGCGGGGGGTGATGCAAATAATTTAACAAAGAGAAACATTGTAGAAATTATAAAAAAATATATACCCGATCTTAATGTTGAGTACGTTGATGGAGGAAATGATCCAAGAAACTATATTGTAGATTTTACAAAAGTAAGAGAGGAGCTTTATTTTGAGCCTCTATGGACAGTGGACAATGGAATTGAAGAGCTAATTGGATTTTTAAACAATAACCTTTATTCAGATGTAGAGAGCGATAGAAATTTTTATGGAAATTATAATATTCTAAATGGCTCATAAGAAAACTATTCCGATCTGTATTCCAAATATTACTGGAAACGAGCAAAGAAACCTAACTGAGTGCATTGATACTAAATTTGTTTCTTCTGTTGGTAAATTTGTTACTGACTTTGAAAAGCAGCTTGAATTTCATTCAGGCTTTAAGAATGCATGCGCGGTAAACTCTGGAACATCTGCATTATCACTTGCACTTCATAATGTTGGGGCTTCTCATAATGATCTTGTAATAATCCCTGATTATACTTTTATAGCAACTGCAAATGCTGTTGCGCATTGTGGAGCTACTCCTTGGATATTAGATATTAGTTCAAAAAATCTAAATTTAGATCTTGAAAAATTAAGATCAGCAATAGACAACAATTGTGAAATAAAAGGGCAAAATTGGTTTCATAAAGAAACTGGGCAACGCATAGCAGCTATTGTTCCAGTTTTTGCTCTAGGTAACTCATGTGATGCAAAAGAATTAAATAATATTTATGAAGATTATTCCATTCCAGTCATTGTAGATGCTGCTGGAGCGCTGGGAGTTATGCCAAATAATCAAAAATTAGGTAATTTAAATGTTACATGCATAACCATTTCATTCAATGGCAACAAGACGTTTACTTCAGGTGGAGGAGGAGCAATTCTCACAAATGATTCCTCATTTTTTAATTCATGTAAACATACAAGCACAACAGCAAGAACCGGATATGAGTATACACATGATGAAATAGGTTTTAATCACCGAATGACAAATTTACAGGCTGCAGTTGGATGCGCGCAACTTGAGAGATACCATGAATTTGTTGATAAAAAATTATATATACATAATTTCTATCAAAATAATATTTTTCTTTCTGGGGTTGGATCAATGCATGAATCTATTGATTCATCAAGATGGATTTCATATATTCTTTTTAATAAAGATACAAACATCAATTTTGAAAATTTGTATTCATATGCCCAAAATAAAGGAATAGAGCTAAGACCTTTTTGGGTGCCCATGCACATGCAAGAACCATTCAAAAACTGCGTAAAAGAAGATTTAGATGTTTCAAAATCTCTATTTCAAAAAGTTTGCACTTTACCATCTTCTACTGGTATTACAGATGAAGAAATTTCATATACTGTGAGCTCTATAAATACTTTTTTAGAAGATCATGTTCATTGATTATTGTTCCAGCTAGATTGGTGTGAGTGATTTAATCGCATTTGACTCGGTAATAGTTGGCGGCGGGGTTGTAGGGATGGCAACTGCTATGGAGCTCCAAAAATCTGGCTATAAAACTATAGTTGTAGAAAAAAATAATTTTTTAGGAGATGAAGTCTCTTCTAGAAATTCTGGTGTTTTGCATTCGGGTATATATTATCCATCGGGGTCTTTAAAAGCAGAATTTACTTATCGGGGCAATCAGCTTTTATATGAATATGCAAAAAAAAAAGAAATTCCATGTAAAAAAGTTGGAAAGATAATTGTAGGGGGTGAGGATGATAAGGATAGATTGCTTAAGTTAATTGAAAACGGCCATCACAATGGTGTTAAAGGGCTCTCAATTCTTGATTTAAATGACCTAAATGCATTAGAGACTAATTTAAGTAAAGAAATTCAATTTGGGATTTTTTCAGAAAATACTGGAATTATTGATGTTCCAGCACTAGTGCGATCATACGAATTAGATTTTGAATCTCATGGCGGAACAATTATTAAACATTCATCTTTCCTTGAACATCAGTTTGATGCAGATAATCATAATGTACTTATTCAAACCGGAAATGAAAAATTTACTATTTCTTCAAAATTTCTTGTTTTCGCAACTGGGCTTCATTCTTATGAAATAGGAAAAAGAATAAACCCTATACTAAAATCAAAATTGTTAAAAGAATTAAATCTTTGCAAGGGCCATTATTATAAAATTTCTGGCTTTACCCCATTTAATCATCTTATATACCCATTGCCAGGTAAACATGGCCTAGGTATTCATTACACAATAGACCTCTCTGGTGCTGGTAAATTTGGTCCCGATATAGAGTTTATAGAAAAACAGGATTTTACATTCTCAAATAATGCAAAGGATAGGTTTTATAATGAGATTAAGCGATACTGGAATGAGATTAATGAGTATGAACTTCAAGAGGACTATGTCGGAATAAGACCAAAGATACAATCTATTAATCAAGATTTTGCTGATTTCTCAATTTTAACAAGTGATCATCATTCTTGCAGAGGGTTAGTATTTTTGCAGGGAATTGAAAGCCCAGGCTTAACTTGCTCTTTGGCAATAGCTGAATACATAGTAAAAAAATTAGATATATAATCTCAAATCAATTAGTTATAATTGATTCGCAAACTTTCAGGCTGGATGGCAGAGTGGTTATGCAGCGGCCTGCAAAGCCGTTTACGCCGGTTCGATTCCGGCTTCAGCCTCCAATAATATGTGCATTATTTTTCAAGTTATTGTGCATGAGTGTAATAATAAGAGCTATTAATTAATGACCTTTCATTCAAAAAAATCTTTAAATGGAATTAGGCACAAATAAAATTTTTCTAGGCTTGATGACTTGGAAGCTTGGTCACGGGCATCTAGAAAAAACAATCGACTCAATACTGAATCAATCATATTCTAATTTTACACTTTATATATATGATGATTGTAGTCCGATTGATCCAACTGAAGATATTTTAAAAATTATTTCCAGAGATAAAAGAGTAAATTTTCATAGAGGCACTAAAAGATTAGGATATTCTGGAGCATCACAATTTGTTCTTGATCAAGCCCCAAGTAACACAACTTTTTTTGCTTGGGTTTCTGATCATGACTTATATCATCCTCATTGGCTTGAGAGTCTAATTAACTGTTTAGAAAAAGAAATTCAATCTGTTGTAGCTTATCCTCTAGTAACTGGAATTGATGGATTGGGCAATCCCAACAACAGGAAGCCAACTGTATATCAAAATTCAGATGAGGATATTTTTCAAAGAATCAATAGTTTCCTATCACTTCAGTCCGGGGCAGGAAATATTATTTGGGGACTGTTTAGATATTCCTCATTAATAAAAGTTGGGGGTTGGCCAAAAATAGCAGTACCAGACATCATTTTGCTTGCAAGACTATCTATCCTTGGCTCTATTTCACAAGTCCCTGAGACACTTTATATTCGAAGAGATCAAGATGAAAGATCTTCTGCACATTCACAGGAAGGCATGATCGCAAGACAATTTAATTCAATTTTTCCAGAAAAAAAACCAATACGCGCATATATTGAGCATAGAATATTTAACTCTTTTTATCTTTTGTACACTGAACCATTAAAAGCAGTTTTTAAAAAAGATATGAGCTTTGGCTTATCTTTCTTTTTATGGAGAAGATATAATGCTTACCTATTAAAAGCTCTGATTAATGAGATTCCAAAACGGATATTTTTTAATCGATTTACAAGAAGATTGATAGAATATATATCGTTTAAAAGAAAATAGCCGTGCCTTAGTGTTAAAGCTAAAAAGTGTTTATATGTTGATCTAAAAAAAATAACTTAATAGACTTGAGCAACCTTAGATTTCGCTAACAATCTTCGCCTTTGACTCTGATTAATAATATAATTCAATATCATTTAAATTTAAAAACCTAATATCAATGAAAACAGCATTAATAACAGGCATAACTGGCCAAGATGGAGCTTACCTAGCACAACATTTATTATCAAAAGATATTAATGTTATTGGCGCATTTAGAAGGGGTGCCGAAAGAACAAGTTGGAGGCTAAAATATTTAGGCATAGAAGATAAGATTATACCCTTAGAGTTTGAGCTTTCTGAGTTCTCTCAAATTTTTAAGGCAATTAGAGATACCAAGCCTGATTATTTTTATAATCTTGGAGCAATGTCATTTGTTGGTACTTCATTTGAGCAACCATTGTATACTCAAGAGGTAAATTACCTTGGAACTCTAAGGATACTTGAAGCAATAAGGCTTGCAGAGTTAGATACAAAGTTCTATCAAGCCTCAACTTCAGAAATGTTTGGTAAAGTTCAATCTATACCTCAAAATGAATCTACACCATTTCATCCAAGAAGCCCTTATGGCGTTTCAAAATTAGCCGCTCATTGGGCTGCAATAAATTACAGGGAGTCATATTCTATGTTTTGCTCAAATGGTATTTTATTTAATCATGAAAGCCCATTACGCGGAGATGAATTTGTTACAAAAAAAATAGTAAAGAATTTTTTAAAGATTTCCTTAAATCAAACTGATTTCTTTGAGCTGGGTAACTTAGATTCAAAAAGAGACTGGGGATATGCTAAAGACTATGTTGAGGGAATGGAAATGATTTTAAATTTTAATAAAGCTGATGATTTTGTACTTGCCACAAATAAAACTCATACTATAAGAGAATTTTGTGAGCTTGCAGCTATCAGATTTGGATTCAATATTGCCTGGGAAGGCGAGGGTGTTAATGAGGTAGGCATTGATACAAATACTAACAAGGCTTTAGTAAAAGTTAATCCTAAATTTTATAGGCCCGCAGAAGTTGATTTATTGATAGGCTGCTATGATAAGATTAACGAGGCTTTAGGCTGGCAGCCTAAAACTTCTTTTGAAGAGTTGGTAAATTTAATGTGCGAAGAGGAATTAAAGCTTGATAGCTTTTTAAATATAAATTAGGTAAATTTTATATGTCAGATATTCAAAAAAATATAAACCCTAATCAAGATGATGGGCTTGATTTGGATTTAAATGAAATCCTTTTGGTTTGTTGGAAACAAAAAATCTCATTAATGATAATCACCGCAATCTTTGCTATTAGCTCAATTATTTACTCTCTTTATCTTCCAAATATCTATATATCTTCAAGCTTATTAACTCCAGTTCAATCCCAATCTCAATCAAGCCCAGCTGATTCATCTGCATTTGGGTCTCTTGCTTCTCTTGCAGGAGTAGGCTTTTCATCTTATAGCTCAAAAAGTGGAGAAATTGCGAGAGAAACAATTTTATCAAGAGATTTTTTTAAGCATCTCATGTCATTTGATGGTGTACTGCCAAATTTACTTGCTGTAGAGAGATATGATCAAAATTCTCAATCTATTATATATGATTCGAATATTTATAATTCAAAGGAACAGTCATGGGTTAACGATGCCCCGCATTATCTAGATGCCTATAAAATATATCGTCAAATCATTAGCTGTAATCTAGATAGAAGAACTAATTTTGTCACTCTTTCTATTACTCATATATCTCCAGTCTTTGCATCAGAGCTAGTTTCACTAATTATTAGAGAGTTGAATTTACTTCAAAGAGAGCGTGATTTACAAGAATCTCAATCTTCTTTGGATTATTTGTATGATCAGTTTGATAATGCCATGGATGTCGATATTAAGTTATCAATTAACCAATTAATAGAGGGACAAATAAAGACTCAAATGCTTGCAAAAGTTACCACTCATTATATTTTGCAACCTATTGATGAGCCTTTTGTTCCTAAGGAAAAATCTGGCCCATCAAGACTTAGAATTGTTATAATTTTTACTTTTATAGGTTTAATTTTAGGAGTTGTTTTCATCACTGGTAGACACCTTCTTAAAAATCCACAAACAAATAGGGCTCAATAAAATTTAACATTAAATTTTTTATAATGTGCATCCTTATAATTTATTAAGAAGCAAATCTAGCAAAAATGCTGATAGATAATATTAAATTAGCTGTAATTGGCCTGGGATATGTTGGTTTGCCACTTGCAGTAGCATTTGGAAAGAAAAGAGATGTACTTGGTTATGATATAAATCAGGATAGAATTAGTGAATTATTAAATAACTTCGATGCTACTTTAGAAATTTCAGCTGAAGAGCTTAAATTGGCTAATGGATTAACTTTTACTGATCAGCTAAAAGATCTCGAGGGCTGTAATTGTTACATCATAACTGTGCCCACACCTATAGATAAGAATAAACTTCCTGATTTAAATCCTCTTAGGCATGCTACTAATGCTATTGGATCAATTCTAAAGAAGGGAGATATCGTTATTTATGAATCTACAGTTTACCCTGGAGCAACGGAGGAGATAGCAATACCAATCTTAGAAAGTTTATCAAAATTAAAATTTAATATAGATTTTTTTCTAGGCTATAGTCCAGAACGGATAAACCCTGGAGACAAAAAGCATACTATAAACTCCGTCATTAAGCTTACATCTGGCTCTACAACAGAAGTGGCTGTTTTAATTGATCAACTTTATTCTTCTATTATTGATGCAGGCACATACCTTGTTTCGTCAATTCAAATTGCTGAAGCAGCAAAGGTAATCGAAAATACTCAACGGGATGTGAATATCGCATTAATAAATGAGTTATCTATCATCTTTAATAAATTAGGAATAGATTCAGAGGAAATCCTTAAAGCTGCAGCAACTAAATGGAATTTTTTGCCGTTCAAGCCGGGGCTTGTGGGAGGTCACTGTATAGGTGTTGATCCTTACTATCTTACATTTAAAGCTCAAAGCATGGGTTATGAACCTGAGATTATTCTTGCTGGCCGGCGTTTAAATGATGGCATGAGTAAATATGTTGTAGATGAGCTAGTAAGAGAGATGGAATTAAAGAATATTGAAATAGAATATAGTAAGGTTTTGGTTATGGGGGTTACCTTTAAAGAAAACTGCCCTGATCTTAGGAACTCTAAGGTAATAGATATTATTTTAGAATTAGAGAAATTAAACATACAGGTAGATTGTATTGATCCATGGATTTCTAAATCAGCTCAAAGCGTCTATGAAGGTATTAATTTCATCAATGAAGCAAGCAACAGTACTTATGATGCAATTATACTTGCGGTTGCTCATGATCACTTTCTAAATATGAATATTGATGAGATTCGAAATTTTGGAAAAGAAAAACATTTAATTTATGACTTAAAATATTTATTCCCTTCAAACGATACAGATCTCCGTTTATAATTATTAATGAAAACCTATAATAGACTTCAATCTGAACTGCAAAACAATCCTAAGAGATGGCTTATTACTGGAGTTGCCGGCTTCATTGGAAGTAATTTGTTAGAGGCCCTATTAAAGCTAAATCAAAAAGTTATTGGTTTAGATAATTTTCTTACTGGACACCAATCAAACCTTGATGATGTGCAATCTATTGTTTCTAATGAAGAGTGGAAAAACTTTACATTTCTTCATGGAGATATTTGTAACTTAGAAACCTGTATTAAAGCTACCAAAAATATAGATTATGTATTACATCAGGCAGCTATGGGCTCAGTACCAAGGTCTATTGAAAATCCAATTCAGACAAACAATATTAATATAAATGGTTTTTTAAATATGCTTTATGCTTCAAAAAAAGGAAATGTATCTAGTTTTACATATGCTGCTAGTAGTTCCACTTATGGTGATCATCATTCATTACCAAAGGTTGAAGACATTATAGGTAAGCCATTATCTCCTTATGCTATAACCAAATATGTAAATGAACTGTATGCATCTGTATTTTCACTAAATTATGGTTTTCATTCTGTTGGTTTGAGGTATTTTAATGTTTTTGGTAAGAGACAAGACCCAGATGGAGCCTATGCAGCTGTAATCCCAAAATGGATTGCTGCAATGCTATCTGGCGAAGATATATTTATTAATGGAGATGGGTCTACATCAAGAGATTTTTGTTTCATTGATAATGCAGTTCAAGCAAATATCTTGGCAGCAACTTCCAGCGATCATGAGAAAAACAATGTTTATAACATTGCTGTTGGAGATCGAACTTCATTAAATGAATTATATATGATCTTAAAAAATGCAATAAATTCTAATGATATCCAATATTCAAAAGATGTAATATATAGAGAGTTTAGGTCGGGTGATGTGCTTCATTCTCAAGCAGATATAACTAAAGCTATAACAAAATTACAATTTAATCCAAGCCATGATGTAACTGAGGGAATTAACCAAACTGTTAACTGGTATATCCAGAAATATAAATAAATGTTAAAAATTCTTATTAGTTTATATAAACTTCTTTCTTTTGAACAAAGATCAAGCCTGCATAAACTTCAATTTCTAGTTATAGCAGGATCAATTGCTGAGGTCGCAAGTGTTTTAAGTGTTGGTGCTTTCATTGCAATAATTGGAGATACAACTCAAATCTCATCTGACGGAGCTGCTCAATTTTTATACTTAAAACTTGGTTTTACAAATACTGACAGCTTTATTATTTTTTTAGCACTATCCACTCTTATATTTCTTTTGTTTACAACTGTACTTTCAATATATGCTTTATGGAGATTATCGATGTATGGAGCAAGGGTTGGGGCTGATTTAAGTAATAGATTGTTTATCTATTATATGGGACAACCTTGGCTCTTCCATGCATCTAATAACAGCAGCTCATTGATAAACAAAATTGCAACTGAATCGGCAAGAATAACCGCGGGAATAATAAGCCACGTCATGCTTGTAAACTCAAAATTGATCATGACATTTTTAATGTGCCTTGCAATTTGCTTATATGATATATGGATGGCTATAAGTGCAGCTCTTATATTTAGCATTTCATACACCATTATCTACAAAGTTGTTCAAGTGAGGCTAAGAGCGAATGGTCAAATAATAAGCAAGATGCAATCCCAAAGATTCAAGTTGATGAATGAGGGGTTTGGGGGAATTAAAGATACACTGCTTCTGGGTAGGGCGGAGTTATTTAATTCTCGTTTTTCTTCTGCCAGTATTGAGTATGCACGTGTAACTGGTGGTAATAGCGTTTTAAGCTTAGGCCCAAGATATATTATGGAGTTAGCAGCTTTTACGCTGGTTATATTATTTATAGTTTATTTAATATTTTATTATGATGGCAATCTTAGCGACACTTTACCACTATTGTCGATTTTTGCATTAGCTGGATTTAAATTACTTCCAGGATTTCAGCAAATTTATTATAGTTACTCAACAATTAGGGGTAATATAGCTGCTCTAGAAAATTTACATGATGATCTTAAAGCAAGCTCACATTTATCTGCTTCAGATATAGATATTTCGTACAATCTTAATCGTGAAAAACTATCTGTTTTTGAAGAAATTAGATTAGAAAATATACATTTTCAATATCCAAATACTTCAGAATCAACCCTTGAGGGAGTATCTCTTTCTATTCCTGCTGGAAAAGTAATAGGCTTGGTTGGATCATCTGGATCGGGAAAATCAACTATTGTCGATATAATTCTAGGTTTGATTGAGCCCAGTAAGGGTAAATTATTTGTTGATCAAAATTTACTGTCAAATACAAATAAAAGATTTTGGCAAAATAATTTAGGATTTGTTGCGCAAAGAATTTTCTTATCAGATGCAACTATTAAAGAGAATATTGCCTTTGGGTTGAGTCAAGATCATATTGATGAAACAAGAGTTTATAATGCAGCAAAGTTAGCCCAGCTTGATGAACTTGCAAATTCCCTGCCAGACGGATTAGATACAATTGTCGGAGAAAGAGGAATTCAGTTATCTGGCGGTCAATGCCAAAGAATAGGTATCGCAAGGGCTTTGTATCATAATGCTGAAGTGCTCATAATGGACGAGGCAACCAGTTCTCTTGATGGTATTTCTGAAAAGCTTATCATGAAATCTATACATGAGCTTGCAGGCAATAAAACAATTATATTGATTGCTCATAGACTCAATACTGTTAAAGAATGTGACATTATTTACATTTTAGAAAATGGAAAAGTTGTTGGAGAGGGCTCTTATCAAGAGCTTTCTCAGTCTAATGAGCTCTTTAAAAAAATGACCGAAACAAGCTGATAAAAAATAATTTTATTTTTTCAAAATCAATAATATGAATGATAAAAAAAAATTAAAAATAGGCTCTCTTTTTTATTGCAGAACACCGCTACAACTCAAAATAGTTACGAAATTAATAGATATTCTTGATTTAACTGATAGTAGTTATTTAATCTACCATCCAAACAAAAATACTAAGAAACATTATTATTATTTTGACAGTTTCCTTTCCAGTAATAAATTTTTTATACAATCTGATGATCGTTATTCATTTACATTTAATGAATCCTTGGCATATTGGAAATTACCAAAAAAAATAAGAAAATTAAATTTTAAAAACATCTACTTTGCAAGCCTAGATAGTATTTTCGTATCCATGATGGTTGCAAATAATATTACTGCAAAATTATATATTTTTGATGATGGCTTATTAAATATTAATCAAAACGATTTTTATCAACTCATTAATTATGACCATCCGCTTCATAAAATTCTAAAAAAAATCTTACTGATACCAAATAAGTTTGAAATTTTAAATAATGTATCTTTGCACTATACAATTTATAATACGGATCTTTCTTCATGGATGCCTTGCAAATCATTCAAAATAAACTTATTTGATCAATTCAAAAATGAAGCCAATGATTTTAAAAATAAAAAAAGATTAAGAGTGTTATTAGGTAATGCTTTTAATCATCTAAGTGATCCTATGACTAATTTACATGATTTTCTTGCAAATTCTGAAAAATTTGATGTATTCATACCTCATCCATTAAGTGATATTAAATTTAGAGTTTCGAAAGCATTAGATGGATTGATAAATGAAGAAATAATGGAAAATCTTATTGCTGAAGATATTATTAATATTATTTTTCAAAATAATTTTGATGTAACAGTTTATGGTTTTTCATCATCGACTTTGCTTAATCTTTCAGAGCATGTAAAAACGGTATCAATTTTGCTGCATGAATCCTTAAATAATAAACTGGAATTAGACATTGCTTGTTCATTGAGAAATGCAGGAGTGCGAATTATTAGTGATGATCCCGATAATAGCCATCGATTCAGCATTAAACAGTTTTCAAGGTTGGCTAGTTATTAATATAATGAAAATTGCACAAATTACTTATTCGGGTTTTGGGGGCTTAGGAAGCGTTGTTTTTTCTTTAATTAATGCAGACTTAGACCATGAGCATGATTGGATAGTAGGATTTATAGGAGACCAGCCGCTTGATGATGACTACAGAAAAGTATGCAATGAGATGGAACTGTCTCATGGCTTTTTTAAATTAAAGCCTAATAAGCCAGTAGGAGCATGGATAAAATTATATAAGTGGCTAAGATCTCAGAAACCGGATGCAGTAATCTGCCATACATTAAATCCAATACTAGCTTGCAGGGTTTTTACTTGGATATTTAAAATACCCCTCATTGCTGTTGAGCATACTTCAAACTCTGTAAAGCCAAGGAATCAAAAAATTACCAGTTTTTTAGCTATGTTCTTGGCAGATAAAATAGTTCTTCTAACTGAGCTTTATCGAAAAGAGTTAAAGTCTCAATACGGAGTATTTTTCCAGCAAAAAAAAGTGTGCATTATTCAAAATGGAATTGATCTTAAAGTTTTTCACCCTGAATATGTCAGGCCTGTCACGAACAATTTTAAAATAGGTATGGCCGCAAGGTTCACAGTAACAAAAAAACAAGAGTTTCTAATCTATGTTTTAGAAAAAATTTATCAATTAAGTCCAAACATTGATTTGAAGCTTTCATTTGCTGGAAATGGGAGTGAATTTGATAGAGTTCAAGAAGTTGCAAAAAATTCTACAATTTCTAGTAAAATTATTTTCGAAGGCCTTATAGATGAAAAAAGCATTGCACCATGGCTTAGAGATTTGAATATATATGTTCATGCAAGTGATGGCGAAACATTAAGCACCTCAATTTTACAAAGTATGGGATGTGGAATACCAATAATTGCATCGGATGTTTCTGGTATAAATAATCTCTTGGGGAGAGGTACTGATTTAGGTTATTGCATCATCAATGATTGCGAAATTTTTGCAAGTACAATTTTAAAACTTTTAATTGATTCAGATGAGCAGATCAGAATCTCTCAAAATGTAAGAAGGCATGCTGAATTATATTGTAGTAATAATTATATGTTGCATAAGTATATTAATTTAATAAGAAGTATAATCTAGACATCTTGTCATCTTCTTTAATAAATTTGCAATGAAAGCCAGCATTAAATCATTAATTCGCGATCTGATCCCAAGAAAAATTCAGGTCCCAGTTAAATATTGGTATTCATACTTTAATGGAATGTTAGAGCCTGAAATTAATTTCTTGAAATTAATTATCCCAACTAATGGCTATGCAATAGATATCGGAGGAAATAGGGGTGTATATTCTTATAAATTAAATTTATTAAGATTAAAAGTCGAAACATTTGAACCCAATTTACATTGTTTCAAAATCCTAAACGCATGGGCTCGTAATAATAGAAATATTACAGTTCATCAAATAGCCCTATCTAATTCTTCTGGTGCTGCAAATCTTCATATTCCAGTTGATGATTCTGGTGTTGAGCATGATTCATCAGCCACTATTGAAAATATTGAATTTGATAATCAAACAAATCAATCCGTAGTCATGGAGACATTAGACCATTTTCAATTTCAAAGAGTTGATTTTATAAAAGTAGATGTGGAAGGTCATGAATCTACTCTTTTGGATGGAGCCGAAGCTACATTGAAGCGATGTAAGCCATCAATATTAATAGAGATTGAGCAACGCCACAATGATGAAGATATATCAAAGATTTTTTCAAAAATTACGAACCATGGCTACAAAGGTTACTTTCTAAGAAATAATACAATCTATGATATTAATGAATTTAATATTGAACTTTATCAATCTATGAGTGAATTTGGAAATCTAGGTTTATATATTAATAACTTCTTTTTCCTTAATAAAGACCGAATTCAAAATGGAGAATATGATCAATTCATTTCATTGATTGATAATAGACAGCTAAGTAAAATATAAGAATATAGTGAAGATTGGCTTAAATGCAACCTGTTTTAACGATAGACCCTCTGGTGCAAAACAAAGGTTTATTGGTTTGTATAATGAGCTCTTTAAGCTTATGCCTGAAACGCATTTTGTAATTTTTGAACCTCAGGATTGTAAAATGATAGATTGGTTTGATAATCATAAAAATATTTCTTTTTATAGCACACCCATTCCAAGTGAAGGCAGGTTAAGAAAATTCGTTAAGGGTGTTTTTTTTTGGAATTACACTTTAAAAAAAGAAAAGTTTGATATTTTTGAGGGTTTTAATCTTCCAATGATTAAAAACTTCCATGGTAAATCTGTTATGACTATTCATGACTTAAGAGGTTTAATGCCAGAGTATAGTTTTTTGTATCGAAAAATCTTTAAACTAGTTTTATTTCTATCATTTAAAAGATGTAATCATGTGATCACGGGTTCCAAAATCATCAAAAAAGATATTGAGTACTATTTTCCATTCGTAGATATTTCAGTTATTTACAACGGTATTTCTAGAGAAAAATTTATTCGAACCTCGGATATGGAAATAAGAGCTATTCAAAAAAGTTTAAATTTACCTAAAAAATTCATTTTAGCTGTAGGCCATTTTGAGAGGCGAAAAAACTATATTAAATTACTTAATGCAATTTCCTCGCTTGATAATGAAATAGAAGATTGTTATTTAGTAATTATTGGTAATAACAATGGAGAATTGTCAGCAGTTGAGCACGAAATAAATTTACTAGATTTAAATGATAAGGTAAAAATCTACAGTGGTTTGTCTGATATTGAAGTTTACAGTGCATATAAAGCGTGCAGTATTTTTATTTTTCCTTCTTTGTATGAGGGTTTTGGTATTCCCATATTAGAGGCAATGAATGCCAAAGCCCCAACTCTTTTAAGCAACCTTGAAGTTTTTAAAGAAATCACTGAAAACAAGCTCACTTATTTCGATCCATTAAGCACTGAATCTATGAAAGAATCAATTTATTCTCACTTATCAAATGATAGTCTGAGAGAAAAAAATATTGAATATGGAGAAAAGAGGATCAATTCCTTTACTTTCAACAATATTGCAACTCAGGTCGAGCATTTATATAGGGCTCTTCATAAAAAAGATGCATAATCTTAATTTTAGAATCGGGAGAATATTTTAATGTGTGGTTTTGCCGGCTATCTCACAAGTGAAAGCCTTGAGTCATATAATATGATCTCTATTATTAAGAGCATGTCCCATGAATTAATTCACAGAGGCCCAGATGATCAAAGTTCATGGGTAGATGCTAATTCAGGAATAGCTATGGGCTTTTGTAGATTAGCAATTCTGGAATTGTCTCCTGCTGGCCATCAACCAATGATCTCAAATTCAGGTAGATACGTAATAACTTTTAATGGAGAAATTTATAATCATAAAGAGCTAAGAGAAAGAATTATGAGCCATTCATCTGAAAGATTTGCTTGGAGCGGGGATTCAGATACTGAAACAATTTTAGCTGCTGTTGAGTTATGGGGTATTAAAGAAACTCTCCAAGCATGTGTGGGAATGTTTTCCATAGCTTTATGGGACAAAAAAGAAAAAATATTAACTTTAGCAAGAGATCGATTTGGTGAAAAACCATTGTATTATGGGATGGTAAATCATTCTATGATATTTGCCTCAGAGTTAAAGTCATTTAAAAAGTTTCCAAATTTCAACAATAAAATCTCTAAGTATTCCTTGAGAAAATTCCTACAATATAATTACGTGCCAACACCATTGAGTATCTATGAAGATGTTTATAAGTTGGAGCCTGGATCATACACTCAATTTTCTATTCAAAATTCAGAAATTAAACAAATCAATTATAAGAAGTATTGGTCACTTGAGAAGGCCATTATAAATAGCAAGGAGAATATCTTTAACAGTGAGAGTGATGCGATAAAAGAAATTGAAATGATTCTAGAGCGCTCAATCAAAAATCAAATGCAATCTGATGTACCTTTGGGCGCATTTCTAAGTGGAGGAGTTGATTCATCATTAATTGTTTCTATTATGCAAAAAATCTCTGATACACCAATCAAAACCTTTACAGTGGGATTTGAGGAATCAAGTTTTGATGAGTCACCTTACGCAAGAGATATTGCTGCTTATTTAGGTACAGAGCATACTGAAGTATTCGTAAGTCCACATGAGGTAAGATCAGTCATTCCTAAATTACCATTAATCTATGACGAGCCCTTTGCAGATTCTTCTCAAATTCCTACATATTTAGTTTGCAAAGTCGCACAGAAGGATGTGACTGTCGCTTTATCAGGCGATGCTGGTGATGAATTATTTGGAGGCTATAATCGATATTTTTGGGGCCCATCTTTATGGAAAAAATTGTCATTTTTTCCATTTTTTATAAGAAAATTTTTTAGCAAATTGATTAATTTAATTCCTGGTTTCATATGGCTACTTTTTGAAAATATTATTAATTTTTTTCTACCTGCACACAAAGGGATAAATAGATTGCATGAAAAAATTGCTAAACTTGGTTCTAGGTTAGATTGGATCAGATCCTTAGACGACTTATATTTTAGTTTAGTTTCTGAGTGGCATAACTGCCCAGATTTGGTTATCAATTTAAATGATACCAATGTAAAATTAACAAATAATTTTATTCAAATAGAAGATGACAGCAATGCTAGAAATCTTGATCTAGTTCAGCCTGCTGAAAGAATGATGTACCAAGATTTAACCTCATATTTGCAGGATGACATCCTTTGTAAAGTTGATCGTGCAGCAATGGCAACTAGTCTAGAAACCAGAATACCTTTTCTTGATCACAACCTTTTTAAATTATCATGGCGCATACCTTTGAATATGAAAATTAATAGAACTACTGGTAAGAACATACTCAGAAAAGTTTTATATAAAAATGTTCCAAAAAAATTAATTGAGAGGCCAAAAGCAGGCTTTTCTTTACCAATAGGTTCATGGCTGAAAGGACCTTTGAAAGACTGGGCTGAAGATTTGCTTTCACCTGAGCGAATTAAAAGAGAGGGCTTCCTTAACTCAAAGTATATTCAAATTGCATGGAATGAGCATCAGAATGGAAAATCCGATAATACCTATAAATTATGGAGTGTTTTAATGTTTCAAGCATGGCTTGAAGCAAATAGGAAATTATAATGTTTTACATTTCATTGTTTCTATCTATGATTTCTTTGAGAGTACTCACAGATGCTCAGGAACAAGTAAAAGTTTATTTATATAGATTTTTGCTTCTTTTTTTATTCTTGTTTGCAGGTTTTAGATTCCAGGTTGGATGTGATTGGTCAAATTATTTATTGCAATATGAGGGATATCGTTTTTCTGAATCAAGTATTCTTAATATTTCTAGTTTTACCGAACCGTTATACCTAGCCATTTTAAGAATAGTGTATTATTTTGATCTTTCCTTTATGTGGGTAAACGCAATATTTGCTGGTGTATTTTTTTATGGTGTAAATAAACTTGCATTAAGACAAAAAGATCCCATTGTTTTTTTAATTTTCTTATTTCCAGTTCTCATTTTAAATATGCCTATGTCTGGCATAAGGCAAGGTGCTGCAATAGGAATAATGTGTATAGCATTTATATCCTTTATGGATAAAAAACTTTTGAACTATGTTTTATGGACCATAGTTGCTTCAGGATTCCATTTAAGTGCATTAATTTTTCTTGCATTGATCCCTTTTGTAAAATCTGGATATACGCTTAAAAAACTATTTCTATCGATCATGTTAGTTTTACCATTTGCCTATATTCTTTATGTTTCAGTATTTGCAGAAACAATTAATCTTCGATACATAGAGTCAGAATATGATGCTGCTGGTGCTGTATATCGTCTTGGCAGCTTATTAATAACCTCAATTGTCTTTTTTATTTTTTTTCAAAAATCTTGGAAAATTCATTTTCCAGCTGACCATGGGATATTGATGTTGGGGTTCTTAATTGCAACAGCTTGTTTTTTCCTAATTCCATTTTCTAGTACGGTTGCCGACAGGCTTGGGTATTATTTCATACCAATTCAAGCAATATTTTTTGCAAAAATACCATTTATACCAAATATAAAAATGAAATTTATTTGGGTAATTATTCCATATTTTCTTGTGTCTATTCTTTTTATTGGATGGATTTCGCTATCAGATCTATATCAAATATGTTATGACCCATATTTAAATTACATAACAGGCGTTCCAGCCATAGAAGGTATTTACGGAAATTAAGTTAGCGCTCATGAAAAAAAAAATATTATTTGTTGTGAATGTAGATTGGTTCTTTGCTTCTCATAGAATGGATCTAGGAAAAGCTGCGTTAAGGGAGGGCTATGAGGTTCATATTGCAACTACAGTGACTGAAAACAAAATCATCTGTAACCAAGAAGGGTTCATAGTCCATGATATTTACATGAAAAGAAGTAGTATAAATCCGTTTCATATTTTTAGATATTTTTTAGATCTTATTAAAACTATAAATTTAATTCGCCCAAATATTGTTCATCTTATTACTATTAAGCCAGTGCTTATTGGCGGTCTCGCATTGAAATTTTGCAATGTTCCTGCTGTAGTTTTTGCAATATCTGGAATGGGCTATGTTTTCATAGGCAAGAAAACTTATCATAAATTTCTTAGATATGTCAGCTCAATCATTTATCGACTTGCCTTAAACCATTCTAATTCAATAGTTATATGTCAAAATAAAGATGATCAAAACTTAGTAAAAAACTTAACGAATCTTCCTTATTCTAAATTTATATTGATCAAAGGCTCAGGAGTCGATATAAATAAATTTAGTTATAGCAAATTACCTTCAACGATACCAATTGTAATGTTTCCATCTAGAATTCTTGTTGATAAAGGGGTTATGGAATTTATCGAAGCAGCAAAATTAACTGTTAATTCCACCTCTTTTAACCTCCCCGCTAGGTTTGTTGTGGTTGGTATGGTAGATACAGAAAATCAGGCATCTTTAAAACTTTCAGATCTAATGGAATTAGAGAAGAATAAAATAATCGAGTATTGGGGCCATAAAAATAACATGGAAAAAATACTACCTCAATCTAGTATCATTGTTTTACCATCATATCGTGAAGGCTTGCCAAAAGTTTTATCTGAAGCAGCCGCTTGTGGAAGACCAATCATCACCACAAATGTTCCTGGATGCAGGGAAGTTATTGAAAATAACATTAGTGGGTTGTTAGTACCTGCAAAAGATTCAAAAAAATTATCAGAGGCAATCATGAAGTTATTATTAGATCGAGATCTATCTTCTTCATTCGGCAAAGCAGGACGAAGATATGCAGAGAAAAATTTTGCAATAGAAAAAATTATTCTTCAGCATTTAGAAATTTACAAGAGTTTGTTTAATGTATAAAGATACGAACTTTTCTTTATGTCATTAGTTTGATATAGCTCGCACCTATTTTATTGATTGAAAAATTTCTTTCTATAAATAACCTTGATTCTAGAGATTGATTAGAAATTAAATCTCTATTTTTATGAATACTTATTATCGCATTTTTCAAACTCAATACACTCTTTGGCGCAATCAGTAATCCATTTTTGTTGTTATTTAGACATTCGCGACATCCTGGCACATCAGTAAGAATAAGAGGCATCCCTGAAGCAGCTGCCTCAAGGGCAGCAGCAGGAAGGCCCTCTCTATATGATGGAAGAGCAAAAATATCATAATCTAGGTATAAATCACTCATTTCTTTATTATTTACATCACCGAGATAATTAATAAAATTTGAAGATTTAATTTTTTCAAAATCTTTTTTTCTTATTGAAAGTGAATTATCTGGATCATAGGGTCCTGCCATGTAAAATTCTATTTCTTTATATTCATTTTTCAATTCTTTTGCAGCCAGGAAATATTCCATCACTCCTTTTTCTTTAAGCAGGCGAGATGCAAATAAAATTTTAATTTTAGAATGTTGATTTGTAATTTCTCTTTGTTTGAAATAAAAGTTGCTTAAATCAATCCCGCTCCCAGGAATAATTGAGTTGTTTTGAATTCTTCCAAACAAAGATCTCTTAATGTCCTTATAGTCATTATTATTTTGAAAGACAAAAGCAGTTTTATTTTTATGAATACCAAGACTGAGAATAGAGCTAAATATTAATTTCACAAAAAATTTTTTGATTGAGGTGATTTCAAGGAATGTTCCAATACCAGTTACCAAAAAAAAGGATTTTTTTACTTTAATAAATCTATATAAAATGGATCCAATTACACAGTTTTCTAAGGAGACATAAAATATATATCTTGGATCATATAAATTAATCAAATAACGTATTCTCTTAAGCGCCATAAAAAATTTAAAAGGGTTCAGTAAATTTTTATTTTTTGGCAGATGTTCTAATTTATATAATTCATTGAAATTGTGAGTTGAGTTACTGAATCTACTTAAATCAGTAATAATTGTAATTTCATAGTTTTCACATAGATATTCAATTAATTTTTTTCGATGAGAAAGGAAGAATGAATATTCACTTATTACAAAGATTATTTTTTTCTTAGTGCTCAATTTTTAATTTTTAAATTAAATATACTTTATTATCTCGTTTTAATCAGTTCTAAATAATTCTATTCAAACAATATATAATTAGTTTTTTAAATCTGCAGAATTATAATTATATGCAATTACTACTCTTTAAGCTTTGAAAATTCTCGTTACTGGTGGTGCTGGCTTTATAGGGAGCGCTCTTGTCCGGGAACTTCTTCTGAATACTAATCATAAGGTTATTAATCTTGATGCGCTGACGTATTCAGGAAATTTAAATTCAATTCCTTTTGCTGAAAGTCATGAAAATTATCAATTTGAAAAATGTGATATATGTGATTATAAGGCTGTAAAAGAAATATTTTTAAGGCATGAACCAAATCTTATTTTTCATCTTGCCGCTGAAAGCCATGTCGATCGATCAATTCACAGCCCAAGACAATTTATTCAAACAAATATTCTTGGGACATATAATCTTCTTGATGCTGCATTAAATATTTGGAGAAAGCGTCAAGAAAAAGCAAATTTTTTTTTTAAATTCCATCACATTTCTACGGACGAAGTTTTTGGAGATCTGGGAATGACCTCTGATCTTTTTAATGAATCCACAAGTTATGATCCAAGCTCCCCTTATTCAGCGAGCAAAGCAAGCTCAGACCACCTGGTCAGAGCATGGGGCAGAACATATGGACTCCCTTACGTTATTACAAATTGTTCAAACAATTATGGGCCATATCAATTTCCTGAAAAATTAATTCCTAATACAATTATCAAAGCACTTTCAGGAGAAAATATTCCGGTTTACGGAGATGGAAGTCAAATAAGAGACTGGTTATATGTTGGCGATCACATTGAGGCCTTATTAACAGTCGCTATGAAAAGTGATAATTTTGAAAGTTATACTATTGGCGGCCATAATGAATTAAAGAATATTGACGTTGTTCAAACTATTTGTAAAATTTTAGATGAAGTTTTTGAAATTAAACCAAATTCAATCAGCTCATTCAAAAATTTAATTTCCAATGTTGATGATAGGCCTGGCCATGATTTGAGATATGCAATTGACGCAACAAAAATAAAAAATTCTTTGAAGTGGCAACCAAAAGAAACTTTCAACTCGGGCATCCTCAAAACTGTAAAATGGTATATTGATAATAAAGATTGGTGGGAAAAAATTAAAAATAATTCTCATTATTGAGTATTTCAAACAAAATGAAAAAATTTAAAGGAATTATACTCGCAGGTGGATTAGGAACTCGCCTTAGGCCTGTTACTTCCGTGGTTTCAAAACAACTCTTGCCTATCTATGATAAACCGATGATTTTTTATCCTTTATCAGTTCTTATGCTGGCTAATATTAGAGATATACTAATAATATCAACGCCCCATGATTTACCTTTTTTTGAAAAACTTCTAGGCAATGGATCCCACATAGGCTTGAATATTTCATATGAGCCTCAAACAGAGCCTCGAGGCCTAGCAGATGCTTTTTTGGTTGGAGAATCATTTATTGGCAATGATTATACCTCGCTCATACTGGGCGATAATATATTTTATGGACAAAGCTTTTCAAAAATACTTGAAGACGCTACTCGAAATCTTGATGGAGCAAAAATTTTTGGATACCAAGTTCAAAATCCTGAGGAGTTTGGTGTTGTGCAGTTTGATAAAAATATGAATGTTACCTCTTTGGAGGAGAAGCCACTTAATCCAAAATCTAATTATGCTGTAACAGGTTTATACTTTTATGATAATGATGTGATTGAAATTGCAAAAAATATTAAGCCGTCCTCAAGAGGCGAAATTGAAATTACTAGTATTAATAATACCTATCTTGAAAATAACATGCTGAGTGTTTCTCTTCTTGGTCGAGGTTTTGCTTGGTTGGACACCGGAACCCATAATTCACTTTTAGATGCAGGTCATTTTGTTCATACTATAGAAAAACGTCAAGGGTTTAAAATAGCTTGCTTGGAAGAGATAGCTTATCGAAAAAAATGGATTGATGACAATGAGCTTGAAGTTCAAATAAATTACTATAAAAATACACCCTATGGTAAATATTTAATAAATATTTTAAGAAGTAATTTTTAAGTTATATAATGCTCGAATGTTCAAAAAATTTACACAAGACGGAACTCCATACATCATTGCTGAGGTTGGCCAAAACCATCAGGGTGATATAGAAACTGCAAGAGAATTTATAAAAATTTTTGCAGCTGAGGGCGCAAATGCAATCAAGTTTCAAACGAGAAATAACAAGTATCTTTTTGCTAAAGAAGCTTATGAGAAGAATTATGATAGTGAAAATGCATTTTCTGCAACATATGGGGAGCATAGAGAAAAACTAGAATTAGATTTAAAACATTTACCCATTTTGAAGCAGGATTGCAAAAAATATGGGGTTGACTTCATGTCTACACCCTTTGATGAACCAAGCATTGAAGTCCTTGAAGGCTTGGGTGTTGATATTCTCAAAGTTGCATCTTTTGATCTTGGTAATTTACCTTTAATAAAAAAAATGGCTAATGTGGGATGCCCAATAGTAATGAGTATTGGAGGAGGAAAAATTGATCAAATCCGATCAAGCATAGAAGTTCTTATTGAAGCAAAATGTGATGTAGCGCTGTTACATTGTGTTTCTGAGTACCCATGTGAATACAATAGACTGGGTCTTGAAAATATAGCAATTTTACGCAGCGAATTTCCTGACTGCATCATTGGCTCATCAGACCACTTCAATGGAATTCTCTCTGGGCCTATTGCATACATGATAGGTGCAAGGGTTTTTGAAAAACACGTTACATTGAATAGAGCCTGGAAAGGCACTGATCATAGTTTTGCACTGGAGCCAAATGGCTTTAGAAATTTTGTAAGAGATATAAATAGAGTCAGGTATATGCTTCCACTTAAACCAGCGGATGATCTGGGCAATGAATATGTTTTTCAAAAACTTGGAAAATCCCTTGTTCCTATTAGAAATATTTCAGCAGGTGAGGTCCTCACAATTGATGATCTGTCTGGGAAGATTTTTAACAAGCAATACATACCTGTAAGAGAATCAAATCAAGTAATAGGACTAAAAGCAAAACAAGATTTAGTTGCGGGCGAGTTTTTAACATACTCCCACTTTGAATCTAATTAAAATAAAGCATGATTTCTATAAATGAGCTTAAAAATATTAAGCTAGTTTGCTTTGATTTCGATGGAGTTTTTACCGATAATTTTGTAGATGTTGATGAAAAGGGAACTGAATCAGTAAGATGTTTTCGATCTGATGGAATTGGTATTGCACGTTTAAAAAAAGCTGATATAGCTATTTACATTGTATCTACTGAAGTTAATCCAGTTGTATCTTCTAGAGCAAAGAAACTTGATATCCCCGTTATGCAAGCTGTAAAAGATAAGGGGTTAGCCATGCAAGAGATCTGCAAAGAATTAAATGTTAGCAACACTAATGCTATGTTTGTTGGCAATGATATTAATGACATACCCGCATTCAAATTTGTTAAATATCCAATTGGTGTTGCTGATTCATTTCCTGAAATAGATCAATATATAATTCACAAAACTAAAAATAAAGGCGGCAAAGGTGCTGTAAGAGAAATTTGTGACATGATTATTAATGGAAGCGGTAATTTTGGTAGTAGTTAATGAATTACTTTGATGTTAGCAAAGAAATTGTTGTTATTACTGGAGGATCAGGGGTTTTAGGAGCAGAATATGCTCGAACGTTCCTTGACTTAAATGCTAAGGTAGTTTGCTTAGATATCTCAGATTCAAATGATACTTTAAATTTACAAAAAAAATTTCCAAAAACTTTTCTCTTTCTTGAGGCAGATATAACATCCAAGGATTCCATTAAAGGCGCTCTTAGCGAAATCATTGATACTATTGGGCCGCCAACAGTTTTAATAAATAATGCGGGACTAGATTCACCTCCTTCAGCTCCACCTGAAGACACCAAAGCCTTTGAGAATTACCCTGAAAGCTCATGGGATAAAGTTTTGGAAGTTAATTTAAAAGGAATTTTTTTAGCATGCCAGGTCTTTGGCAGCGAAATGGCAAAAAATAAGCAGGGCTCTATAATTAATATTTCTTCTATTTATGGTCTTGTTTCTCCTGATCAGTCTATTTATGAGTATTTGAGAAACGAAGGCACTGAGTTTTATAAACCTATATCTTATTCAGCCTCTAAATCAGGAATATTGAATCTTACAAGATATCTTGCAGCATATTGGGCAAAGCACGAAGTCAGAGTAAATACTCTTACTTTGGCTGGCGTTTTTAGTAATCAAGATAAAAGATTTTTAGATGCATATTGCAAAAGAATACCAATTGGAAGGATGGCATCAAAAGATGAATATAATGGAGCTATTTTATTTCTTTCTAGTAGCGCTTCAAATTATATGACCGGATCTAATCTTGTAATAGACGGAGGTTGGACTGCTATTTAAAAATTATGAAAAATGAAATTTTAAAAATTGGGAATTGGGTGAATGGTGAGGAAAATCGTAATTTAGAAGGAAGTTGGATTGAAAAATTTAATCCTCATTCAGGAAAGATGCTTTCTAGTTTTTATAGTTCCACCCCTCAGGAAGTAGATGAAATAATTAAATTATCTGAAAAAAATTTTCCATCTTGGTCATCTCTCAATCCTATTAAGCGTGGCCAGTTTTTGAGTTCAATTGTAGATCAAATGAAAAAAAATATTGATGAGTTATCAATCTGTGTTGCTGAAGAAACAGGTAAATCTTTTGATGATGCGCATGGGGAGGTGAAAGGAGCAATTTTGCAAGGTGAATATTTTGCAGGTGAGGGTATGAGATTATATGGTCAATCACTTAATTCAGGCGTGGATGGAAAAATGAGTCACACTGTCCGTGAAGCTCATGGTATAGCTGCTCTAATAGTTCCAGCTAATACTCCAATAGCAAATATTGCTTGGAAAGTTTTTCCAGCATTAATTTGTGGCAATACTGCTATTCTGAAATCTTCTGAGGATGCCCCAAATACTGCTAATTTCTTTGCTAAATTAACCAAAAAAGCAGGCTTACCAGATGGGGTTTTTAACGTTATTCATGGCCTGGGCGATGTTGCTGGAGCAGCTTTAGTAAAAAACAAAATGGTTAAAGTTATAAGCTTTACTGGATCTAGCAAAGTAGGTCAATTTATCGCAATGGAGGCTGCAAAAAGATTTGCAAGGGTTTCATTAGAACTAGGTGGCAAAAATCCGTTTATTGTTTGTGATGATGCAGATATAGATAAGGCAGTGCATTGGGCATCTCTTTCTGCATTCAGTAATGCAGGCCAAAGGTGTGCTGCTGGAAGCAGGATAATAGTATTTGAAAAAATATATGAAGAATTTAAAAATCGTCTTGTTACCAGAGCTAATTCTTTAGATTTAGGCGTTCATAAGGGAGCCGATCTTGGCCCGATAATTAATAGATCTCAATACGAAAGAATTATTGATATTTTAAATAAAACAAAAAAAACTGAGAAATTAATTTGTGGAGGCGGGCCTTCAAATGATGAAGGACTCAAAAATGGTTTTTACGTCTTACCAACTATTTTTGAATGTCATAATTCTAATTCTCCTATAAATAATTTAGAAGTTTTTGGGCCAGTAGCAACACTTAACAAAGTTTCTGATATTGCTGAAGCATTAGAGGTAGCAAATCAATCAGACTACGGCTTAACTGCTGCAATACATACTAAGAATATTGATAGAGGATTGTGGTTTGCATCAAAGATAAGAGCCGGCCTTGCAAATATCAATTTTGGAACATACGGCAGTGAACCTCATATGCCTTTTGGAGGTTTTGGAATGTCTGGTAATGGAAGTAGAGAGCCTGGTTTAGAAGCCCTTAATATTTACTCTGAGCTAAAAAATATCGCTATGCTAAACAGAACTGACTTAATTTAATATTGACTTATAAAAATTTTTATCTGAGTATCTTTTTCTAATCAATATGAAAAAAAAGCTAAAAACTGTTGCAATTATTCCTGCTCGCTCTGGATCGAAAAGAATTCCGAATAAAAATATTGCATTGCTCGAGAAACATCCAATGCTTGCTTATACAATCAATGTCGCTATTAAATCAGGTATTTTTGATGAAATAATCTGTTCCACAGATAGTATTCAGTATGCAAAAATAGCTGAGTATTACGGTGCAAAAGTTCCATTTTTAAGATCGAAGCATATATCTGGAGACTCTTCTCCTGATATTGAGTGGGTTACTGAAACTCTCAATCAACTTGAAAAAAATAACTTTCAATTTGATATATTTAGTATTTTAAGACCAACAAGCCCTTTTCGAACGGTAGAAACTATCCAAAAAGCCTACAAATTATTTATTTCTACTCAGAATGCACACTCTTTGAGAGCAGTTGAAAAATGCACTCAACATCCAGGTAAGATGTGGAAAATTAACAGAAAGTTTATGACACCATTAATGTTGAAGAGCTTAAATGGAGTGCCTTGGCATAGCAATCAATACAAAGCATTGCCTGAATTTTATGTTCAGAATGCAAGTCTAGAAATTGCCTGGGTTGATGTTCTAAAAAAACAAAAGAGTATATCAGGAAGAAATATTATTCCATTCATAAGTACTGGCTATGAAGGTTTTGATATCAATGAACCATGGGATTTGGAGCTTGCAAGAAATCTTGTTCAAGAGGATTCAAGCCTTCTTCTAGAGATTAAAAAATCAGAATATAAAATTATTTAAGGAGTTAGCATGGGTGATTTAATTGGTAAGGCAGTTGTTGGAGAAATGTATTATGTTCCCCAGTATGAATTTTCAAGAATCCTTGACTCAAATTTAAATTCTATTGAGAAAACAAAAATTTTTGCATCGCTTTGTAGAATTAATACTTTATATATGATTGCAAAGGCTGGGTCAGGACATATTGGTAGTTCATTTTCCAGCATGGATATAATCTCCTGGATTCATTTAAATAAATTCTTGCCTTTTATTAAAGGTAATAAACCAAGTGAGGAGAGTATATTTTTTTCATCAAAGGGCCATGATGCTCCTGCGATATATACCTCATTAATTGGTATTGGAGAGTTAGAATTTGAATTACTTCATCAACTAAGGCGAATCAATGGTTTGCCTGGCCATCCAGATGTTGCTGTTTCAGGGATTGTTACCAATACAGGTTCACTTGGTATGGGTATTTCAAAAGCAAAAGGGATGATATTTGCAAACAGAAATAATAATATCAAAACTAATGCTTTTGTTTTAACTGGAGATGGCGAGTTACAAGAGGGTCAGTTTTGGGAATCGCTTGTTTCAGCAGCTAATGATAATTTGCATGAGCTTATAGTTATTATTGATCATAATAAGTTGCAGTCAGATACTTTTGTTTCAAATGTTAGTGATTTAGGAGACTTAGAACTTAAATTACAATCATTTGGATGGCATGTCTCAAGATGTGATGGAAATAATATTAAAGAATTTTCTTCGATCATTGAATCTTTTTCAAGCAATATAAAACTACCTAAAATAATTATCGCTGATACTGTAAAAGGTAAAGGAGTGTCTTTTATGGAGCATACTTCTGAAGATTCAGACACAGAATTTTATAAGTTCCATAGTGGGGCCCCTTCATCAGATCTATATATTTCAGCTGTTCAAGAGCTTATAACTAAAGCAAATAAAATTTTGCAAAATTTAGGCCAATCCGAGCTTTACTTAGAACATATAGATCAGCCAAGTATTGAAAGCCCTGCTACTAATCAGCATTTAGTTTCTTCATATTCTGATGCGCTTTTTGAGCAAGTATCCATGAATAAAAATATAGCTGTGCTTGATGCGGACTTGATTAAGGATACCGGCATAGCACCAATCAAAGATAGTTTCCCAAAAAATTTCTTAGAATGTGGAATAGCAGAACAAGATATGGTCTCTCAAGCAGGGGGAATGGCACTGAAGGGAATGTTACCCATTGTGCATTCATTTGCATGCTTTCTATCTACTAGAGCAAACGAGCAAATCTATAATAATGCAACAGAGCATACAAAAATTATTTATGTTGGCTCACTTGCTGGAGTATTGCCGGGTGGACCAGGACACTCTCATCAGTCTGTTCGTGATATTTCAGCTTTAGGTGGAATTCCGGGTCTAACATTGATTGAGCCAAGTTGCGAAAAAGAGGTTGCGATGTTGCTGGATTGGACTATTAACCAATCAACTGAAAGCTCTTATATTCGATTAACTAGTGTCCCATGGAAAATATCATTCGAATTGCCTGAAAACTATATCATTTATAAGGGCCAAGGCATTAAGTTAACAAATGGAGATGAAATTATAATTTTTGCATATGGTCCAATAATGGTTGAGTCAGCATTTCAAGTTGCAAAAAAATTCAAACAAGATCAAGGAATAAATGTAAAAGTTATTAATTTACCATGGCTGAATAATATTGATGAAAACTGGTTAAAGACTGAAATTGGTATGTGTAAACATATAATTTCTATTGATAATCATTATTATGAAGGCGGTCAGGGCGCAAGAATTGGAGAAATAATTTCAAGAAAAAATATCGAAATACTATCTTTTACCAGAATGGCAATTGAAAAAGTTCCTGAATGCGGAACAAATGATGAGGTATTAGAGGCCCATAATTTAAATGTAAATTCCATATTCAACAAGTTGAATGAAATACTTAGTAAAACATAATGAATTCCAAAGAAAAGAAAAAGATTTTATTTGTTGTAAGTAATAACTTATATATTAGAAACTATATTTCTTCCTCTGCATTAGAGGTTTTGAAGAAAAATTTTACATTAGATTTCCTAATTTCTAGCGAAGTTAAAGCACTTAAAATTACTGGCATTAGTAATTTTTATACTTATGAAATATCTAAAAAGAGGCAAAGAATATATTATGAGATTTTTGATTTATTGATGTGGAACAATAGATCTAAATCCAAAACATTTAAATTCCGTCTCAAAAGAGTTCAAGGTTTGAGCTTTACTTTTGATAAAGAAATTTCTCTTATGATGAAAATTATTAAAATGATTTGGAGAGTATTCAGATTTATATATTTCATTTTAAGGAATTTCCTTTTTGCAAATTCAATTACTCTTCCAATATATATATCATTTTTGAATAACAAGATTGGGAGAAATCTTCCGCTTGAAACTTCTATTGATGCAGTGAACCCAGATTTAGTATTATTTCCCTCTTCGGCTTATGATCCTGAGGGAAGTGACCTTATAAAAATTTGTTCAAGAAAAAATATTCCATGTTCATTCCTGATTGACAACTGGGATAATCTTTCAAGTAAAACTATCCTCTTAGAACGTCCAACTCATATTGGAGTCTGGGGCCAGCAAAGCAAGATACATGGAGAAGAAATTCAAGGATTTTTAAGTAATGAAATTTCAATACTTGGAACACCTAGGTATGAAGAATACTTTACTGCGCGAGAACATAATTTGCAGCCTCCTTATAATTTTATTTATGTTTTATTTGTTGGGACTGCGCTTGTTTTTGATGAGCCGTCTGTTTTAGTAAGGTTAAATAGCATAATTAAAAATGATCCATTGTTACATAAGCTCAAGATTGTATATAGGCCACATCCTTGGCGCCAAACAGGTGAATTATTTAATTTGGAGGAACTAGATTATGTAATCATTGATTCTCAATTGGAAAATGCATACAAAACTGGCAATAGAGATCACTCCTTTCAACCATCATTATCATATTATCCTGCTCTACTAAGTAATGCTGAGTTTGTCATGGGTGGATTAACCTCAATGCTGATTGAAGCGTTAATTTTCCATAAAAGGTTTTTAGGCCTTATTCACGATGATGGCAAAAATTTTACTAGCATGCATAATGTATACAAAAATTATACCCACTTTCAAGGAATAGAAAGTATGGATGCAGTAACTTTGTGCTCTAATTTAGAGAATCTAGAGACCATTTTTTATCAAGTGTGGAATTCAAGGAATGAATTAAATCCATCTTTAATTGATGAACAGCGTCAATTTTATTATTATCATGACAAAATTCCTTACAATCAAAGGCTATCAAATATGTGTCAAGAGATATTGTAGTTAAAGTATATTTTTTAGCAGTATAATCAGTATTATGAAAGAAGAAGTATGTTTAGTCACTGGAGGATTTGATCCCCTCCATAGAGGTCATATTGAATATTTTCAGTCTGCTAAAGAGTCCTCCGAATATCTAATTGTTGGTCTTAATTCTGATGAATGGCTTTTAAGAAAAAAAGACTATTTGTTTATGTCATTTAAAGAGCGCAAAGCTCTTGTTGAAAATATAAAACCAGTAGACCATGTAATTGCCTTCAATGATGATGATGATTCAGCATGTGATGCCATCAAGAAATGCTTGACACTCTCTAAAAAAGTAGTTTTTGCTAATGGAGGTGATCGTCACAGAGATAATACGCCTGAAGCTATAAAATATTCAGACGATGCAAATGTAGAGTTTTTATATGGTGTTGGAGGTGCTGATAAAATTAATAGCAGCTCATGGATGATTGATAATTTTATAAGAGATTATTCTTCAAATTTTAATACAACTCTTTCTAACTCTGAAAATACAATCATAGCGCCATGGGGCAGCCATACTTCGTTTATCAATGAGCAAGGGTTCAAGGTAAAGCAACTTAATGTTCAATCAGGCGGAGTACTCAGCTTGCAAAAACATGAGCATAGATCTGAGCATTGGGTTGTTGTAAAGGGACAGGCAACCGTAGAAATTAATTCAAAAATAAGTGAAGTCAATTCTGGAGAATACGTATTCATTCCATTGCAATCTATTCATAGGTTATCCAATAATCAAAAAGAGGAACTTGTGGTAATAGAAGTTCAATGTGGGGAAATCTTAGAAGAATCTGATATTACTAGATACGAAGATAACTATGGAAGAGGTTAAAAAAATATCTCGCAAATTAAATACTTCTTTTTAAAGAATATTTAAAAATTATGGAAAAATTTTCAAATATTCTCGTAGTAGGAGCTGGCTATGTTGGAATGTCTATTGCATTAATGCTGAGCAAAAACAATAAAGTTAAATTGCTAGAAAAAGATATTAAAAAAGTCAATGCCATTAACAAAAGAGAAAGTTATTTGGATGACGAAAAGATTGAGGAGTTTTTAAAGGATGAATCAATAAGCATTAAAGCTCTAATACAAAAAAATATAGCTTTTAAAGGGGCTGATCTCTTTATTATCTGCCTCCCAACTGATTTTAATCAGGATGCTGATTGTTTTGATACTTCTCTTATTGAAGAGATGTTAGAGGAAATTTTTTTATTCACAAATCCTAAGCTAATAGTTATTAAATCAACAATTCCAATTGGATTTATCGATAAAATGCAGGAAAAATTTCAGTGTAATAGAATTATTTTTTCTCCTGAATTTCTTCGGGAGGGAAGCGCATTATCAGATAGCTTCAACCCATCCAGGATTGTTATAGGAGGTATATGCAGCGAAGCTAAAATGTTTACTAATCTTTTAGTTGAAGCATCAAAATCAGAAAATATTCCTATTTTGTATGTAACTCCAAGAGAGGCAGAAGCGATTAAGCTTTTCTCAAATACATATTTAGCCATGCGCGTGGCTTTTTTTAACGAACTCGATAGTCTTTCCATTGACCTCAATTTTTCACCAAAAGCAGTTATTGATGGGCTATCTTTTGACACGAGAATCGGTAACTATTACAACAACCCTTCGTTTGGTTATGGAGGATATTGTTTACCAAAAGATTCAAGGCAGCTTTTATCTCATTTTTCTAGCACGCCGCAATCACTTATTAGCTCAATAGTAAAATCTAATAGAATCAGAAAAGAATTTTTAACCAATCAAATTTTAGAAAAAAATTTAAAGAAAATTGGAGTTTATAGACTTGAAATGAAAAAAAACTCAGATAATTTCAGGTCATCATCTATTATAGACATCATAAGTTTGTTAGAAAAAAATGGTAAAGAAATTTTGATTTATGAGCCTAAAATTAAAAATCAAAAATGGGGACGATGGGCAGTTGAAAAAAATATTACTACATTTAAAAATACATGTGATTTAATAATTTCAAATAGAGTGGATGAGTCCTTAGCTGATGTTTCAGACAAAGTTTTCACCAGAGATATATATCACGTAAATTAAAATCGATATCTATATATTAATTCATGCATTATTAAACTCCTATATTATTAAAGTTAAGGAGTTTGCTTATAAATTATTATATAATTAATTTTTTTTCAAAGGTAAATAAATGAACGTTTCTAATCTTAAAAACCATGTTTCTATTTCTTCCCTATTTCTTGCCTTTGCATTGATTCTCTCTTTAAATATTTCATCTCAAGATGCTTTTACACCCAATACGGTGGTTAGCAAAGAATTTCTTGAGGGCCTCCCCCCATCTATGAGAGGAGAGTTAGAGGATGCTAACTCAACCGAAAAAGAGGAAGAGTTAGAGCAACTATTTAGAGCAGATACAACAATAGAAAAAAATAGAGCCATTCTTCAAAAATTGAAAGATCAAATTGATTTACTCGAAAATAGACTATTAATAGAAGATGGGATTAATACAAATAGCCTCCCAAGATTTGGCGAAAGATTTTTTAGCACCCTTCAGTCCTCTTTCATGCCTGTCAATGTTCCAAATCTTGGATCAGATTATGTTATTGATGTCGGTGATGAATTTAAATTGCTATTAACCGGAAAAGTTAAAGAAGAATACAAGCTATTAGTTCAAAGAGATGGTTCAATTTCCATCCCAAAGCTAGGCAAGATTTTCGTTTCTGGAAAAACTCTTAATCAGGTTGAAAATGATGTAAAAACTTTTATAGATTCGTCACTTATGGGAGTCTCTCATTTCTTAACCTTAACTAAAATTAGAGATATTCAGGTCCTTTTATTGGGTGAAATAGAAAATCCTGGCATTTTTACTATCAGCGGAGGCTCAAATTTGCTTGGAGCACTAAATGTAGCAGGAGGCATTTCAGCCAATGGATCATATAGAAAAATTGAGTTGAAAAGAGGAGGGCAAACAATCGAAGAGCTTGATTTATACGACATTTTAGTTTTTGGTAACTTTCAATCAAGTTCGGCATTAAGATCGGGCGACACTATTTATGTTCATCCAATTACTTTTCAGGTCCCAATTTCAGGAGGTGTTTCACGCCCTGCAATATATGAAGCATTGCCTGGGGAAACTGCGCAGGAATTAATTAAATATGCAGGTAATTTCTCTGAAGGGTTCGTAGGGCATCAAAATATTTATGTAAATAGAGTTAACCTCAACACTCAATCAACTATGACAGTTCCATTTAATGAGATTGATAAATTTAATATTCAACCGCGAGACTCAATTTTAGTCCCTAGTTTTAGAAACATCATAGAGCCCATAAAAGAAGTTGAGATTTCTGGAATGGTTGCTCGCCCAGGAAAATATAATATATTTGAAGGTCAAACTTTGTCCGACTTGATCAAAAGAGCCGGTGGATATATCGATGGTGCATATATTTATGGCGGAGCTCTATTTAGGGAAGAGGCAATTGAAATGGAAAAGAAATTTGCTCAGCTAAACTATTCAGATACTGTCAATTATTTAATTTCCAATATTGGCAAACCTAATACTAATGTAAACCCAGCGGCGCTTGACTTTCTAGCTGAAGAATTAAGATCAAGAAGGTTTTCTGGAAGAATTATTACCAATTTTAATATAAGAGCAACTGAAGATAACCCAGTTTATGATATAAGATTGCAAGCTAATGATAAAATTGTAATACCTCCACTTAACAGAGTTGTATATCTATTCGGTGATTTTAAGAATCCTTCTAATATTAATTATAATCCAGATCATTCTATAAAAGATTATTTAAAATTAGCAGGTGGTTTAAACGAAACCTCTCAGAGTGAAATAATTGTTATTGATCCTGATGGAAAAACACATGTTTTTTCTCCTGGCCTATTTTCTTCAATGAACCTAGTAGAAATTTATCCGGGTTCTATTATTTATGCTCCAAGGGATATAGGTCAGCTTTCGGGTGTGGTTTATGCAGCGACAGTATCCCCTATACTTAGCAGTCTGGCAATTTCTTTGGCTTCATTAAATAGCATTAAGGACTAAGAGCTGCCGAATTATTGGTATCTCATTAATGAAATATTTATTTAAAACTAGCTTTTTTAGCGTAATATTTTTAGTCCTTGTCTGTTTACCTATTCAGGCAAATATATCTGATTATATATACCCTTCAAAAAGCCCAAGTTTTGGAAATTTTGGAGGGTTGGGTGTCTTACAAAATCCAACTGCCCGTTTTCATGAGGAAGGCTCACTAGCTTTTAATTGGGTCCAAAATGGTGTCTATAGGAGGGGCTCCATTGTTATGTATCCATTTAATTGGTTTGAATTTTCGTACCAATATACCGATATAGATAATGCGAAATATAGTCTTATTAAAGAATTTAGTGGAGGCCAGAGTTATAAAGATAAAAGTTTTGATGCTAAGGCAAAATTATTTTCTGAAGGAAGATATATTCCCTCAATTGCAATAGGTGCAAGAGATCTTGCTGGAACTGGAATTTTTGGTTCCGAGTATATTGTTGCAAATAAACAAATTAATAATATTGATTTGAGCTTTGGGATAGGCTGGGGAACACTTTCGGGCAACAAGATTAAAAATCCTCTTTCTTCAATCAGCGATAGTTTTAATGAACGAACTGGTGTTGGCTCTGGCGGAACTATGGGAGGAGATTTTAATATAGGCGACTTCTTTAGTGGAGAAACTGGAGTATTTGCAGGAGCAGAAATTTATATTCCAAATATGAATGGCGCAAGGTTTAAGATTGAGTTTGATGGAACTAATTACGAACAGGAGGGGTTTCCTTTTGGAAGCGAAAGTTTTAATTTAGCATATAAGCCAATTAAGCAACCTGATTCTAAGTTTAACTTTGGATTTACCTACCCACTTAGTAACAACTTTCACCTCAAGGCCTCAATAACTAAGGGGAATACCTTTAGCTTTGGGTTTTCATTTCATGGAGGAATTAAAGGTAAAAATCCAACAATACGAAAAACTGATAAGCACAAGCCTGTAGAGAATGCAGATGCATTTAAAAAAATCAGTAAAAATAATGATACCTATATATATAGATCAATTCTTAAACATCTTAATGATAGAAGTTTGTATCTTCAAAAAGCTAATATTGAAAACGAGATTTTAGAGGTATTGTATGCCCAAGATAAATATCTTAGCTACGCACGTGCAACCGGAAGAGTAGCAAAAGTTCTAAATGAAGTAGTTCCAGATGAAATAGAAACTTTTAAGATTGTCAATGCTAATGCCGGTATGAATTTAAATACTGTCACAATTGATAGAAAAGCTTTCAGTTTATATAAAGAGACCAATGATTATAAATCTTTAAAAAGAAATGCAGAGTTATCTAACCCTCTTTCACACAATAACTATAAATTCATGCCAGATGTTAATTTTCCAGCATTCTTTTGGAAAGCCGCGCCATCATTGAGGTCACAAATTGGTGGGCCAGATGGTTTTTATTTCGGCGATTTATCTATAGCCATTCATACCGAATTATTATTTAGATACAACATATCATTAGTCACCTCTGGCTCTATTGGCCTGGTTGATAATTTTGATGATTTGAAACTAGCCTCTGATAGTGTTTTGCCTCATGTTAGGACTGATATTGTGAAATACCTAAAGGCAAGTAGAAAATATCATTTCAAAAGAATTCAACTTAACTGGTTTCAAAGGCCAACAAAAAATCTATATACAAAAATTTCAGGGGGAATTTTTGAACCTATGTTTGGAGGGATTGGATTTGAAGCTCTATATAGGCCTTTTAACAGCACTTTTGCAATTGGAATGGAGTATTGGAATGTAAAGCAGCGTGACTACGATCAAATGTTTAAATTCATTGATTATGAAACTGAAACAGGACATATAAATTTATTTTATGAAGAACCAAACACACAGCTATTATTTAAAATTAAGGGTGGAAGGTTTCTTGCTGGTGATTCAGGAATTAATTTTGATTTAAGTAGACGCTTTAAAAGCGGCCTTAGAATCGGCGCATTCTTTTCGCAAACAGATATTAGCAAACAAGAGTTTGGCGAGGGAAGTTTTGACAAAGGCTTTTATTTTTACATACCAATAGAATTTTTCTTTGATCGTCATTCAAAAGGTATAGCTGGGTTTGGCCTTAGGCCCCTCACAAGAGACGGTGCTCAATTCTTAGTTCACTCCCATCACCTTTATGGCATTACTGATCAAGCAAGTGCTTATAATATAAATAGAAACTGGAACGATATTTATGATTAATTTTAAACCTTTATACGCTTTACCAGTTTTATTTTTATGCTCATGCTCATTTATTTCATTTTCAGATGCTATACCGTTATTTAAAGCTGCAATTTTTGATCCCCCAAAAGTTATTATTACCAAAGAGGATTTTGATTCCAGAGCGTATTCATTTATTGTTGCTCAATTTGAAGATGGTCCTGGAGCAATCATGACTTTATCTAATATAGACGAAAATGGAGTTTTGGAATGGGTAAGTGCTGAAAACCAATTAATTTATACAAGAAATGGTAAGATTATTTTAACAGATGGCTTGCTACATGATTTTCAATATTTAGATTGGAATGGAGAAAACTGGGAAAATCAAGCTTTCTATCCATCCAAAAGGCTTGTTAAACTAAAAAATCCAGATGCAATAGTAGAACATTTAATTGATATAGAGTACCTAGAAGCTGAGGACCTACAACTCCAGTTTAAAAGCATAAACTCGGCACAAAAGATAAGAGAGAAGATTGAGATAAACAGGCTTAAATGGGAAGTAGAAAATTATTATTGGCTCAATGATCAAGGATTAGCTATCAAAACCATCCAAACAATCAACCCGAAACTACCAGCCATAACTATTGAATTTTTTTACGTATTTAATAGTTAATTTTTACATACAAAAAAAGGGGAGCAGCAGCTCCCCTTTTTTATTCAGAACTCTAAGATTATTGCACTAATCTTGTTGCAGTGGCGGTAACGGCTTCTTCAACAGTTATATCCACTTCATTAGGAACGATAACAGTTATCTCAATTTCGTTCTCTACAACGCTTGTAACTTCTTCAACAACGTCTCTTTCTACTTCTACTTGAACTTCGGTTTCAACGAATGTATTACCTTCGATTTGAACTTCCTGCTCCATATAGTAGTATTCACCTAATTCTGCAATACCATCATTTTCAGTTTTAGTTGTATTCTCCTCGAGAGTAGTATCGTAAACAACGCCAGTTGCTGTAGCAATGGTCTGAGTAACAGTATTAGTTGTTACGTCGGAATTCGTATTAGTGGTAGTTGAGGAATTTGTCTTACTTGTAACAAGCTCTTTAACAATTGAATCAGTTGTAGTATTTGTCTGGCTGACTGAATTAGTTGTTGTAGATGTAGTTACATTTTGAGTAGTTTCGTATTCATAAACTTCTGTCGGTGCAGGAGTCGGCGCAGGAGTCGGTGCAGGAGTCGGTGCAGGAGTCGGTGCAGGAGTCGGTGCAGGAGTCGGTGCAGGAGTCGGTTCTGGAGTCGGTGTCGGCGCAGGAGCAGATGAACCATCATCACTAGTCGCGGCAGCGATTGCAGCAGCAGCAGCTACGGCAGCAGCTATAGCGCCAGCACTCAAACCTCCGGATGAGTTTTTAATAGCCTCTTCTTTGTCATTGGCAGCAGCAGGTTCATCATCTGCTATTACTGATAAAGAGAATACTGGTGCAACAAGTGCAAGCAAGTAACTTAATTTATTTTTTATTTTAGCCATTTCTTTTCAACTCCTATGAATGAAAGGTTTATTATGTACATAATTTAATGATTTGACAATTTTTTTATTAAAAAATTAAACATATGTAACTAAAATCTAATTAACTATTATAGTTGATATTTTAAATATTGAACAAATATAGCTAAGACCGATTGTACAATAAAAAAATTAATTTCTATATAAGTTTTACAAATATATATTAAATTTACACATAATCATCAATGATTAGACTCAATGGGCTTTGGTTTTCTTATTTCAATATATAATTCAACATCGGGATGTAGCGCAGCCTGGTAGCGCACCTCGCTGGGGGTGAGGTGGTCGTCGGTTCAAATCCGGCCATCCCGACCAATTTACTTGGATTTATGGATTACCTCTTCTGCATACCAGTTAATTTCAGCTTTCATCCCATCAAGAGTTCTTTTGTCTGGCCCACCTTCATAGGTATTCCTAAAAGCAACAATAACCTCGGTAGCACCAAGATCTTCTAATTGCTTAATCCCTTGAGGTGAATAAGCCGCCTCTCCCATTACTTGGAATTGATAATTTGGATGATCCAAAGTTCCAAATTCGTCCCTATATTCATTTATCTGATCGATCAGGCGTTTTGTTTCCTCTAAGTTTAATCCAGCGCTGATCCAGCCATCCCCAACTCTTGCTGCTCTTTTAAGCGCAAGTTTTGAATGACCGCCTATCAATATTGGTACTGGCTTTGTAGGGGCGGGGCAAAGCTTGAGCTCAGGGATATCATAGAAATCTCCTTTAAATGAAAAATAATCTCCATTCATCAACCCTTTTAAGATATCAATTTGCTCGTCCATTCTTTTGCCGCGTTTCTCCCATCTTTCTCCAGTTGCTAAGAAATCCTCATACCAAGGACTCACTCCGACACCAAAATGAAATCTATTATTCGTCATAACACCTAATGTTGTAACAAACTTAGCAGTAGTTACAGCTTGTCTAGGAGCTAGCTTATAAACTGATGTAGAAAATTCTAATTTATCAGTAACAGCTGCTATAGCTGGAATAATAGAAAATGGCTCTAAAAAGGGAACTCCATCAAGAAATTCTCTACTTCCATCATCATTATAGGGATAGGTAGAGTCACATTCTTTTGGGTAACAGATACTATCTGGAAATGTTATTGCATCAAAACCAGCAGCTTCAGCTGCCTTACCTAGCTCTATATAAAATGAGGGATCGCACATTGATGGATGGTATGAAAAACGCATAATTATTTACCTTTTGGTGAAATTTTGTAGAAGCAATATAATAACAACTAAAAAGTAATCGACATATAATGACAGCGTTGTCAAATTAAAAAAATTAATAAATCTTGAAAAATTATCTTTCATCAAATATTCCCGCTAATGACCCTGAACTTTCAGAATGGTTAGATGCTTTGCAAAATATTATTGACCAGGAGGGTAATGATAGAGCCTCATTAATTTTAGGTAAACTAGCGTCAAAATTAACCGAATCAGGAACTATTCCAAATTACAACTTAACAACCCCCTTTAGAAATTCAATTCCAGTAAGTGAGGAAGCAAAAATGCCTGGAGATCTATTTATGGAGCGCAAGATTAGATCTCTTATTAGATGGAATGCTTTAGTTATGGTTCTTCGTGCTAACAAGTCATCAGATGATTTGGGTGGTCATATTGCAACTTTTTCATCATCAGCAACTTTATATGACATTGGATTTAATTATTTTTTTCAAGGTTCAGAAGATAATCAAGAGGATTTAATCTACTTTCAAGGCCATTCCTCACCAGGTATATATGCTCGTAGTTTCTTAGAGGGTTATTTATCTGAGGATGATTTGGATAATTTTAGGCGCGAGGTCGATAAACCAGGCATATCATCATATCCTCACCCTTGGCTTATGCCTGATTATTGGCAATTCCCAACAGTCTCAATGGGCTTAGGTCCAATAATGGGAATCTATCAAGCTAATATTATGAGATATCTTTCATCTAGAGGTCTTGCGCCCAGAAACAACAGAAAGGTTTGGGTCTTCTGTGGAGATGGCGAAATGGATGAGCCAGAATCTAAAGGTGCAATTGGTTTAGCTGGTAGGGAGAAATTAGAGAATTTAATTTTTGTCATAAATTGTAATTTACAAAGGTTAGATGGCCCAGTTAGAGGTAACAATAAAATCATTCATGAGCTTGAAAGGGAGTTCAGGGGTTCTGGTTGGAATGTAATCAAGGTTATTTGGGGAAGATTATGGGATCCAATATTTGCAAGAGATAAAGAGGGAAAACTTCAAGAGCTAATGGATGCTGTTGTTGATGGAGAGCTGCAAAATTTTAAAGCAAAAGGCGGGGCCTATACGAGAGAAAAATTTTTTGGACAAGATCCTAATGTTTTAGAAATGGTTGATGATCTTACGGATGAAGATATTTATAAATTAAATAGGGGAGGACACGATCCCTATAAAGTTTATGCCGCCTATCATAAGGCAGTAAATACTAAAGGGGCTCCAACGGTAATTCTTGCTCTAACAACCAAGGGTTATGGGACCGGATCGAGAGAAGCAGATAATACTACTCACCAGGTAAAAAAATTAACCCTAGATAATATTAAATCATTTAGAGATAAGTTTGATATTCCAGTTTCAGATAAGGATATTGAAAAATTACCCTACGTGAGGCCACCAAAAGATTCACCTGAAATACAATATCTTTTAAAAACGAGGGAAGGCTTAGGAGGCCCGATACCAAGAAGAAGAGGACATACTCAAAAATTATCTAAGCCATCTGATTCAATTTTTCAGAAATTTACCCAAGGCTTTGAGGATAAAGAAATTTCTTCCACGATGGCTTTTGTAAGAATGATGACAGACATTTTAAAAGATAAAAATATTGGAGAGAGAATTGTTCCTATTGTGCCTGATGAGGCAAGAACTTTTGGCATGGAGGGACTCTTTAGACAAATAGGAATTTATTCTTCTGAGGGTCAAAAATATAAGCCTGAAGATGCAGATCAAGTCATGTGGTACAAAGAATCTAAAGATGGGGTCATGCTTGAAGAAGGCATTAACGAAGCTGGGGCATTTTCTGCTTGGATTGCTCTGGCTACAGCATATTCAAACTATAACATTCCGATGATTCCTATTTATTTATTTTATTCCATGTTTGGTTTTCAACGTATCCATGACCTTGCCTGGGCAGCCGGTGACTCTCAAGCTAAAGGGTTTCTAATCGGAGCAACATCTGGAAGAACCACATTAAATGGTGAAGGGTTACAACATCAGGATGGGCACAGTCACATCTTTTCTTCAACAATTCCTAACTGCCGATCTTATGATCCAGCCTATGCCTATGAATTAGCAGTTATTTTTAAAGATGGAATCAAAAAAATGTTTGTTGATTTGGAAAATTATTACTACTACATTACTGTTACAAATGAGAATTATATACAACCACCTCAGCCAAAAGATTCTGATAAGGGAATTATAAAAGGTCTATACAAGATCATTGATCAGAGCGATCCTAAGGTTTCATTAATTGGCTCTGGATCAATTTTAAATGAATCAATCAAGGCTCAACAAATATTAGAGTCGTTTGGTATAAGTTCGGATGTATGGAGCGCCACTAGCTTTAACATGCTACGAAAAGACGGGATGGAGAAAGAACGTTTCAATGAGTTAAATCCAACTGCTAAACAGAAGAAAACCTTTGTAGAGGAATGTTTACCAAGTTCAGATACACCTGTCATCGCAGCAACTGATTATATGAGAGCTTACCCTGAGCAAATAAGAGGTTATATTAAAGCGCCTTATTACACTCTTGGAACTGATGGCTATGGAAGAAGTGATTCAAGGCAGAAACTTCGAGAATTTTTTGAAGTAGATGCAAAGAATATAGCGCGAATGTCAATTTACTCTCTTTATAGAAAAGGAGATATAAGTAAAAAAGAAATTACATCTTTTTATAAAAAGCTAAAAGTTGACCCAAACAAACTAAATCCCTGGGAAGTTTAATGGCTAAAGAAATTATTAATATTCCAGATTTAGGTGAGGCCGAAGATGTTGAGGTAATTGAAATCTGTGCAAAAGTAGGTGATCAAGTCGATTCTGAAGATCCAATCATTGTTTTAGAGTCTGATAAAGCTGCAATGGAAATCCCAGCCTCTGTAGTTGGTAAAGTTATTTCTATTGAAGTATTAGTTGGGGATATCGTCAGTTCTGGCTCACCTTTTTTGAAAATTGAAACAACAAATCAAGAAGTTCTTACTGAGAAAGAAAATGCATCAGAGCACGAGGCTGAGGAAAATCAAATTATCTCTAAAAAAGTCGAAGAGATTGAACTCAAATCACCATTAATAAATGAACAGCAGAATGCCCCCACCTTAAATAGTAAAAATATCTACGCAGGACCTGCGGTTAGAAAGCTTGCAAGAGAATTTGGCATCGATTTATCGCTTGTTACGCCAAGCGGTCCAAAGAAAAGAATAATAAAAGAAGATTTACATTCATTTGTGAAATTTCAACTTTCTTCTACCAACAAAATTAATAGCTTTGAGTTTACCCAACCTGATATTGATTATTCAAAATGGGGTTCAATCAAAGAAGAAAAACTTTCTAAGTTTCAGAAGTCTTCTCTGACTAACCTTCATACATCTTGGATTAATATCCCACATGTTACTCAACATGATGAATGCGATTTAACAAAATTGCTTGAAACCAGATCTCAATTATGCAAAAAGCATAAAGTTAAAATATCTCCTTTAGCTTTTATTGCAAAAATTACAACTGCAATTCTATACGACTTCCCTTTGCTCAATAGCTCTTTGGATCCAAACTTAGAAAATATTATTTTAAAAGATTATGTCAATTTAGGCATTGCTGTAGACACACCTGAAGGATTAATTGTGCCAAATGTAAAAAATGCTCAATTAAAATCAATTGTAGAAATTTCATCAGAGATTAACGACTTAGCTGAGGCCGCAAAAAAAAGAAAATTAAATATTGCTGACTTAAAAGGAGCATCTTTTAGCATCAGTTCTCTAGGAGCAATCGGTGGGAAATTCTTTACACCAATAATTAATCCTCCTGAAGTAGCCATATTAGGAATTTCAAAGAGTTATGAGAAGATTGTGTCATCAAAAACTGGCTTTGAAGGCAGAAGCTTTTTACCAATTTCTCTAAGTTATGATCATCGCGCCATTAATGGAGTCTATGCAGTACAATTTACTAGTCAACTGGGAGAAGCCTTATCGGATAGAAAATTAATTGAAAAGAGTTTTAAATGATAGATCAGAATTTTAAAAATGGATGTGTACTTATTGTAGGAGGTAGCGGAGGGATCGGTTCATTGTGTGCTAAAGAATTTTCTAATTCAGGCGCAAAGGTTGCCATTACCTATTATAAAAATGAACAGGCCGCTATTAACCTAGCAAATGAAATTGATGCTGATGTAAATATCTATCAACTAGATAACAGCAATTCTAAATCTGTAGAGGATACCTTTGAGCAAGTAGTGAAAGATTTCGGATCGATTAACACATTAGTGAATGCAGCTGGATTTGATATTCCGCAAAAATTTATTAGTCAAATTGATATTGAATTGTGGAGAGAAGTCATTGATTCTGATATTAATGGTTTTTTTAACCTTGTTAAGTCTGGATTGCCATACCTTAGAGAGTCACAAGGCTCTATAGTTTTTATTAGCTCTGCTGGATTATTTAAATATCCTCCAGGCGATATTCTTTCTGTCGCACCAAAGGCAACTATTGAGCATGTCTTGAAAGGTATTGCAAAAGAAGAAGGAAAAAATGGTGTCAGAGCAAACTCAATTGCTCTTGGAGTAATAGATACCGGGATTTTTCATAGATTAAGAGAAGAAAATAATACTTTCTTTGATGAAGCCTGGCATGAGGCTGTGATGAATACACTTGCCATAAAGAGATTCGGGCTACCTGAAGAGGTTGCAGATACAGCGGTTTTTTTAGCCTCAAGTAAAGGAGGCTACATCACCGGTCATTGTATCCCAGTGGATGGTGGCTACCATTTGTAAGCACTAGACAAAATAATCTGTATTTTCTACCCCGAGTTGCATAGCTCCATAGTTTCTTGAAAAACTTACAGGATTGTTAGCAACATGCGCTCTAGAGGTATGGACATCTAAGAATATTTTTTGAATGTCACTGCCTGCAAATACTGCACCACCGCCAGCATTTGAAAAGAGTGTATCAACAACTTCTAGACACTTTTCTATTACCAAAGAAGCATCGTATCTAAATTTTACTCTTTCAAGCATGGGGATGCCTCCCTGATTACCGGCTTGATCAACCATAACATCGTAATTTCTGAACATCACAGTTTCTAATGCGTCTAACTTTGCAGATGCTTCGGCAACAATTGATTGAGTATGAGTATCGCCGGCTAATTTAGAAGGGTCGCTTGAGGCTTTATTATTAGCTCCTTCTATGAAAAGTTCTAACATTTTTTTTGTAGCACCAATTGCTGGGGTAGATACAGCTCTAACAAATAACTGACCCCATGGTATTTTGTAAAGATCGTTCTTATTTACTGCATAGCCTGGAT
>Ga0255758_10000290_pt1 | contig 55603 bp, 54 predicted proteins | sample 011ome_24_FD_179958 | JGI IMG/M metagenome (GOLD analysis project Ga0255758, IMG submission 179958) | Coastal salt marsh microbial communities from the Groves Creek Marsh, Skidaway Island, Georgia - 011513CT metaG (version 2) | ecosystem: Environmental > Aquatic > Marine > Intertidal zone >... | reverse complement strand
TTAGATATGCCTGGCAATGTCCTACTCTTCCGTGTCTTAAGACAAAGTACCATTGGCGCTGAAAGGCTTGACTGCCGAGTTCGGTATGGGATCGGGTATTACACTTTCGCAATAATCACCAGGCAAGGCTTGATACTAGAATTAAATAACAATGTAAAGTTTAATTTATAGGTTTTTATTCTAAAAAAACTATAAATTTAAGAATTAAATTAACTTCAATTAGTTTTTTTCTTACCAAATCTCTTTTTGTTTTTTAGAGTAGTAGAAATAATTGAATAAAAAAACGCAAGAACAATACCTAAAATAATCGAAATTTTTAAACTATTGCTAGAGTGTTTTACTGGGTTTATTTTTAATAAAAATATATTGTAATCCACCCAATTTATTTCAACCTTATTTCTTAAATTATTTATTTCATCAAAAATTTGAGCATATTCTCCATATTTACGATTTTTAATCATGTTAATTTCTTTATTGATTGATTTTGAGCCTCGTAAATAATAGTCAACATTATAATTTAATGAACCACTAGGATATAAATTAATTATTTTTTTTTTGTCATCAGAAATACCAATAACGTTGTTTTCTATAATGCCAAGTTCTGTTGCAATTTGAGCTTGCTCCTTTAGGTATTCTATTCGTGCTAAACTTCTTTGGATACTAAAATTTTTTTTAATTTCAGTAAGTCTCTCAAGATCATCTAAAACTATATTGGTGTAATCTTTTTGTAAAAAATTTAAGGTTTGAGTTAAAATTTCTTTAACCTCGTTTGAATTATGCCATTTGAATTTTAAATTATATGTTAGAGGTTTTTCTTGTGGATTTTTTTGAATAGTAAAAAGCTGAGCGTATTCAAATAATCTCATTTGTTGATCACTTTTAGATAATTTAGATATCTCATTATTAATAGAAGGTATTTTTTCTAAAACAGATGTTAGTCGATTATATTTTAAAAATAATTTTATAAATTCTTCTAAAGATGTTTCGCTATCTATTCTATAATCAATTTTTTTATCAGAATCACTACTAGAACCTAAGTTTGGGAAACCCTCATAATCGTAATCATAAAAAAATCTGTCGACAGAATAAAAAACATCAAATTCTGAATTCCTGCCTTCCTTAATTTCTAAAAATCCTTCAAATGAAACTTGATCTCGACTATTTAAAATAACACCTATTAAAATAGAAACAAATATTATTAATAAAATTTTAATTTTATCATCCCAAAAAGTTTTTATTATTTCTGTTAAGTCTATTTCATCGTCATATTTAGAGAGATTTTTTTTCATACTCTTATAATTATAATCAATGTTCTCTTAATACAAATATTTTTTTGTATAAATTGATTGAAGATAAAAACCTATTGGTAAACTATAAGTTACCATTAACCAATTATTGAAAAAATTACCATTTGGACTCAAAGGCCAAACTGTAATTAATATTCCCGCTAAAAGACAAACTTGATAGTCTGTAAAGGGCCTGGGTTGCTTAAAGATTATTGATTTTAATTGCCTTAAAGCAGAATATAAAACATATAATAGTGCACAAAATAAAAATAAAAATCCAATAATTCCAGTTTCAGCTAATAATTGTATATAAAAATTATGAGGATGACTCATACAAGGAGAGATTCCAATTGCATATTTTTTATCAACACACTTTACTCTAAACATTTTAGGTCCATGACCCATTATAGGCTTGTCTTTAAACATATTGTAAGCAGTTCGAATTAAACTGTCATGAGCTGGAGTAAATATGGTTGGAGCTGAAGAAGTTTTTACTATTCCCATATTCTTAGCTGGGGTTTTAAACATTCTCTCAGTTAATTTTGAAGCGTTTAAACTTAAAAAAAAAATGCAAACAACTGCTATAATAAAAGTTACCAATCTAAATTTTTGAAACTCTTTAATTAGAATTATAATAAATATTGTAGATAAATTTAAATAAAAGAAAGCAGCTCGTTCACCTGACATAAAAATTAATATGTCTACTAAAATAAATAAGAGACCTATAAAATAAACTTCAAATTTATGCTTTCGCTTTATTAAGAATAAAGCAAACAATAGAGGAAATAACCTTGATAGATAAGAACCCATAATAGCTTCATTGCCAAAGAAAGATGATATTCTTGAACCATACAGTTTTAAACCAAATATATTTTCTCCGTTAAAAAATTGATAATAACCATCTATAACTAAAGATGAAAAACACAATACTAATGAGTAATAAATATAAGTTGTGAAGTTTTTATCTTTATCAATTAAAAACCAGACAAAACAACTAAACACACCTATTCTAAAATAGAATAGCGAGCTCTCAAAACTTAATAAAATATCCTCAGCTATAAAGATGCTATTACAGATGCAATAAATACAAAAAATAAAAAAAATGATTACAGGTTTATTAAAAAAAAAATAATAATTTTTATCTCTAATTGTAAGATATAAAAAAAATAAAACTGAAAGACTAACAATTAAATCTGGAAAAAATGGTCCCCAAATTAAAAATGGAATGATAGATGCTATGATTAAATTAATTAAAATTGTATTTGAGTATTTTAAATTATCCATAAAAATTTTTAATTTTAATCTATTGATTACTTGATCTTAATACTTATAACTTTATTTTCTTGATTTTTAATTATAGTTTTTGATTTATTATCAATTTTATAATTAAACTGCTCTTTATAAAGATGATCAACAATTTTTGCATTAGATTGATAAGACGGAAGTAATTTACTTAGCTTGTCTTTTACTTCTGCCACTTTATTTTCTTCCAATAGATTAAAAAGTATATCTAAATCTATTTTAAGTTTATTAAATGGGATGTAAGGATCTTGCGCTTTTTGAATTTTTTCATGAGAAGTTTTTTGAGGGCTATCTCCTAGTAACAATTCTTCAAATAATTTTTCCCCAGGTCTAAGACCTATTATCTTAATTTCGATATCTCCATCTGAGTTTATGGAGTCTTTGAGCGTTAAACCAGAGAGTTTAATCATATTAAAAATAAGATCTTTAATTTTTATACTTTCTCCCATATCTAAGACAAATACTTCGGCTCCATCACTCATTGCTCCAGCTTGAATTACCAATTGAGAAGCTTCGGTTACACTCATAAAATAACGAGTAACTTCAGGGTGAGTTAGAGTTACAGGGCCTCCTTCTCTAATTTGTTTTTTAAATTTAGGTATTACAGAGCCAGATGATTGCAAAACATTCCCAAATCGCACAATAGCAAATTTAGTATGTTTAACTTGATTTGAATAAAGTGCCTGCACACATATTTCGGCTAATCTTTTACTTGCACCCATTATATTTGTTGGTCTGACTGCTTTATCACTTGAGATTAAAACAAAATTGGACACATTATATTTCATTGAAACTTGTGCTATAGATAATGTCCCAAAGACATTATTTTTAATACCTTCGCAAATATTTTCCTCAACTAAAGGAACATGTTTATAAGCTGCAGCATGATAAACAGTGTTTACATTAAAAGTTTCAAACAAATAATTTAATCTTGAAGAATTTTGAACATTAATCAGAAAAGGAAGAATTTTTAAATTTGGAGCCAAATTTTTTAACTCTTCACTAATTTTATAGAGAGCGAACTCATTTAGTTCTAATAATAATAACATTTTAGGATTTAATTTAATAATTTGACGGCATAATTCAGAGCCAATAGAACCACCTGCACCTGTTACTAAAACGACTTTAGAGTGAATATTTTTATTTAATAATTCTAAATTTGGCTTTACTTGCTCTCTATTTAGCAAGTCTTCAATAGTTAAATCTTTAATGTCTGATACCGAAATTTTACCATCAACAATATCTTGAATACTTGGTAAAGTTTTAACAATTATTTTATGCTTATTAAGATTTTCAATAATTTGATTTCTCTTAAACCGACTTATTGATGGAAGAGCAAGTAGAACCAAATCAATATCTTTCGAATTAATCAATTTTTCTATTTTTAATGGGTTGTAAACAATTTGACCTAATATTGTTTGATTATGAAATTGCTGATTGTCATCTAAAAATCCAGCCATTTTCATTTTTGGATTATTTTCTAAGCTAGCTAACAACTGCCTACCCGCACTTCCAGCTCCATAGATTAATGTATTTTTTTTATTTTTAGAGTGTCTAGATTTTAAAGTTTTAAGAAACAAATACCTTATAATTACTCTTGAAATTGAAATTGATAAAAATAATAACAGAGGCTGAATGATGCCAATAGATCTAGGAATTTCTAAAATTCCATAAATACCAATTACTGCAAAAAATAACAACCCATAAGCTAATGTAGCAACTGCTACAGTAAAAATTATAGATGATCCTGCAAAACGAATCATAGTTTTATACAAGCCTGATAACCAAAAAATAGGGATTGCTAAAACTATTGAAATTAATACTGGGATAATTGTTATATCATTTATTTTGATAAATTGTTCTAATCTTAAGTAAAATGCTAGCCAAGTGCATATAACACATAATCCTATATCTATAATTAGAGCAATAATCCTCTTAGCGTACCGAGGGAGATTTACTATATTATTAGCTGCATCGGTTAAAATTGACATAATAACTATTTATTTAAAAAATTATCCATTATTTAAATTAATAATAAACCACATAAAGTAAAAAACAATATCATTGAAGATTTATGATAATAGACAATCATAATAATGATATTTTTTCTGCTTTTTAACTTAAAATTTAATCGATCTAATTTATTTATTTACTTCTGTTAGTTTTTAAAAACCTTGTCATCAATAATATTTTTATATATTTTTGATCCTATCCCAGTTTTTACATCTTTACCTATTATTATTCCTGGATGAACTGATGTACCAGTACCTAGATGAGTAAATTTTCCAACACTAACATTTCCAGATAAAGCGCAATTTGGGGAAATATGAGTAAAATTTTCTATCACACAATCATGATCAATTGATGCGGATGTATTTATAATTACTCCCTCTTTAATGGAAGTTCCAGAATTAACCACAGCATTAGCCATAACACAAGTTCCAACTCCTATATAACTAAATTTACTGATAGTTGATTTAGGATGTATAAGTATTGCGATATTAACTTTTTCCTCTTTTAACCATGAAATTCTTTTATATCTTGCTTTGTTGTCACCAATTGCAACAAAAAATTCATCATAACTTTTAAAATTGTCTTTAAGTTGAGCTAAGTTACCATTTATAGTGAAAGGAAAATTTTTAATTTCATTTATCTTATCATCAAAAAAATGAATAGTTTCATATTGGCTCAGTAAAGCTATTTCTCCAACTACTTTACCATGACCACCTGCACCAATTATTGCTATTTTCTTATTCATATGTTTTTTTAAAATCTTCAAATTGTTTTGTTTTAAACAATACTAACGTTACTGTTTTAAATAATATTTTCATATCTAAAAAAAAACTAATGTTGGTTGCATAAAAAATATCGAATTTAATACTTTTTTTCCAAGATTTTGTCCCTGAAGGCTCAGGATTAATTTGAGCCAGTCCAGTTATACCAGGTTTGACTAGGTGTCTTTTTTTTTCATAAACCGAATATTTTTTTAAATATTCAACTAATAAAGGTCTTGGACCCACGAAACTCATTTTATTATCTAGAATATTAAAAAGTTGGGGCAATTCATCTAAACCAGTTTTTCGTAAAAAATTTCCAAATTTACTTTGCCTTTTTTTTTCAGAAATAGTTTTGGAAGCATCATATAAAGTTTTAAATTTATAGAGTGTAAAAATTTTATCATTTAATCCTGGTCTTTTTTGACTAAAAATAGGATATCCAATACTAATCCAAACTAAAAAAAATATTAATATCATTATTGGAAATAAGGCTACTATTAAAATCAAACTTAAGAATATATCAAATAATCTTTTATAATATTTTTGATACATAAGTTATAAATAGTTACTTAAGATTTTTTTAATAGAATTAATTTCCGATTTTATTTTTGTTAAAGCTTTATAGGGATTTATTGGAAACATAATACTTGTTTCACCAAGTAGTTTAGCGTTTAACAATCTTTTTTTTGGATAAAGTTTTAATTTTCTAAATATTTTTTCTCTATAAATTTCAGGGCATGATCCAACTCCACAATCAATTTTATTTTTTTGTAATTGTTGTATCAACTTATTTTGTTTAATTTTATTTTTATTAATGAATAAATTTAATCGATAAAAAGCATGTATGTGTTGTCTATAGTATCTTTTATCTTGTTTTAAAGAATGGTTCTGAATTTTTAAATGTGGTTTCTTTAAGATATCATATTTCAAATAATAATCTTTCAACCCTTTTAAATATAAATCTGCTATCAAATTCCTTTTCTTAATTTGTTCATCTAATGATTTTAACTGTTGCCTTCCAATTGCAGCTTGCATTTCTGTCATTCTGTAATTAGATCCAAAGTGATCATGCAACCATCTAAATCCTGTTTTATGTTTTTTATAAAAAACACTTTTAAAGTTTTTGCCATGATCTTTTAAAGACCATAATTTTAACCATAATTTCCTATTATTGGTTGAAATCATTCCACCCTCACCACCTGTAGAAATAATTTTATCCTGACAAAAAGACCAGGTAGATATATTTCCAAATGAGCCTACTTTTTTACCTTTGTAAGTAGCTCCATGAGCTTGAGAACAATCTTCAATTAAAAAGATTTTATTTTTTTTAACGAACTTTATAATTGGATCTAAATCACACGATAATCCGTTCAAGTGGACAACAATTATTGCTTTTACATTTTTTTTGTAAGCTTTTTTAATACCTTCAATACTCAAATTTCCATTATCATCGACATCTGCAAAAATAGGTTTTAATCCCAAATTTATTACACAACTAGCAGATATTACAAATGATCTGGGTGTAACTATAACTGAGTCTTTTTTTTTTAAATTTAATGCTTTTAATGCCATCTCTAAGGCTACACTTCCGTTTGAAACACTTAAAGAATATTTAACCTTATGATAATTAGAAAATTCTTTTTCAAAATCTTTACACTCATCACCAGTCCAATAATTAACTCTTCCAGACTCAAGAACTTTTTTGACTTTTTCTAAACTATATCTGTCAAATTGTGGATATTTAATTTTCATAATTATGTTTTTTTACTAAAAAAATTTTTTTCTTTTATAAACCAATTATACTCAAAATACTTTTATTTACTTTTTGAATTTTAAATTTTTTATTTGCTATTAAATAACTTTCTTTAGCCATATTATTAATTTTCTTATCTTTTTCCTTCAATAAAGTTATCATAGCATTTGCCAATGCCTCTGCATTTTGAGGCGGAACTAATAATCCATTTTTTTTATGAATCACTGTTTCCCGACATCCCGGAACATCTGTAGTTATCACAGGTCTACCTGTTGAAAGTGCCTCAAGTGTAGATCTTGGAGTTCCTTCTCGATAAGAGGGTAAAACAAAATATCTACATGATTTCAATATAGTTTGAACTGAGTCTATTTCTCCTAAATATTTAATATTTCCTTGTTTAATCCATAAATTTAATTCATTTTGATTTATGCCTGATGGATTTTCATCCAAATATCCTGCTAATTGAAATATTGTTTTAGGAAAGTATGAACGGACAATTTTTGCAGCTTGGACATATTCCCTCACTCCTTTGTCAACTAATAATCTTGAAATCATTAAAAAAATTTGTTTTGATGGCAAGAGCGAATATGGGTAAGATTTTAAATCAACACCTGTACCATTTACAACTCTTGATGAATTTTTTTTTATAATTTTAAGTTTATTAAATAAATTTTGATCATCTTTATTTTGAAAAATAACTTTTGCTGCACTCTTGAGTCCTTCTCTATACAACATAATCATTAAATTTTTTAATATAGTGCGCTTGAAACTGTTATTTGAAGTAAATGCATATCCTAAACCTGTAATTAAAGGGTAATAAGAGATTTTTGGAAAGTTCTTTAAAATTATACCAGTATATATTACCGGTTTTGCTGTATAAGCTAGCACAATATCAGGTTTACAATTTTGTATTACATTTCGAATTTCTCTAAATGTCTTGTATTCTATAAAAGGATTTAACTTACTTCTTGAAAGAGAAAAAATATTAATATTTACACCTAGATGAATTAATTGATTTTTTAAATTAAGTGTAAATTTATTTTTAGTCGTAACTATACTTACTTTATTACCCTTGCGTAATAATTCTTTAATTAATGGCAATCTAAAGTTTATTAAAGATGGCGCGTGACTTGAAATAATTAAAATATGTTTCATAATTTATAAAATTTTTGTTAACAATAAAACAAAGTTTTATTCAAGTTAAATAAATTAATGATGTCTATAATCTTAAATCTACTTGATCTTTAGAAAATAAATATTTTAAATCATATATAACATGCTTTTTTTTACACAAACTTAAAATAAATTTTAAACCCATTGATTTAAATTTTTTGTGAGCTATTGCTATTATGATGCCATCATAGGTATTTTTAACTAAGTGTGAACTTGGATAAATACCATGTGTTTTTTTAACTTCTTTATCGTCAACCCATGGATCATATAGATCTAAATTGCAATCAAATTTTTTTAATTCTTTAATAACACTTTCAATTCCTGAGTTTCTAATATCTTTACAATTTTCTTTAAATGTCAGACCCATAACTAAAATTTTAGATCCTTTAATTTTTATATTTTTTTTTTTAATTCTTTTTACAAACTCAAACGCAACATGAGCACCCATTTTGTCATTAATCTTTCTTCCTGCTAAAATAATTTTTGGTTTATAGCCAATGATTTTAGCTTTGTGAGTAAGGTAATAAGGATCTACGCCGATGCAATGTCCACCTACTAAACCAGGCACAAAAGGTAAAAAATTCCATTTTGATCCAGCTGCATCTAGTACTGCTTTTGTATCAATATTCATTTTACTAAAAAGTATAGATAGCTCATTTATTAAAGCTATATTTAAATCACGCTGAGTATTTTCTATTACTTTTGCAGCTTCTGCAGTTTTAATATTTGGAGCTTTGTGGGTACCGGCAATTATAATTTCATTATATAAACTATCTACTATTTTTGCAATTTCTGGTTTTGAGCCTGATGTTATTTTCTTAATATTTGTGATTGTGTGTTTTTTATCACCTGGATTTATACGTTCTGGACTGTAACCACAAAAAAAATCTTTGTTAAATTTTAATCCTGAGAATTTTTCTAATACCGGCACACATTCTTCCTCAATGCAACCAGGATACACAGTGGACTCATAAATAATTAAATCTTTTTTTTTAATAAAATTACCAACAACTTTACTAGCCAGTAGTAAAGGTTTTAAGTTTGGTTTTTTCAATCTATCAATCGGTGTTGGAACAGTAATAATATAACAGTTAGCAGATTTTAATTCTTTTACATTATTGGTAAGTTTTAATTTTTTTGATTTTTTTATTTCTTTTTTATCAAACTCTAAATTTCTATCTATTCCATAAATTAGTTCATTAATTCTATCCTTATTGATATCAAAACCAATTACTGATCTTTTTTTACCAAATTCTAAAGCAAGTGGAAGACCAACGTAGCCTAAACCAATAATTGCTAAACTAATTTTTTTATTTTTAGTGAGCATTCAATAAACCTCATAATATTTTTATAGATTTTAAACTATATCAATTTATGTTTTTATAAATGATAAATAATTTTGCCATGTATTCACTACTAATTAAACAATAACTTTATGCATATTTAACTATTTTTTAAAAAAAGACTTTAAATTTTTTTATATAGAGTTTGATTTAATATATAATAAAAAATATAATTAATTATTAGAGAGATTACACCTAATAATCTCCAGATTAGGACAATTAATGCGCCCTCTAAAAATAATAGTCCAAGTTGTTGCCCATACAAACCTAGAAGTGCTTCTTTAATACCAACGATATTATCTACAGGCTTAACACATCTTATTAAAAAATTTGATAAAAAAAATAAAAAAATAATTTGAGAGTCTGTGTTTTGAATCAAAAATTTAAAAATTATATTTAATAATAAATATTCAAAAAATAATAAGAATACAGTAAAAAAAAAAAAGTTTATAAATACTTTTTTATTTGACGCCAAAAATGTTAATTCAAGCAATTTTAGAAGTTCTTTAAATAAAAAATCAAAAAGTTTAATTTTTTTAATTTGTTTATAAGAAATAAATTTTTTAAATATTTCTAAAAAAATTTTTAAAGTAATTTTAGAAGTTATTATCGAAGTAAATGCTAATAATATTAAAAGTAAAGAAGAAGTGTAAAAATTAATGTGATTAAATAATAAAGATAAGATTATTAAAATTAATGAATAGATTAATATGCCCCATAAAAAAATAAAAAAATACATATTTACATACTCTTTATGGGAGTAATTATTTTTCTTCATTTCATATGACCTAAAAACATGTCCCGCTCCCCAAAATGGACTTTGATTAATTAAACCTGTTAAATAAAATAAACTACTCCATTGACCAAAATTTGCATTGTAGGTTGAAGTAAGTTTTAAAAAAGAAAATAATCTTATATTTAGTAAATTTTGAATAATTATTATAATTATGATCGATAAAAATATTACTTGATAATCTATATTTAGATTATTTAATACACTATCATAATTTTCCTTAGAATTTTTGTAAAGAAATACAAATGAAATTATTATAACTAAAAATTTAATATATTTGTAAATTTTATTTTTTTTCATAAAAACTAGTTATATGATAAATTACTTATTCAATATTTTAATCTTTAAATTTTTTTAATAATATTGTGAAAATTATGTTTTTTGATAGTATTTTTTATACCATTTAACAAAATTTGAAACTCCTTCATCGACTGAGGTTGATGGATTGTAATTAAAATCTTTTTTTAAATTATCTATTCTAGCAAATGTATCTGGCACATCTCCTGCTTGTAATGGTAAAAAATTTATTTTTGCTTTTTTTCCTATGGCTTTTTCTAAAGCATCAATATAATCCATGAGTTTTACTGGTTTATTGTTTCCAATATTGTAGATCCGCCATGGTGCTTTGCTTGAGGCATTGTCTGGTTTGTTACTATCCCAATCAAAATTAATGGTTGCTGGATTATCAATAGTTTTAATAATCCCTTCTACAATATCGTCGATATAAGTAAAATCTCTTGAATGCTTCCCATGATTAAATACATTGATGGGTTTGTCATCTAAAATAGATTTGGTAAATTTGAACAAAGCCATGTCAGGTCTTCCCCAAGGTCCATATACAGTAAAAAATCTAAGACCTGTTGTTGGTAGATTATAGAGATAACTATATGTGTGAGCCATTAACTCATTTGATTTTTTAGAGGCAGCATAAAGGGATAATGGATGATTAACATTATCATGTTCTGAAAAAGGCATTTTGGTATTCGCACCATACACACTTGAAGAACTTGCATAAATTAAATGCTTAACTTTATGATTTCTACAACCTTCTAAAATATGAGTAAATCCAACAATATTGCTGTTAATATATGACAAAGGGTTTTCAATAGAGTAACGAACACCTGCTTGGGCAGCAAGATTGATTATTTGATTGGGCTTATATTGATCAAAAGCATTTTCAATAGCCTCTTTATCACTTAAATCAATTCGTAAGTGGGTATAATTGATATGATCTAAGTGTCTTTTTAATCTATTTCTTTTTAATTCTGGATCATAATAATTATTATGATTATCTATACCAATAATCTTTTTTCCACGTTTTAATAAACGTAAACATAGCTCTGAACCTATGAAACCTGCTGAACCAGTTATTAAAATAGTCACTTTTATATCTATATTATATTTTTAAAAAATAACTATAAAATATTATTTTATTTTAGATAATTTTATTCTCGGAATACCTGGAGCAGCTATCGCTATTAATATTGCAATAAATTTTAATCGGTGTCTTATGCTTGTTCCAAAATTACCTACACCAAATGAATAAACAAAAATAAACATAATTAAAATAATAATTAAAAAACGTGTTTGTGGATTTTTAAATAAGATCTTCCAATTTCGAAAGATACTTATTGATAAATAGATGTAAAAAAACGATTCAATTACTCCAATTAAATGAATAGGTTTCTTAATATTCCATGGAAAAGGAGCATATAAAAAATAAATCATTCTAAAAGGTGTCAGATAAATAATTTCACCCATATTTTTTGGAACAATCCAAGACGGATATGATGCATCACATTTCTTCCATGAAGCACATTGTTTCTGTGCTTTATCCATTTTCCAAATTAATCTATCTGTTAGTCCAGATACTTTTGATTGATCTTCTATTTTTAGATTTCCAAAATTTTTAAAATTTCCAATTTTAGGAATTTTATAGTAACCTAAGAAATATGTTACAATTGGAATTAGAATTAAAGGTAATATAAATAAAAAATATAAATTTTTTTTTTTAAATCGTAAGAAATAATTATTCTGCTTTAATATACGAAAAAACACATAAACTATAAAGATAAATAATCCTAATATCATTGGTCCATGAAAAAGAGATGCCATAAAAAATCCGAAAAAAGATTTTAAAAAGTAATTAAATTTATATTCATCTAGATAGTGAACACATGAAATTAAAGCATATGTTAAGAAAAAGATTATATAAACCTCTCTCATAATAAGTGCAGAATATAAAATTAAAGTGGGAAAAAATGTAGCAAACCAAGCTGCTTTTAACGCAGATCGACTTCCCCAGAGAATGAAAGTAAGTTTATAAATTAAAAAAACTGTAATTGTACCAAACCCTACACTAAACATTTTAGCCATCATCGGGCTTCTATCTAAAAGTGTATAAAATATAGAAATAATTTTTGAAAGAAAGTAAGAGTCACCTTTAAAAATTTCTAAAAATATATCCAGTCCATAATTTTCAGAATAACGAAAAGCAAATTGCTCAAAAGTCCAAGCATCCATTCTGCTTCCTGGTATATAAAAGAGATATTCATCAAAAATTACTAATATCGATCTTAGTAATAATGCTACAAATATAAAATTTGAAGTTTTAGGGTGTCGTTTAGCTACTAGAGTTATGATTAATATTACTATTAATAAAGTTACCCATCCTAGCAAATGTTCAGAAATCATTTTACAAAAATTATAATTAATTTATTTAAATAAACAAACGTATATATTAAAGTAATAAACATATTGATTATTAATTTAAATTAAAAATAAAAGATGAAAACAAGTTGTTAAAAAAATATGAAGTATCTTATGAATTAGTTTAAATATTTCAAAAATAAAAAATTAAGTAATATTTTAAGAATTTATTTATAAATTTTTATAGAAATTTTCGATTCTCTTTATAAAAGATTTTTCACTATAAATCTCAAAGTCTTCCCTTAAATTTTTTACTTTTACTCTATTATTACTTAGGTTATCTAATAACAACCTAAATGAATTTTTTAAAGACTCTTTTGATTCACTTTTAAAACTATAAACTCCGTTATAACCTGAAAAGATATTGTAAAGACCTGGTGTATCTGAAATAAGTATTGGCAAACCTGATGATCTCATTTCGGCAGCTACTAATCCAAAACCCTCCCATCTAGATGGAATTACTCCAACATGAGACTCATAAATATGTTTAGAAGGATCATCAGTAAAAGGAATAAATTTTATTATTGATTCTAAAGAAAGTTTTTTTGATAGATTTATTAACCTTTTTTCCTCCTCACCAGATCCGATTATTTTTACTTGATTTATTCTGTTAGATAAAGAGGGCAATATTTCAATAAACAAATCAATACCCTTTTTAAATGTTAGAGAGCCTAATATTAAAATATTTAATTTTTTTTTGAAATCTCTGTCTTTATGTTTGAGAAGCTTTGTTCCATTCTCTATAACTGAAATTTTATCAGATCGAATGCTAGGCATATAGGAGAGTAATTCAAATTTAGTGGGTTCAGAAATGCAAATAACATGCTTTAGTGATTTATAAATCAAATATTCAATTGGATACAGGTAAGATTTTGAGCGCCTTTTGTTATGAGTATTATGTTCTGTATAAATATGATCAATACCAAACAAAATAGTTGGTAAAAAAGAAGCGTAGAGTGATTTGCTTAAGTGAGAGTGTAGGACTAAATTACTCCTATCTTTCATTTTAAATATTATTTTAATTATTCCAAATGTTGCCCATATGACAGACCATAGGCTATCATTTTTTATATTTAAAGAACGATAATTTGAGTTAAATTTATTTTTTTCACTTAGTTCTTTTAATGTTATAATTTTCTGATTTTTTTCAAAATTTTGCTGAATAATAAATACTAATTTTTCTGCACCTCCGCCTAAGTCGGAGTCAATAATGTGAATAATCTTATAGTTTGATGTAAATTTTTCTTTTTTTTGCAAATTTTTATTTAATTTATAATAAACTTTGGAAAGATAATTAAAAATAAATAAAAAATTTTTTTTTAAAAAAAATTTACTTAAACCTAGTATTGTTGAATAAAAAGCTATTAAAAAATTTCCACCTACAATCCTTATAATCTTGTAATTCTCTAAAAAAGTAGAATATCCTCCACTTATACCTCCAAGACGAAATGCTCCTATTTTTTTTCTTATATTTAATGGTTCGTAACCTTCTCTCATGAGTTTTAATACAAACAAAAAATCAGCTCTATATTTAAATCTTAGATCAAACAAACCATGTTCTTTAAATGCCTTAAGTGGCACAAATATACCAAGATGATTTGTTGGCATTTCTATATATTTTTTTTTTAATATTTGTTCTTTCGATCGGCAAATTTTTGTACCAACTATATTATTATTATTATCAATATAATCTATATCAGCTACACTAAATAAAAAATTTGATTTTTGTTTGGCAAATAATTCATTTATATTATGCAAAGTATTTTCATAAATAAAATCTCCCCCATTTACGAAACCGATCAAATCTCCACTTGCTTGCGCAATTCCTTTATTCATTGCATCATAGACCCCTTTATCTTTTGATGATTTAAAATATTTAAATTTAGACTTATATCTATCTAAAATTTTTAAAGTGCCATCAGTTGACCCACCATCAATTACAATATATTCCAAATCAGAATAATTTTGATTTAAAACACTTTTAATAGTTTGTTCTATTATTTCAAAATTATTATAGGTTACAGTAACTATAGATATCTTCATAATTTTTTAATATTTTTATAACAAAAACTAAGATTTTCTTAAAAGAATATTTGGATGATATTTTAAAACGTTTAAATGGTAAATATCAGCACTTAGTTCCAGCAAAAATATCTCCAGCGAAAATCTTGAATAATATTTTTTAATATTCCAGCTCTATCATAAGAGTTAAAATGTTTTAATCTTGTATAGCCTAATTTGATTAATTGTTCACGAAGTTGATTATTTTCTATAAGTTTTTTTAAATGTAATGCCATTGAATTAGGATCTTTAAGATCCATCAACAATGCAGCGTCACCAACTTGATCTCGTAATCCTTTTTTATCTGGATAAAGTACTGGAACACCTAGCTCAAATGCTTCAAGGGGCGGTATATTTGTTGGACCAAAATATGAAGGCATTACTAAAGCAATTGATTGTCGATAAAGCTCTAGCACTTCTTCATCTGAAATATATCCTGTAAAACGTATTCTATCCTGAAGATTTAGTGTAAAAGCAAATTTTTCAACATGTTTTTTATTACCCATATCGCCACCAGAAAAAATTGCAGCTACCTTAATTCCATAATTTTTATCAAGTAAGTGTAAACCATTGAGTAAATATACATGATTCTTATGAGGCCAAAATTGAGCGGGGTAAAATATATATGAGTCTACATTAAATTTTTCATAAATATTTATTTTTTTATTTTTGTTTAATTCTATTTTATTATGAATAATCCTAGATGGCTGGAATGGAATTATATGTATTCGCTCAGAGTCAATGCCATAACGATTCAAAACATTATATTTACTAAGTTCTGAGTCAACTAAAATTGCAGTTGCTTTGGGAAGAATCTTTTTATAATTTTCATCACGTTTTTCAAATTCTTTATTTTGCCTAACTTCTGGAAACTCTGGATCGTCACGATGACACATGTCCCATAAAGTTGTAATATAATTTAACTTTTCTAGACTTTGTGGTAAGTCTGTTGGTGACAAAAAGTACACTAAATCAATTTTGTGCTCAATTAATTTTTTTTCAAATGATGAATGCTTATCAACTTTTTTAATAACTTGATAAATATTTTTGTTTAAAATTTTTCGTCTAAGTTTATCTTTTAATTTTTCCATAAAAGACAATTGAATTTCTTTTGCATTTATTCCATACATTTTTAGTATTGATATATTTTCTTTGTATGTAGTAAAAAATATAGGCTCAGCTAATTCATCTGGTATTTCAAGCATCATCAAGGCTGAATTTAAAGCCTGATGATAACCCCCTCCAACACCAATCTTTTGATCAAAAATAACTCCTATACGAATTGATTTCATTTTAACCTTTTATAGTTTGAAATATTTTTATTAATTGTTCGGCAACTCTAGTAATTTGACTTTCTGTCAAAGCTAAGCCACTAGGTAAGTAAAACCCTTTTTTATACAGTCTCTCTGCTACTGGATAACTTTCACCTTTAAATAATCCCTCTTCAGCTAAAACTGGTTGTTTGTGAAGGGGATAAAAAAAAGGTCTGCATCCAATATTATTTTCAGATAAATTTTTCATAATTTCAACAGAGTCACAATTTAAAGATTTTTCTAAAACTAAACCATAGACCCAATATATATTTGAGGCAAAATCAGTTTTTCTTAATGGTAATTGAGCTCCACCTAAATTTTCTAGAAGATCGTTGTACTTGCTACCAATCCATCTTTTCTTTTCTAAAAACTCATCCAAACGTTCAAGTTGGGCTAAGCCTAATGCTGCTTGAATATTGGTCATTCGCATATTCCATCCTAGTTTATGATGTATAAAACGTTTTTTTGCTTGAAAATATAAATTACGTATTTCACGACAATTTTCAGCGATTGACTTATCATCTGTAAGTATCATCCCACCTTCTCCAGTTGTAATGTGTTTGTTGGAGTAAAAACTTACTGTGCTAATATCCCCAAATGATCCACAAGGATGATTTTTGTAAGTTTGACCAATCATTTCAGCAGTGTCCTCTATTAATTTTAATTTATATTTCTTACATAATTCTAAAACAGGATCCATATCTACTGGTAATCCATAAATATGAACAACCATTATTGCTTTAGTTTTTTTTGAAATTTTAGTTTCGATTTGTTTAACATCCATATTCCAAGTAATTGGGTCACTATCTACTAAGATCGGTTTTGCTCCAGATCGCTTAATCTGCAGAATGCACGAAATAATTGTAAAAGTTGGCAAAATTACTTCATCACCAGGTCCTATTCCAAGAGCTTCAACAGCTGCATCTATGGCAGATGTTCCGTTTGTAACTGCTATACCGTATTTTCGACCCATTCGTTTTGAAAACGCATCCTCAAATTTTTTTACAAATGGTCCTTCAGAAGATATCCATCCTGTATCTATACACTCTTGAAGATATTTTTTTTCATTTCCATCTAACAGAGGTTCATTGACAGGAATGAAATCAGACATTATCTAATTTTCCTTAAAATGACACATACACTCCAAGAATTTTCACTAGGTAAATTTTTAGTCATAAATTCTTCGGCTTTTAATCTCTTAAATCCATGCACTTCTGCTATAATATCAATTTCAAGTAAACTTAAATGTCTCATTGGGTGGACTTCATTAAAAGTTTGTATTTGATTTGTTTTGAGATCTTTAACATAAAATGTATAATTTACATTTACCCTATTTTCATTTGGATAGTTTATTGGTTCTGCTAAACGAGTGATTTCAATTTGATTATTATTTACCTTCTTGATACGAACTGATGGTCGCTGATAAAGTACAGCTGGACTGTACCAAAAATCAAAAACAAACAAACCATCATTATTTAAATGTCTAGAAGCATTACTAAATACTGAATTTAGTTTTTTATTTGTTGTTTGATAACTTATTACATGGAATAACGATAATACTACATCATAAGATCTATTCAACTTAACTGTCGAGATATCAGCCTTTTGACAAGTAAAGCCTTTGGATTTTTCAGCTTTTGCAACCATCTCAGCACTTTTTTCAATTCCATGAACATTATAACCCATATCTGCAAGTAAATTTCCATGCTTTCCTGTTCCTGATCCAAACTCTAAAATATTACCTCCAGAAAATCCTGAAGTAGTTAAATGATTTTTAATATACTCTGCTTCAGCTAAATAATTCTTATCATCGTAAATTAAATCATAATAGAGACTATAAATATCAAAAACTTGTTTTGTCATAATCTATATCTTTATTTTGATCTTATCTGCATCAATTGTTTCAAATCTAGTTTTATCTTCATCTCCCATAAAAGGACCTTGCTTAACCTCTATCATTTCAGATGGCTCTAACATTTCAAAGCCATGCCCCCCCGATGCTAAAAGAATTATATCACCCTTAAATAAAATCCGACTTTCAAAATAATTTTTTTCATCATCATAAAAATCCACCCTAACTTTGCCCGACTTAATAAATAAAACTTCCTTTGTTAAACTAACTTGTCTATAAACTATATTATGTACATGTGGTTCAATTATGTAACCCTTAGGTCGTTTCATGTATCCAAGTTGTTGAGAAAATTCATTAGGTGTAAAAAATTTAATACCATCAGTCTTATAATTTGATCTTATTATAATTGATAAAATTTTTTGTTTAAATTCAACGTTTTCAATCATCATTTCCATATTATTTTTTTAAATATTTTTATAATAATAGCAGCAAATTAATTGAAAAAATATTTTTCTTTGATTAATAAAGAAAAATTAAAAACCAATTTGTTTAAAAAAATTTCTAATGATTTTGGGTGGCTTATAAATATAAGCTATTAGAATATATAATTGTCTGACAAAATTTGGTTTTAAGCCCCTGTATTTAAGAGACCTTTGCGTATTATAAAAAGCTGATTTTTCACTAAACTCATCAGGATAATTGAGTTTATCTAATTTTCGTAAAAATTTTTCATCATTAAACTCATTTGATATCTTACAATTTAATCCTGAGCCATCGTATCCTTTGTTTAATGTAAGTGTTGATGGTGGCATCAATGCTATTTTTTTTTTTTGATAAAGATATTCTATTAATATGTAGTCATGGTAAAATAAATTATTATCATACATTTTTTTGTAAATCAAAATTAAATTTATACCATAGTTAAAAATAAATTTTACTAAATATAAAAAATTTTTTTTTAACTTAATCCATGGATGGTTTAATTGGTAATGACTCAAAAAATCAAAATATTTTTTTTCCCAAAGACCTACACCTGATCCTTCAGCTAAATGACAAGCCTGTAAATCCCCAGACTCATCTAAATGATTTTCAGGTCCTACATATCCATTGATACAGAATATTTTGTCTTTTTTTTCGTAAACATTTAAAGCTAAATTCATAAATTTTAAAAAAAAATTTTGTACAATAACATCATCTTCCATTAAAATTATCTTTCCATTCATCTCAAATCCTTTTTGATATAAATCTTTCATATTTTTAGAGTAATCGTTATTTTTTTGAAAAATAAGCTTTACATCTTTGAAGCCAGTAATGCTACTGGCATAAGCTCTAACTTTTGAGACAGCCTCTTCATCACCAGGTTTAGCACCATCAGAAAAAATATAAATTGTCGTGTGTTTTGCAAGTTCATTAGCCAGAAGACTTTCAATGCAATTTTTAAAGTGATGGACTCGTGAATAAACTGAAACACAGACTGGAGCAAGATTTTGTAGATCTAAATAAATATTATCACTATGCATTGATATCACTAACCAATATTTTTTAATGTATATACATTTTAACTTTAAGGTTTCTTATATTTATTAATTCAAAGTCATCTAGAATAAATCTTTTAATCAATAATTCTCACTATTATTTAAATTCTTTACTTTTGCATTTGTCAAAAAAACTAAAACAATCTGGATCTACAGCAAAATTTTTATTAAAATTAAACTTTTTGTTAAAATATATATTTTTGTCATTAGCAAATTTATAAAGTTCATTAAATTTTCTCTTTATTTCTAATTTTTTTGGCTTAATCAAATTATGTTCCATTAAATTAGATACTCTACTGGAGGCATAATAATTGCATGCCTCATCAATTTTACCCCATGATTTTATTTTTCTATTAGGTTTATATTGTTCCAATAATAAATCATTTTTTTTATTTTCTAACCAATTAACTATTTCATTGGAAATAAAAGATGCCCAACTCAAACCTACTCTATTTGTACCAGAAACATAAAATAGCGTATCATTTACAGGTCCTATTGAAGGATTATTGTCCACACTCCTTGGTCTATATCCTAGCAAAGGCTTTATTGTTGAGTAATAAATTACACTTTTTGGTAATAGCTCATCCTCAAGAAGCCCAACCAAATACTTTATAGTTTCTGTTCTTGCCCATGGCTCATGTTCAGGACTAATATAATTTCCAGCTCCGATATAAACCTCTCCTTTCTTTTGGTTATATGGAACTAAATGCAAACCACATTGCTGACCACCTCTGTTGCTAGTCCTGATTACAGAATTAGAATTTTTAAAATAATCATTTTTAAGTATAAAAGCAGTACCCACTCCCTTTACTACCGGCACAGGTTTAAATAAATTTTTAACTATTTCAGCAGAGTTATAGCCAGCTGAAACTATTAATTTATCTGCAAAATACTTATTGTTAATAAGGTATTTTTTTTTGTTAGTTTCGACGTTAATTACATCTTCATTTATTAAATCTAATTTATTTTTTTTTGATAAATCTAATAATTTTGTAATTAAATTTATAGGATTAAAACTAAATTCGTTTTTAATTTTAAAACATTTCAATTTATTTTGACTCAAATAACCATTAAAATTTTTTTCTATCTCAATTTTTGATGCTTTTTTTAAAACTTTGTATCTATTTGCAACTTCACAAGCTGTTTCATAATTATTTTTTTCAAAATCTGAACATTTATTTTTAATATAAAATAAAGTATCTTCAGATGTAATTGAGTGATTTAAATTATATTTTTTAAAAATTTGTTTCCAAAGTTTTCTTGACTTTAAGCCTATTTCAAAATTAGATTGCTCTAATTTAGACTCATAAAAATTTTTTTCTATTTCACAAAAAACTGCATGCATAGCTCCTGCAGCATTTGATGCTGAATGTTTAAAATATTTATTTCCAATTAAACATATTTTTTTTTTGGGAAATTTATTTTTTAATAAAAATGCAGTTAAAACTCCAACCATACCATTTCCAACTATGGCTATATCAAATTTTTTCATTTATTATTTTATTTTAATATTATTAATTATTTAATGTAATTTAATAGAAATTAATAGTTATTAATGTATATTATTTTAAAACATTATGATTTCAGTATTTGGTTCTTTAGTTGGAGATGAAGAAATTAAAAAAGTTTCTGATTGTATGAAAAGCCAATGGATGGGATTTGGTAATGAAGTACAAGAGTTTGAAAAAAAATATCAAACTAAATATAATCTACCTAATTTTGCTATGGTAGATAGTGGCTCTAATGCACTTTATATGGCAACTAAACTACTGGAATTACCACCAGACACTGAAGTTATATTGCCAAGCTTTACTTGGGTATCTTGTGCGCAAGCTATAATTTTAGCTGGTTGTAAACCAATTTTTTGTGATGTTGATCTTGAAACAATGAATGTAAGGGATGAAGATATAAAAGATAAAATTACAAAAAAAACTTCTGCGATAATGGTTGTACATTATGCGGGTCTTTCGGTTGATTTAAAGCCTATTATAGACTTAGGATTTCCTGTTATTGAGGACGCTGCACATGCTACAGATAGTACATATAATGGTCAAGCATGTGGATCAATTGGGGATGTTGGAATTTTCAGCTTTGATGCGGTAAAAAATCTTACAGCAGGAGAAGGTGGAGGCATAACAGCAAAAGACCCTGATAAAATTGAACGAGCTAAAGTCATGAGGTATTGTGGTATTGGTAAATCAGGCTTTGACTCAGCTGTAGAAAAAGCAAATAACAAACCAAGATGGTGGGAATATAATATTAAAGAGCCTTTTATTAAAATGCTTCCTACTAATTTAGCTGCTAATATAGGTATAGCTCAACTTGATAAAATTGATGCTCTTCAAGCAAGACGTAAAGAAATCTGGAATATATACCAAAATGAATTTTCACATATTCCAGAAATAATTACTCCAAAAAATTCATCAGAAAAAAATCGTCATTCCTACTTTACTTATTGTATACGTGTACCTAAGCGTGATGAATTAGCTAAACATATGCTAAAAAAAGAAATCTATACTACTTTAAGGTACCATCCATTACACATGAATTCTCTTTATGGTCAAACAAATATTAATTTAAAAAACTCAATTCAACTCAATAGGGAAGGATTAAATATACCAATACATCCAAGGCTGACTAATGAAGATGTAGAAAAAGTAATAACTACAATAAAAGAATTTTATAAATAAAGATTAATGAAAATCAAAATTAAAAAAAACCCTAAAATTTTAACAAAAAATTTACAAGGAGATACAAATGGTTTTCTTGTACCTCTCTATAATATAAATGATGGATTTTTTGATAAGGGTAAAGAGCCAGAACAAGTTTATCTAACTGTTATATCTCCAAATAAAATAAAAGGACCACACTTGCATTACATTCGAACAGGTTGTTTTACTTGTATAAAAGGCAATGCACGTTTTATTTTAAAAACACAAGAAGGATATCAAGAAATTTATAGTGGTGAGTCTTATGATTATAAGACTGTAATTGTTCCTACTGGTATTGCAGCAGCATTACAAAATTTAGGTAAGGAGGATGCATTAATCTTAAATATGCCAAATCCTGCTTGGAAGCCTGATATGAATGATGAGCACCATGCAAGATTTGATGATTTTGATTTTTCTAATTAAATTATAAATAAATTTTATATTTTTAAATATATTCTATAAAGTCAGAAATATAATCTGTTGTGATTTTTTTTGATCTGTGATGCACCCAATATTTCGGCGCAACAAAAAAAGTTTTGTTTTTATTATTTAAATTTGAATAATATGCACTACACCAAGCATAAGTGCTTGGTGATAATATACCATACTTGCAAATAGACATTATAGAAAAATCTAATTCTGAATTATTTTCTGAAATATATATTTTTTCAGACTGTTTAAAGATATCTTTAAGGTAATTTTTATCATCACTAATTAAAATAAATATAGGATTATTTATTTTTTTTTTCATTAATTGCATCGCTTTCTCATACCAATTAAGGTTTAAAACTGCTGGAAATTTTTTTGATGGCCAATTCAGATAATCACCTCGACGGAAATGTACAAAAATAATAGAATCAGTTTTAATATTAATTCCTCTAATTTGAAGCCATTCCTTAGCTTGTTCCACTAAATGAGGTTTGAGTATTGGATTATTTGTAAAATTCTTAATGCTATTTATTCTAAAAAAAAAATTTTCCACAAAAAATATTTTCCAAAAAAGACCTTTTTTTAAAATCACTTTATGAGAATTTGGGTCTATATCTTCTGTAATTTTTCCAAAGATTCTAATTTTTACTAAAAAAAATATAATTTTCTTAAGAAGTCCATAATGAATCCATTTATTGATTTTTTCTTTACTTAAAAAAAAACCATCAAGATTATCAAATGTATTAGATAGAGACTTAAAGCCTAGAAAAAATATTTTTTCATTTTTAAAATAATATTTTAAACCTATATATTGAATTAATTGATTTCCTAATCTACCGTTTTCAAAAAAAAATATCATAGTGTCTCTAGTTTAATTTATTTTTAATTATATATTAACTTTTATTATAAATTTTGGATTAAAAATTTTTAATTTTTACATAATTATTGTTTTTTTATTGCATAACTCACAACTGTAATAGATTACAACAAAAGAAATAAAAAATTTGTGATATAGGTATCATTCATAATTTAAGTATTTTTTTTCGTCATAAAAATATTTGTCCAATGTTTTTAATTGGCTTTTATTAAATAATTTTTTATGATTGGATGAACCTAAGTATTTAGAAATATGGTTTCCATGAAAATGGGTTTGCTTATCATATTCATCAAAAGTTTTAAATTTTTTTAAATTTTCTTTAATATTTGATATTTTGTATTTTTTTTTAAGTTCAACTCTTTTATTTCTGTCAATAGTTATTGAAAAATAGTTTTCAATAGCATTGAACAAAAAATCCATGTTACCATAAAAATCTTCGTATCGTAAAAATAAATTTTTTGATGACTTAAATTGAATAAAGAAATCATTCCATCCATTTTTTCTAAATAATAAAATTTTTTCATGTAAAATTTTATCTGTTATTCTCACTTTATCTTTTAGAATCAAAGAACCAATACAATCGTATGGGTGTCTATATGTTATAACTGTTGGAAAATTTCTATCTTCTAAAGTATAATTATGCTTTTTATCAACATACCTTGTGGGAAATAAATCTTTTAAAATATTATAAACCAGTGTGCTCCCACTACGCTGAGGACTAAACTGAACAATTTTTCTGCCCATTACAACAAGCATTTTTTTTAACAATTTATTAATCATTTTTTTTAATAAAATTATTTATTTTTAACAAAAAGAGTATTTTAACATAGCTCTATAAATATTCTGTAGCCAAAATATCATTGAAAAATATAACACTCTTTTCAGCACTAACTTTTGATGAAATTATAATTAAAATTTTTTTTTTTAATATTAGATTATTATTACTAGATTTTAACTATAGATACATTATAAAATAAGTTCATTTTTTTCATTAATCTCATATCAATTATTAGATTAATTTATCATAAATACAAAATTTTTTTGAATTTAGTAATTTTCTCAATATTTAATGATAAATTCAAAATTTAATAAAAAATTAAGAAATTAAAAAATATTTATTCTAATTTTTTAAAGATTATGATTTTAAAGGTAAAAATAAAAATTATTTTGAATTGATTGTGAATTAATAATGATAGTAAAATTACAAATTTGTATTATATTTAATTTATTTTCTATTATTTTATTAAATAATAATGCTTAAAAACCAAAAATTAACTTATCATTTTTTTTAAAGATGAATTAATGTTGCACCTTGGTTTTGTATTTGAAATACTAAAGGAAGGACCAATATGAACAAATCTAATATTACATCTAATATTGAAAAGTCTCGAAATACAAGTAAGCAACTTGAATGGTACAAGCGAAGAGAAGATGTTGTAAAAAAAGTTGATATTATGGATGTAGCAGACAACTTCAGTGTTTTTGCCACAAGACAACAAATTACTAGATTCATTGAGACTTATGAATATTGGAAACTAATCCAAAATATACCAGGAAATATTTTAGAATGTGGAGTAGCTGGAGGGAATTTTTTATTTTCAATGGCTCATTTTTGTTCTATTTATGAACCACATCATTATATCAGAAATTGCATTGGTTTTGATACTTTTGAAGGTTTTACATCAATTTCTAAGGAAGATATGACTTCAAATGCTAAACATATGAAAGCAGGAGGACTTAGATATGAAAGTTATGAATATTTGAAAGCTTCGATTGATCTTTATGACCAAAATAGAATGATAGGAAATATACCTAAAATACATTTAGTCAAAGGTGATATTTGTTCAACCTTACCATCTTATTTAGAAAAAAACCCCTCCAGTATTATTAGCCTATTACACCTTGACTTGGATTTATATGCCCCAACTAAAGTTGTGTTAGAAAACGCATTAGAACGTATGCCTAAAGGAGCAATCGTTGTTTTTGATGAACTTAACCACAGTGACTACCCTGGAGAAACTATGGCAGTAATGGAAGTACTTGGAATTAGCAATTTGAAACTTAAACGATTAAATGAGGCTACCACGGCAGCATATGCCACTATTAGCTAATGGATAAACATATAATTAATGAATTAAAGCCAATCAATAAACTTTTTGAACTTCAATCTTTTGTATTCGGACTAATAGATACTGATAATCATAAGGAATTTTCAAACAAACTATGTAATTTGCATGAAAAGAATTCAAAAATAACAGGAGAAATTCAAGACAAAGTAATCAATTCAAAATTATTTTTAAAACTTTCTAATGATGTCTCATACAAAAAACTTGCAGCCAATATACTAAAAACATCAGTAGAAGATATAAAAATAATTAGTCCCTTTTTTCGTATTGACCTACCATCAAAGTTTGAAACTGATCATAAAAAAATATCATTACCCTGGCACCAAGAAGCTGGCTATTATTTAAAAAATGGTAACTGCACGCCAAACAGTATAGTTTTATCAACATATCTTCATAAATGTAAAAAATCAGAAGGAGCTATAGAAATCAGCATTGACCCAAGTGTTGAATTATATAAACACTCATCAAAATTTTTAGATAATTATAAAAAAAAATTTCTTCGAGTAACTTGCCCAACTCCAAAAAATTATATCTCAGTAGAGACTAATTTTGGAGAAGTAGTTATTTTTGATTTTTTACGTCCTCATCGAAGTGGTCTTAATAAATCATCATTGGTACGTTTAACTTATTTAAAACGTGCCACATCAATATTAGACCTTGATAAATGGAATTATAGCGCTAAAAAATAAACTTTAATGATAAGGATAATAAATGGGTGAGATAATTAAAGGGCTAAAATCTGACAATATTTGGGACTATGAAAACGGATTTTATTGGTTTTCTTCAAAATCCCGTTTAAATAAATTGCTCGCACACTATGAACTTTATAAAAGTATTGTGGGAATTCCTGGTCATATTTTTGAATTTGGTGTTTATAAAGCAGCATCTTTAATTCGTTTTGCTACGTTTCGAGATGCACTTGAAAATGATTTTTCTAGAAAAATAGTTGGTTTTGATGCTTTTGGGGCATTCCCAACTAATCAATTAAAAGATAAAGATGATTTGAATTTTGTAAAAAATTTTGAAACAACAGGTGGAAATGGTTTAGATAAGATAGAGATTGAAAATATTTTTACACATAAAGGCTTTAAAAATTTCAATTTAGTGAAGGGAAATGTTTTTGATACACTTCCTGCTTACATTGAAAAAAATCCAGAAACACGACTTGCATTATTGCATTTAGATATGGATGTTAAAGAACCTACCGATTTTACTTTTGAGTTACTGTATGAGAGGGTAGTTCCTGGAGGATTAATAATTTTTGATGACTATAATGCAGTAGCTGGTGAAACTATTTCTGTAGATACATTCGTAAAAAAATATCAACTCAAACTTGAAAAACTGCCCTTTTACAATGTGCCAACATTTATAAGAAAACCTATCTAGACCTATGTAGAGTTAATTAATTTTAGAATATTTCTTATTTTACTACTTTAACTTAAGTAATAAAATTTATAATAAATTATTCAATTCTGCATATATTTGTTTATTTAATCTTGCGGCATATCTTTGTTTTTCTGATAGTCTGAGTTCTTCTACTTCTCCCTTGCCGGAAATCCATTTTAAATATTCCGTTTTAGAAGTAATTTTTTTGCAACAATCATTTGGTGCAGAAGAATCATCAAGAGTAAGACATTTCATTCCGGCTATTGCTAGTTCCTGTGAAAAATTTGATTTAGCAGTAATAAAAATTGGTACTTTATTTTTTGTAAACATATTGCTGTAATTTTTTGGTGACTCAAATTTAATATTTTCTTCATTAAGATTCCCAAAAAGATAGTCAATAACTTTTAAATCTGACCTATACCCATAATAATCATAAGAAGCAGGGTGTGCTCTAAAGATATATTTAATATTCTTATTTTTCTTTGCAATTGATAATGTTGAGCGTATCCATTGAAAATGAGAGCTAAAAATTGTTCCATTTTTTACATGCATAGAATTTGCGTCTGCAAAACAATGCATAAAAATGACTATAGTATTTTTATCAAATAATTTTCTTGAACAGTCCTCAATATCAAAAAGTGCATTGTCTTGATGATGTAAATCTTTTTTTTCATTTACCAAGTCTTTATTATTTGAAATTGACTTCGATAGTTTCTTTTCCAAAATATTTTTAAACCATTTAACTCTTGGTTCAACAAAAACAGGGTGATTATTTTTTTGAGAAAAATGAATTATGTTTGTATTAAATTTTGTATTTAAATAATCAGATATAAAACCTGACTCCATATAAAATTGATGGTTAACGATTACGGTATCAATTTTATTTCTATTTGTAAATTTTTCAAACCATTCTAGATATAATATTATATTATAAATATAAACAAATGTGCTTAAAAAAACCAATGGCGATTTCATTTTGAAAATTTTAAAATTTGGTACAAATCTTTGAAGGCTATCAAGTAAATAACCAGTACTATCGATATCATTAATTGGTAATACAAAATGATCTTGCTCTATTTGGGAGGATATTTTTTTGGTAAGAAAAAATGATTTCTTTAAACTTTTAAATGTATTTTTAAGCAACGGATCTATTAACTGTGTTCTAGAAAAAGCAAAATTTTTTTTTAACAATTCAAAATTAATCCATTTTTCATTATCTGAAATTATATCTATATCGTTTTGATAAAATGGAATTAATTTTTTAAGAATTTTAAGAAAACCAAATGAAAAAATATATTTCCATTTTCCTGGACTAATAAAAAAGAAATTTTTCCAAAAATATTTAAAGGGATTAATAAAATAAACTTTGTCGTAATTTGTTAAAATATTTTCATATCCTTTACGATTATATTGTGAATTTAAAGAGAAACCAACTATGAGGATTGTCTTCATTACATTTACTTATTTTATTTCAAGCCACATTTGATTTTGTATTGTCATCAAAGCATTAGTAAAATATTTTTTTTGATTTATATTTATTGTCCAGCTTCTTATTAGATCTTTTTTATTCTTTTTTATATTAAGTTTAATATTAAACGGATGTTTAATAATTTTTTTTTCTTTAAAATAACTTTTAATTTTTTTTATACTCCAAATGTTCCAACCTGATTGATAATTATTTAATTTAGAATTTAAATCTTTATAAGAAATTAAAATATCAAAATCATATTCATTGAATGAACTAAAAATAAAAAGTAAAGAGTTTTTTTTCATATTTTTTTTAATATTTTTAAAAAAAATATCCAGGTTATCAAAAATACTAATTACTCCACTACATACAATCACATCAAATTTTTGTTTAGAATTTAGTTTTTTGTTATAATCAACTTTTTTTAAATCTATATTTGATGGTAATTTTTTTTTTGCTAAATTTAACAAATCATTCCTTACATCTACTCCACAAAACTTTAAATTACTAAATTTTTCATTGAGAAAATAAAGCAATTCACCATTAGCACAACCTACATCAATAAGTTTATATTCTTTATCTATTGATAATCTTTTTTTTAAAATTTTTACTAATAATTTATTTGCTTCTTTTGGTTTTTTATAGCGATTAGATTTAATATAAAGACTATCATGAGCTCTAATTTTTTTCATTTATTTTAAAATTAAGGATATATAGAGTTTACGTTATATAAAACTTAACTAATATAACAAAATTATACTTATAAACAAATAAAATATGAATTATTAAATTTTAATTATGTATTTTAATAAAAATAATAATTTTTTTCATGGCATTATGTTTCATCATTTTCATGATGATGGAATACATACAAAAGGCCAAGGATCTTTAGACAAAGATGAATTTTATAAGATGATAAAATATCTAGGAAGAAAAAACATACTAGATGCAGATTTATTTTTTGAAAAATTTTGCGAAAACAAACTTAAGGAAAATGAAATTTGTTTAACATTCGATGATGCTATAAAATGTCAATTTGATATAGCCTTACCTGTTTTAGAAGAACTAAAAATCAAAAGTTTCTTTTTTGTCTACACCTCTATATTTGAAAATAAACCAGATTATTTAGAGATATTTAGATATTTTAGAATGAATTATTTTGATGATGTGGACAAATTTTATAAAAATTTTTATCAATTTTTAGATAGAGACTTAAATCCTTTTTTTAATTTAAATAACAATAAAATTAAAAAATTAAAAATAAAATTTCCAAATTATTCAATTGAAGATATTAAATTTAGATTAGTTAGAGATATTTTTCTAACAAAAAATGAATATGAAAAAATAATGTTTAAAATGTTAAAAGAAAAAAATGTTGATTATAAAAATTTATTTAAACAACTTTTTTTTCAGAAAGATGACTTAAAAATACTTGATAAATTAGGTCATTTAGTTGGTTTACATTCTCATAAACACCCCACATCAATTGAAAAACTGAGTTATGATGAACAAAAAAGTGAATATGAGAAATGTCAATCATTAATTTCAACTATTTTAAAAAAACCAAAAGATCAAATACAATGTATGTCTCATCCATGTGGAAGTTATAACAATGATACAATTGAAATTTTAAAAGAATTACAAATAAAATTAGGCTTTAAACAAATAATGACTATAGAACCAGAAAAAGGTATGAAAAAAATTAACAATTCTTCTTTAGAGATAGCTAGAAAAAATCATTGTGAAATAATGACAGAAATGAATTAATGAAAATCACTTTATTTACTTCTAACAAAAACAGACATAATTATTTAATTAATTTATTATCGCATGTGTCTGATAAGCTTTTTGTTGTTCAAGAGTGTAGTACTATATTTCCAGGTTTAATATCTGGCCCATACCCAACTTCATTATTAATGGAAGAGTATTTTAAAAATGTAAATAATGCTCAATCTAAAATATTTGGAAATTCTTTTATAAATAATTCCAAAAAAAATATTAATATTTTAAGCATGGTCTTTGGTGATTTAAATAAATGTACTATGAATTCTTTATCAAATTTTCTTGATAGTGATATTTATGTCGTTTTTGGATGCAGTTTTCTAAAAGGTGATCTTATAAAATTTCTAGTAAATCAAAAGGCAATTAATATTCATGCTGGCATCTCTCCATATTACAGAGGTACAGATTGTAATTTTTGGGCTTTATATGATGGCAATCCTCATTTAGTTGGAGCTACTATTCATTTGTTATCTAAAGGACTAGACAGTGGACCAATACTGTACCATGCTATGTCAAATCTAAAAAAAGACCCATTTATATATACAATGTCTACAATGAAATCAGCATTTGATTCTATTGCCATGAAGATTAAAGATAAATCTATTTTTAAAATAAAACCCACCCTTCAAGACAGAAAAATAGAAATCAGATATTCAAAAAAAATTGAATTCAATGAAGATGTATTAAGAAATTATTTCAAAAAAGAAATAAATCTTAATCATAAAAAATTTGATCTTTCGTTATTAAAAGAACCATTTTTTTTAAACAATTAAATACTATTCTGTTTTATTCATTAAAATTATTTAAATTTTTTTAAAATTTTTTTAATTTTAAGTATTTGATTTTTTTTAAGACTTGAAAAATTAATATCAATCGCTTTAGACAAAATTGATGTCTTGTCTTTACTCAGTAATTTAAAACCTCCTATTGAGTAATTTTGTAAATTTTTATGATTTGTAATATTTAAAAATTTTATTATATTTTTGGTGTGTCTTTGACGGTTTTCAAAAAAGTCAGAAAAATTAATTAAATATACTTGATTAGGATATTTCTTAGAGGCCTCATCTGCCTCTTTATCAAGTTTAACTATTGTCTCAATAAACTCTTCTGTACCCCATTTTTTAAAAAGAGCATCTCTTGTAAACCACTTTGCTCGTGTATCATTTGGGATTTTTTTTAAATCGGGATTTGCTCTCTTAACTAATCCATCTACTATCTCAATTGGATTTCTTTTTATATAAATAATTTTAGATTTAGGAAATGTTTTTAAAAATCCAGAAATTGCCTTAGGATATCCATTGCTCATAGAACAATAATATTTTTTTTTTGAGGATTTTTTCAAAAATGGGCTTTTAAGATGCTTATTAAATGATCTATAAATTGAAAGGCAAATTTCTTTTGAATTCCACTCAGAATTTTTTTTATAAAGTTCATCCACCCATGATTTATCAAAAGAATAAAAATTAAAATTTTTAAAATTAATTGGCCTATGGTCTGAACCAGAAACAGTAAGATAATAATTTTTTTTAGTAAGCCTTTCTAATGAATAATAATGTCCCTTGCTTGCTAGTAACTCCCTAATTTTCTGAATATCTTTTTTTTTGTGTAATTCGTTATCATTTTCATAAAGAGCTTGAAATATGATTTCATGAAATGGGGACACAAATAATTCAGGATGTCCATCAAGCATTCCTCTTATCAAAGATTTACCTGATGCTTTAGAGCCACCTATTAATAAAAAATTTTCCATTATTTTGTAAAATTAATCATCTGTACCATCTTTATTTACAGTATGCTTTAGTTTCCATTCGTTATTTTTTTTCTTCCATATATGGGGTGATCTAAATTTATTACAAAGTTTGTGGAAATAATCTTTTTTTATATCCAAATAATCCATTACCTCAGTAAAATATTTATCTGGAAATTCTCCATCAAATTTTTTTACTAAATTTTTTCCTTCATCCCTAGTCAAATGTTTGTCTCTAATTTCTCGACTGGCATCGTAAGTGGCTCTTCCAATACCAAATTTGATAAATGTTGTATAAAAATGAAAGTCATCAATTTTATCATCTATACTATGGTATTTACTATATGTTCCTTGACTTCTATAAGGCCTAGGTAAAAACCCTGTATTTTGGGTAGCATAATAAAAAGCTTCTTGAGGTGTCCATTTTAAATAATATCCTAAATAATGAATTTCTATTTTTGTTTTGTTAATTTCATTATTATTTATTGGGAAAAAAATTTTTAAATCTTCATATGTAAATTTATATTTTTTTAACAAATCAGAAATTTTTATGCCTGCTAAATAAATATTCTTATAATTTTTAACTGCAAAGTAACTTTTTTTTCTTAAAGAAATATTATTTTCAGCAATAGGGTTTCCTCCCTCTGCTTCATTTTCACCATAAAAAACTAACTTAATTCCAAATTTAGAAGCAATCTTAGGCGCTACATTTTTTTGACCCAAAATAAATGTTTGGAAAGGATGGAGTAGATTTATTATAGACAACTTTGTTAACTTTGTCATGACTTTTCCATTAGGCCTATAAATTAAAGCATCAAAACCACCCTCATTTATCCAATTGTCATAATTTTTTAATCCATAATTTGTATAAATAATTGGAGGCCAAGTCAGAACTAAAGGATTCATACCATATTTATATTTTAATATATGAGCTTGGAATGCACTATCCTTTCCACCACTACCAGGAACTAAACAATCATAATCTCCATTACTTTTTCTATATTTATCAAGCAGCCTGATTAATTGTTTTTCACGATCTTTCCAATCGATGTTTTCTCTAGAATTATAATATCTACAACCATCACAGATACCATCCTCACTATCAATATTTAAATATTTTGCATTTTTTCTCTCTTTTGTATGAAAAAATTCAGGAATTGAGCTAGGTCTTTGATTAGACATCACACATTGTTTACAAAATATTATTTTAGAAGGTAAATTATATTTTGCTTTCATACTATAATCTGATTTGATCTAAAAAATTTTTAATAATTTTCATACCATCATTGCTACTTTTTTCAGGATGAAATTGAACACCATATAGATTTTTATATTGCACAGAAGAGGTAATTTTTTTTCCTCCAAAATTAACTGTTGATGTAATATATTTTTTGTTTTTTAATTCAGCATAATATGAATGAATAAAATAAAAAGCTGGATTATTTTTAAAGTTTTTAAACAGATAGTTTTTACTACTACGCTTATAATTTAGATTATTCCATCCAAGATTTGGGCTGATAGAGCTAGTTTTTAAGCTTTTAAGAGATTTTACTTTTCCTTCAATAATATTTAATCCTTTAGTGTACCCAAATTCTTTACTGCTTGAGAAAATCATTTGGTATCCAAGGCAAATTGCAAGTATCGGTTTACCTAGTTTAAAATAATTTTTAACAGTTAAATCTAAACCATTTTTTTTTAAATTTTTCATACCTGATGGGAAAGATCCAACACCTGGCAATATTAGTGCTACTGAATTCATGATCTTAGTCTTATCTCTAGTAATTAATGTTTTAAAACCAAGGTAATTCAAAGCCCCAATAACACTTCTCAAATTATTAATGCCTATATCAATAATAGCAATATATTTATAATCTGATTTCAATTCCATTTTCTTTTAAATATTTTTTTATAGCCACAACATTTGTTTTTTTTAAATTAATTGTCTTTAATAAAAATTTCATAAATTCAGTATTACCTTCTCCAGTATTTTCAAATTTAAATTTTTTTTCTCTAATAAGTGAATAATGTAGTAATGATGAAATTGCCACTCCCGAAACTTTATTATGTTTTAGAACATCATAAATATGTTTCTTATTACCAGCTCCACCATGAAAAATGAATGGAACTTCGATTTTTTCGTAAATTGACTCTAGCATTTCTAAATCAAAACCTTTGCCTAAACCCTCTTTTGAAATAGATGTTAAAATAATCTCACCTATCCCAAGGTCTTGGGCTTCGATTATCCACTCCAATAATTTTTTATTAGAATAATCTCGACCATAATTGCTCATACAAATAAAATTACCATCAAAATCTTTAATTGATTCAATTGATAAACAAATATTTGCTGAACCAAATCTCTTGGTTGCTTCATTTAAAAATTTAGGTCTATTTAATGCAGAAGAATTAATAAATACCTTATCAGCTCCAGCGCTTAAAGCTTCTTCTATATCTTTGATATCTTTAATTCCTCCTCCAACAGAAACTGGAATGAATACATTAAAAGAAGGATTTTTTAATAGATTTACAAAACTTTTTCTTTCATAAAGACTCGCCACACAATCATGATAAATGATTTCATCTACCATATTATTGGAGTAATATTGAGCAAAAATACTTGGTTCACCCAATGCTCTCAATCCTTCTAAATTCACCCCTTTAACTAAATTTCTTCCCTTAATATCTAATTTAGAAATAATTCTTTTCATTGTTGATAGTTTTATAAAGACCTAGGATATATAACAGATAATTAAAACTTTTCACTTAAATTAAATTTCATAAATTAAATAAATATTAAATATTTGTTAAATAAACTTATGTTGTTTTTTTGAGAAAATATTTTAACAAAATCAAATCTTCTTTATTATCAATGTCTAACCATTTTTGATTGTTGGAAACCAAGCCATAAGTTTTTCTTGGTAATGTTAATCTTTCTTTATACAGGTGTGATCTATAAATAAACAAATTTCCAGTTGATACAAACTTCTCTTTTATATCCTGAGATCTGATATCTGTGCTATATGATGGAATCCATTGGTTATTAATTATTTTGCCTGTGAAAGAAGGGTCATTCGCTAAATGAATTAAACTATCAAATTGTTTTTTGTTTTCTAAAATCTTTAAAGCCTTGTGAATTAATCCTCTTTTTCTCAAAGGAGAAGTTGGTTGTAATAAAATAATATATTTATATTCTTTATTTATTTTATTAAATGCATGAAAAATTACCTCATTCATTGTACTATGATCATCTGAAATATTTTTTGGTCTATCTAAATAAGAAATTTTTTCGTCTGAACAAATTTTTTTTATTTTTTTACAATCACTAGTTACTATTATATCAAATTTATTTTTACTTAATTGCTTTGCATAATTAATTGTAAATAAAATAAGTGGTTTATTTAAAACTTTAATAAGGTTTTTATTTTTAATTCTCTTAGATCCTTTTCTTGCAGGTATAATTATAAGATTTTTCATAATTTATTATCTATTTTAAAAATGAAACTATATCTTTAACCTTTTAAATCCCTGAAGCTCATCTTTCGTACCAAGATCATGCCAATTTTCAAAAAAAGGGAAAGCAATTACTTTTTTTTTTTTATTTACTAGCTTGGTTATAAAGTGATTCATATCCATTCTCTGATTATAATTTAAATATTTAATACATTTTTTATTTAGCACATAAATAGCTGTATTAATTATTATATTTTTTTTTGGTTTTTCAACAATATTGCCTACATTAATACCTCTTAGATTTATTTCTCCATATAAATTTGCTGAGGTAAACTTTTTTACAGCAATAGTTAAATCAGCTTTATTTTTAATGTGAAAATCTAATAAATTTTTATAGTTAATATCAGTAATCACATCACAATTAGTGAGAATAAAATGTTTTTCTTTAATTTCATTATTTAATAAAGATAATGATCCTACTGTGCCTAAAGGTTTGCTTTCTCTAATATATCTGATGTTAATATTATGTGACTTGCCACTTTTATAGTATTTTTTTATCAAGCTGCTTTTAAAGTAAGTGCATAATACAAATTCTTTAAAACCATATTTTCTAGCGTTGTTTATTACAAGGGACATCATTGGAACGTTATTTATTTTTACTAAAGCTTTAGGTATTTGGTTAGTAATAGGTTTTAATCTTTTCCCACGACCACCACACATTATAACTACTGGAACTTTCGTTTCTTTAGAAATAGGAGTTTTCAAACTAAATATACCTAATACTTTTTTATTTTTAATTATAGGCGCCTCATCAATTTCCCTAATTGCCAACTTTTTAAACATTCTAGCTTCAGAATAATTTTCCCTTACTATTACAGGGTTTTTTTTATATATATCGTCAATTTTTGAATTTAAATTTTTTCCTTTTAACAGAGCTCTTCTTATATCACCATCATTTAGTACACCCTTAAATAAGTCATTTGTATTTAATACAATACAAATTTTAAAACTAGATGATTGAATTTTTTTTAATGCATCCTCTATAGTTTGGCCTAAATATATGTAATTTTTTTTTATTTCAGATGCATAATTTTTTTTATCATTTCTATAAATCATAAAACTCTTTTTTTAAATTAAATTTAAAAGTTAAAATTTTCATAGCTATTTTTTTTGGGGTATCTTTTTTAAGAAAAATATTTGATTTTTTTGTTATTTTTTTATTTATCCTTAAAAAAGCTCTATAAATTGACATAAATTTATAACCCGAGTTCACCACATTGTCTGAAAAAATTCTTCCTTTTTGTCTATCACCTATATTTATAGTTTTCGTGCCAAAATATGGGGACTCTAGCATACCACTAGATGAATTTCCGACTATTAAATATGCAATTTTCATGAATGAAATATAACCTCTGTTGCCTAATGAATTGTAAAAATAAACGTTATCCTTTTTTTTTGTAAAATTGAGAATTTCCCTTTTTATTATTTCTGATTCATTATCAAAATTAGGTGATGTGATAATAATAATATTATTATCAAACAGATTTAAAAATTTAATTAAATTCTGAATTTGAAATTTTGATCTATTTTTTTCTAATGTTACTGGATGAAATGTTACTAAAATTATTTTTTTGTTTAATTTAATATTAAATAGTTTTTCTAATTGGTTTTTAGAGAATAATTGCATATTTTTTGTCGCGTAAACTCCCAAACTTCCATAATTAAATATAGTTTTTGGGTTTTCTCCTAACTGAATTAATCTTTTTTTATATAATTGATGAATAGGAAAATGTAGATGAGATAATTTACTTATAGAATGTCTTATAGAGTCATCAAATGCACCAGTAGTTACTTCACCACCATGTATATGGGCTATAGGAATTCTATTGACTGTTGCTGCCATAACACATCCCAACAATTCATATCTATCTCCCAAAACAACTACAACATCAGGTTTTACTTTCTTTATCACTTGGGAGGTGCCACTAATTGCCTTTTTAACCACATCAGATATATTTTTTTCTTTAAATCTTTTATTTAAAATTTTCTTCTTTATTAAATTTTTAATCTTATCTTTTTTTATTTCAGAAATAGTTTCTCCAAATTCTTTTGAAAGATGCGATCCAGTAATTAATAAATAAGTTTTGGAATTTAAATTTTGTGTTTCTAATATAACATTGCGTAATAAACCGTAATCTGCTCTAGAAGTTGAAATAAATAAAATTTTTTTGGATATCATATAAGTTCATCTTCATTATAATCTTTGGATGATTTAGTTCCAATAATCTTATCCCATTTTGTTGGGCATATTCCTGTGCCTGGTCTTTTAATTATAAGATTTTGTTCATCAAAAACATCTCCTTTTTTAATTTTTTTTTTTGCTACTATTGATTTTCTAGCTATTTTAATATTTTTGATTTCACTTTCAGATGGTTTTTTAATATTTGAGCCAAGAGCTATCTCAATATTACGAATTGCTTTAACCATTTCTTTTAATTGCTCTGGTTCTAAGCTTGCCTTATGATCTGGTCCTTCCATATTACGATCTAATGTAAAATGTTTTTCTATACATTTTGCGCCTAATGCAACTGCTGCTATATCAACTTCTATTCCTAATGTATGATCACTATATCCAAAACTTACATTTAACTCTTTACCAATAGTTATCATTGCATTTAAATTTACATCTTCCATTGGAGTTGGATATTCAGTATTGGCATGCAGTACTATTATATTGTTTCTCTTGGTTCCGGAGCTAGTTAAAATATTGAAAGCGATCTTTACCTCATCCATGCTTGACATTCCAGTTGAAAGAATAATTTTTTTATTAAGTTTTCCTATATGTCTAAGGTATGGAAGATTAGTTATCTCACCGCTAGGTATTTTAAATATTTTTAAACCTAAGTATTTTAATAATTCAATACTTTCGTGATCAAATGGAGATGATAAAAATTCTATTTCTTTAGTTTTACAATAATTAATTAATTCAAGGTGCATTTCCTTATTTAACTCTAGTTTTTTGAGCATCTCGAATTGGGTCTCCTTTTGACTAGTTAAATTTTTTTGATAGTTTGCTTTTTTTGCATATATCGTAGCTAAATTTTGAGCTTTAAATGTTTGGAATTTAACCGCATCAACTCCTGCATCAGCAGCAACATCAATTAGTTTTTTTGCTAAATGAATTGAACCATTATGATTGACACCTGCTTCAGCTATTATGAATACTTTTTTAAACATCAAATCTATCACCAATATTTAAATTCATCTAAACCCTTACTGAACTTGGTATATTTACAACACGATTATATAACCACTCTGAATTTTTTAAAACTCCACTTTGTGAGTCTTTAAACATAGGTAATTTATTCATTAAAATCCAAATAGGTCTTGTCATAACACCACTAGAGTTAGAATCCTCTAAAAATTTATCTCTTTGAGTTTTATTTTTCAAAATAATACAATTTAACCAATAATTTGATTTACTATTTTTTGGTTCTTTGAAAAAATCAATTTCTAAATTTTTAAAAAAATTTTCATACTCATCGGCTAAATTTCTTTTATCAATTATAAAATTATCTAATTTCTCTAGTTGAGCGACTAATAAAGCTGCATTCAGATTTGGCATTCGATAATTGTAACCAACCACATCATGATTAAAATCCCATTTATGTGTTATTTTAGCAGTTGTAGTTATATGCTTTGCTTTTTTTGCAAGATATTCATCATCAGTAATTATACAACCTCCTCCACCTGATGTAATTATTTTATTTCCATTAAAACTCAAAGTGCCTAATTTTCCAAAAGTGCCAGTGTGTTTATTTTTATAAAATGTCCCAACACTTTCAGCAGCATCTTCAATTAAAAATATATTATATTCATCGCAAATTTCTTTAATTTTATCAATTTTACAAGAGTGGCCATAAGTATGCATTGGAATACAAGCTTTGATAACTTTATTGGTTTTAATATTAATACATTTATTATTTTTAATTATGGTATTTTTTTTTAAAAAGTTTTTAAGTGCAGTTGGTGACAAACCCATTGTATCTTTATCGACATCTATAAAAACAGGCTTTGCATTGCAATAACTTATTGCATTACAAGTTGCTACAAAAGTTAATGGTTGAGTTATCACCTCACAATCTTTACTCACATTAGCCAAAATTAAAGATATATGGAGTGCTGAAGTGCCGTTACTTGTTGCAATTGAGAATTTAGCCCCTGTGTACTTTGCTATTGTATCTTCAAATTTATCAACAAATTTACCAACTGAGGAGACAAATGTTGAATCAATACATTCATTTAAATATTTTTTTTCATTTCCAATGAATTTTGGTTCATGCAAAGGTATAAATTCAATTTTTTTATATATTGATTTTATAAAATTAATTACAAATAAATTTAGATTTTTACTTTCTTTCATGAGGAATATTGTAATACTTTTGATCCTCAGGATCTTTGATTAATTTATCTTGAATTACTTGTTTTATCTCCGTAATACCGTCTGCGACTGTCATACTAATCTTAAAACCAAGATGTTTTTTAATTTTATCACAATTAACTCTATAGTCTCTTGGGTCATCATTTTTTTTTACATATTTAATTTTTGAATAAGGCAACACTTTTTTAATTTCATTTACCAGCATTTGTTTGGTGTAATTTTCATCTGTATCACCTACGTTAAACACATCATATGCAACTTTTTCATTTGGTGAATTTAATACGGTAATAAATGCGTTTGAAAAATCTTTCACATGACAATAAGGTCTCCAAAATTGCTCTCCGAAAATCACAAGCTCTTTTCCAAGAGCTAGATCTTTTGTAAATTCATTAACGGTTAAATCAAATCTCATTCTTGGGGAAAGACCATAAACTGTTGAAAAACGTAATGATGTAGGTGAAAATCCATTAATTTTTTTCATTTCGTTTAACATATATTTTTCAAATTTAACTTTTAATTCTGCATATAATGATACTGGAGCTAATTTAGACTCTTCATCAACGTAAGCTTTTGGATCATCCATTTTTCCATAATTACTACATGTTGATGCAAATATAAATTTAGATACTCCTGAAGCTTTGGATTTTTCAATTAACCATTTACTAGAGCTCCAATTTGTTTTAACTGCTAAATCCGAGTATAATTTGCAAGCAGGATCTCCTACAATTGCTGCTAAATGAATAACTGAGTCAAAATTATTTTTTGAAAAAATTACATCCAAATCTTTATAATTATTAATATCACACTTAATAAATGTAAAATTTTTATCATGCCAAATATCTAACAGCGACTCTCCGCCAAATAATAGATTATCAACGCATGTTACGGTATATCCCTTTTTTAACAATTCTCTAAGAAGACCAGAGCCAACATATCCCGCTCCTCCTGTAACTAGAATTGATGATTTTTTCAACATAATGATTTGTTATTAGTCATTCTTTGCAAGAATTGCAAAATCTTTATCTTTATTTATTAAATCATTATAAGTTCCATGATTTACTATACGGCCCTTGTCTAACAAAAAGATATTGTCACAATTTTTTACTGTAGAAAGACGATGTGCAATTATAATAATTGTTGTATTTTTGTTTAGATTATTAATAGCATCCATAACATTTTTTTCAGTCTGATTGTCTAGCGCATTTGTAGCCTCATCTAAAATAAGTAATTGTGGATTATTATATATAGCTCTTGCAATTCCAATACGCTGAAGTTGTCCACCAGATAATCTAACTCCCCGTTCACCAACTTTAGTTTGGTACTTTTCTGGTAATTCATTAAAGATAAAGTTGTGTATATTTGCAATTTTTGCAGCTTTTTCAACTGCTAGCTGATTTATATCTTTTGACTCTTTTCCAAAAGCTATATTAGCAGAAATAGTATCATCAGAGAGATAGATATTTTGTGGAACATAACCAATGGATCGCTGCCATGATCTCAAATTTTTTTGTGTGATAATATTTTCATCAACTTCAAAAACTCCATTTTGAGGTTCCAGCAACCCCAATATTATATCAATAGTAGTAGTTTTGCCACTACCAGTGGCTCCTACCAATCCAATTTTAGATCCTGCAGAAATATTTAAAGTCAAATCATTTAAAGCTGTTCTCGAAGAATTTGGGTAATCGTAATTGATTTTTTTTAAACTTATTTTTTTTTTAAAAGGTAAAATACTTTTTTCAGAATTGTTTGTTCTTTTATTAATATTTTTTAAATCATTTGTAATTTTATCAAGCACTGGCTTGACAAAAGTTATCGAAGTAAATGCAGAAAAAATTGAATGAATTGCTGGCATCAAACGATATCCTGCAAATGCATATAATCCAACAATGGGTATAGCTTCACTATAATCATTTGATTGCATTATTTTTAATATCATTATTGATAAAATTCCACCAAAAGCAACACCTTCAAAAACATATCGTGGTAAACTAGATATAATTGATGAGTGAGTATAATTTTTAGCAAAAGTTAGAGCAGAATCAGAAAAACGTTTTACATAAACATTTTCTAGATTTCCAACTTTGATCTCTTTTGAGGCATTAAAAGCCTCCAAGACAGCTCTAAAACGACTTTGATTATTTTCAAAGCTCTCTTTTCCTATTCGATTGAGATAATTTTTTATAAAATAGTAAAACGAACCATAAATAAAAACCAGTGAAAATCCAACGACTATCGCAATTACTGGATCAACTATAATTAATAAAATTATAATTGATATAGAAATTGCGCTCTTGGATATTAATTCTAGCATTGGATTTATACCTTGACCTATTACTTGACCTACCTCATGCAAAATTGTTTTTCCAAGGTCAGCGCTATTAATGTTTAAAAACCAACTGTAAGGTTGATGCAAATATCCTTCGATCAATCTTTTTGAAAGCGAGTATTGACGCATTTGCACAAACCGAATTTGAAAATAAGTTGTAAATGTTTTGAAAGTAATTGAGAAGATTAATATAAATAACATAATAAACCCTAAAAAAATTAAGTACTGTGTCTGATTTTCAACTCCAAATATTTTTGAGTAGTCAAATAACCATTTTAAGAATTCGTTTGTACTGACAAGATCAGGGTTTGTTAAAACTACTAAAAAAGGCAAAATGGATGCCACTCCAATCATATCAATAAAGGCCATTCCTAAGATCATAAAAAGTAGTAAAATTAACATTTTACGTTCACTTTTATTTAACAAGTATAAAAATTTTTTAAAAATTTTCATATACTTTTTAGGTAGTCATTATACGTCTTAATTAGACCTTCTTTTAACTTTACAGTTGGTTTAAACCCAAGCTTACTTATTTGACTTATATTAAGTTTCTTTTTAGGTGTCCCATCTGGCTTATCTTTATCAAATGAAATCTTACCTTTAAAACCTACAATTTTTTTTATTATTTCAGAAAGTTTTTTTATAGTAATATCTTGACCACTTCCTATATTTATATGACTACATTCTTTTGATACATATTTATCATAAATATTTTTATCTAAATTCATTAAATAAATACTTGCTTTAGCAACATCATCAACATACAAAAATTCTCGTTTTGGTTTGCCTGTTCCCCAAACAGTTACAAATTTTAAATTCTTAATTTTTGCTTGGTGAAAACGATAAATTAAACCTGGAATAACATGGCTATTTTGTGGATGATAATTGTCTCCTGTGCCATAAAGGTTTGTGGGCATGATGCTTCTATAATCAATCCCGTGACTTTTTCCATATTGCTTATTATAACTTTCACACATTTTTATTCCAGAAATTTTAGCAATTGCATAGGGCTCATTTGTTGTTTCAAGTTTTCCTGTTAACAAATCTTTTTCTTTTATTGGTTGATTAGAATTTTTTGGATAAATACAACTTGATCCTAAAAATAATAACTTTTTTACACCACTTAAAAAAGAGCTATGTATTATGTTATTTTGAATCATTAAATTTTCATATATAAACTGTGCTGGGTATGCGCTATTTGCATGTATGCCGCCTACTTTTGCTGCTGCTAAGTACACTTGATCTATATTATGAATTTTAAAAAAATTGCGCACTTTATTTTGATTTAATAAATCAAGTTCCTTTCTATCTCTTGTAATTAATTCGATATTTTTTTTTTTTTTTAATAATCGAAACAAAGAAGAACCTACCATACCATTATGGCCAGCTATAAATATTTTTTGTTTAGTCATAAAAAATTAATAATTACCAATCTTTGTTAGGAGTGAAAGAAAATCTAATGTTTGGTTTAAAATTCACTTCATTTTGAAAATCTCTATGAACATAAATTACATCATACTTTAAATGAGCTACTTGTCTGTAGCCATTTTTTTCAAGTAACAAATCAAGCTTAATATTAGGACGTTCAATTGTCATACATCTAAACTTATACTTATTGAATGGAAATGCTTTTAAGACCAGCCATTCGGCACCTTCTACATCAAGCGAAAGAAAATCAATTAAACTTGGAGCACTTATTTTATCTAATTCGTTCTCAAGTGTTGTAGTATTTATTTCTAAAATTTTAGCACTCTTTAATTCATTTCCTCTCACATGTTCACTATTATCAGTTTCTTCTGAAACAATGCCTCCGAGCATTCCATTGTCTATTCTAAATTTAACTTTATCTCCCAATATATTAGTAACACAATCACTAACTAGTTTAGTTTTTCTAAATTTTTGAATAGTATTTTTATATTCAGGGTTAGGTTCAAATAATATTCCATCCCATCCTAAATATTTTTCTAAAAAATAAGTGTTATTAATAGTGATTCCATCTGCACAGGCTAAGTCTACAAAAAAACCACCTTTCATTAATCCATTTTTCTCATAATCTAAAACATTATTTATCAAAAATTCAACCTGTCCTTTTTGGTCACCATACGTAAATTTTAAATGTTCACTAAGTAGAGTTTCATTTGATTTATTGCTATTCTCGAATTGTGAAATTAAAAAATTAAAAACTATTTTTTTTATTTTTACAAAAAAATTATAAATTTTAGTTCTCATAATTTTAATATTGCATGTTCTTAATTAAAAATTTTCAAAATGATGTTTTTTAATATTCTCATAATAATTTGGCACATGTATTGACTCAAAAAAAAAATTAAAAGAGTTTCTATAATAATATAAATTCAATCTTTAAATATTTTTTTTTATTATTTTCAAATCCTCATCTATCATCTCTTTAACTAATTGTTTAAATGATATTTTAGGAAACCAATTTAATTTTTCGTTTGCTTTACGTGCATCACCTAATAAAGTTTCAACTTCAGTAGGCCTAAAATATCTTGGATCAATTTTTATAATATCCTTGCCATTAAAAGATCCAACTTCATTTAGATTTTTTCCTCTCCATTTTATTTTCATATCTAAATGTTTTGAAGCTAAATTAACAAAATTTCTAACTGAAAATTGTTTTCCAGTCGCAATTACAAAATCCTCTGGATTTTGCTGCTGAAGCATTAACCATTGTGCTTTAACAAAATCTTTTGCATGACCCCAATCTCTTTTTGCATCAAGGTTTCCTAGATAGAGTTCCTTTTGAAGGCCTAATTTAATTCGAGTCAGGGCTCTTGTAATTTTTCTAGTAACAAAAGTTTCACCTCGCACAGGACTCTCATGATTAAATAAAATTCCATTACAAGCATAAATGCCGTAAGCCTCTCTATAGTTTACTGTTATCCAATAAGCATATAATTTTGCAACCCCATAAGGACTTCTTGGGTAAAAAGGTGTTTTTTCATTTTGGGGAGTTTCTTGAACATCTCCATACAATTCAGAAGTAGAAGCTTGATAATATTTAGTTTTTTTTTCTAATTTTAAAATTCGTATAGCTTCTAAAATCCTAAGAGCTCCTAAAGCATCTGAATTTGCAGTATACTCTGGTTCTTCAAAAGAAACTGCAACGTGACTTTGGGCAGCCAAGTTATATATTTCATCTGGCTGAATTTCTTGAATAATTCTAATGAGAGAAGTTGTATCAGTTAAATCACCATGATGTAAAATAAACTTACAACCTATTTCATGAGGATCTTGATATAAATGATCAATTCTTGCTGTATTAATTAAAGATGATCTTCTTTTGATACCATGAACCTCGTAACCTTTCTTAAGTAAAAATTCAGCTAAATAAGAGCCATCCTGACCTGTTATTCCAGTTATCAAAGCTTTTTTCATTTAGAACAATCTCAAAATTAATTTTTTTATGTAATTACATATTTTATGTGAAAAATTTTAAAAAGTATATCAACTAATAATTTTATATATTAGAAATTCAAATTTTTAATTTTATCAAACTTAACACCATATATTTTTTTTAACAAATGTATTACAGCCTCAGCGACTGCTCTTTCTGATGGTTTTCTCTTAGTGACATATTTAGCAGATTTTTTTACATGATCTAATGTACCATTTGGTGCAACTGAGTAATAAGTTTTTTTCATAATTAAATGGTCAAAAATTCCATCACCCATATATATACAATTTTTTAATTTAAATTTTTTTTCTATCCAACTTTCTCTTATTTTTATTGGTAGATATTTTATACTAAATCCCATATCCTCAACTCTTTTTTTAGAAATTTCAAAACCTTCTTTGTCTCCTGTAACAAATAAGATTTTAATATATTTTTTAAACAATTTTAAACTATCATAATCATCTTGACCAAAAATTTTATATTTTTTTCCATATTTATCATAAATCATTTTACCATCTGTAATAACTCCATCTGTATCAAGAATGAAATAATGAGGTTTTTTTTTTAATTTCATATAATTTTAGATAATAATAATTTGTATAAATGATTTTAGTAGTACACCCTTAAGAATAATTTAGGAAAGCTTAATCAGATCCCAATCTTTTCTCAAGCATTTCAATTCTTTTTTCATCTTCATTACGTATTCTGTGATAATATCTCCTTTTGCTTTTGAGCCATAAAAGTTCAAATTTTACACCTTTTTTCAAACCATTATCAAAATTACTTATGGATGATTTTTTATATACTAATTTTCTTGTTTCATATTTTTCAATTAAATTTTCTTCTACTAACTTTTTAATAAATTCTTTGGAGTCGTTAGAAATTGCACCACCAAGAGTTGTTTTTAAATTTTTTTGCTTTGCTTTTTTGAATATTTCTGAACAATAATTATACATCTCATTGCTATTACTGAAACTTCTATCTTTATTCAATGAAGCACCAAAATCAACTCTTCCAACTGTAATACTGCTCAAATAATTAATTTTTCTTAATTTAAGTATTTCGTCTAAATTTTTATATGCAGATATAGTTTCTATATTAATCGCAAATTCAATATCCTTTCTATTATCTTCTGGCACAAAAGTTTCTATGGTATCTAAAAATTTACTTACTGCAAAAGCAGACTCTGCCATTGGTGCAATTATACCACTCACTCCAAGAGTGAGTGCATTATAAATGTCGGTCACAGCCTCAACTCCTCCTATTTTTATAATTATAGGAATATTCAACTTTTCAGTTAAATCTTTAAGTCTCATTAGCTCAGTTTGTCTACTGCCCTCATTTTCATATTCAGCTTTAACTTCAAAAACTCCATATTCTTCTTTTAAAGATTTTAATAGCTCAAGGAGCTCATATTCTAAGAGGTTCATAGGTAAATTTATAACTTAATTATTTAACTTTTAAAGAATTAATGTTGAATCTAAAATTTATTTTTCTAAAAAATTTTTAGCTAGTTTTAAGTCAAAATCTTCATTTATATCAATAGCTTCTTCATGTTTAACAAAATAAGGGTGGGGTTTACTTCCAATTCTAGAGTTTCTTTTTAAGAATTCTTTTTTTGAAATTCCATACAAAAAAGTAATATCTCTTATAATTGGATTTAAAGTCTGACTTCTTTGTAATTTATATTTTGGAAAATTAATAGGTTTATTCTTAAACCAATACCAAGAGTATTCTTTGACTGCTGTAAATATTGAATTTATTTTTTTGTTTTTCAAAAGTTCTACTACACATTTTTTTATAGTTTGGGTTTTAATTAATGGACTAGTTACATGCAATTGAAAATAATAATCAAAGTTAGGTTCAATTTTTAACCAGTATTTCAAAAGATCATTTCCATTAGCTTTATTTGATTTTAAATGATCTAAACGTTCTAAATAATTGATTTTTTTTAATTTACAAAAGTTTTGAATTTCTTTTGAGTCAGTATCTATGACTATCTTATGAAACTTTTTTGTTTTTATTACTTTTTCTATAACATGCTTATATAAAGGTTTGCCTCCAATTATTCTAAAGTTTTTTGATTTTAATCTTTCGCTAAACTTTTTAATTGGTATGAAGCAAATAATTTTTTTTTTCATTTAGATAAACTTGAGTTATATATAGAAATAAAATTTATTTATTAAACACTTAAAAATTTTTTTAACTAAATAAATAAAGTTATTATAAAATATATCAATATAAATCTGAGAATAATATAAAGTTATCTAATTAATTTTTTTATTTTAAGATATATACTTTTAAATGGATTAATCTTAATTTTATCCAATATCAAATCTTCTAGATCTTCTGGCTTCAAATCTGAATAAAAAAGATTATGATCATACATTGGATTCCATTTCTCTCCACGATACAATAAATTTTCATATATTTCACTCGGAAATGATTTAAAAATCTTAGACCAAGCTAACTTTACAATTAATTGCTGGTCTTTTGTAAATTTTCCTTCACTAGTATAGCTAATATTTGGTGGCCAAGAATCTTCTTTATTCAATAAAAGCCATGCACATTTATAAAAAAAATCTAAATGAATTGAACGGTAAATTTCTGGCTTATCAAGCATTATTTTACAGGCATCTATCATAACATCAGTTCTTGAAGCAAAATATAAGTCCTCTACATTGTCAGGAGATGATAAATTCCCCCCAGGAACAAGTATACTGTGAGAATGATTTTTATTTTTAAAAATATTTAAAAGATATTTTTTAACTTTTAAGAGATCTAAATTAATATCACTTCTTATTTTTATTGCATATTTGCAATCATTTTTTGATAACCTTTCTAATCCTTTAAGAGTGGACAAAAATTGTCTATATTTATTATTTCCTGGAAGAAGTGTTCCTAGAGGATCAATATGAGAAGTAGTGTCTTTAATAGAAATGATTGCTTTTTTTCCAATTTTATGCTCTAGTTCACTGGTATCCTCAGTGTCCCATGTAACACAAACAAAATCATCAAACTCCTGGCTATATTCTAGATAAATATCAATAATATTAGGGTTACAATTATAATTTATAATATCTTCCTTTGTAAGTTGAGAAAATTTTTTTACAATTGTAAAACCTGAACGACCCTTAGAAATTAAAGGTCCCTGAATGATTAAGCCAACTTTTGAATTATTATTCATAGTAATATTTAAAACTATTAATAATTTATTGTAAATAAATTGTTAATAACAATTATTCAATTGCAATATTGCTTTTTACAAAATCATATAAATTTTTAGTGTGGAACAAATATCCTTTAATTTTTGATTTTTTTGCAAATTCCATATCTGTTTTTTGATCACCAATCATGAAAGATTTTTTTTTATCAATTTTCCAGATTTTACCTGCTTTCATATACATTCCATTACTTGGTTTTCTCATTATAGAATTTTTTTTATATTTTTTTATAACTCCCTCTATATGATATGGACAAAAATATATCTTATCAATTTTTGTTCCAAATTTAACTATTTCAGATTTTAAATAATTATGAACTTTATGTACATCTCTTGTAGTAAAATAACCCCTTGCAATCCCAGATTGATTAGTAACAATAACAACTTTATAATTTTTGGATTTTAAATATTTAATTGCTTTTTTTGAACCTTTGATCCATTTGAAATGTTTAATTTTTCCAATATACCCTTTATTTATTTTTGATGAATTAATTACGCCATCTCTATCTAAAAAAGCTACTTTAGTTTTTTTCATTAAAATCTCTAACTTTAATATTTGGGAATAATTTTTTTTTTTAAATCTTTTAGATCAAGACTCATATTATTATAAATCTCAAATTGTTTAATCCCCTGAAGAAAGCTAGAATTTAGACCAGATATATATTTTATATTATTTTTTTTTGCATATTGTGAAAGTAAATTTCCATTAGGATTTACGGGTAAATCGTAAATTAATTTTGGCAATTTATCTTTTGAAATATTTATGGGTATACTTTTTGAATTTTTTCCAAACATGCCTAATGGTGTTGTATTAATTATAATTTCAGCATTAATAGTATTTCTTTTTTTCCATTGTAAAAATGTAATTTTTTTTTTTATTTTTAATTTATTAAATTTATTTTTATTCCTTGAACTCAAAACAATATTTTTAAAATTTAAGTCTATGACTGATTGTAAAACAGCTTTGGCAACTCCTCCGCACCCCAAAATAAGGACAGTAAAATTTTTAGATAATTTTTCTTTTTTTAAAATTTCTTTTGAAGCGTAATAATCAGTATTAAAACCTAAAAGTTTTTTTTTTTTTCTCAAAACAGTGTTTATAGATCCAATTTTTTTTGCATTTGTATCTAATTTATCTATAAATTTTATTAATTTTTCCTTATATGGCATAGATAAAGAACAGCCATTAAAATCTAAATTTGTTAATAATTTTTTAGCTTGATAAAAATTTTTTACTTTTAAAGGTAAGTAAATATTATTGAGCTTATAAATTTTAAATAGCGAATTATGTAAAATTGCACCAGTATTTCCAGGGTTAATGGCCATTGATATAAATAATTTTGTGTTTTTATTTGGCCAAATTAAATTTTTCATAAAAAATTTTTGCTATTCTTTTTGCATCAAATCCATTGGCTTTTTCTAAATCATCAGGATTTCCACTTTCAGAAAACTTATCATCTAAATTTAAAGATTTAATATTTTTAACATTAATATTGAATTTTGCGATAGTTTCATAAACTAGGCTACTAATTCCACCATGAGAAACATGATCCTCTACAACTAAAATATTTTTTTTTGTTTTTAATAATTTTTTTAGCGATAAATAATTAAATGGTTTAAATGAACTAACATTAACTAGACCAACATTAATTTTTTTTTTAGAAAGTATTTTTATAGCCTCATAGCAATTAAATATTAAGGGACCAGATGATATTATAATATTTGTTTTAGAATCTATCAATTGTATGGGTTTTCCAGGTACAAATTTATAATTTTTATTAAAAACCTCACCAACATTATTCCTACATATTCTTATATAGGATGGCTTATTTGATTTTATTACATAATCCATAATTTTAATAGTTTCAATTGGTGAGCATGGTTGAAAGACCTCAAAATTTGGCAAACTAGTCATAAGAGTAATATCTTGGGTTCCAGATTGGGTTGCACCATCTTTACCAATAAAACCTCCGTGTGTACCAATAATCTTAACAGGAATATTGTTGTAAGATATTGATGTTCTAATTTCTAAAAACTTACCTGTTATAAATGCTCCAAAACTAGAAATAATAGGAATTAAACCTTTAAGAGCCAAACCAGCAGCAATACCTAATCCATTAGCCTCTGCAATTCCAACTTCAAAAGATCTTTTTGGAAATTTTTTAAAGAAACCTGAAGTTTTTGTTGCTGATTTTAAATCGCAACTCACAACACAAATTTTTTTATTAATCTTTCCAAGATAAACTAAATGATCGCCAAAAACATTTCTTAAAGCTTTTTTTTCTAAAAACTCAATCATCTAAATCAATTCTTTTTTTGCAATTAAATAACTTTTTTCATCTAAAACTTTTGAATGCCATAATGCAGAGTCTTCCATGAAAGAAATGCCTTTTCCTTTAATTGTATTAGCTATAATTATTGTGGGTTTTCTCTTCTCGACATAAAACTTATTAAAAGCTTTATCTATCTCTGTATACGAGTGTCCATTAATTTCTAACACATTCCACTTAAATGCTTCCCATTTTTCTTTCAAAGGCATCACGTCTAAAGTTTTATTTGTATATGTCTCATTTTGCATCTTATTATTGTCGAGTATCAAACATAAATTATTTAATTTATGGGTTCCAGCATACATCGCTGCCTCCCAAATTTGACCCTCTTGTATCTCCCCATCACCAACCAAACAAAAAGATTTTTTATTTTTCTTCGAAATTAAATTTACTAAAGCCAAACCGATTGAGACTGATAATCCTTGCCCTAAAGCTCCTGTTCCTAACTCAATATATTTCAATTTAGTTCTGTCTGGGTGACCCTGCAATTTTGTTCCTATCTCTCTGAAAGACATAAGATCTTTTTTTTTTATTTTACCTAAATTAAACAAAACGGAGTATAGTGCTGGAACAGCATGTCCTTTGGACAAAATAAAATTATCTCTATTATTAAAATTCCTATAAATTTTTTTTTCGAAAAAAAGATAGTTTAAAATTTCCACTATACTTAATGATGGACCTGAATGACCTGACTGAGCTTTGAACAGCATATCAATAATATCTGTTCTTAACTTTATAGAATTAGAGTAAAAATTTTTTATTTTATTTTTTTTGGACATATTCTTTTAGTAACCCAACTAAAATATGGGATACTGAGTTTTGTATATCTTCAATATGAAAGTTATTATCATTTTTACCTGTTTGCCCAGGAAATTTAGAGTTACCAGGTATCACTATCGCATAATCAACTATTTTAGATGCTTTTCCTCCTCCCCGACCAGAAACACATAGTGATTTAACACCATATTTTTTTGCAAAATTGATTGCATTTATTATGTTTGCAGAGTTTCCTGATCCAGAAAAAGCTATAAGTAAATCATCTTTATTTTTAGTTTTAGATCTCATGTAATTTTTCAATTGTTCCTGAAAAACAAAATCAAAACCTATGTCGTTTGATATACCTGTTAAACATCCACTTGACTCAGTTAAGCACTCAACTTTGATTCTACGTTTCATGGTGGTAACTGACTTATTTTCGTCTACAAAAGGGTGTGTTCTTAAGTCTACGGCGAAACCTTCAGCTATAGACGATGAGCCACCATTGGCCATTAAAAATACTTGTCCATCGTTGTTATATGTTTTTTTTAGTTGATTAAAAACTTTGGATATTACTTGTAAATTTAATTTTTGATAAATTTTTGATTTTTCTTTAAAATAAAGATTTATTTTAGAAATAGACATAATCTATATTTCTTATCTTAAGTTATTAATTTATAAAGTTGTTTTTTTCCATGATAAAATAGCAGCTCACAATAAGGGTTATCGTAAAATTTCGATATATTCAAGTAGATTAAAGCTGTTAAGATTTTTACTTTAATTAAGTTGAAATTATTTTTTTCTATAAATTGAAATAAAATTTTTTGAAATTTTAATAATACCTTTCTTTTTTCATAACTATATTTAACTTCATTATTGCTTTTATATTTAACTTTAATTTTTCCATCTAACACTTTTCTTGTATTAATTGTAAGCATATGATTAAGTTTTGCAAATTCATAATATATGTCTCCATATGTTAGTCCTGAAAAATCAGTTCTCCAGTCAATTAATTTAAAATCATTATTTTTTGTTACGATTATATTTTCTGGTTGCAGGTCTCCATGAAAATTAACCGGCATTCCTTCTGATAAAAATTCCCATTTTACTTTGCGCAAAATCTTGTAAATACTCGGGATTTTTTTTCCATTTATATTTGCAATTCTGTCTATATTTGGATTTTGATTAATTGCCAAAGAAACTCTTTCGTACGTCTTGTCTTTATAAAATTTTTTACATTGTATTTTAAACTTTTTACTATTAACAACTTTTTTTTTCCAAAAGTTTTTTTTTAAATCTTCTAAGAATTTAGAAAATAATTTTTCATTTACTTCAGTTAAATGTTTGCCCTTAATATATTCATAAACTAAAAAGTTATCGGGAGATCTAATTATTTTTGGACCATTAGATTTTAAACTTTTTGCTCTTTTTTTTAATTTTTTACATTTTTCCTTGTCACTAAAATATTTTATTACTCTATTTTTGATAATATAAACAACTTCACCAGGTTTTCTTTGTGTTTTATCTTTAAAGAAATTTAAAGTGTCAATATAACTTTCATTGGTTCCTGTATCCAGCCATTTAAATTTTTTTAATTTAATTTTATTACTCAACAAATGGAGACCATTTGAAAACTGTAACTCATTATCTGATAATTGTTTATTGGCCTCAAAACCTTTCCAGAATAGTTTATAATCATAAATATTTGCAAGACCTATAAATGCATCAAAGTTCTTTTTTTTTTTTGATATTTCAAAATGTCTTTTTTTATTAAAAAAACTATAGCCAGAAAACTTAGACTTTTTTTCAAAAATTAAGAACCTTTCACTAATCTTCGTTTTTGAAACTCCTACCCAGTTAAATTTTTCAAATTTTGGCTTCTCGAGAGTTATTGTATCACAAGCTGTATAGATAAAGGGGCATTGTAAATATTTTTTACAATAATTTAATGTGTATCCAGCTCCTGAACCTTTGCCAAAATATCTATTAACTTTAATAAATGTAAATTTTTTTTCTGGGTGGGATAATTTCAAAAAATTTTTTACAATATTTGCATTGTGACCAACTGCTATCAACACTTCTATATCGTTATCAAATTTATCTAAAATTTTTGTTATAATTGACTCATAGTTAATTGGTAATAAGCTTTTATTGGGCACAATGCCTAATCCCGCAACTCTACTGCCAATTCCAGCTGTAGAAATAAACAACTTTTTTTTCATTGAGACTATTTATGTTCTGACTTTATAAAGCCTGATTTTCTTTGACTGTCATCTTGAACTCTAATCACATCATCTAGTTGCGGAGTTGACACCTCATAAGCTATATAATCAGTTTCAGAATAAACTCTATGGACCTCTCCAGGTATATTTGTAAAGGCATAAGGTGCATCTGATACAACAGCATAATCCTTATGCAAATCTTTGCTTAAAATTTCTTCAAAAATTTTATCTTTTTCATCCTTTTGATTAATATGAAGTCCCTTAATTATTTTTGCTTTTCCATCAATAAGATAATTAGTTTCATATTTTTCTTCATGATACTGTAAGCTACATTTGTTCCCTTCTTTCATGAATATTTTCTTGAGAACGTGGTAATCTTTTAGCCATACAAACCAAACTTCATGTCCCCATGGCTTATTAACTTTTTTATGATCTTTTATAATTTTATATTCAGTAATGGTATTTTCTTTTCTAACTCCATTTTGATCAATTATTTCTATAACATCGTCAGTTGTTTTGTTTGATGAAATTTCAAACACTTTTGCATTTGTTGACATTTGTATATTGTTTAGTTTGTTTGCAGATGATACTATTAAAATCTCATCCTCTAAAATTTTTAGGTCATCGTCCTGATGTTTAAGTGACAACTCTCCAGAATATACGTAAAAGGTAATAACTAAATCTTTTGAATTTTTCTTTTCTAACAAAAAATCTGATGGGTTATCAATAATCTTATAATTATAAAAAGGATTTTCAGAACTTAATTGTGAGCTCATTTTCAAATTTATATAGATTGATTAAAAAAATATATGTAAATATTTTTAACAAATAAATATCATTTTAGGAAATGAAAAATATTTTTAAATATCAATTGCTATATAAACTAAATTTTTTTCAGTGCATAAATCAAGCCAATTGAGCTATTAGTACTGGTCAGCTGCACGCATTACTGCGCTTCCACATCCAGCCTATCAACGTGGTGGTCTACCACGGCTCTATAGGAAGAACTAG